>Ga0209564_1001241_pt1 | contig 28590 bp, 33 predicted proteins | sample AraplaCol_mMF_r2_FD_184272 | JGI IMG/M metagenome (GOLD analysis project Ga0209564, IMG submission 184272) | Arabidopsis root microbial communities from North Carolina, USA - plate scrape MF_Col_mMF_r2 (SPAdes) (version 3) | ecosystem: Host-associated > Plants > Roots > Endosphere | place: USA...
GCCCCGATGCCGGCTATGGCGCGTTCTGGGGCGAAGTGAACAGTGCAATCCACAAGGCGCTCGGCTGCCTCGGCGTCATCACCGACGGTTCGATCCGTGACATCCCGCAATGGGCGGAAGGCTTTCAGGCGCTGGCCGGCTCGCTGGGCCCGTCGCATGCGCATGTCCATGTCACCGACTTCGGCAAGGAAGTGCGGGTCGCCGGGATGACGGTGGCATCCGGTGATCTGATTCATGCGGACAGCCATGGCGCAGTGGTGATCCCGCCGGATGTAGCGGCGAAGCTGCCGGAAGCTGCGGAATTGTGCGCCCGGCGCGAAGAGCCGATCCTGGCGGTGGCGCGCGATCCCGGCTTCTCGCTGGCGAAGCTGCGTGACGCGATGGCCAAGGCCTCGGAAATCCACTGACACAAGCCCATAGCGGCAAGCGACATGCGGGGGCGGAAACGCCTCCGCATTTTTCGTTCCGGAGCCGATCTGTCGCGTTAATTGCTGGTTAATGCGCGGTGAACGGTAACCCGTCCTTAATCGCATTATCGTTAAGTGGCCTCCGTGCGCTCGATGGGAGCGTACCGCCGTCCAGGACGGGCGTCGGTCAGTACGCGTAGCGTCGGAGTTGTCATGGATATCACCACACTGCTCGGTTTCGTCGCCGGCGTTATTGTGTTGGTCACCCTGGTGCTGATGGGCGGCAGCTTCGGGATGTTCTACGACGTCCACGCTGTCATCATCATTTTCGGCGGTTCGTTCGCCGCGACGCTCATCCGCTTCCCGCTATCGTCCATTCTTCACGGCCTGCCGCTCGGTTTCAAATTCGCGTTCACGCTCAGCCGCCTGAACGCCCGTGACCTCGTCGACGAACTCGCCCGCATCGCCGAAATCGCGCGCAAGCAGGGGCCAGTCGGTCTTGAAAAGGTCGAGACCAACGATCCGTTCCTCGCCAAGGGCATCCGCTTCGTGGCTGACGGCTACGATCTCGAATTCATCCGCGACAATCTCGAGCGCGACCGCGACAATTTCCTCATGCATCTCGACGAAGGCTCGAAGATCTATCGCGCCATCGGCGATTGCGCTCCGGCGTTCGGCATGATCGGCACCCTGATCGGCATGGTGCAGATGTTCTCGAACATGTCGGATCCGTCGAAGCTCGGCCCTTTCATGGCGGTGGCGCTGCTGGCGACGCTGTATGGCGCCATCGTCGGCAACCTCGTCTGTCTGCCCGTGGCCGACAAGCTGCACGTCAAGGTGCTGGATGAGGAAACGAACCGCACGCTGATCATCGACGGCATCCTGATGATCCGCGACAGCAAGAGCCCGGCGCTGGTGCGCGAAATGCTGCTGGCCTATCTGCCCGAGAAGCATCGCCACGAAGAGGGTGAGCCGGTCCCGGCGTAACCGCTCCGGGATCCGCGGAGTAGCGGCAGATGGCGAAGAAAAAACGCGGCGAGGCACATGGCGGTCACGGCTGGTTCGTGACCTTCGCCGATCTCATGGCGCTGCTGCTCAGCTATTTCGTGATGCTCGTGGCGTTCTCCAGCCCTGATGGTGCGAAGCTCAAGATCGTCGCCGGCTCGGTGCGCGAAGCTTTCGGCGTGCAGAGCGACTCCCGCTATTCGGGCATCATCGAGTCGGACGGCCTGCCGACACGCGGCGTCACCAAGAACAAGGATCACGTCTCGCCGCAGGATGCGTCCAATGTGACGAGTCCCGACGAGAAGGGCGGAACGTCGCGTCCGTCCGGCGCCAGGCTGAAGATGGACCGCGAATTCGCGCTGGCTTCCGCATCGCTGCGGCAGGCGTTGCAGGACATGCCGGAGATCACCGAGATCTCGAAGAACATCATGTTCGAGGAAACCAAGCAGGGCCTCAATCTCGAGATCATCGATCAGAACGGCCGCTCGATGTTCGCCGAGGGCTCCAAGGTCCCGTATGAGCGCACGCGGCAGCTGCTGCAGAAACTCGCATCTCCCTTGAAGGCGACGCCGCTGCGCGTCGCCATCGTCGGCCATACCGCGGCCGGCTTCGTGCCGTCGCGCAACGACTACGACGCGTTCGACCTGTCGTCGGATCGCGCCAATGTCGTGCGGCAAATCCTCGAGCGGGAAGGGCTGCCGCCGTCGCACATCTTCTCGGTATCCGGCAAGGCCGACAGCCAGCCGCTGTTTCCGGATGATCCGACCATGGCCGCCAACCGGCGCGTGACCATCACCTTGATGCGCGAAGATCCGCCGCTGCCGCCAAACCTCAAGCCGTGATCCAGTCAAATCCTTTTTTCGCGACTCTCCCCTGATTTTGCGACATTCGGGGAGAGGCATCCGACCACGGTTAGGCTAGGCTGCCTGTTGACTGGCATGATCCGGCGCGCCATAGCGAGCGCCCGGAATTGTCCTTAGGCGTCACGAACAGCATGGCTGTCACGGAAACAACAGGCGAGGGAACGACCGAAGCTCCGGTGGCACATGCCGGCTTCTGGTCGCTCATGGTCGGCAGCATCGGTGTCGTGTTCGGCGACATCGGAACCTCGCCGCTCTACGCATTTCGCGAAGCGGTACATGGTGCCACCCATGGCGGGCCTGCCACGCCGGTGGTCGTGCTTGGCGTGCTGTCGCTGATCCTCTGGGCGCTGTTCATCGTCGTCACGACCAAATATGTGCTGTTCCTGCTGCGCGCCGACAATAACGGTGAGGGTGGAACGCTGTCGCTGATGGCGCTCGGCCAGCGTGCGCTCGGCCGCCAGAGTTGGGTTCTGCTCGCGCTCGGCGTCGTTGGCGCATCGATGTTCATCGGCGATTCCATGATCACGCCGGCGATCTCGGTGCTGTCGGCGGTCGAAGGCCTCAAGCTCAAGGCCCCGGCGCTCGAGCACTATGTGGTGCCGATTACGATCCTTATTCTGGTCGTGCTGTTCTCGGTGCAGCGGATCGGCACCGGCAAGGTCGCGTCCGCTTTCGGTCCGGTGATGATCACGTGGTTCACGGCGCTGGCGCTGCTCGGCGCCTCGCATATTTCTGATGACCCCACCGTCCTCTATGCGATCAATCCCTATTACGCCGTGCAGTTCATGATGAGCCACGGCGTCGTTGGTCTGGTGACGCTGGGTGCCGTGTTCCTCGCTGTAACGGGCGGCGAGGCGCTCTATGCCGATCTCGGTCATTTCGGCCGCAGGCCCATCCAATATGGATGGTTCTTCTTCGTCCTGCCGGCGCTGCTGATCAATTATTTCGGGCAGGGCGCTCTGGTGCTCTCGAATCCCGCGACGATCGAGAATCCGTTCTATCTGATGGCTCCGGAATCGATGTTGATTCCGCTCATCGTGCTCGCGACGGCAGCGACCGTGATCGCCAGCCAGGCTGTGATCACGGGGGCCTATTCGCTCGTGCGGCAGGCGGTGCAACTGGGCCTGCTGCCGCGTTTCGAGGTGGTGTTTACCTCCGAGACCCATGCCGGCCAGATCTATCTGCCGCGCGTCAATCGCCTGCTGCTGATCGGCGTCGTGCTGCTGGTGCTGCTGTTCAAGTCGTCGAGCGGCCTTGCCTCGGCCTATGGCATCGCCGTTTCCACCACCATGGTGGTCGACGGCATCATGGGCTTCGTGGTGATATGGAAGCTGTGGAACTGGAAGGCGGCCACGGCTTTCGCCATCATCGCGCCGCTGGTGTTCGTCGATCTCGCTTTTCTCAGTGCGAACCTTCTGAAGCTGCTGGAAGGCGGCTGGGTGCCGCTCCTGTTCGGCCTCTCCATGGCTGGACTGATCTGGATCTGGCGCCGTGGCGCTGCGATCCTCGTGCTGAAGACCCGCCGCATCGAAGTGCCGCTGCGCGATCTCATCAAGAGCCTCGAGAAGCGTCCGCCGCATATCGTGAAGGGCACTGCGGTGTTCCTCACCAGCGATCCCGAATTCGTGCCGACGGCGCTGCTGCACAACCTCAAGCACAACAAGGTGCTGCACGAGCACAACGTCATCCTGACCATCGAGACCGCGCAGACGCCGACGGTCGATCCGTCGGAGCGCGTGCGGATGGAGAACATCAGCGACAAGTTCTCGATGGTGAAACTACGCTTTGGCTTCATGGAGCAGCCGAATGTTCCCAAGGCCCTCGTGATCGCGCGAAAACTCGGCTGGCAGTTCGACATCATGGCGACGTCGTTCTTCGTGTCGCGGCGGTCGCTGAAGCCGTCCGCGCAATCTGGCATGCCCCTCTGGCAGGACCATATCTTCATTGCGCTCAGCCGCTCGGCGAACGACGCCACCGACTATTTCCAGATCCCGACCGGCCGGGTCGTGGAAGTCGGTACCCAGGTGACGATCTAGCGCGTCGGCTTTGTCATTCCCGGTTCCCGGATTTGCGGTAGAATGGGTGTGACCATCGGGGCCGGGAACGGCCTCGCTGCCCCGCTGTTCATCACATTCCGTACGATGCAGACCCCGCGCATACGCCTGAGGCCAATCCCATGACGAGCGATAACGCCACCCCCGCCACCGGTCTGCCGGCGGATACGAACCATGCGGACAAAGGCGCCGGCCACACCACGGCCACGCTCGGTTCGCTGATCGTCGGCAGCATCGGCGTCGTCTATGGCGATATCGGCACCAGTCCGCTTTACGCGTTCCGGGAGGCGCTGGTCGCCGCCGGAGGCCACAGGGCGCCGGGCGTAGGCCATGCGGAAATCCTGGGCGTTCTCTCGCTGATCGTGTGGGCGCTGATCGTCGTGGTGACGATCAAATATGTCGTGATCCTGCTGCGCGCTGACAACAACGGCGAGGGCGGCACGCTGGCGCTGATGGCGCTTGCGCATCGCGCGGTGGGCTCCAATGGCACGGTGGTGGTGATGCTGGGCATCATCGGCGCGGCGCTGTTCTATGGCGACGCGGTAATCACGCCGGCGGTCTCCGTGCTATCCGCGATCGAGGGGACCAAGCTCGTCACCAAGGCCTTCGAGCCCTATGTGGTGCCGATCACCATCGTGCTGCTGGTGGCGATTTTTGCCGTGCAGTCCCATGGCACGGCGAAGGTCGCCATTTTCTTCGGGCCGATCATGTGCCTGTGGTTCTTCGTGATCGCGATCGCCGCCGTGCCGCAGATCATCCAGCATCCCGGCGTGCTTGCCGCCTTCAATCCCACCCATGCCGTCTACTTCATGTTCCACCACGGCATCATTGCCTTCGTGACGCTCGGCGCGGTGTTCCTTGCGGTGACAGGGGCCGAGGCGCTCTATGCGGATCTCGGCCATTTCGGCAAGCGGCCGATCCAACTCGCCTGGCTCTTCCTTGTGCTGCCGTCGCTGACCATCAATTATTTCGGACAGGCTGCGCTGGTGATGCGCGATCCGACCGCGCTGGAAAATCCATTCTATCTGATGTTTCCCGACTGGGCGCTGATTCCGATGGTGGCGCTCGCCGCCACTGCCACGGTGATCGCCAGCCAGGCCGTCATCACCGGCGCCTATTCGCTGACGCGCCAGGCGATCCAGCTCGGCCTGTTGCCGCGCTTCGAAATCCGCCACACATCGGAAGCGCATTCCGGCCAGATCTACATCCCCCGCGTCAACACGCTGCTGCTGATTGCTGTCATCGTGCTGGTGGTGATGTTCAAGTCGTCGAGTTCGCTGGCCTCGGCCTATGGCATCTCGGTCACCGGCACCATGGTCGTCACCTCGCTGATGGCCTTCGTACTGATCTGGAAGGGCTGGAAGTGGTCGCCGATCCTTGCTGGCGCGCTGATCATCCCGTTCCTGCTGATCGATCTCACCTTCCTCACGGCGAACCTGTTGAAGGTGTTCGACGGCGGCTGGGTGCCGCTGGCGATGGGCGGCATGATCGTCATGCTGATGTATACGTGGCGACGCGGCAGCCGGCTGTTGTTCGAAAAATCGCGCAAGCTGGAATTTCCGCTCGCCGACCTTGTCGCCATGCTGGAGAAGAAGCCGCCGCAGCGCGTGAAGGGAACGGCGGTGTTTCTCACCAGCGATCCCGTGAGCGCGCCGACGGCGCTGATGCATAGTCTGAAACACTACAAAGTGCTCCACGAAAAGAACGTTATTCTCACCATCGAGACGGCGCCGACGCCGAAGGTGGATATTTCCGAGCGCGTTCGCATGGAGGAAATCAGCGAGACCTTCTCGAAGATTACGCTGCGGTTCGGTTTCATGGAGTCACCGAACGTGCCGAAGGCGCTGGCGATCGCGCGCAAGACGGGCTGGCAGTTCGACATCATGTCGACCTCCTTCTTCCTGTCCCGCCGGGCGCTGAAGCCCGCCGCGCATTCCGGCATGCCGCGCTGGCAGGACCATCTCTTCATCGGCCTCAGCCGCACCGCCAATGACGCCACCGACTACTTCCAGATCCCGACGGGCAGGGTGGTCGAGGTGGGGACGCAGGTGACGATTTAGCAGCCTCTCGGCGCTTGATTTTCGGCCTCCAAAGCGCGAGTTTGGCCCCCGAAAACAGGGGCCGATCCGGCCCCTTCTGATTTGCTCCGGACGCCGGAGCCCAGGAGGTTTGTGGTGGCAGAAGTTCAGGATTTGACACCCGAGGACGTCGCGCAGGGCATCAAGGACGGCAAGTATCTGCTGGTCGATGTGCGCGAGCCCAACGAGGTTGAGGTGGAGGCCTATCCGGATTCGGTGGTTGTGCCGCTCTCGACCTTCGATCCCGCCGAGATCCCCGATCCCGCCGGCAAGGACGTCGTGTTCGCATGCCGCTCGGGCAAGCGCTCGGTGACGGCATCGCTCGCCGCGCAGGAAGCCGGACTGCCATACGACAAGCATCTCGCCGGTGGCATCATCGGCTGGAAGGCTGCGGGCCTGCCGACGAAAGCCTGATTGCTCGATGAACAAGATTTTCTCCGAGCTGCCCGTCACCGTCTTCGAGGCGATGTCGCAGCTCTCGCGTGACAACGACGCCATCAATCTCGGCCAGGGTTTTCCCGATCATCCCGGTCCCGAGGATATTCGTCAGGCTGCGGCGGACGCCGTCGTCAATGGATACAACCAGTATCCGTCGATGATGGGCATCCCGGAGCTGCGCCAGGCCATCGCCACGCATTATCAGCACTGGCACAAGCTCACGCTCGATCCGATGACCGAGGTGATGGTGACCTCGGGCGGCACCGAGGCGCTGACCTCATCGATCATGTCGGTGGTGCAGCCCGGCGACGAAGTGGTGGTGTTCCAGCCAGCCTATGACAGCTATCTGCCGATCATCCGCCAGTGTGGCGGCATTCCGCGCCTCGTCAGCCTGAAGCCGCCGCATTGGCGCCTGACGGAAGAAGACCTGCGCGCGGTCTTCAATCACAAGACCCGCGCGGTGCTGTTCAACTCGCCGCTCAATCCCGCGGCCGTCGTCTATCCGCGTGAGGATCTCGAGCTGCTGGCAAAGTTCTGCCAGGAGTTCGATACCATCGCGATCTGCGACGAGGTGTGGGAGCACGTCACCTTTGACGCCCACGAGCACATCCCGTTGATCACCATTCCGGGCATGCGTGACCGCACGATCAAGGTGGGTTCGGCCGGCAAGATCTTTTCGCTCACCGGCTGGAAGATCGGCTTCGTCTGCGCCGCGCCGCATCTCTTGCGCGTCTGCGCCAAGGTGCATCAGTTCCTGACCTTCACCACGGCGCCGAACCTGCAGGTGGCTGTGGCCTATGGGCTCGGAAAGTCGGACGAGTACTTCAAGTCGATGCGTGCTGATCTGGCGCGCAGCCGCGATCGTCTTGCGGCCGGGCTGGAGCGGATCGGCTTTCCGGTGATCAAGTCGCAGGGCACATACTTCCTCACGGTCGATCTGTCGCCGCTCGGCCTCAACGAGACCGACGAGGATTTCTGCAAACGAATTGTCACGCAATATAAGGTCGCCGGCATCCCGGTGTCAGCCTTCTATGAGCAGGATAAGGTGACCTCGGTGGTGCGTTTCTGCTTCGCGAAGAATGACGCGACGCTGGATGCCGCATTGGAGCGGCTGTCGGACGCGGTGCATCGCCGCTGAAGATCATGCGTAGGGCGGATTAGCGAAGCGTAATCAGCCGGCCGAATACATAGTTGAAACTCCGCGGCGGATTACGCCTTCGGCTAATCCGCCCTACGGCTGGAGATGTGACCATGCGCAAGGCGGGACTGGCATTGCTGACTTTGATGCTGGCCTCGCCCGCGCAGGCGCAGCAGCGCGTGGTCAACTTCTACAACTGGTCGAACTATATGGCGCCGGGAGTCCTGGAGGACTTCACCAGGGAGACCGGCATCAAGGTCGTCTACGACACGTTCGATGCCAATGAGACCTTGGAGACGCGTCTGCTCGCCGGCAAGTCTGGCTACGACGTGGTGGTGCCTACCGCGTATTTCCTGCAGCGCCAGATCAAGGCCAAGGTGTTTCAGCCGCTCGACAAGGGCAAGCTGCCAAACCTCGCCAATGCGTGGCCGGAAGTCACCAGGCGGCTCGCGACCTATGATGCCGACAACGCCCATGCGGCCAATTTCATGTGGGGCACCACGGGCATCGGCTACAACGTCAAGCAGGTCGCAAAATTCCTCGGGCCGGATGCGAGGATCGACAGCTGGGACATTGTGTTCAAGCCGGAGAACCTTGCAAAATTCAAGGATTGCGGCGTCCACATGCTGGACAGTGCCGACGACATCCTGCCGGCAGCGCTGAACTATCTCGGTCTCGATCCGAATTCGACCAAGCAGCTCGATCTCGAAAAGGCTGCCGATCTCGTCGCAAAAATCCGGCCGAGCGTGCGAAAATTTCATTCGTCCGAATATCTGAACGGCTTGGCCACAGGCGAAATCTGCCTCGTGGTCGGCTGGTCCGGCGACATCATCCAGGCACGTGCGCGGGCAGCGGAATCGAAGAACGGCGTCGAGATCGGCTATGCGATCCCGAAAGAGGGCGCGCAGATGTTCTTCGACAATCTTGCGATTCCGGCGGATGCGAAGAATGTCGCCGAGGCCTACGAACTGATCAACTATCTCTACCGGCCGGAGGTGGCGGCGAAGAACTCGAATTATCTCGGTTATGCGAATGGCAATCTGGCGAGCCAGAAGCTGGTGGATGCAAAGATCATCGAGGACAAGACGATCTATCCGGACGAGACGATGCTGGCGAAGCTCTTCATCATCACCGCCCGCGATCCGGCGACGCAGCGTGTGATCAACCGGTTGTGGACGAAGGTGAAGACGGGGAAGTAACTCGCATGTCGTCCCGGCGAACGCCGGGACCCATAGACACCGTCAGAGAAGTTGAAACGCTGTGGCCGCGTCCGAGCTAAAATTCAGGCTCGGAGGCTATGGGTCCCGGCGTTCGCCGGGACGACAGTCTTTTACAACGACCGCCACCTGCGGTGCAGCCACAGCCACTGATCCGGATACTCCCTGATCCAGCCTTCCAGCACCGACGTGACCGCCTGCATCGTGCCGGCGATGTCCACCTTGCCGTCGGCCGTGCGCACCGGCTTCACTTCCTCGGACAGCTCGATCCGGAAACGATGGTTCGGCAACCGGATCACGCGCACGCCGTGGATCGGACAGTCCACCTGCCGCAGCAGGCGCGGCAGCATCGGATTGGCGCGGGTCTTGCGGCCGAAGAAATCGACTTCGGCGCCCTTGGTGAACCATTGATCCACCAGCATCGCCACATGCTTGCCCTCGTCGAGGGCATGGGCGAGCTTCACCGGCGCATCGTGGCTGGCGGCAATCAGGTTGCCCATGCTCACTGCGCGGATGCTCTTGATGGCGCGATCGGCCGCGGCGATGTTCGGCGGGCGATACAGCACCGCCGTATCGAGGCCATGGGCGACCGCGGCGAGGGCAGGGATTTCCCAGTTGCCGAGATGGCTGGCGAAGATCAGCGCCGGTTTTCCGTCGTCGCGGAGCTGGTCGAAAATCTCGCCGGTGCGCTTGGAGAATTCCACGTTGCTCGGCTTGCCGGGATTGGCGGGGTCGTAGTCCCAGATGCGGTCGAGATGCGCAAACTCCGCGCCGATCCGCCCGACATTGTCCCACACGCCGGTGACGATCCTGTCGATCTCTTCCGGCGACTTCTCGGGAAAAGCGGCGGTGAGATTCGCGCGCGCAATCTTGTCTTCGCGAAACAGCGGTCCGATGCGGCGCGTGATCTTGCCGAACAGGTTGGCGGTCTTGATCGGATCGAAATAGCGCGTGGTGCGGAGCATGCCGATCGTCAGCGCGCCCACGGCCGCTTCGCCTGCCGGCTTCAGGGCGTCGCGGATGCGCGCCTTGGTGCGAAGCAGCAGGCGGAGCATCAGAACTTGACGATGATCTTGCCGAACACCTGGCGCGTCTCCATGCGCTTCAGCGCCGTGGCGACATCATCCAGCGGCACTTCGGTGTCGATGACGGGCAGCATGCCGTCGGCCATCTTGTCTAGGCTCTCGGCAATGTTGCGCATGGAGGCGCCGAACGAGCCGAAGATGCGATATTGCTGCTGGAACAGCTGCATCAGATTGATGGTTGTCGACGGTCCCGAGGTCGAGCCGCAGGTGACCAGACGGCCGCCGCGCTTCATCACCAGCAGCGAGCCGTTGAACGTGTCGGCACCGACATGCTCGAACACGACATCGACGCCCTTCTTCTTCGTGATCTTGCGTGTCTCGCCCTCGAAGCGATCCTTGCGGTAATTGATCACATAGTCGGCGCCGAGCTTCTTCACGCCCTCGATCTTGCTGTCGTCGCCCACGGTGGTGATGACAGTGCAGCCGATCTTCTTCGCCATCATGATGGCGACGGTGCCGATGCCGGAGCCGCCGGCATGGACGAGGATCGTCTCGCCCGGCTGCAGCTTGGCATTGTCAAACAGCATGTGCTGCACGGTCGAGAAGGCGATCGGAGCGCAGGCGATGTCGGTGAAGGACAGCTTGTCCGGCGCGGGGATCACAAGGCGAGCCGGCATGTTCATCAGCTCGCGCGCAAAGCCGTCGATATGGAAGCCGTAGAGCCCGCCGACGTTTTCGCAGAAGTTGTCGCGGCCTTCGGTGCAGGCCTTGCAGTGGCCGCAGGTCAGCGCGCCATACATGGCGACCTTCTGGCCCGGCTTGAAATTGGTCACGCCTTCGCCGACGGCAGCAATCTCGCCCGAGGCTTCGGCGCCGATGGTGATCGGCAGCTTGCGCTTGGCGAAGGCCATGCCGCGATAGCCCCAGACGTCGATGTGGTTGAGGCCGACCGCCTTGACGCGGATCTGCACTTCGCCGGCTGCGGGTGGCGGGGGCGGGGGAACGTCGGCGGTGATGAGCTCGCGTTCAGCAGCAAGATTGAGCGCACGCATAGGCCGCGTCTCCGGGTCTAAGATGTTGATTTCTGAGGCCTGCGTATCGCCGGTTCACGCTGGCGCGTCAACCGGCGAGAGGCGCTATACCGGCTCGCCGGTGAGGATCAGCGAGGCGTTCTGGCCGCCGAATCCGAAGGAATTCGACATCACGGCAGTCACGCGGGCGTCGCGGGCGGTGTTGGGAACCACATCGAACGGAATCGCCGGATCCGGAACATCGTAATTGATGGTCGGCGGGATGCGCTGGTGTTCCAGCGTGAGCAGCGAGAACACTGCCTCCACGGCGCCAGCAGCGGACAAGGTGTGGCCCACCATCGACTTGTTCGACGACACCGGAACGGTCTTGGTGAGCTCACCAAAGACGGTGGAAATCCCCAGATATTCCATCTTGTCGTTTTCCGGCGTGCCGGTGCCGTGGGCGTTGATGTAGTCGATCTGGTCCACAGTCATGCCGGCATCGATCAGGCCGTTCTTGACGCAGCCGATGATCGGCTTGCCGTCCGGGCTCGAGCGGGTGCGGTGGAAGTTGTCGGCGAGTTCGCCGCAGCCGGCCACGATGCCGAGAATTTTTGCGCCACGTGCTTTCGCGGACTCCAGGCTCTCCAGCACCAGTGCGCCGGCGCCTTCGGCCATGACAAAGCCTTCGCGGTTCTTGGCGAAGGGGCGCGAAGCCTTCGAGGGCGTCTCGTTATTGGTGGAGAGTGCCGAGAGCAGCGAGAAGCGGATCAGCGCTTCCGGATTGACCGAACCGTCGGTGCCGACGCACAGCGCGGCATCGGCTTCGCCGCGGCGGATCGCCTCGACGCCGAGCTGGATCGCGGTCGCGCCCGATGCGCAGGCAGTCGACAGCGAGATCGGCGAGCCCTTGGTGCCGAACGTATCGGCAAGCGAGTCAGCCACCGAACCGAACAGGAAGCGGCGGTGATATTCCGTGAAGCCGCCCGAGCCAGCGGTGCGCAGCAGCGTGTCGTAATTGATGTCGGTGTTGGCGCCGGCGGCCTTGGCCAGCGCCTGACGCTGCGGCCATTCCACCTCAACAGGGGCGACGGCGAGAAACAGCGGGCCGGGGAAGTCACCCTTGGCGCCGATCCCGGCCTGCGCGATCGCTTCTTCCGCCACCATCTCGCCGAGCTTCTCGCCGAGATCGGTCGAGGAGAACGGGTCGACCTTCACGAAATCCACCGTGCCGGCCATCGTCGTCTTCATGCCATCGATGGGGAAGCGCGTGATGGTGCGGATGCCGGATTCGCCGGCAGTGAGCTTCTTCCAGTTGTCTTCCTTGCCGGCGCCGAGCGAAGTCGCAACGCCCATGCCGGTGACGACGACGATCGGTCGGCCGAATTTATCGCGGGTTGCTGACATCTTTTCTCCGTCGCCCGTGCGGGCCGCTCAACTAGATAGATTCGACCAGCGCCATGCCTTCGCCGCGCCAGTGGCCGGTCCCGATCACGACAATCTGGGCAGGCGCCTTCGACATTTCAATCTCGGTGCCGGTGGAATCGTTTGTCGCATAGAGCGCACCGCGCGACAACGACAGCGCCGCAAGGCCGATGCCGAGCGGAAACTGCGTCTCGACGGCGTGACCGAAGGAGGAGCCGGTCGCACGCACCGGCACGTCCGCATGCTTCTTGAGGAAGCTCAGTTCTTCCGATGTCGCGGGCTCGGCGCCGGTGGCACCGGTGATGATCGCGGTGTTCGCATCGCCCGCGCCGACCTTGCCCCACAGATTGTCGAGCGAGGCGGTGACTTCGCCGCCGTCCTTGCGCTTGGCGCGATCGGCCACGACAGTCTTCAGCCGGGCAAACGGCTTGGCTCCGCGCGCTTCCGCATGGGCCTTGGATTCGATGACGAGGAAGGCGCCGCCCGAACCGAGCGCGAAGCCGCTTTTGTCCTTGCGATCCCACACCGACGAATATTTGTCGCGCAGATTGAAGTTGTCGAACTCGTACAGCAGCATCATGTCCTTGCGCTCGCCATTATGGCCGGCGCCGACAAGGGCGATGTCGCTCTGGCCATCGGCGATACGCGCAAGCGCGATACGCACGGCGTCGACGCCCGCGGCTTCCTCGCCCATGAAGGTGCGGGACGAACCGGTGACGCCATGCACGATGGCGATGTTGCCTGCGAGCAGGTTGGAGAGCTGCGCCAGAAAGAGAGTGGGACGCAGGTCGTTGAGCAGCTTCTCGTTCAGATAGCCCGGCGTTGCATCGCCATGGGCTTCCGAATTGAGGATGCTGGAATCGACATTGAGATCGCGCTCGCCGCCACCGGCTGCCACGATCATGTCCATCTTCGACAGGATGTCTTTGTTGCCCTTCACGCCTGCGGAATCGAGCGCGAGACCGGCCGCATAGGTGCCGATGCGCTGCCAGGCTTCCATCTGCCGCTGATCGCCCTTCTTCGGGATCTGGGCGTCGTAGCTCACCGGCACGAGGGGATGCACGACATAGGGTGCGAACGCTGTCTCATCGACATTGACGCGCTTCGCGTTGAGCGCATCCCAATGCGCGTCGGGGCCTTCACCCAGCGACGACACGATGCCGATGCCGGTGATCCATGCTTCGACAGGCTCGGATACGACGGGACGGGTTTCAGCCATTGGACGGTACCTTAGAGGGTGCCAGGGACATCGTCTTGAGTGGACATTGCCTCAAGCGGGAAGCACGGGCGCTTCGCCATGGTGTCCATATGCCCGCACCGGTCCTGTTGAAAGATCGGTGCGGCCTTGAACGCGATCATCGATGCGTGAAGCGCGTTATGCGCCCTTCGCTGCAACCAGCTCGTCGATGCGGGCGCTGAGATTCTTCAGGACGAAGTACTGCTCGGTGGTCGCCTTGCCGTCATTGACTTCCTGGGTCCACTTCTCCAGCGGCAGCTTGATTCCGAACGCCTTGTCGATCGCAAAGGCGATGTCCAGGAAGTCGAGGCTGTCGATGCCCAGATCGTCGATGGCGTGGCTTTCCGGCGTGATCGTGTCGCGCGGGATGTCGCAGGTTTCCGCGATGATGGTAGCGACCTGATCGAATGTGGAGGACATACTAAGCCTTTGATATCTTGAATGTAAATTTCGTTCTGCGCGCGCAAAGGCTAGGCTTCGCACTGGAATAGGTCCAGTCCGCCGCAGGGAGTCGTTTGCCCGTATATCGGAGCAGGGGCGGCAGTTCAATGCAGTTGAGCAGGCGCTCACCAGCGCCCTGTGGGCTATCTGAAGCGCCCGGCAGGGGCCTCAGGGGTGAGGGTCGACGATCTTGGCGCAGTCGCGCCGCCCCATCAGCACGCAATCCTGGGTCTTGCGCAGGTCCGCGATGGTCACGGCCAGCCAGATGCCGGCACCGACCAGGAGCGCCGTGAAGGCGAAGGCCGCGGCATTGGCCAACATGCGATGGCGGAAGTCGTCGGGCTCGGTCGGCTGCTGATAGCGCGACAGGTCGCCGGCCGGCTTGAGGGCGGTGCCGGACGCCGGGACGGTCGGATGGTTCGGCAGCGTCGTCGAGGTGCGCGGGACGAAGCGGAGCACGCGGTGTTCGTCGTCGTCGCGGATGATCGGCTGCTGGGTCTTCATGGGCGAGGGCCTAGTGAGGCAATGAGCGATCGTAACACGGGTGGAGGGGGCTGCCCCGGCAAAAGTCGCATGGCCGCAATGTCGTGATCGGACGCGATGACGTGGAACTGATCGGTCTATGCGTGAAGCGCGTGCCATAGTCGCTGCGGCAAATGCATCCAGGGAGGTCCGACATGTCGAATATCCGCGAGCCAATCCTGCAGCCGGTGCCGATCCTGTCGCTGCGCCCGACTCAGATGACGGTGGGCATGCGGGAAGTGAAGGAGAAGCGGAAACGCTGGCGCGCGCACACGTCGAAGAAGAAGCAGGCCAGGCTGCTCGGCGAGCATATGATCCCGGTGGTGCTGGGGCCGGACAAGAAACATTACGTGGTCGATCACCATCATCTCGCGCGTGCGCTGCATGATGAAGGGGTCAAGGACGTGCTCGTCACGGTGATCGCCGACCTGACCATGGTCGACAAGGATGCGTTCTGGAGCGTGCTGGATCACCGCCGCTGGGCCTATCCCTATGACGGCAAGGGCGAACGCCGGCCCTTCCGCGACATTCCCAAATCGGTCACGGGACTGAAGGACGATCCGTATCGTAGCCTCGCCGGCGAAATCCGCCGCGCCGGTGGCTATGCCAAGGACGTCACGCCATTCAGCGAATTCCTGTGGGCAGATCTGTTCCGCCGCCGCTTGTCACGCAAGGACGTCGAAAGCGACTTCGCGAGCGCCGTGGAGAAAGCGCTCGCCATCGCCAAGAGCAAGGATGCGATCTATCTGCCGGGCTGGTGTGGCCCGGCATCGGATGGCTGAGACGCATCCATCGGCTCGGAAGCCGGATCACCCTTGCCGCCAAGGGCGCGGTGCAGAGCGCGCTCGATCTTGCCGCCGAGCAGCAGCACCGCGAAGGTGATGGCGAGCGAGACACTGACCAGCCGCCAGTGGCCGGCGCCGCACATGATGCCGATACAGGCGGTCAGCCAGACGCAGGCCGCGCTGGTGAGGCCACGGATGCGGAAATGCCGTTCGGCGTGGAAGATGACACCGGCACCGAGAAAGCCGATGCCGGTGACGATGCCCTGCACGATGCGGCTGCCGGCATCGGTGAAGCCGCCCGGCCGCAGGGGATCGGCCAGCGTGGTGAGCATCGCGGTGGCGAGGCTGACAAGCGCGAGCGTGCGGACGCCCACCGGCTTGCCGTGCAAATCGCGATTGAGCCCGACCGCGCCACCGGCAAGGGCGGCGACGCCGAGACGCAGGATGATGTCCGACCAGTCGAGCACGACGATGCCTCCCGGCGACCGTTACTTCGGCAGCCGTCCCATCATGTAGAATTCGTCATTGGGCTTCATGCTGGTGACATTTGCCATGCGGTTCGACAGGGCGAAGAAGGCGGACACGGCGGTGATGTCCCAGATGTCGTCATCGGTGAAGTCATGGCTCGCCACCTCGGCGAAATCGGCTTCCGACACGGTCTCGGCCGAGCGACTGACCTTCATGGCGAAGTCGAGCATCGCGCGCTGGCGCGGCGTGATGTCGGCCTTGCGATAGTTCACCGCGATCTGGTCGGCGATGGTCGGGTTCTTGGCGCGGATGCGCAGGATCGCGCCATGGGCGATGACGCAGTAGTGGCACTGGTTCGCGGCCGAGGTTGCCACCACGATCATTTCGCGTTCGGCCTTGGTGAGCCCGCTGTCCTTTTCCATCAGCGCATCATGATAGGCGAAGAAGGCGCGAAACTCGTCGGGACGCGACGCCAGCGACAGAAACACATTCGGCACGAAACCGGATTTTTCCTGCACGGCCAGAATGCGCGTGCGGATGTCATCCGGCAGGCTGTCGATGGCAGGGGCGGGAAAGCGTGTCTTGGCAGCGGTCATCGGAGCGTCCCTTGAAACTGTTGTTTCAAGGGACCATAGGCGATGATGCGGGCGCCGGAAAGCCGCAGCCCGGCTTACCTCAGCGGCTTCTTCAGCAGCGAGAAGCGATCGGGATCGAGGCCGAGCGACGGCTGCAGCATCGGCGCATCCACCATGCGCGGCTGTGGTGGTGCCATCGGGCGTTCGATGAAGCCGGGATCATTCGGGACATCGCGGCTCGACGTGGCGCCACGCCAGCGCTCGAGCACGGCACCGACGAAATTCATGTCGAAACCGGCAGCGGCGGATGGCACCGTGGAAATCGTCGCTTCCGAACGCGGCAGTTGATGCGCCGGCACTTCCTTGAAACGCAGCCGCGTCGGCAGCGCGACGCCTTCGCCGAACGCCAGCACTTCGCGGGTGCCGAGCGATGGGACGAACGAAAGCAGGTTGGCGGCGGCATCCGACACCGCCGAGCGCAGCAGCGCCTGGTCGCGGTCATTAGCCAGGCGCATCGCAAACAGCGTGTTGCACTGGGAGATGATGGTGGCGTCGAGTTCGGCCGGGCGCTGGGTCACGAGACCGAGATAGACGCCGTATTTGCGGCCTTCCTTTGCGATGCGGGACACGGCTTTGCGGGTCGGGCCGAAGCCGATATTGCGGTCGGCAGCAGCGTAGCGATGCGCTTCCTCGCAGACGAACAGCAGCGGCGAGGCACCGTCGCTCCACAGGCCGAAATCGAACGCCATGCGGCACAGCACCGAGACCACGGAGTCCACCACTTCCGCAGGGAAGCCGGCGAGTTGCATGATGGTCATCGGCTTGCCATTGGCGGGCAGGCGGAACAGATGACTGATCACTTCGGCCATGGTGTCGCCGCCGACATTGGCGTTGTCGAACATGAAGGCATAGCGCGGATCGTTTTTGACCGCGTCGATGCGCGACAGCAGCTTGTGATACTGGATGCGCGACGAGCGGTTCTCCAGCTTGCCCATGCGCTCGTCGATCAGCGAGATCATGTCGACCAGGCGATAAGGCACCGGCGTGTCCACGGTGTAGCCGATGGTCTTCGGATCGATGCGCTTGAGACCGATGCGGTCGGAATTCTGGTATTGCGTATAGACGCCCTTGGCGATGGGGATCACTTCAGCAAGGATTTCGAGTTCTTCCGGCACACCGGGGCGGCCAGCGAACAAAACGTCGACGATTTCCTCGAAATTGAACAGCCAGAACGGCAGTTTCAGATTGCGCGGATTGAGCACCAGCGCCTTGTCGCCGAAGCAGCGGCCATATTCGTTGTGCACGTCCAGCAGGAACATGCGCAGGTTCGGCCGCACCAGCAGGATTTCATTGAGCAGCAGCGACACGCCCGACGATTTGCCGACGCCGGTGGAGCCGAGCACGGCGAAATGCTTGCTCAGCATTTCCTCGACATCGACATAGGCGGTGACGGAGCGATCCTGCTGCAGCGTGCCGACATTGATCTGGTCGGCGCCCGACGGCGCATAGACCGTGCGCAGGTCTGTATTGCTGATCAGTTCGACGGCGTCGCCGATGGTTGGATAAGTGGTGACGCCGCGCTGGAATTTTGGGCGATCCGGCGGCCCGCTAATCTCGCCCAACAGGTCGACCGACGCGCTGGCGACATGGACATCGGACGCATTCAGATTCTCGGAAGAGACTTCCGTGATCATGGCAATGATGGTCGAAGCAGCGCAACGGATGCTGACGAAGCGCCCGACGGTGCCGCGCATCTCCGCGGGCGTCATTGGATTGACCGCCAGAACCCCCACGCGCGCGAGCGATCCGCGCACCGAAATAATGCGCCCGAACAACGTTGCTTTAGTCAAATGATCCATACCCGAATTCGCGTTCTGCGCCCCGATTTTACGAGCCACTATGCGGGGAAGGGGCTGGAGAAACTGTTAAAGGGAAAAGAACGGTTTGAGCCGGGTCGTCGCCGTGATGTCGTCAGGCAGAATGCCGTCGGAGGACAGGCCGGAAATCCGGTTACAAGGTACCGGTCCAATCGCCCGCGATTGCTGGGGTTCAGTCCGTTTTAACCAAGGCCGAAAGCGGCCCTGAAGATGTCTGTCGCGCCCGGGCAGAAGACGCTTGGGATCGGGACAGCGTCTAGGCGGGTGGATCATCCCAATCTTCCGTCGCAGGGCCCAGTTTGACATCATCGACGGCTATTGTGTCGATATCCGCGCGAGCCTCTTGCGTTCGATGAGGCGGACGGGCTAGAAGGCGCTCCGTTGAGACGATGTTCTCGACCAACCGATTCCAGACCGCGGCTTCCAGCCCTTCGATCGTCTGAATCCGTTGGGGAATGGTGTAACGGTAGCCTAACGAATTCTGGCCTAACCCGTTGAAAACACTAAACCCGTTTTGCAAACGCCCCAGAAATTTGGCCCTGTAGAACAAGCCTTTTCCTGCGATTTGCAAAAACTTTTCCGTCTCTGCTCACCCCTCCTTGCTTACAATTCGCAGCCGCTTCTGACCGTCAGAAGCGACCTTCATCTGGTCGCGGAAACGCATGTAGTGCTGGACGTTCTGCCGTGACATTCCGATGTCGTTGGCGATCTGATCGACGTCGTATCCGACCTCCGCGCGGGCAAGAATGCCGGTGCCGCGCAAGCCATGGATGGTCGGATGGTCGGCATCATCGGGGTCGATGTCCCACTCGTATTTCTTGACCTGGCCGGCCACCCATTCTTTCCACCTGCGACAAATAGCCTTGCCGTCATCGGTGTTTGTCAGCCAGCGGCCCCAACGGGCTCGAAGACTGTCCGGCGTGTATTGGGCGCCGGTCGGCGAATAGAGATACAGATCGTCGCGGTGGCGCTCGATCGGCGCCTTCCAACGCGAGTTGGTGAACTTGATCGGCGTCTCGGCCCAACGGTCGAGCTCGAGCGAGTCCGTGGTCGCGAGCGGGATCAGGAACGCGCGCCGGCGCTTGCGGGTCTTCTTTGGCCGGCACCACACGCCAACGTGCTCCCGGTGCTCCGGACCCATCCGGATCATGTCGCTGCCGCGCTGGCTGGTCATCTTGCCGAGCATGACCATCCGGACGAGATCCGGCCACGCGTGAGCGCACACAAATTCGATCACCCAGGCCGGCCACGGCACATGACCGCGGTCCGGAATATCGAGATCCTTTACCTTGTCGAACGGATTTATCTCGCCGAAGCCGAGAGGGATGCCCCAGTCCCAGATCGTGCGGCCGACAGCCAGCATCTGGTTGGCCATGACAGGAGTGTCTCTCAGGCCGTCGCGGCCGGTCTGCACGACCAGGGCTGTCATGTCCTTCACGGCGACCATGCCCCAAGCGTCGTGGGCCTGGAAGCGGCGCATGTGCACCTCGTAATTGGTCCGCGTGCCATCGGCGAGCTGCTTGAATTCCTCGCTCTTGCGGTAGCGCTCAACGAGGTCGCCGACGGAGCCGATCGGATAGACGGTCACCTCGGTGGTCTGTCGCCGCTTTACCTCGCGCCAGAACGCGTCCGGCGAGGTATCGGCGCTGGGCAGTTTGATCCGCTCGCCTTGTCGAGCAGTGCCCCGACCCGGATTCCAGTAATAATATGTGTAGGCCTTGCCGCGCGAGCGGACGACGACCCGTTCCACTCCCTCAGGCAGTCGCACGCTGGCGTCCCTTCGTCTTCCCAAGGTTCAACGCTCCCGCCATAGCGGCATCGACTCCACTGGTCGGCGCCTTCTGGCCGGAAAGTTTACGGTCAACGTCTTCCCAGCGCCAGCGAGGGGTGCCCTCGGGCAGGGTATGGCAAGGGGGAGGTAGTACGCCTTCCTTCACCCACTTATCCCAGGTGACGGTCGAGATCTGCAGCTCAGCAGCGCCGGTCTCGCGGGCGACGTACGCCGGAGTGCGGTCGCCACGCAGCTGATTGTCGGCTTTACGCCCCGTCATGGTGCGGACCTCCGCCCATCAGCTTCGAAATCCGGCCCGGGTAACCTTTTCCCACAAGCTGCCGTTAACTTGGGTCCCGCATGATCGGGGCAAGGGAGGCTAGAAGAGCATGTCGAATGCCGAGTTAGCTCAGTATGGTTCAGTGGTTTTTGGGCTGATAATCGCAATTGGTCTGGTTGGGTTGCTGCAGGAAACGCGGGTGCGAAATCGCTACCTTCGCGTTCACAAGCGACGCCGCGAGATGAAGCGGCTTCGCAAGTTTCGAAATATCCATGAAGGCCGGCTCTCAAACGATCTGACGTCTTGCTGACGCTAGGGACGGGCGTGCCGTCCATCTTGCGACCAGCAATCGTCCGCTGAGACGACTTAATCTTTGCGCGCTGGCCGCGAGGCTTACGCGGCTTAACCGGCCGGAGCCTGAGAGCAGGGCGGCCAGCCTTGGCGCGGGCCGCGCCGCCGGACTGCTCCCGAAGCGACATCGCGATGGCGAATGGGTTGAGTCCCCGGTCAATCCAGAACTGCTCCTCGCCGACCTTGTGCTGAGCGATGGGCCCGCTCTGGTGGTGATAGTTGCAGAGCGGCGTGGTCCACATGTCATGCGGCTTCTGCTGCATGCCGGTCGACTCCTTGCCGATCGCCGGGCAGGCCATTCGCAGATGCGCGGCCTCGACGTTGCGGCGAGACCCGCAGACACAGCACGGCTGCGTGCGCACGAAAGCCAGATGCTTCGCGTCTTCCTGCCGGGGATCGCGTTGACGCAGCTCTCTCATTTCGCTTCGAGCCCCCATTCCACCAGGAGCCGGACCTGCTCGGCGAAGCTGGTGTTCTCTTTCACGGCGCGGTCGCGGATGACCTGAAAAGTCTCCTGGTCGAAGCCTATGACGACGCGGCGCATGCTGTGCATGGTGCCGTCGCCGCGGGAGTGCGATCCGATTGCTGGGGCGAAGACTTTCACAGCACGTCTCCGACCTGGTTTTCGGTCTCGTCGCGCTTGTAATCCTTCTGCTCCCAGCAGCGAAGGCCGTAGCCGATCGCGATGAGAATGAAGGCGGCAACGGAAGCGACCGCGATGTGCCACTGCTCAAGCATGCTCCGGCTCCGCCATTTCTGCCGCAACAGCAGCGAGGATCGCATCATCCCGGCGCTTCATATGCTGGATGTGAGAGTCAGCCATCCGCATTGCGGTTTCGCGATCGAAGGCGCGATAGACCGACCTGAAATAGGCGTTCCAAGCGTCGTCATAGCCGTCGGCGGCGCGCCGCGTTGCATCAGCGTGAAGGGTGAGGGCAACTACGTTGCTCATGCTACCAGGTGCTCCCGCCATATGATCTGCGTGTGAAGCTCTTCACAGGCGCCAGCTTTTCGCTCTGCCAGCGGACGTGCTCATTGATCGCGGCTCGTTCGCCTTCCTCGGTGCGGCGGAAGGCTTCGTAATCGGGATGGTTCGCAGCCGGACCGGGCGGGACGGGCGGCAGCGACGAACGAAGCTCGGGCGAAAGCAGCTTGCGGTTCTTGCGGAGCCACTTCGGCATTGTGATCGCCGCCCACTTGCTGCCCGGAGGGTGGTAGACATCAACGCCGGCTCGAAATGGAAGAAAGACGATCTTCGATTCATCGCCGTCGGTCGAAACTTCCACGCCACCGCGATTCCGATTGTGCAGCACCATCGGCATGCAGATCAGTTCGTCGCCGCGCTTTGATCGCTCGCGCTTCGATCCGCGGCGCTTAGTCTGACGCGCCAAAGCGGCTTTTTCCTCTGCGAGGTGTTCAGCGAAGCCGTCGTCCAGGCGCTTGTGAAACGCTGCGCGCTCGGCGTCGTTCATGTCATAGAGAGCGCGCAGGTTCAGTCCCATCAGATCCTCCCGCTCGCGATGCCGGCCCAGATCGACACGGTGCCGATGGCAAGGCTGAGAACGACGAAGACGAGCAGGCTGGAAGCCTCGCGCTGCTCAGTGCGCAAATCCTCTTCCTGCTCTTGATCGAACGACGACCAGGTGTCCGGGTGCCAGTCGTCGGGAAGGCGCTGCTCGATCTTGCTCACGTCAGACGCTCCCGTTGGTTTCGGCCAGCTGCTGCCGGCACTGCTCTCGGAATGATTTTGCTGCGGCCGCGGCCTCGGGCTTGGTGGCGAACTTCTCTTCGCCAACGACTTCCTGGGCGACGCAGGGGCGCCAGTAGAGCTGGCTGAAATCCTCCGATCGGCGCATCACTGCTCCGCACCGGCCGCGCGCTAGGCGCTCGAGAAACTGCTGCCGCTCATCGCTGTATCGGGGTTCAGCCATCACGCAGCGGCTTTCGCTGGCGACGACGGTGGATTAGAAGCTTCTGGATGTAGGCAAGGCCTTTGCCGGTCACGAGCGTCTTGAACGTCGTGTGCGGTTTGTCGTCGGGGTCTCGCCAGACGCGCTCTACGACCCGGAAGTAACCTGCATCGATATACTGCTGGTATGGGAGGTTTCCGGCCATGAGGAGGCCGCGCTGGCGAAGCTGATAGAAGAGTCGGGTGCGACCGGTGCCGAGCACCTTGGCAACGATCTGCATCTCTTGGCAGTTCTCGGCGTCGGCGACCGCGTCATGGAAGTCCGCCTTCGGCTTCATGGCGTCGATTACGACTTGCTGCTGCTCGACGCGCTCGACGGTGCTGGCCAGTTCGCGCAGCGCCTCCGCGTACGACTTCGGGAGGGCAGGGACGACCGGCGCAGGATTGTAGCTGCCTGTCTGCCGGATCTGCGGCAGGACATCGTGAAAGACGAAGCGCTGGAAGCGGCTGACCTTGTCATGCAGGCCCGGATTATGCTGCCGCTTGTTCAGCTTGCGTTGCACGATGGCGCGATAGACGCCGGCCTCGGAGATGATGCTCATCTCTTGGCCGCCACCAAGGGTATGTACCGGGCACATACCCTTTTCGTCGGCGTCGAGGTTCTTGATCAGGTCGCTTGCGAGGCCATAGCCCAGCTCGCGGGCGACATCGGCGGCGACAAACCAGGTCTCGCCATCCTTCTCGACCAGCCGGACATTCCGGCCTTCAAACTGAAACGCGGTGTCGCTTGAAACTGGCAGGTTTGCCATGTCGCTCTCCCGATTGGATGGGCGCGACTATGCATTTTGCATAATCGCATGTCAATGCGATTTGCATAGAAACTCTACTAGAAAGACTTCTTATTATGCTAAACGCATTGCCGTCCGTAACGAGGTGCGGCTGGTGGGCTCGACGATCGTCGACCGCAAGTAACTAAATCTAACCACTTTCTTGAGATTTCTTAGCTACTTGAGAGGATTCGATATGGCTGACACATCCATTGAGTGGACAGACGCGACGTGGAATCCGGTCGCTGGCTGTACGGTTCTGACTGCGGGATGCACCAACTGCTACGCAATGCGGATGGCCGCTCGCCTCGACGCTATGGGCGTTGAAAAGTACGCCCGCCTCACTCGCAAGAGTGGAAAGCGAGCTGTCTGGACGGGAAAGATTCGGCTAGACGAGAAATCGCTCACCGTGCCGTATTCATGGGCGAAGCCGCGGAAGGTTTTTGTTAACTCGATGTCGGACCTGTTCCATGACGACGTGCCGGTCGAATTCGTTCGAAAGGTCTGGGAGGTCATGCGAGACACGCCCCGCCACACTTATCAAATCTTGACTAAACGCCCCGATCGCATGGCGCTTATCCTGGGCGGGGCCGATTTTCAGATACTGCCAAACGTTTGGCTAGGAACCAGTGTTGAAGACGGGAGGGTGCTTGATCGTCTCGACGCAATTCGTGCGGTCCCCGCAGCCGTTCGCTTCGTGTCGCTTGAGCCTTTGATTGGTTCGGTGGCTTCGGGAGATCTAACGGGAATCCACTGGGCTATCGTCGGCGGCGAAAGCGGGCCGAAGGCGCGGCCGATGGATCCGCGCTGGGTCGATGAGATTGAAATCATGTGCAGACGGTCGAAAACCGCTTTCTTCTTCAAGCAATGGGGAGGGAAGAACAAAAAAGCTGCGGGCCGGACTCTGAACGGTCGCACCTACGACGAGATGCCAGCGATTGCCTAGAACAAGTTGCCTTGCTTCTCGACATTGCTGGCGGATTTCCAAAACTTGTGAGCCAGATCATGGTTCGCAAGCAACAGAAGCCAATAAAGGTGCTGGCTTCTTGACCCCTTCAGAAGCCTCATCTCGGGCGACGCCTCGGTGCCTAGCTTTGAGAGCAGGGCACGCCAATGGTCGACTATTTCGCTACGGATGCCGCGTTGAGTTTGTTCATCGTCTATCGCCTCCCGCCAGCCTGGCGCGAATTTATCGAACACTGAAGCCTCGGATCCGAGGTTTTCATCGAGATTTCGTTGGAGGTCCATCTTGCTGAGATGAACCAATATATCCATGCGCTTGCGCCGTGTCAGCGATTGGAAAATCGAAAAGTCGAGTGCGCCGAGGCTAAACGGATCGACGAAAGCGAAGTGGAGAGCTCGAGGTTCGAGTTCTTTTAAGATTGCAGCCGCAGCGACAACAGCTGGTCCTTCGATCGGAATGACTGGTGCGCCGAGGCGACGAAGACGGTCCGTCGCGAGCGCTAAACGCTTCTCGTCTTTGTCGGAAATGTAAACGTACGAAAATGGCGTCTTGGCTTCCACGCTTTTGCGCCACGCGGTGACACAACTGCCGTCGATGAATTCCGATGTATCCTTGATTCTCGAACGACCAGGTCCGCAGAAGATATCGATATAGGTAGCGCCAGCCTTTTGCGGACCGATGAATTTCGCTCGAGCGCCTCGAGATATATCGACGTATCTCGCCAGCAGTTCCTGCTTTTCCTTCGCCCAGAGACCAACTTCTTCGACTTGAAGCCCGTCATCGCCGTCGACCAGTCTGCCCACTTTCCCCCCTGCAACAGCTTTTTAAAGATCGAGCAACGAGCGCTTTACTCTTCCAACGATCTCTACATCGGACTTCTTTTTAATGAGGATGGGCCGATTCTTAGGATTGGTAGACTGCGGCGCGAGGTAAGGCGGATCGTCGGCGACGTATTCTTTGTAGGTGGTTTTACCTCTAATCGAAAAGATGTAACGCCGGCCGGTGACGAGCACGCGGTCGTTCCGGTCAACGATTAGGACGGATCCTTCTGGACTCAGAAGGTTCATCGAGTCGCCCTCGACCTTGGTTGCGAAAAAATCGCCAGATCCCAGATCGGATACCAAGTCGAGTCTGATGCGTTTCGTAGGCAGCTGGGTATCAACGTCGGCTAGTTTTCCGGCATTTACCCAAGCAACCAAGGGCAACGCAGCGGTAGTCGCCGCGTCATTCTTCGTGCCCTCAAACCCGGCTGCTACATCCTCGGACCGTAGATCGGCTTGCGTCGATCGTCGTTCCATCGCTCCGCGTCCGGTGAGGAGCCACTCGAGAGAAACGCCAAACCGACGCGCGTACAGCTCAGCCTTGCCTTTGAACCCTCGCGATCCGTTCTCATGGCCGAGATATGTCGGCTCTTTGACACCAAGCGCTTCTGCAGCTGCGCTACCGGTGTCAAACCCGGCATGCTTCCGCGCCCTTATAAGCCGATCTGATTCAGTGGTTCCCATAAATGCGTTATGCATAATTAAATTATGCATTTGGCATTGACGAATATTATGCAATTTGCATAGATTGCCGCCATGGTTACATCGCAACGCATAAAGCGGGTTCGCGTTTCGCTTGGCGAAAGCCAAGAGGCGTTCGCTGCGCGTTTCGGGGTGGATCAAAGCACGGTCCACCGTTGGGAAAACGTCGGGGTCCCCGATCGAGGGACCGCTGCTCACACACTTCAACGTTTTTTAGCCGAGCACGAGAGTCCGGAGGCGGCATGAGCTGTCTTGCAGCATTCGCGGGTTGGACCTTCCTGTCGATCGTCTTTGCTCGGGTCATCGGCCCGCTCCTAAAGCGGAGGCTCGGATAACTGTGTCCTCGACCACTTCATTTCCAGATTTCGTGTTCGTGCCCCCCAAGGCGAACACGGAAGCGGCGGCCGTTCGCTCCCTGGCGGTCGCCGCACCCCATTCTGATCCGGCGTTGACGGGAGATGCGTCGGCACCTGCGGCGGCGCTCGGCCTATCAGCAAATGAGTTGCTGAATAGACCGAGCGTTGCTGCTCTTTGTGAACGACTACCTGAAAGCGACGACGAGCAGACTGCCGAAAAGGAGGCAGAAGCTGGCCGTGGTGATAGCGAGGTACCGTTCGGCAGGATCGACTTTGTTGCGCATGACACACCTATCAATTCTGCCCCGCGAGTAGATGCGGACGAATTGATTAGAGATTTCGGAATCCGGTCGGCGTTGTCCCCGTGCCATTTTGGGATTCCATCCGAAGCCAATTCTCTCATCGACGCCGACCTCGAAACTGCGATCACCGCGCTCGAGCTGTCGTGGCTTCGCGCCGGCATTCTTATGAATGCGGCAACGTTGGCCACCATTGCTGCCAGCGAGAGCTTTTCGAATTCCACATCATCGGTTGGGGCGTAAATCATCATGACCACATCATCGGTCACGACGTGCGGACAGTCCAATTTCGGGGGTGCCAAAACGGGTACGAAGAATCCCGTTTTGGGTTCTGTTTCTGCGCTCCACGAAGCGATCACTGATTTTCTCAAAGCGAAGTCGCCTGTCAAAACATGGGGTTACTTGTGCGACCTGATGTGGCGCACCGCTCGCTTCGAGATGTCGGAGCGTGTCGCGAAGCACCGCATTTCGAACGCTCGCAGCTACTCGATCGAAGAGCTGCAGATCATGCTGCAATCGGACGACGGCTTCGAAGTGCTGCAGATCCTAATGGGTGGCTCGCAGCCGAAATGGTGGTGGTGGGCGAAGCGCGTCGTCGCCACTGCAGATCGCCGGCGCCAGGCCGCCGAGCTCGATCAGGAAATCATGCTTCTCGAAACCAGCCGGCCTGCCGATGTCAGCGGTCTCCGCCGGATCAAAGGCGATCTCGATGCACAGACGATTTCGAACCGTAAATTTGCTCAGGCGGAAACTGCCTTGGGCTTTCTTCATCAGGACATGGTGCGCGCTGAAGATCGCGCCGTGGCTCCGCCCAAAGCGCTCGCCAAGCGAGCCTACGCGGGGAGGGGACGATGATGATGCTCACCCCGACGCAGGCGAAAGCGAACGCCGACCGTAAGGCATTCCACGCGCGGATTGCTGCTAAGGCTGCAGAGCGAATGGCGCCGCGGGTCACGGCTCCCGTTGCGGTCGATGAGGCCACGCCTGAGCCCCCGAAGGCGGAGATTGTCTCATCTCATCACGGCCTCGGCGGCTCGCCGCTTGATCCGCGGCACACTTTCGCGACCTTCGTCGCCGGACGCAGCAACGCTCTCGCGCATGCCGCCGCACTGCAGGTCGCGGAAGGCCGTCGCGGTGATGCCGTGATGTTTAACCCGCTCTACATTCATGCGGGTGTTGGCCTTGGCAAGACGCACTTGCTGCAGGCGGTGACGCGCGCCGGCAATGCAAACGCCGACCGCAAGGTGCTGTACCTCACCGCCGAGAAGTTCATGTTCGGCTTCGTTGCCGCGCTCAAGGCCCGGGCATCCCTGTCGTTCAAAGAGCATTTGCGCGGCGTCGACGTGCTGATCATCGACGATCTGCAGTTCTTGGTCGGGAAACAGCATCTTGAGCTGGTCGGCACCGCCATCAACACCGTGATCGATGCCGGCCGGCAGGTCATCTTGGCCGCCGATCGCTCCGCTTCCGAGCTCGAGGGTCTGCATGAGCGAACGTCGTCGCGGCTGGCAGCTGGTCTCGTCGTGCAGATCGGCAACCCCGATCTCGAACAGCGCCGATTGATCCTGCTGGAGCGGGTCGCCGCGGCCCGCGCTCACCATCCGTCATTCGAAATCGCTGATCCAGTCGTCCAGTACCTGGCGGAAACTCTGGCCAGCAACGGCCGTGACCTTGAGGCCGTGGTCAACCGGCTGCTCGCGCACAGCAAGCTGAACGGCTCCGCGGTGACGATCGAGCTCGCCGAG
>Ga0209564_1001245_pt1 | contig 28363 bp, 27 predicted proteins | sample AraplaCol_mMF_r2_FD_184272 | JGI IMG/M metagenome (GOLD analysis project Ga0209564, IMG submission 184272) | Arabidopsis root microbial communities from North Carolina, USA - plate scrape MF_Col_mMF_r2 (SPAdes) (version 3) | ecosystem: Host-associated > Plants > Roots > Endosphere | place: USA...
CCCAGCACGGCCAGCTGGGCGAAGTCGGTGCGGCCGGTCAGGTCGCGGGCCTGGCCCACGGCCTTCTGGATCTGGCGGGCCATGGCGCTTTCCTGCGGGCCGCCGATGATCACGATGTCCAGGCCGCGCGCCTTCAGCAGCGCGGCAAGCTGCGCGTAGCTCTCGGTCGGCCAGCGCTTCTCGGGCCGGTGGGCCGAGCCGCCCGGCACCAGCAGCACATAGGGACGCGGGGCCGGGGCGCCGGCCACGGGGCGGGGCTCCTTGGTGCGGCGCAGGATCCACGACAGGTCCGGCGCGGGCGCGCCGCCCGGCTCGGTCGGGGCGTCGGGCCAGATGCCCGCCTGCTTCAGCTGGTCGGCCTGCCGCTCCAGGGTGTGCATGTGGTAGCGGGCCTTGCCGCGCTGGGGCAGCGAGCAGCCCGCCGCGATGCCCGACCATTGCGGCGGGAACGGCCGCAGGGCCTGGAAGTACCAGTTGGTGCGGCTGTTGGTCTGCAGGTCGTAGACGCGGTCGTAGCGGGCCTTGCGCAGGCGGCCCAGCATGGCGGTCAGGTCGCCGAAGTCGCTGGGGCGGCCGTCGGTCTCGACGCTGTTGAAATAGGGCGACAGCTTGGCCAGCGCTTCGAAGGGCGGGGTGGTCAGCAGCGTGATCTTGGCGCGCGGATGGGCTTCGCGGATCTTCTTCATCGCCGCCAGGGCCAGAACGAAATCGCCGAGGGCGCCCAGCTTGATGACCAGGACCTTCTTGATTTCCTTGCTCAACTCTTCGTCTCCAGAACGCGCGCGTAGACCTTGAGCGTTGCTTCGACCATCGCGTCAACAGAATACAGTTTCCGGGCGCGCGCGCGGGCCGCCATGCCCATCGCCTGGCGCCGGGCGGCCCCCGTCTCGCAGGCGTTGGACAGGGCGGCGGCCCAGGCCTCGGCGTCGCCCGGGGCGACCAGCCAGCCGGTCTCGCCGTCGACCACGGTCTCGCGCGCCGCCCCATGGTCGGCGGCCATCACGGGCTTGCCCATCACCTGCGGCTCGACCGCCGTGCGGCCGAAGGCTTCGGGCTCCAGCGACGGCGCGATGGCCAGGTCGGCGACCAGATAGGCGGCCGGCATGTCGTCGCAATGACCCACCAGCTTGACGCTGTCGGCCAGCCCGGCCTGGGCGATCATGTGCTCCAGCTCGGCGCGATAGGCCTTGCGTCCCTGGTCGTCGCCGACCAGCAGCAGCAGGACGCGGGTGTCGGCGACCGCCTTCAGCCGGGCCATCGCCTCGATGACCAGGGCCTGGCCCTTCCAGCGGGTCAGGCGGCCGGCCAGCAGCACCTTCAGGCGGCGGTCCTCGGCCTGGACGCCCCAGGCGTCGCGCAACGCCTTGACCCGCTCGGCCGAGACCAGGCCCGGCTCGAAGCGGGTCAGGTCGACGCCGCGCGGGATGGCCACCACCCGGTCGGCCGGGACGCCGTGCTCGGCGATCACATGGGCGCGGGTGTATTCCGAATTGGCGATCACCAGGTCGCCCTTGGTCATCACCGCGTTGTACCAGCGCTTGAGATTGGATTTGGCGTTGTAGACGCCGTGGTAGGTGGCCACGAAGGGCGTCTTGGTCGCGTGGGCGGCCCACAGGGCGCTGAAGGCCGGGGCGCGCGAGCGGGCGTGGACCAGGGTCACCTTCTCGCGACGGATCAGGTCGATCAGCCGCGCGGCGTTGCCCAGCATGATCAGTGGATTCTTGGTCTGGGCCGGCATCTGGGCCAGGCGGCCGCCGTCGGCCTCCAGCCGCGCGGCCATCCGCCCGCCCTTGGTGGCGACCAGCGCCTTGCCGCCCTGGGCGATCACGCCGTGGGCCACGTCGATCGTCGTCTGCTCGGCGCCGCCGGTTTCCAGTTCCGGGGTCACCTGCAAAAGCGTGAAATCGTCGGGGAGGATGGACACGCGTTGCCCTAACGAGGTTTGAGGGGTCGTAGTTACCGAAATGAACAAGGCCGCGCCATGACCGATTCCCTTCAGCACCTCGTTCGCGACGACAATCTTCGGTTGGCGTACCGCGTCGTCCACGGATCCCAACCCACGGTCGTGTGGCTGGGCGGATTCCACTCGGACATGGCGGGGACCAAGGCCCAGGTCCTGGCCGACCAGGCCCGGGCGACCGGCGGCGGCTATCTGCGCTTCGACTATTTCGGCCACGGCGAGTCGGACGGCGACTTCGAAGCCGGCACGATCACCCGCTGGCGCGAGGACGCCCTGGCGGTGATCGACGACCTGACGGAGGGGCCGCTGGTGCTGGTGGGCTCGTCGATGGGCGGCTGGCTGGCCTGCCTGGCCGCCATCGCCCGGCCCGACCGGGTCAAGGCCCTGGTGCTGGTCGCCCCAGCGCCGGACTTCACCGAGAAGCTGATGGAGCCCGAGTTGTCGGACGAGGCCAGGGCGGCCATCGCCCGCGACGGCCGCTGGATCCGGCCCTCGGACTATGACGACGGCGGCTATGCGATCACCCGCCAGCTGCTGGAGGACGGGGCGCGGTGGTCGATCCTGTCCGGACCCGTGCCGATCGACGTCCCGGTGCGCGTGCTGCAGGGCGGCGCCGATCCCGACGTGCCGTGGACCCACGCCCTGGAGCTGGCCAACAGCCTGGTCTCGGACGACGTGGTCTTCACCCTGATCAAGGACGGCGACCATCGCCTGTCGCGGCCCCAGGACCTGGAGCGGCTGATCGCGGCGGTGGGCGAGGCGCGGGTGCTGGCCGAACCGGTCGAGGACGATCCGGTGGCCCGTCGCCTGGCTCGCGCCGCTCGCGCCCGCGCGGCGGGGCAGGCTCCCGCGACCGCCTGGGCGGCGGCCGACATGGGACCGGACGAGGAGTAGGGAGCCTAACCCCCCGCCGCCAGGATCGCCGCCAGCCCTTCGCGATAGGTCGGGTATTTCGGCCGCCAGCCCAGCTCGGCCTTGGCCAGGGCGTTGGAGACGCGCTTGTTCTCGGCGTAGAAGCGGCGGGTGGCGGGCGACAGGCCCAGCTCGTTGAACGGCAGGTCGGGCGGCACCGGCACGCCCAGCAGACTGGCGGCGTGCTCCATCACGTCCTGCGGCGGGGCCGGTTCGTCGTCGACCAGGTTGTAGACGCCGCCGGCTCGGGGGCGGTCCAGCGAGGCCAGCAGGCCCGAGACGATGTCCTCCAGGTGGATGCGGCTGAACACCTGGCCCGGCTTGACGATGCGGCGGCCCTCGCCGGCCCGCAGGCGGTCCAGGGCGCTGCGGCCGGGGCCGTAGATGCCCGGCAGGCGGAAGGTGGTCACCGTCAGGCCCATGCCGCGCCCCACCTGGCGCCAGTCGCGCTCGGCCCCCACGCGGCGCGCGCCCTCGACCGACTGGGCCTTCAGGGGCGAGCTCTCGAACACCCAGCGGCCCTCGAAGTCGCCATAGACGCCGGTCGTCGACAGGTAGCCGATCCAGTCGGGGAAGGCCTGGGCGGCCGCCAGGGCGGGAATCGTCGCCTCCAGGCCCGGGCAGCCGTCGGCGGTGGGCGGGGCGGTGACTAGCACGGCGTTGACGCCGGTCAGGGCGGCCGTCATGGCGGCGCGGTCATCGGCGTCGACGGGTTCGATCCCCAGGGCCCGGAGCCACGCGGCGCCCTCGGCGTCCCGCGCCGTCGCCGCGACGCTCCAGCCCCTGGCCATGAGGGCTTCAGCGAAGGCCTGCCCGACATAACCCAATCCGAACACGAACAGACGCAAGACGCTCAGGTCCCCCGAAATGAACGGCGATTGAGCGGTCAAAACGGGCGTTCGCGCAACCCCCTCCGGCCGTTCGGGCCACCGCCTCCAGAGGGGGAGGATCCACGCTGTACAGATGCTCCCCCTCTGGGGGAGCTGTCGGCGAAGCCGACCGAGGGGGTTTCATCCCCAACAACCCCGCTTTGACCGCTTGCCAACGGCAAGGCGCTCTGCCATAAGCCGCCTCCTCGTCGCGGGGCGCTGTTTTCAGCCCCTGCCGATGCGGGCGTAGCTCAGTGGTAGAGCACAACCTTGCCAAGGTTGGGGTCGAGAGTTCGAATCTCTTCGCCCGCTCCATTTTCCGGTCCTCCGGCGATGGAACGAGACCCGAAATATCCCGGATGCGGGCGTAGCTCAGTGGTAGAGCACAACCTTGCCAAGGTTGGGGTCGAGAGTTCGAATCTCTTCGCCCGCTCCAATTTCCCTCCCAGAATTTGAAGCGTGACGCATCCGGTGGGCGCCTGATAGGCCTATGGAACCCGTTGCGCGGGCCGCCGTTGCTGAACCGGCGTCGCCTGCGTGGGGCGGACGATGCGAGGGGCTTGGCGGACATGGCGCGATGGGATCTTGGGCGGAGCCGCGCGGCGGGCGCGGCGATGATGGTCGCGGCCCTGGCCGTGGCGGGCGCGGCCCAGGCCCAGACCCGGCCAAAGCCCGAATATCCCACCCGGAAGCCCGCGGCCTCGGCCCCGGCGCCCGAGCCGCCGCCTGAACAGAAGGACGGCGACAAGCCCGAGGGCGAGGAGTCCGGCTGGGCCCAGGCCCGCAAGAAGTCGGTGGAGATCGGCACCCAGCCCGCCCGCGACGTCGGCGTCATGAAGCGGCAGATCCCGCCGATCCTGATCACGGCGCAGGAGGATCCCTACAGCCTCAAGGGCCTGAAGACCTGCAAGCAACTGGCCGCCGAGGTCGCCAGCCTCAACGAGGTGCTCGGCCCCGACTACGTGGTCGGCAACGAGGTCAAGGAGAACCGGGCCGGCAAGCTGGCCGAGGCCGGCGGCAAGACGGTGATCAACACCATCATCCCGTTTCGGGGCATCGTGCGCGAACTGACCGGCGCGGCGCCGGCCGACCGCCGCATGAACGCCGCGGTCGACGCCGGCCTGGCGCGGCGCGGCTTCCTGCGCGGGGTCCACGCCAAGCAGAAGTGCCGGACGACGTTCTAGCGGCGCCAGGACGGTCGCCGCCGCGCCGCGATTTGGGCCGCGCTCCGATTCCTGATCTAACCTTCGCGGTGAACCTGCGGAGTTTTTCGATGTCCAAGCGCGTCCTTCTGGGCCTCGCCGTCGCCCTGGCCCTGAACGGCGCCGCCGTCGCCGCGACGTCCAAGGCCGACGCTTCGGAGCGCCTGGCCCAGGCGGTCAAGGCCTACGAGGCGTCTGGGGCGGGCGAGGACGACGGCGAGGGCGGGGCGGACGAGGCCTCGCGCTTCAGGTTCCCGCCGGTCGGGCCCAAGGCCGACGCCGACCGCAAGGCCCTGTTGACCTCGGCCCGCAAGACCCTGGACGGCGTCGACCTGGCCGCGCTCAAGCCGGACCAGCGCCTGACCCACGCCATCCTGAAATGGAGCCTGGACGAGCGGCTGCAGGGCCTGTCGTTCGACGAGGCCCGCATGCCGTTCAGCACCGACGGCGGCTTCGACGTCATCCTGCTGTACCGCGCCAACGGCATGCGCCTGAGGTCCGAGGCCGAGGCCCGCCAGTGGATCGCCCTGCTGGCCCAGACGCCCGACTGGTACGCGGCCAATATCGCCAACGCCCGGCGCGGGGTGGCGACCGGCTTCGTCCAGGCCGTCCCGACCGCCCAGGCGGTGCTGGACCGCGCCCGCCGCACGGCCGCCACGCCCCTGGCCGACGAACCGCTGCTGGCCCCGCTGCGCAATCTGCCGGCCTCTGTCCCCGCCGACCGCAAGGCCGCCCTGCTGGCCGAGGGGACCCAGGTGGTCGTCGACAAGGTGGCCCCGGCCCGCGCCGGCTTCGTGACCTTCATGGAGACCGAGTACGTCCCGCACGCCGCCAAGAGCCTGGCGGTCTCCGACCTGCCCGACGGCCAGCGCTACTACGCCTTCCTGGTGCGCCGCCACACGACCACGACCCTGACCGCCGACCAGGTCCACGCCCTGGGCCTGTCGGAGGTGGCGCGCATCCGGGCGCGGATGGAGGTCGTGATGAAGCAGGCCGGCTTCCAGGGCGACCTGCCGGCCTTCATCGCCTATCTGCGCAAGGATCCGCGCTTCTACGCCACCAGCCGCCAGCAGCTGCTGGAGAAGGCCAGCGAGATCGCCAAGCGGGCCGACGACCAGCTGCCGGCCCATTTCGGGACCCTGCCGCGCCTGACCTACGGCGTGCGGCCGGTGCCGGCCAGCATCGAGCAGGGCTACACCACCGGCCGCTATTTCGGCGGCGATCCCAAGACCGGCCGGGCGGGCGGGCTGATGATCAACACCTCGGCCCTGGACCAGCGGCCGCTGTACGAACTGCCGGCCCTGGTGCTGCACGAGGGCGCGCCGGGCCATCACATCCAGACTTCGCTGGCCCAGGAGCAGACCGGGGTCCCGGACTTCCGCAAGACGATCTATTTCAACGCCTATGGCGAGGGCTGGGGCCTCTATTCCGAATGGCTGGGCGAGGAGATGGGGCTCTATCGCGACCCCTACGAGCTGTTCGGTCGGCTGTCCTACGAGATGTGGCGGGCCTGCCGGCTGGTGGCCGACACCGGCATCCACGCCAAGCACTGGACGCTGGACCAGGCCAAGGCCTGCTTCCTCGACAACACCGCCCTGTCGCCGACCAACATCGACGTCGAGGTGGCCCGCTACGTCTCCTGGCCCGGCCAGGCCCTGGCCTACAAGGTGGGCGAACTGAAGATCCTGGAGCTGCGCCATCGGGCCGAGGCGGCGCTGGGCGACCGGTTCGACGAGCGGGCCTTCCACGACACGGTGCTGCTGAACGGCTCGCTGCCGCTGGCGGTGCTGGAGGCGAAGGTGGATGCGTGGATCGCGGAGCGAAAGAAGGGGTAGCGGACTACAAGCCGGTCCTGAAGGCTCGGGCGATCAGGTCGCGCACCGGCGCGGGAGCCTGCGAGTACAACACGATGTTCCCTGCCGGCAGGGGAGGAAGTTCGCCTTGCGGCCTCTGAAGGTCCGGCGGGAGGGTTTCAGGGCCGAAGGCGCTGACGCCCAGGCCCTCGCGCACGGCGGCCTGCAAACTCAGCACCGAGCCGCCCTGAAAGCTGAAGCGCCAGGATATCCCAGCCTGGTCAAGCGCCTTGGTCATCGCCGCCTTGACCCCGCATGGGCCGCGCAGAGCCACGAGATCAACGCCGCCGGCGAGATGTGCGCCCGAGGTCGCGCCCGCCCAGACCAGCGGCTGACGAAGGAGCAGCGCGCCCTCGCGTCGATTGGCGTCTTGCCGGACGATCGCCGCGTCGGCGTCGCCGCCGTCGAACACCGCGCGCATCTCGGCCGACAATCCCGTGGTGACTTCGACCTCAAGGAGCCGGTCGTGGGCCTGCAGCGCCTTGATGATCTCGACCAGCCGCCCTCCGGCGGCGTGGTCGCTGACCGCCAGGCGCAGACGAGCCCTCGGCGTGGCAACCCCAGTGCTCATCTCATTCAGCGTCAGGTCGTTCAGACGGAGAATCTCGCGCGCGCGCTCGAGAAACGCCTGCCCCGCCGGGGTCAAGCCCAGGGTGCGCGGCGTTCGGGTCAGCAGCCGCGCTCCGAGCGCCCGCTCAAGCTTGTCGATGCGGACGCTGATCGCCGATTGGGTCGCGCCCAGCGCCTCTCCAGCGGCGGTGAAGCTCCTGAAGTCCACGGCGGCCACGAAGGCTCGAACCTGAGTCAGATCCAGGTCTCGCATATGCATTCCAATTCGTAATCATTGCGACAATATAAATGCCGTTGTGGAATGTAGCGCGGCCTCGCACATTCGGACATCGAAATGTCAGGAGGCTCGAATGCCCATCATCACCGTCCACATCGCCCCGACCCGCGACACGCCCGACCTGGAGCAGAAGGTGGCCCATCAGGTCGTTGACCTCGTCAGTCGCATCCTGCGCAAGCCCGCCGAGGTCACGGCGGTGATCGTCGAGCGGGTGAACCCCGCCATCTGGTTCGTGGCCGGCCGTTCGCTGCTGGACCAGGACAAGGCGAGCTACTGGCTCTCGGTGAAGGTCGTGGACGGCACGAACACGAAGGACGAGAAGGCGCAGTTCCTCTCCGCCCTGTTCCAGGCGATGGGCGAACTGTTGGGCGACCTGCATCCGGAGAGCTACGGCTATGTGGAAGAGGTCTTCGCCGACAGCTACGGCTTCGGCGGCGTGACGCAGGAGCGTCGCTATGTCGAAAGGATGCTGGCGGGCGCGGCGGGGCGATAGGCGTTCCGGGCTTCGGTCGGACGGCGAGCGCATTGCTCGCTCGTGGCGGGTGGCCCGAAGAACCGCGGGAGGCTATCACCGCCGCGAACGAGGGGACCCCACACATGGCGCGCATCACCGTCCTGGGCGAATGCATGGTCGAGCTGTCGCCGGAGGGCGAGGGGCTGCACCGTATGGGGTTCGCGGGCGACACCTTCAACACCGCCGTCTACCTGGCCCGGCTGGGCGACGCGGTGGCCTATTGCACGGCCCTGGGCAAGGGCGACCCGTTCAGCGACGGCGCCCTGGCGGCCATGCGCCGCGAGGGGTTGGACACCCGCCTGGTGCGCGAAGCCGAGAACCGCCTGCCGGGCCTCTACGCCATCGTGCTGGACGAGACCGGCGAGCGGAAGTTCCACTACTGGCGCGAGCGGGCCCCGATCCGCGACCTGTTCTCGCAGCACACCGCCGACCAGCTGATCGCCGCCGCCAAGGCCAGCGACCTGGTCTATCTGTCGGGCGTCACCCTGGCGGTGATCGGCGACATCGGGCGGGCGCGGCTGAAGGACATCCTGGCCTATGTCCACTCGCTGGGCGTGGCCGTGGCCCTGGACTTCAACTATCGCCCGGCCCTGTGGGCCAACCCCGAGGCGGCGCGCGAGGCGCTGGACGGCGTCACGCCCGCCTGCCGCTACATTTCCCTGAGCAGCGAGGACAGCCGGCCGCTGTACGGCCGCGAGGCCGAGGCCCTGGCCGCCGAATGGGCCGCCGCCGGGGCCGAGGTGGTGGCGCGCGACGAGAGCCACGCGGTCAATGTCCACGCCCCGGAAGGGCGCATCGCCACCCCAGCGCCGTCAAGGGTCAAGGCTTTGGACACCACCGGCGCGGGCGACAGCTTCAACGCCGCCTACCTGTCCTCGCGCCTGGCGGGCCTGCCGGTCGAGACCGCCGTCTCGCGCGGCCACGACCTGGCCGCGGCGGTGGTGACCTGCAAGGGCGCGATCATTCCGCAGGCCTCTATGCCCATTTGGTCGCGGGGATAGAGAGCGGTCGGGCTTAGCGCAATCAAAGGTTTATATTCCTACTGGACGCGCGTAATAGGAAAGTTATCCTCACCTCCGGAATATCGACCTAGACTCGAGGTCGAGGGCGTCACGGGGACGCCGTTCGCAGGGGGAAGCCGATGCTGGCTCAAGCTCTCGAGGATCTCTGGGCGATTTCGCCCGACCCGCGCCGCGACCGTCTGACGGCCGCGTTCATCACCCACGCGGTGGCCCTGGCCACCGGGGTGTCGCCCGCCGACATCGCCTCGACCAAGCGCGCCAGCAAGGCGGCGGCGCGGGCCCGGCAGATCGCCATCTACCTGGCGCACGTCAATTTCAACTGGCCGCTGATCCGGGTGGCCTTCGCGTTCAACCGCGACCGCAGCACCTGCGGCCATGCCTGCCAGCGTATCGAGGACATGCGCGAGAACGCCGACTTCGACGCCCGAATGAGCGTGCTGGAGGCCTGCGTGAAACAGGCCCCCGACGCCATCCCGGAGCTGACCCGGCTGGGGCCTGACCAATGAGCGGCGCGTTCGAGCGGGCGCTGGCCGCCGAGCACCTGGCCGCCCGCGCCGAGCGGCTGCTGCGGCGGCCCGGGGCGCTGATCGAGGTCAAGGGCCTGGGCTATGTGGTCCGGTTCGGGCCGCGGCGGCGGGCCATGCTGACCGTGGACGAGGCCGCCTTCCGGGTTTTGGCCCGCGACGGCGCCCTGGCCTCGCGCCGCGAGGGCGGCTGGCGGCTGGTCAAGCCGCTGGCCCCGCCGGCCCCGCCGCCGGGACGCCCGGGCGTGATCGAGGGCGAGCGGGTGGTGATCGAGGGCAGCAGCCAGCACGTGGTGCTCAAGGCCAATCTGGGCGAGTCGCCCCTGGCCTGGCTGGCCCGGCGCGGCGGCCTGGAGCCGGTGGAGATTTGCGCCGGCGAGCGGCTGCGCGAGGACTTCCAGAAGGCCGGCTCGATCGGCCGGCTGACCATGAACTGGGACGCCCAGCCGCGCGGAAGCGGTGGCGGCCAGGCCCTGGAGCCGGCGCTGCGGGCCAGGGCGGCCAAGGACCGGATCGCCGCGGCCTTGGCGGCGGTCGGTCCGGGCCTGCGGGAGATGCTCGAGCGAGTGTGCCTGGCCGAGACCGCCCTGCAGGTGGCCGAGCGCGAACTGGGCCTGCCCAGGCGGGCGGGCAAGACGGTGCTGAAACTGGCGCTGCAGCGGCTGGCGATGCACTACCGGATGGCGTGAAAGCGGGACGAGGCTGGGGGACACGCACAGGTGCGCGTCCCCGGCCCGCAGATCGCTAGTGCTTCAGCATGTGCTTGATGTCGCGCATCTGGTCGTGGCCGGACTTGACCGAGGTCCAGGCCTTTTCGATCGCGGCGCGGGTCTGGGCGTCGACGTCGGTGTCCTGCAGGGCCTTTTCGAACTTGGCCTTGATGTAGTCCTCGCCGGCCTCGACCTCGTTGACGACGGCGTCGTCGCCCTTGGTCAGGCTGTCCTTCAGATTGACGAAGGCGCGGTGGGCGGCGGCCAGGATGGTGCCGTCGTCTTTGGCCTCGCCGCCCAGGCGGCGGACCTCGTCCTGCAGCTCCGAAGCGACCGAGCGGCGCTCTTGGGCGCGTTGCTGGAACAGGGTCTTGAAGCGCGCGCCGTCGGCGTCCTTGGCGGCTTCGGCATAGCCGTCGGCGCTGTCGATGGTGGTCTCGACCAGGCTGTTGACGAGCTTGATATGGTCTTCGTTGGTGTGGGTCATGGGGGAGCTCCGTAGAGGGGACCGGCCAAACGCGGGCCGGCCGTGAAAGGTTCGAAGCGGCGCCTCAGCGCGCCAGTTTCGAGCCGAAGAAGCTCCAGGCGGTGGTGGCCGCCGCGATGGTCGGGGCGCGGGTGCGCCGGTTGATCAGCAAGGCGGCGACGACGCCGGCCCCGAGCACGGCGATGGCGACGGGCACCTTGTAGCCGGCCAGGGTGACCTTGCCCTGGGCGTCGGGCTTGAGGGCGTAGTCGGCCGGCGGGGTCGGGGCGTAGGGATCGGCGGGCGCCTTGTGGAAGAGGCCCGAGACCTTGTCGGAGAGTGAGGACAGCAGGCCCTGCCGCGCTTGGGCGGGCGTGCCGTAGGGGGCGTCGTAGGCGGCCATGGGAAAGGCTCCTTGGAATGTGGGAGCCTCGATAACGCGGGGCGGCGGGGGATGATCCCCCGTCGCCCCGCGCCGCGCCTAGCGCAAGCCGCCGGAGGCGACGATGGTCTCGCCCGTCACCCACCCGGCGTCGGCCGAGGCCAGGAACACGGCGACCGGCGTGATGTCGCCCGGTTGGCCAATGCGGCCCAGCGGGGTTTGCGACACCAGGGCGGCCTCGAAATCCGTGCCGAGGAAGCCCATGGTGTGCACGCCCTCGGTCTCGACGACGCCGGGATTGATGGCGTTGACGCGGATCTTGCGCGGCCCCAGCTCCTTGGCCAGCACCCGGGTGATCGAGTCCACCGACGCCTTGGTGGCGGTGTAGATCGACGTCTCCGGCAGGGTCATCGCGGTCACGGCCGAGCTGATGTTGATCACGCTGCCGCCGTCGGGGCCGAAGTGGCGGGCCGCCTCCTGGGTGGCCAGCAGCAGGCCCAGGACGTTGATGTTGAACTGGCGGTGGAACTCGTCGGCGGTCACCGCGTCGAGCGCGGCGAACTGATAGACGCCGGCGTTGTTGACCAGGATGTCGAGCGTCCCGAAGGCGGCCTTGGCCTCGGCGAACAGCCGCGTGATGTCGGCCGGCTGGGAGACGTCGGCCTGGACGGCGACCGCCTTGCCGCCGGCGGCGACGATCTCGGCCACGACCTTGTCGGCGCCTTCGCGGCTGGAGGCGTAGTTGACCACCACCGCCGCGCCTTCGGCGGCCAGGCCCCTGGCGATATCGGCGCCGATCCCCTTGGACGCGCCGGTCACCACGGCGGTCTTACCTGAAAGCTTGCTCATCGAATTCTCTCCATGTCGCCACGCGGCGACGTTTCGATAGTTAGATGATCATCGAAACGATTCAAGGCGCGGACCGCCGACGAAAAGTGCGGGCGGCCTCAGATTTCGGCGAGCTGGGCCAGATAGGCGTTCAGCACGTCGCGCTGCAGCACCAGGAAGGCGAACTTGCCCGTGCGGCAGATGCGCACCAGGCCCGAGGTCTCAAGCTCCTTGAGGTGGTGGGACAGGGTCGCGGCGCTGACCTGCTGGGCCTGGACCAGGCCGCCGCAGGGGGTGGGATCGTTGCTGGCGCCGATCTCCTTGAGGATCTGCAGGCGACGCGGCTCGGCCAGGGCCTTGGCGATCAGGGCGGTCTGCCGTTCGGACAGGGTGACGGCCGTTTCGGTCATGCTCGACATATGACGGCGGCGCGGGTTCGGCGCAACGTCGCGGCGTCGGCTTAAGGTTCGCGCGGCTCCATCACCGCCCCCACATGGGCGATGCCCAGTTCCTTGGCGCGCTTGGCCTGTCTGTGGCGCTCGGCGTAGCGGGCCTTGGCCTCGTCGTCGCGGGCGTCATGGCAGGCGGGGCAGGAGACGCCCTCGACATAGTGTTCCGAGGCGCGGTCTTCGGGGCTGACCGGCATGCGGCAGCCCCGGCACAGGGCGTGGGTTCCGGGCGCCAGGCCATGGCCGACCGCCACCCGCTCGTCGAACACGAAGCACTCGCCGCGCCAGAGGCTGGCCTCGGGGGGCGTGGTCTCCAGATAGTTCAGGATCCCGCCCTTCAGGTGGAAGACTTCCTCGACGCCTTCGCTCTTGAGGAACGCCGTCGACTTCTCGCAGCGGATGCCGCCGGTGCAGAACATCGCCACCTTGGGCGGCGGGGCGGCCGGGTCCCAGGTCTGGCGGAAGGCGCGGAACCAGGCCGGGAAGTCGCTGAAGCTGGCGGTCTTGGGGGCGATCGCCCCCTCGAACGTGCCGATCGCCGCCTCGTAGGCGTTTCGGGTGTCGATCACCACCACGTCGTCGCGAGCGATCAGGGCGTTCCAGTCGGCGGGCTCGACATAGGTCCCGGCGTTGTGGGCCGGATCCAGGTCGCCGGCCCCCAGGGTGACGATCTCGCGCTTGATCCGGACCTTCATGCGGTGGAACGGCATCGCCTCCGCCGTGGCGAACTTCAATTCCAGCGTGTCGCAGCCGGGCAGGGCGCGGATGTGGTCCAGCACCTGGTCGATGGCCTGCGGCGTCCCGGCGATGGTGCCGTTGATCCCCTCGCGGGCCAGCAGCAGCGTGCCCTTGACGCCCAGGCCGCAGCACAGCTTCGACAGCGGCCGCATGATCGTCAGCGGGTCGGCGAAGGTGGTGAAGCGATAGAGGGCGGCGACGCGGAAGGTCATGGCTGGGCTGATAGGCGCTGACGGCCAGGTTCTCAAGACGGGCTTCTCAAGCGGTGCTGGAACTATCGCCTAGGCAGGACGGTTACACCAGCATGAGCATCCTGATCGTCATCGTCGTCGCCCTCGTGCTGCTTGGACTGGCGCTCTACGCGGTTCAGCGCAGCCCCATTCCCTCGCCGGTCAACTGGCTGTTGCAACTGGTGCTGATCGTGATCGCGATCTGGTTCATCGGCACGCGGGCGGGGTTCTTCTGACCTGGGACCGAGGCGCATTGTCGTGCCGCCCTTGGGGCGTGGCCGCCCTAGCTGACCCTCAGCGTCAACGCGCCTAACAGGGCGCCTCGATCGACGGGCGCCACCAAGCGGCGCAGGCCGATTGGCAAGTCGGCAAGACTGAGGGTCACAGATGGAGATGCGACGAGCTCATAAGCGCCAATTTCGGCGGACCGGACCCTATGGACATCCGTCCAGTCGTAGACAAACAGGCCCCGCTCGCTCAGCGCTTTGAAGCTTTGAGGATTGGGAACCTGGGCATGAACCGATGCAGCGCCAATCGAAGGCAAGGCGAGAAGCGCACGCTCGATGCCGAGAACATCGTCGTCGTCGTTGATCAAAACCTGTTCCGGAATCGGGCCAGATCCGCCGGTGACGACCGCGGCCAGCCTGTCGGTTTCATCTACGGCGAGCCATACCAAGTCGACATCGTTCGGATATTCCATAGCGCCAAGCTAGCTCGCCAGCGCCCCGGCGTCCCGCTGGATCCGCGCCACCATGGCCTTCAGCCCGTTCGACCGCTGCGACGACAACGCCTCCGACAGGCCCAGCCGGGCCATGGCGGCGGCGGCGTCGAAATCGACGATGTCCCGCGCCGGCCGCCCCGAATAGAGCCGCATCAGGATGGCGATCAGGCCGCTGACGATGTGGGCGTCGCTGTCGCCCCGGAAGCGGATCGTGCCGTCGCCTTGCGGCTCGGTCACCAGCCACACCTGGCTGGCGCAGCCGCGCACCTTGTTGGCGTCGGAATGCTCGGCCTCGGTCAGCGGGGCCAACTCCTTGCCCAGCTCGATCACGTAGCGATAGCGCTCTTCCCAGTCGCCGAGCAATTCGAACTCGTCGGCCAGTTCGTCGAGGGCGGCGTCGATGGGGCGTTGCATGGCGCGGACTTAAAGCGCGACGGCCGAAAGTGGAAGCCGGTTTTGGCGCCCGTCGCGCACCAAGTACAGATGGTGCGGCGTCGCCGAGAGGGGAAGACCCCTTAAGGCCGCGCCCGCGCCATCGACGGGCGCGCGCCGGCTTCCGGCAGGGTGACGACGGCGGTGAAGCCGTGGCCCGGCGTGGATTTCAGCCGTAGGCTCCCGTCCATCGCCCGGGCCAGCAGGTCGACGATCGGCAGGCCCAGGCCCGCGCCCTCGGACGCCCGGGTCAGGGTGGCGCCGCCCTGCTCGAACGGGCGGATCAGCCGGGGCAGGTCGGCCGGGTCGGCGCCTTCGCCATGGTCGCGGATCTCGATCTCGACCTGGCCGCCGCCGACCTGCCTGGCCTCGATCACCACCAGCCCGCCCTGCGGCGAATGGGTGAGGGCGTTCTGCAGCAGGTTGGTCAGGATGGTGCGCAGGCCCCGGCCGTCGGCCCGCAGGCTGGGCAGGGTCCCGGCCTCGGGGACGACGATGCTGACCCCGCGCGCGGACGCCTCGGCGCGCAGCTGCAGGATCACGTCCTCGACCGCGTCGTCCAGGTTCTCCTCGCCCAGGTCCAGATCGGTGACATGGCCTTCCAGCCGGGCGATCTCGACGATCTGGTTGACCAGGCGCAGCAGCTTCAGGCCGCTCTCGTGCACCAGGGCGGCGTATTCCTTGTACTGCGGCGCGCCCAGAGGGCCGTACAGCTCGCAGGACAGGATCTCGGAAAAGCCGATCACCGCGTTCAGGGGGGTGCGCAGTTCGTGGCTGACCATGCGCAGGAACGAACGCTTCTGGTCGTCCAGCGCCTGCTTGCGGCGGGCGCGGGCCGCCGCCCGCCGGAAGGCGGTGGTCTGCGACATCAGGCCGGTCTCGGCGCCGACGCTTTCGCGCGGCGTCTCGACATGGTCCGACGCGTCGGTGATCGCCGGTGGCGACATCAGGGACTCCCGGACCTTCTGTCCGTAACTTCGATGGGCCAGGATGAACCAAGGCGCTTACGAATCCGTTTCCGTCCACAGGAAGCTCGGGCGTTAACGATCGCCCGCCGATTGTGCGGCCTTGGGAGAGAGGGCCGCCGGCGTTAAGCTTTGACGACGAAGACTCACCGGAAGGGATTCTCGCGGCCTTGGCCATTGACGGCGCCCCGTTCCAGACCGGCCCCAGGCCGGGTCAGGCCCCGCTCTCGGAGACCTCCACGGGGGCCTTCGGCGCGGCGCATCTGTGGCGGCTGGGCTGGCTGGCGACCGTGATCTTCGCGACCGGCGCGGCGGCCTTCACGCCCGGCGTGGTCGGCCTGCCCGTCTGGCTGGCCCTGGCCGCGGGCGCGCTTCCCGCCCTGGCCGCCCTGGCGGTGGGCGACCGGCGCGACGAGCGCCTGCAATCGCTGATCCTGGTGCTGTGGGCCACCTGCGGCGCCGGGGCGGCGGTGGTGACCGGCGGCGTCTCGGGCGCGATGAGCGCCTGGATCCTGGCCCCGGTGGCCGCGGCCTCGACCCTGTCCTCCCCGCGACGCCTGGCCGAGGGCGCCAGCCTGGCCCTGATCGGCGGCGCGGTGGCGGCCCTGACCCAGCTGTCGGGCCTGGCGCCGTCCGCGCCCACGGGACCGCTGGCCTTCATTCTGGGCTTCCTGTCGGTGGCGACCGTCGGGGTGGGCCTGGCCTCGGGCCTGATCCTCACCCACCGCCGGGCCGGCGAGCGCGACAGCCGCCATGTCGGCGAGCTGAACACCCTGCAGACCCTGGTCGACGGCGCGCCGCAGCTGCTGCTGGTGGTGGCCAGCAACGGCCGGATCAAGACCGTGCGCGGGGCCGCGCCGCGCGGCGTGGCGACCGCCAACCTGACGGGCGAGGGCCTGGCCTCGGCCGCCGTGGCCGGCGACCGCCAGCAGGTCAGCGCCGCCCTGGCCGCGGCCCTGGACGCCGGCGAGGCCAGCGTCGCCTTCGCCCCGCTGCTGGACCCGACCCGCACCGTCTGCCTGGACCTGCGCCAGGTCTCGCCCGACCTGCTGGTTGGGGTGATGCGCGACGCCACGCTCGACAAGGCCCGCGAGACCGCCCTGCGGCAGGCCCGGGCCGAGGCCGAGGGCCTGGCCGCCGGCCGCGCCCGCTTCCTGGCCAATATGAGCCACGAGCTGCGCACGCCGCTGAACGCCATCATGGGCTTCTCCGACATCATGCGCGCCCGGATGTTCGGCCCCCTGAGCGACCGCTACGGCGAATACGCCGAGCTGATCCACGAGTCGGGACGCCACCTGCTGGACCTGATCAACGACGTGCTGGACATGTCGAAGATCGAGGCCGAGCGCTTCGAGCTGCAGCGCGGCGAGTTCGACGCCCGCGAGGCGGTGACGGCGGCCATGCGGCTGCTGCGCGTCCAGGCCGACGCGGCCGGGGTGCAGCTGCGCGGCGTCCTGCCGCCGGGCGAGCTGGAGGTCGACGCCGACCGCCGGGCCCTCAAGCAGATCGTGCTGAACCTGGTGTCCAACGCCCTGAAGTTCACCCCGCGCGGCGGCCAGGTGACGGTGACGGCCGACGGCCACGACGGCGAGTTCGAGCTGGTGGTCGCCGACACCGGCGTCGGCATCAGCCCCGAGGACCTCGAGCGCCTGGGCCGTCCCTACGCCCAGGCCGGCGGTGTCGACCAGCGGGCCAAGGGCACGGGCCTGGGCCTGTCGCTGGTGCGGGCCTTCGCCAAGCTGCACGGCGGCGAGATGAACATCGAAAGCCGCCTGGGCGCGGGGACCAGCGTCTCGGTGCGCATGCCGGTGCTGCTGCGAGCCTCGCGCCCCGCGATGGAGGCGCCGCTGCTGGAGCCCACGCCCGAGCCGCCGGAGGAGCCGGAACTGGGCCCGAACGTGGTGAAGTTCGCGCCGCCGAGATAAGCGGCTTCCGCACTTGCCCCCTACGGATCGCTTCGCGATCGTCTTCCCCCAGAGGGGGAAGAGCGCTCCGCCCCCTCGCCGCGACAAACCGCGCAGCGGTCAGTTGGGGGCAAGTGTTCGCCGCCCGAGCCCCTACCGCAAGAAAGCTCGCCCCGCCGCGAAGTCCCCGACCTCCACATAGGCCCGGCGCACCACGTCCACGCCGTTGCGGCTGGTGAACACGAACTCGATGGTGGCGGCCTCGCGCGGGTCCAGGCGGCTCATGGCGTCGGCGGCCTCGCGGGGGAAGCGGAACGCCAGGCCGGTCTTGGCGCCGGTCGGCAGGAGGGCGACGGGCGCCATGTCGCGGGTCTCGGCCCCGAACACCCGGCTGGCGTTGCGCGGCGCGGCGTTGGCCGCCAGGCCCTTGGCGTTGCGGGCGTTCAGGTACGGACCTTGGGTGCGCAGGGTGTCGCGCAGGACCAGGCGCGCGGCGTAGGGCTGGGCCTCGTCGGCGAAGGTCGCCACGGCCAGCATGTCGTTGGCGCGGCCCGACAGGCCGAACACCAGGCGGTCGCGCCCGAAGCCGGCCGGCTGTGACAGCCGCCAGGTCGGGATGGTGGCCGAGATTGACCGGTCGGCCTGCCAGGCGGCGCGGTCGCCGGGATAGTTCATCCGCATCAGGGTCGAATAACCGTCGAACGCCTGGCGCACGCGGCTGGCGGCGGTCTGCAGGTCCCTGGAGCCGCACGCCGCGGCGCCGGCCTTGGCCCGGGCCCTCTGCTCCACCGCCTGGACCTGGACCTCGCTGGCGCCCGAGCGCAGGGCCGCGCCGCGCGCCTGGGCGCGGGCGGCGTCCAGGGCCGAGCCCACGGCGGGCTTGAACAGCCGGCAGCGCGCGTCGGCCGAGGTCATCAGCGTGCGTTCGTAGAGCTGGTCGGCGGCGGTGGCGGCATGGGATGCGGTCGACGCGCCGAACCCGGCGATCGCGACAAAAGCCCCTAGCCACCGCGCCGTCGAACCCCGCAGAGCCTTTCCCTTTCGAATGGAATTCGAAAGGGACGAAAAGGCTCTACAAGAGGGGGGCGGGCCCGCATAAGCGGGCTCGGCGGTCTTTCTTGACGTCATGATCTCGTATTCTGCGAGAGCGGTTTCAGCAGGCAGCCTTAGGGCGCCGAGGTTGCGGTTCAGTTAGCGATGCTTCTTTCGACGGATATCTGGGTCGGTGCGCTGATCCGCCGCGCCGAGCTGGGCGGGGCCTTCGCCACCGTGGCGCGCAAGGGCGACCCGCGCGCCGGGGCCGTGCTGGTCAAGGCCGTCGACCGCCGCGCCAACACCGCCAGGCTGTACGGCGAGGCCATGCGCGGCGACGGCGAGCGTTTCTGGATGCAGCCGGTACGGTCCGACTTCGAGCCCGACCTGGACGCCTATGTCGAACGCGCCGCGCGGATCGACCCGGACATCTGGGTGGTCGAGATCGAGGACCGCGAGGGCCGGCATTTCCTGACCGAGCCGGTGGAGGGGGAGGGGGGGTGACGCCCCCTCCGTCGGGCTTCGCCCGCCACCTCCCCCGTTGCACGGGGGAGGAGAAGATCAGCGCGACATCCTCCTCACCCGCATAGCGGGGGAGGTGGCGCGATGCGGATACGCATCGTGACGGAGGGGGCGTCCAACGCCTATTCCCGCCGGAACGTCGCCACCAGCACGTCCCGGGTGGCCGGCTGGCCCGGCTGCAGCGGATGGATCGCCGTCACGCCGTGCATCACGCGGTGGTCGTCGAGGAACACCGCGTCGCGCGGTTGCTCCAGGGTGAAGGCCCCCAGGCGGGCGCCGTCGTTGGCGAAGATGTCGGTGACCCCGCTGGCGACGTTGCGACGGTCGACCAGCATGACGATCACCCAGTCGACGCCGTCGCGATGCGCGCCCTCGGGCGTGGGCAGGCCCGCCTCGCCGTCGCCGGCCTCGATGCGGAACTGGTGCAGCTCCACGTGCCAGGCCCGGGGCGGATCGACGGTCAGCGGATGGAACAGCGCCAGGCCCGCGCGCAGCAGCGCCCGCGTCACCGGATGCTCGGCCACCGTGTCGAGCACGGGCTCGAACCAGCGCTGCACCCCGCCGTTCAGGCCGTTGTAGTCGCGGCTCTGATAGTGCGGCTGGTGCGGCTTGCGCACGACGCCGGCGGGCGAGGCCGAGAAGGCCGCGAACCGCCGCCGCCGATAGCGGCCGCCGTCGGCCATGAAGCGGTCCAGGCCCAGGTCGTTCCAGCTGTCGGCGAAGGCCTCCCAGCCGGCCACGGCGTCGGAGCCCAGCAGGGCGTCGGTCTCGGCGGGGGCGAGGCGGCGGAAGCCCGTGTCGCGCAGGGCCGCGGCGATGTCGCGCGCCTGGCTGTCGGACAGGGTCGTGTCGGGCGGAATCAAGCGCGGCCTCCGGCGGAACGAGGCCTCCACATGGGGCGCCGGAGCCGTCGCGCCAAGCTAGAGCAAGCCTTGCGATCTAGGAATCGCGAGCCCTGCTCTAGATTTTTGTTTTCGCATCGTTTTTGCGGAAAACCGGTGTCCACTTTTCCGCACGACGCTCTAGGATCGCGTCCCGGCGCTTGCCTGGAAATCTCATTTCCCGCCCCGTTAACCCTGCTCCTAAACCGGAGTGAAAGCTCGATGCGGCAGGCTGACGCACGTCTCCCGACCGCCTGATTCTTTCCCCGCAGCCGCCGCCCGGCCTCAGCAAGGTTCCGATGCTTTTCCTGCTCAACGACGTCGTTCTCAGCCTCGACGCGGCCGAACTGGCCCCGCCGCTCACCCGCGAGCGTTTCGCGAAGGTGTCGCTGAACTATGTCGGCAAGTTGGGCCAGGAGCTCTACGCCGCCGAGCCGTTGCTGCATCACAAGGATCCGGAGAAGGCCCAGCGCCTGGCCGCTCTGATCATCGCCAAGGCTCCGGACGTCAACGCGGCCCTGTTCATCGCGCCGTCGCGCGGCTGTCTGGTCGATCAGGTGCAGGTGCGCTACGCGCAGCTGGGCCTGGAGATCATGGGATCGCTGTTCGAGCGCCAGAAGGCCGGCGGGTTGAGCAATGTCGAAGCCGATCGCCAAGTCTGGCGGCGTCTGGCGGCCTGACCGCCACGCTCCAGGTCGAAGGGCCGCGTTCCGGCCAGAAGATCCCGGTCGCCTAAAAGAACAGGCTGACCAGGCCGAACAGCCAGCTCAGCATCATCGCCACGATCACCAAGCCGGCGAATGCGACGCCCAGACACAGGGCGTTGCCTTGGGGGGTGCAGGCTCCGCGCTTGTGGCGCGGCTCGTGGACCATAGCCATTTTCGTTTCCTCTTGCGCGGCCCTCCCTCTGACGGGGAATGGTCCGCTACCGAGGAAGCATGACTCCAAAACCCTAGCCTGACCAGGGTCATAACGTCGCGCGTTTCGACGTGTCGGTATGGTGGCGAGGCGCGGTTTTCCCCGCCCGTTGCCAGTCGGCTTGAAAGAACGGCGCCATCCGTAACTTCACGGAACCGACGCATCCCCGTCGTCCAAGCGCCACCGCATCAGCCTAACTGCCCGCGGACCGTGAACAGGGCAGACATGTGATGAAACCGATGAATTCCGTGGCCTGGGCGACCCTCGCCCTGGCCGTCGCCGCCCAGGCGAACCTGGCCCAGGCCCGCGAAGAGACCGCCCCGAGGTCGGCGGCGGACGCCGAGGCCAGCCAGATCGACACCCTGGTCGTCACCGGCACCCGCCGGGTCGACCGCACGGCCTTCGAATCCACGGCGCCCATCGACGTCGTCACCCAGGACGCCCTGAACAGCATCGTCTCCGACGAGATCATGGACAAGCTGGCGGCCACGACGCCGTCGTTCAACGTCCAGCGCCTGCCGGCCGCCGACGGCCAGGCCTTCGTGCGCCCCGCCACCCTGCGCGGCCTGTCGCCCGACCAGACCCTGGTGCTGGTCAACGGCAAGCGCCGCCACCGCTCGGCGGTGCTGGGCGGCCGGGGGCAGCAGGGCGTCGACCTGGCCAGCCTGGGAACCAGCGGCGTCAGCCGCATCGAGGTGCTGCGCGACGGCGCCTCGGCCCAGTACGGCTCGGACGCCATCGCCGGGGTGATCAACGTCATCCTGTCGACCAAGACCGGCTTCTCGGGCTACGCCCAGACCGGCCAGTACTATGAGGGCGACGGCCGCAAGACCGAGGTGGGCGCGCGCTACGGCCTGGACTTCGGCCACGGCGGCGTGATCGTCGGCAGTGTCGACTACGCCGACGCCGAGGCCACCTCGCGCACGCGCCAGCGTCCGGACGCCGTCGCCTTCCAGGCCGCCAACCCGACGATCGCCGTGCGCAACCCTGTGCAGCGCTGGGGTCAGCCGGATCGCATCGTCTGGCGCGGGACGCTGAACACCATCCTGCCGCTCACCGACACGGTCGAGGCCTACGCCTTCGCCACCTACAGCGACATGACCGGCCAGACCGACTTCAACTGGCGCAACCCGGCCACCGACACCTCGTACAGGACCAGCCCGGCGTTCCCCGGCTGGTCGCTGAACCAGCTCTACCCCGCCGGCTTCGCGCCGGTGTTCGGCCAGGACGAGACCAACGGCTCGCTCAACGCCGGCGTGAAGGGTCGAGCCCTGGGCTTTTCCTGGGACCTGTCGGCCGGCTACGGCCGCGACGACGTCGACTATGTCCTGAAGAACAGCATCAACGCCTCGTTCGGCCCGCAATCGCCGACCGCGTTCGACGACGGTTCATTGATCCAGGTGGAAAAGACCTTGAATCTCGACGCCTCGCGTCCGCTGGCCTGGTCGTTCCTGGCCCAGCCCGCCAACCTGGCCGTCGGCCTGGAAGCGCGCCAGGAGACCTACGAGATCAAGGCCGGCGACCGTTATTCGTGGGACGTCGGGCCGGGCGCGGCCGCCGGCCTGCCCAGCGGCTCCAACGGCTTTCCCGGCTACGCCCCCAGCCAGGCCGGGTCGTGGGACCAGACCAGCTACGCCGGCTATGTCGACCTGGACCTGCCGATCACCGACCGGTTCGACGCCGACATCGCCGTGCGCCACGAGGATTTCTCGGAGTTCGGCTCGACCACCGACGGCAAGATCGCCGTGCGCTACGAGGTCACACCGGACTTCGCCCTGCGCGGCGCGGTCTCGACCGGTTTTCGCGCCCCGACCCCGGGCCAGATCAACAACACCCGAACCTCGCAGGGCCTCAACACCACCACCCTGCTGCTGTTCACGTCGGGCCGCCTGTCGCCGGTCAACCCCATCGCCCGGGCGCTGGGCGGCAAGCCGCTGGAGCCCGAGGAGTCCAGGAACCTGTCGTTCGGCGCGGTCTACCGCCGGGGCGGCTTCACCGGTTCGGTCGACTACTACCGCATCGAGGTCGACACCCGCTTCGCCGTGTCGCCGAACTTCACGGTGACCCCGGCCCTGCGCGCCCAGTTGGTCGCCGCCGGCGTGCCGGGCGCCGACTCACTGACCACCGTGTCCTACTTCACCAACGCGTTCGACACCCGCACCCAGGGCGTCGACGTGGTCGGCTCGTGGAAGGGCGACCTCTGGGGCGGCCGGGCCGGCGTCACGGCGGCCTGGAACTGGAACGACAGCAAGGTCATCCGCTCCAAGCCGACCGAGGTCTCCAGGCTGGCCCGCATCAACATCGAGGACGGCCTGCCGGCGAACGCCGCCAACCTGACGCTCGACTACGGCCGCGGCCGCTACAGTGGCATGGTCCGGGCCCGCTATTCCGGCCGATGGACCGACGCCCAGGCCAACGGCGCGGCGGACCTGATCCAGACGTTCGGCGGCCGCACCCTGGTCGACCTGTCGCTCAGCGCCGAGCTGAACGACCGGTTCAAGCTGACGGTCGGGGCCGAGAACCTGTTCGACACCTATCCGGACGAAGCGACGTTCCAGGTCTCGCGCGGGCTGATCTATTCGCGCAACGCGCCCTACGACACCGACGGCGGGCTCTACTACGCCCGCCTCTCGGCGACGTTCTAGAGTCCCTTTCCAGCCTACCTCTCCCGGCCGGCGCGCTCGCGCCGGGAGAGGATTTTTCGCGACGCGCCGGCGCGCCGGCCGGCCTTCGAGGTCCACGGAAGGTGACAAGTTCGCCCTGGGACGCTAACCCCCGGGGATGAGCACCTCCCTCGCCCTCGAGGCCGCCCGTCGGCGCACCTTCGCGATCATCAGCCACCCCGACGCCGGCAAGACCACCCTGACCGAGAACCTGCTGCTGGCCGGCGGGGCGATCCGCGCCGCCGGCGCCGTGCGGGCCCGCGGCCAGGCCCGCCGCACCCAGTCCGACTGGATGAAGATCGAGCGCGAGCGCGGCATCTCGGTCAGCGCCAGCGTCATGACCTTCGATCACGACGGCCTGATGTTCAACCTGCTCGACACCCCGGGCCACGAGGACTTCTCGGAAGACACCTACCGCACCCTGACCGCCGCCGACGCGGCGATCATGGTGCTGGACGCCGCCAAGGGCATCGAGCCCCAGACCCTGAAGCTGTTCGAGGTGTGCCGCCTGCGCGACATCCCGATCATCACCTTCATCAACAAGATGGACCGCGAGGCCCAGGACCCGTTCGAGCTGCTGGACGAGGTGTCCTCGAAGCTGGCTCTCGACCCCGCGCCCCTCTACTGGCCGGCCGGCTCGGGCGGGCGGTTCAAGGGCATGCTGGACCTGCGCGGCCAGAAGTTCATTCCCTACGCCAAGAAGAGCTCGACCGACGAGGAGGGCCATCCCGACCCGGTGGCCCTGAAATCGAACGCGGTGGTGCAGTACCTCGATCCCGAGGAGCTGGCCGAGGTGGAGGAGGGCGCCATGCTGGTGTCCGAGGCCGCCAAGCCGTTCGACGTGCAGTCGTTCCTGGAAGGCCACATGACGCCGGTGTTCTTCGGCTCGGCCCTGCGCCATTTCGGCGTCAACGAGCTGCTGGCCGGCATCGGCAGCTACGCCCCCGCGCCGCATCCGGCCAAGGTCAGCAAGGCCGGCGTCGACACCCACGTGGCGCCCGGCGACGGCGAGGTCTCGGGCTTCGTGTTCAAGGTCCAAGCCAACATGGACCCCAACCACCGCGACCGGATCGCCTTCCTGCGCCTGACCAGCGGCCGCTTCACGCGCGGCATGAAGCTGAAGGCCCAGAACACCGGCAAGGCCATGAGCGTCAACGCGCCGATCATGTTCTTCGCCAGCGACCGCGAACTGGCCGAGGACGCCTTCGCCGGCGACGTGATCGGCATCCCCAACCACGGCGTGCTGCGCGTGGGCGACAGCCTGTCGGAGAGCGGGACCCTGCGCTTCGCCGGCCTGCCCAACTTCGCCCCGGAAATCCTGCGCCGCGTGCGCGTGAAGGACCCGCTGAAGGCCAAGCACCTGAAGAAGGCGCTGGAAGGCCTGGCCGAGGAGGGGGTGACCCAGCTGTTCCGCCCGATGATCGGCAGCTCGGACTTCATCGTCGGCGCCGTGGGCCAGCTGCAGTTCGAGGTCATGGCCGACCGCCTGGGCAACGAATACGCCCTGGACGTGATCTTCGAAGCCGCCCCCTACGCCGAGGCCCGCTGGATCAGCGGCGACCGCGCCGACGTCGAGGACTTCACCAACAAGCACCGCTCGGCCATGGCCCACGACATCGACGAACAGCCGGTGTTCCTGGGCAAGTCGTCCTGGGAGATAGGCTATGTGGCCGAGCGCTTCCCGAAGGTGCGGTTCGAGCGGACGAAGGAGCGGGGGTAGCGGGCGCTAGAAATTTCGCTTGGCTTCGAGGTACGCGATGAAGTGGCAACACATTTCGATGTCGTGGCTTGCATCGGCCTTCTCATAGCCTTCCAACGCCGATCGTGCAGCCGCCAGAGCCTGATCCAACCAATCCAAAGTGTGTGTTTTGTCGAAGAGGGCGTCGCAGGTGAAGGCAAAGCCTCTCTGGATTGAGGCCCAATCGAGTGGGAAGCGCTCATAGCTATATTCCTGAGAGGCCTGCCGATAGGCCCCTAAGGCTGCTTCCAGGTTCACCGTCCCGCTTTCGCGTCTACCGAGTGCGAGAAGGGCACCAGCGAGATTAATTTTAGTTTCGGCCCAAGAAAGAGGGGTGCGCTCCCGGGTGCGCTCTTCTAGCGCTTTCCGATAGGCAAAGGTGGCTTCCTTTAAGCGCTTAGTTCCGGTCTCGCGTTTGCCGAGCGTTTGAAGGGCGTTGCCGAGATTGTTCTGGGTCATGGCCCAATCGAGGCGCGCGCGTTCGCGCGTAGTTTCTCCTAGAGCCTGGCAATAGGCTGTGATGGCCTCCTCAAGGCGCGAGGGCTGGCTTCCTTTCCTATCAAGCTCTAAAAGCGCGTTGCCGAGATTGTTCTGGATAGCCGCCCAACTTAGAGGAACGCGTTCTCGAGTGTATTCCTCTAGGGCTTGGCGGAAGGCAGCTATGGCCTCTTCCAAAAGCGCATTTCCATTTTCGTATCTGCTGAGTGTTAAAAGCGCGGTGCCGAGATTGTTCTGGGTCATGGCCCAGTCGAGAGGCGCGCGCTCGCGAGTATACTCCTCTAAGGCTCGACGATAGGCAGCGGCGGCCTCCTTAAGATACGCGACCTTACCCTCACGCTCGCCAAGATCTGTCAGTACGTTAGCAAGATTGTTCTGAACCATGGCCCATTCCAGGGGCGCGCGTTCGCGGAGGAGCTCCTCCAGGGCAAGACGGTAAGTAGCAGCGGCTTCTTCCAGGCAGATGGTTGTGTTTTCATGTCTTCCAAGCATGGATAAAGCATTTGCAAGGTCATTTTGAGTTTTGGCCCAATTGTGCGGATTTATTTCGCGCGAAGCGAGCGGTAAAGCTTGATTGTGGTAGAGCGAAATGGCCTGATCGAGCGCCAGTTTTTCGCCAAATTCCCGCCCAAAATCGGTAACTACCTGTGCTTTCTTTGTGATGAAATCCCATCTACTTTCAACATCGTCTGTAGGTGTAATCATTTCTGCCTGGGTATAGAGATCGGCAGCGTCGTAATAGCGTAGGCTGGCCCTGGCGATAGCGGCGCGGTCGGCTAACAGGAGGGCTTCCTCTCGAGCACCTTGATACAGCAGTTCCTGCTGATCACGCCGCCACGTCGCGAGGCGGTCAGTTAGCGCCGCTAAGATGGTCTCGGCCGCCTTGAGATCGCCGGTCTCGGCGGCGGCTAAAGCCTGCGTGCGTTCTGCCTCAAGATAAGCTGGCAAGTTTGTGCGACGAGCCAGTTCGGCGACCAAGCCCCGGAAGCGCTCGGCGAAGGCCGCCAGCTGGGCGGGCCACTGGTCCGGGGGGAGGGGCGTCTCGCCGACGTCCTTCAGGAAGCCTTCGATGGCCCGCGCGGTCAGGGCGCCGCTGGTGCGAAGCTGATCGATCTCGGCCAGCAGGGCCGCCTTATCGCCCGCGCCGCCGCCGTGAGCGGCCATCATCGTGGCGACCATGGCTGTCAGCGTGTCGACCTTATCCTCGATCCGGTCGAGGCCAGCCAGGATGTCGTCGGTCGCTTTGTGCAGCGCCGTCCACACCGGCTCGCGTTCGGCCAGCAGGTCCTCGATGCGCCGCACGCCCGCGCCGATCTCGGCCAGCCTGGCGGCGGTCAGCACGCTGCGGAAGCGCTCGTCGGTCTTGATCTGCTCGGCCAGGAAGTCGCCGAAGGCCTCGAACCAGGGCGGGCAGGCGCCGTCGCCGGCGCGGAACAGATCGGCGAAACTGTCGGGCGCATCGCCGCCGGCGCCGGCTTCCAGTTCCAGGAAGGCCGCCTGGATGGCCCGGGCGGCGTCCAGGTCGGCGTCGGAGGTCATCGGCGCGTCGAGGGCGGCGACCATCCGGTCCAGCACCGGGTCGCTGACGCTCAGCTTGGCGATCGCGCCCAACTCGCCGTCGATCCAGGCCAGGGCCTCGCGGGCGAAGGCCGCGTCCGACGGCCGGTTACGACGTCGGGCCATGTCCGCGAAGGCGGCGACCACCACCCGGTCGGCGTCCAGCTGGGCCGTGCGCACCGCCCGCTCGATATCGTGATTGCGCGGCAGCGACCCGTCTGCCGCCCGGATCCGCCGCACGGCCGCGCCGCGCAGCCGCAGGCACAGCGGATCGAAGACCTGGCTCGAGATCAGATTGGGCGCGACGTCCGACGCCAAGGCCAGGGCCGGATCGACCAGATGTTTGCCCAGCCAGCCCAAGCCGGCCACCGCCAAAGGCGTCAGAACAAGATCGACCACCGCATTCCCCCGCTGCGGCGAGTATGATGGCGCTTGCCGAGGTCGTCCAGATCGAGCGGTGGGCCCAAGTACACGCTTTTGGAGAGCCGGGTCTGGTTGATCGTCAGGCCAGGGCGCCATGCCCGAGATCGGACAGGTGTCCGCCGGTCCCGACGCCGCCCGTCGCCACCGCCTTGCCGTCCATCACCGCCTTGAACGCCGTCTTGAAGGCGGCCATCTCCTCGGGCGTGCCCACCGACACCCGCACGGCGTTGGGCCAGATGGGCCAGGTGCGGCCGATATAGACGTTCTGGGCCTTCATGGCGGCGATCACGCCCTTGCCGTCGCGGCCGGTGTCGATCATGAAGCAGTTGGTCTCGGGCGCGCCGATCACCTTGTAATTGTTGGCTTTCAGCCAGGCCAGGGTGTCGCGGCGGGTGTCGCCGATGATCTTCTTGCGCTCGGCGATCAGGCCCTTGTCCTCCAGCGAGGCGCGGGCGGCGGCCGAGCCGGTGATCGGCATGGCGTTCTGGCCGTAGGGCTTCAGCTTGGCCAGCAGGTCGGGCCGCCCCACCGCGAAGCCGCAGCGGATGCCGGCCATGCCGTAGATCTTGGAGAAGGTCCGCAGCACGATCAGGTCCTTGCCGG
>Ga0209564_1001247_pt1 | contig 28312 bp, 29 predicted proteins | sample AraplaCol_mMF_r2_FD_184272 | JGI IMG/M metagenome (GOLD analysis project Ga0209564, IMG submission 184272) | Arabidopsis root microbial communities from North Carolina, USA - plate scrape MF_Col_mMF_r2 (SPAdes) (version 3) | ecosystem: Host-associated > Plants > Roots > Endosphere | place: USA...
TGGCGGGCGCGCTTGATGGCCTGGGCCAGCTCGCGCTGCTTCTTGGCGCTCACCGAGGTGATGCGCGACGGGACGATCTTGCCGCGCTCAGAGACGAAGCCCTGCAGCAGACGGACGTCCTTGTAGTCGATCCGGGGAGCGTCCTTCGCGGAGAAGGGGCAGCTCTTGCGGCGACGGAAAAACGGGCGTGCCATGGTCTATATCTCCTTATTCGCCGCCACCGAAACCGGTGTTGCCACCAGCTTCATCACGATCGCGACGGCCACGGCCGCGCTCACGCTCGCCCTTGCGCATCATCACGGTCGGACCCTGCTCCAGCTCGTCGACCTTGACGGTCATGTAGCGGATCACGTCTTCGTTGATCTGCGTCTGGCGCTCCAGCTCGGCGACCACGCCGGCCGGCGCGTCGATCTCGAGCATCACGTAATGCGCCTTGCGGTTCTTGGCGATGCGATAGGCGAGCGAACGAAGACCCCAGGTCTCGGTCTTGACGACCTTGCCGTTATTGTCCTCGACGATCTTGGTGGCGGCTTCCGCCAGAGCGTCCACTTGCGCCTGGGCCAGATCCTGGCGCGCAAGGAACACGTGCTCGTAAAGAGCCATGTATTCTCTTCCATGTTGGCCGATCGCTGACGCCACCCCATGTGGCGCCCCTCCGGCTGTCGTCTCGTATTCAATGGTCGCGCGAGCGGGAATCGCGTCCCCACTTCGAACGAAGGCGCGCCCTTAGCGGGAAGTGCCGACGCTGGCAACCGCAATCGCTCAAAAGGGGGCGCCCAAACAGCCGCTTACGGCACGGGAAGCCGAATGGCCTGCATTGGATGGTAATCCGACGCTTACGTCCGCTCCACAAACTCAAGAAGGGCTTTGCATTTTTGGGAGGGCTCCGCCGCCCTATTATCCGTAACTGGCAGCGACGATCACGAGCGGGTCGTGATGTGTCCCACCATCTAGTCTGGTCATTCGCCGGTGACGCGGTATCGTAGGTCATGAGCTACTTCGCGAACAAGTTAGTCAACAATCCGGACGAACCCACCCTCGACATGGGGCTGGTCGATAAGGCCCTTAGCATGCAGCAGGGTTATGTGCTCGACTTCAGCGACGCATCGTTTAACGACTTCGTCCGTCGTAAATTCGCGATCGATGTAACCGCATCTATCTACACGGTCGATGGTTCGTCCAAAGCGAAACGTCTGCGAGCTTTACTACGCTCTTTGGTGCCGGGAGCACAGGCTGAAGTCCTCCGGGCATTCTGGGAATATCGCCAGCAATCACGGGGCATACACCATTCGATCGAGCTAGAGCCGAGGGTGGAGGCTGACTTCCTCGCAATGGTTGCGCGCCTGGAAGAAGCATCGTCACCGATAGGAAGTGACCCGCTGGAGGCGTTCAGCGACGATCCAACCTTACTGGCCCTCATCGAGGCTATCCAACGCGAGATTCAGGCGAACGCCCCGCACGCTGCCCTCGACCGCTTGCACACCTACACCATGAAGAAGTTTGCCGACCTCCTCGAACGGGACGGCGAGGCGGTGAGCAAGAACGAGGCGGTGCACGCCCGGGCTGCACGCTACATCAATAAGCTGAGGCGAGCCGGCCAGATTGGAGAGTACTCCGAGAAAATCGCGAAGTCCGCCATCAGCGTGATGGAGCAGTTCAACCAAGTTAGGAACAATCAGAGCTTGGCCCACGACAACACGATTCTGGGAGTTGCTGAGGGGCGCTACGTTTTCGAGACGGTCACCAGCCTGCTCCGATTCATCAAGACGCTGGACGAGGGCAAATTCGGCCGCTGATTGCCGCGCAAGGCAGACACCTCCGCCGCACGAACGTCCAGAAATGGGGCGTTAGCAGCCCGAACAGTTCTCGATTGGCCCCCTCGCCGCGGAACGACCGCGAATGGGGCGATCACCGACAGGCCGCTATCATGAGCCTTCGCCCTAATACCGCTCGCCATTCCCTCGCGGGCGCGGTGCCGGTCGCGTGTCGCTCGGCACGATCGGGGCCGGGCTGCGCGAGAGCCAGCCGCCGTCGTCGTCGAGGCGCGGCTTGGGGAAGTCTGCCGGCGGGTGGATCGGGCCGCAGCCCTCGTCGTCCCACTGGATGCAGCGGATCCGGTCGTTGTAGACCACGCCGCGGACATTGCCGGTGCTGCCGTCCGGCCGCGTGTAGCTGCTGTCGAGATACCATTCGCGGTTCTTCTTCGGCTTGCCCGAGCGCGCCGGCTCGGAGACCCGCCCCATGTCGATGCCGCGGAAGTTGCGCGAGAAACTGTCCAGCTCGATCGCGGCGCGGAAGCGGCTCTCCGGCGCGCCCGGCCCGTCGAGTCGCTGGGTCAGCCAGTTGATCCGCCGGTCGCGCCGCGCCTCTTCCTCGCCCAGCCGGGTGATCCAGCCCGTGTCGCGCACGAACATGCCGACGGTGGAGAAGGTCACTTCCGACTGTTTGGGGATGCCGCGCACCGAGACGATCTGGCCCTGGAAGCCCTTGGCGCCGCAGGTCGTCGCCTGCCACATCGTGCCGTCCGCCTCGTAGAGCTCGCAGCCGACCGAGGTGCGCCGCCCGATCAGCGTGCCTTCGCGCAGGCCGTTCGGCCCCTCGAACCCACCGACCGAGTAATAGAAGCCGGTGACATGCTCGCCGTCGAAGCTCAGCACCACCTTCACGCCGCCGCCGACGACCTGCTGGTAGCAGCGCTGGTCGGGATAGGGGCAGGGGGTCTGCTCGCGGCGGCGCAGGTCGGCGGTGACCGAGGTCTTGCCGGTGTAATTGCCGAAATAGGCGACCTGGCCTTCGAAATCGGGGGCGAGGCCGCCGTCCTCGCGGTCCGCGGCAAGCGCGGCGAATGGCATCAACACGGCCGCGGCAAGGGCCGTGAGGGCTGTTGCCCTGAACATCCTGCATTCCTCCCTGTCGACGCCCGTTAACCATAACACTAACGGAGCCGAAACGAGGAGTCGGATTCGTGTCGCCCATGTAAAACGGCAGGGCATGGCCCTGCCGTTTCATGACTGGTTTCGGTGTTCTGCTTAGCGGATCGCGTTGGCGATCACTGCCGCGATGATGCCCGAGGTGATGCCGACCAGCACCGCGTCATTGCCCGACTGGACATAGCGATAGCCGCGCGGCGGGGCCTTCAGGCCGCGATACTTGCGATAGTCGATCTGGCGATAGTTGCGGGCATAGCGGCTGTCGAAGCGATCGCCCTTGTGCCAGCTGCGATAGCTCGGCTTGGTGACGACCTTCTTCTTGATCACCACCTTCTGCACCGGCGGGCGGCGATCATGGTGCTGCGGGGCGGCGGCGAGCACCGGCGTGGCGACCATCGACATGGCGACGGCGGCGAGAATGAACTTCTTCATGACTGCACTCCTCTTTTCTCGTTGGCGCCGGTGTCATCCGGCGTCGATCTCAATCTGGGGATGCCGTGTCGCAGAGGTTTGTCCCGCGGGTTGCGAAATGGTCGCAATGTTTCGCAATCCTGTCCGCAGCGTTCATGTTGGGCAGGGTTGCGTCGGAGAGGGCGCAGGCCTAACGCGCGGCCCCAATCGCACGCAGCCGCTATCCAGGAGAGACATATGCGCGCCTTCATCTTCCCCGGCCAGGGCAGCCAGGCCGTCGGCATGGGCAAAGCACTCGCAGACGCCAGCGCCACCGCCCGCGAAGTCTTCCAGGAAGTCGACGATGCGCTGGGCCAGAAGCTGTTCAAGCTGATGAGCGAAGGCCCCGAGGACGAACTGACCCTCACCGCCAATGCCCAGCCGGCGATCATGGCCAATGCCATCGCGGTGCTGCGTGTGCTCGAGAAGGAAGGCGGCATCCGCCTGGCCGACAAGGCCGATTTCGTCGCGGGCCACAGCCTTGGCGAGTATACCGCGCTCTGCGCCGCCGGTGCCTTCGACCTCGCCACCACGGCGAAGCTGCTGCGCATCCGCGGCGACGCGATGCAGGCGGCGGTGCCGGTCGGCGTCGGCGCGATGGCCGCGATCCTCGGCGCCGACCGCGAAAAGGCCCAGGCAATTGCGGACGCTGCGGCTGAGGGCCAGGTCTGCACCGTCGCCAACGACAATGATCCGTCGCAGGTGGTGATCTCGGGCCACCGCGAGGCGATCGAGCGCGCGCTGCCGATCGCCAAGGAAATGGGCGCCAAGCGCGCGCTGCTCCTGCCGGTCTCGGCGCCGTTCCACTGCCCGCTGATGCAGCCCGCCGCCGATGCCATGGCCGAGGCGCTGGCGGCGGTGTCGCTGCAGGCGCCGCTGGTGCCGCTCTACGCCAACGTCACCGCCGCGCCGGTCGCCGATCCGGACACGATCCGCGCGCTGCTCGTCGAGCAGGTGACGGGCATGGTCCGCTGGCGGGAATCGGTCCTGGCGATGTTCGCGGCGGGGGTGACCGACTATGTCGAGCTCGGCGGCAAGGTGCTGGGCGGCATGGTCAAGCGCATCACCCCGGACGCCGCGCCGGTCAGCGTGGTGACGATGGACGACATCGAAGCACTGGTGAAGGGGCTGTAAGAAGCAGAGAGTGGTTCACGCGGAGACGCGGAGGCGCGGAGATTGGGCTTGCGGGACATTGAGCAGATCAGCGGCGACGTCGTGGATGTGGCGCTGCGGCTGCATCGGGAGCTCGGTCCCGGCCTGCTCGAAAGCGTCTACGAGGCCATTCTTGCCAGCAAGCTGGCGTCAATGGGCTATGCCGTTGCGCGCCAGCGGCCGATCGACGTCGAGTTTGATGACCTTCGGTTCGAAGCTGCGTTCCGCATCGATTTGCTCGTGGAAGAGCGATTGCTCGTCGAGATCAAGTCGGTCGAGCGGCTGACCGCTGCGCATGGAAAGCAGCTTCTCACCTATTTGCGTCTGACCAAACAGCCCGTAGGGCTGCTGATCAACTTCGGCGGCGCAACGCTCAAGGAGGGGCTCAGGCGAGTCGTGAACGACTATTCCCCCTCCGCGTCTCCGCGCCTCCGCGTGAACCAATAACTTCTTTCTTCTGGAGACCCCAATGTTCGACCTCACAGGCATGACCGCACTCGTCACCGGCGCTTCGGGCGGGATCGGCTCGGCGATCGCGAAGGCGCTGGCCGCGCAGGGTGCCCGGCTCGCCGTTTCCGGCAGCAACGCCGAGAAGCTCGAGGCCTTCCGCGCCGAGCTCGGCGGCGACCATGTCGCGCTGCCCTGCAACCTGTCCGACGCCGCCCAGGTCGACGCCCTCGTGCCCCAGGCCGTGGAAGCGCTCGGCAAGCTCGACATCCTCGTCAACAATGCCGGCGTCACCCGCGACAACCTCACCATGCGGATGAAGGACGAGGAGTGGGACCAGGTCATCACCGTGAACCTGGAAGCCGCCTTCCGCCTGATTCGCGCCGCCGCCAAGCCGATGATGAAGGCGCGCTTCGGCCGCGTCGTCTCGATCACCTCGGTCGTGGGCGCGACCGGCAACCCGGGCCAGGCCAATTACGCCGCGTCCAAGGCCGGCCTGGTCGGCATGTCCAAGGCGGTCGCCCAGGAACTCGCCAGCCGCAACATCACGGTGAACTGCGTCGCCCCGGGCTTCATCCGCTCGGCAATGACCGACGTGCTGCCCGAGGCGCAGAAGACCGCGCTGCTCACCCGCATCCCGGCCGGCGACCTCGGCACCGGCGAGGACATCGGCGCGGCCGTGGTCTATCTCGCCAGCAAGGAAGCCGGCTATGTCACCGGCCAGACCTTGCATGTGAACGGCGGCATGGCGATGCTGTGAGCCGGTCCGGGGGCTGGAGTTTGAAGTCTATGCGTCTTTTCGGAATTGCAGCCCTCGCCACCCTGGCCGTCTCGGTCCCGGCCCATGCCGCCGATCTCGCGACGATCGATTGCGTGATCGGCAAGCTCAAGCCCGCGCTCCAGGCGCAGATCTCCAAGGACGTCACCCGCAACATGGGGGAGGGCGCGGGCGTGCGCCCCTCCTATGATCCGGCGGTCGGCAGCGGCATCTCGGTCGCCGCCAGGGAATGCTCGGACGAACATAAATGGTCCGAAACGGCGCTGGAGGCGGCGCGGGTCTACACGCTCGCCAAGCTCGGCCAGCCGATCGCGGAGACCTTCGTCGCGGCGCAGGGCTTCGACGTCGGCGAGCTTGAGTCGCAGTTCGACGCGCTGCCCGAGGACGCCCGCAACCGCCCGCTGACCACCGAGGAAATGCAGAAACTGGTGATCGCCTCGGTCACCGACGAAGCGAAGCAGACTCGCGCCAACGCGGCGCTGCTCAACAAATATTTCCTCTTTCTCAGCACCGTCCGCTACGCGGCATGGCAATTTTCGGAAGCCTGACCGTCGGCGCCGGTGCGCGCACCCTCTTGCAACGGCACCATGTGCGATCTAGGTGCGTTCCAACGATATTGAGCCCCTAGCTACAAAGGAAAACAGGGACCATGGCCACTCAGGAAGAGATCACCACCCGCGTGACTGCGCTTGTCGTCGATCACCTCGGTGTCGATGCAGGCGACGTTTCGCCGACGGCGAGCTTCATTGATGACCTGGGCGCCGACAGCCTCGACATCGTCGAGCTGGTGATGGCGTTCGAAGAAGAATTCGGTGTCGAGATCCCCGACGACGCTGCTGAGAAGATCAGCACCGTCGGCGACGCGGTCTCCTACATCTCCGAGCACCAGGCGGGCTGATCGCCCTCCAGGCGATCGCGCCCTTATGGGCCGAGCTTGAGAATCCAGCGGCTCCCCGTCCTTGGCTCGAAAAGAGTTGGGCGGGGAGCCGTTTTGTTTTGGCCATGAAACCCGGTATTTAGCCCGTATTCATGCGCGATATTTTGAAGTTTGACGGAGAAATCGGATGCGCCGTGTAGTTGTCACCGGCCTTGGCCTCGTCACCCCGCTGGGCGCGGATGTCGAGACCGCCTGGAAGAACATCATCGCCGCGAAGTCGGGCGCTGCCACGATCACGCGCTTCGACGCGACCGATTTCCACAGCAACTATGCCTGCGAAGTGAAGGGGCCGGACCATGAATACGGCTTCGATCCCGGCAAGCGCGTCGACCACAAGGTCCAGCGCCAGGTCGATCCGTTCATCGTCTACGGCATCGATGCCGCCGGCCAGGCGATCGAGGATGCCGGCCTGCTCGACATGGACGAGGCGACCCGATTCCGCGCCGGCTGCTCGATCGGCTCGGGCATCGGCGGCCTGCCGGGCATCGAGAGCGAATCGCTCGTCCTCGCCGAAAAGGGCCCCAAGCGCGTCAGCCCGCACTTCGTCCATGGCCGCCTGATCAACCTGATCTCGGGCCAGGTCAGCATCAAATACGGCCTGATGGGCCCGAATCACGCCGTGGTCACCGCCTGCTCGACCGGCGCGCACTCGATCGGCGACGCCGCGCGGATGATCGCGATGGACGATGCCGACATCATGCTCGCCGGCGGCGCCGAGAGCACGGTCTGCCCGATCGGCATCGCCGGCTTCGGCCAGGCCCGCGCCCTGTCGACCGGCTTCCGCGACGAGCCGTGGCGCGCCAGCCGCCCCTGGGACCAGGACCGCGACGGCTTCGTCATGGGCGAGGGTGCCGGCGTGGTGGTGCTCGAGGAATATGAGCACGCCAAGGCGCGCGGCGCGAAGATCTATGCCGAAGTCGTCGGCTATGGACTGTCGGGCGATGCCTATCACGTGACCGCGCCGCATCCGGAAGGCTCGGGCGCATTCCGCTCGATGCAGATGGCGGTGAAGAAGTCGGGCCTCGCCCTGTCGGACATCGACTACATCAACGCGCACGGCACCTCGACCCCGCTCGGCGACGAGCTCGAGCTCGGCGCGGTCCGCCGCCTGTTCGGCGACGATATCGGCAGCCTGTCGATGAGCTCGACCAAGTCGGCGATCGGCCACCTGCTCGGCGGCGCCGGCGCGGTGGAGAGCATCTTCTGCATCCTGGCGCTGCGCGACCAGATCGTGCCGCCGACGCTCAACCTCGACAATCCGAGCGAGAATTGCGCCGGCGTCGATCTCGTCCCGCACAAGGCCAAGGAGCGCAAGGTGAAGGCCGTGCTGAACAACTCGTTCGGCTTTGGCGGCACCAATGCCAGCCTGGTGATGAAGGCTGTCTGAAGACGCGCCAACCCCGGCACCAGCCGCACAGCCTGCCCGGAAGCCGCGAAAGCGGCGTCTGGGCGGTTGCGCGCTGCTCGTCGCCATCCTGGTGCTGGTCGCGCTCGGCATGGGCGTGCTCCAGCTCTGGGGCGGGGCAGGGCCGGCCAGGCAGAATCTCTCGGTCCTGATCCCCGAGGGCGCGAGCCTCTCGCGTGCCGCCACCGAGCTGGAAAAGGCCGGTGCGATCGGCTCGGCCCGCCAGTTCCTGATCCTCGCCAAGGTGCTGGGTAGCAGCGACCCGATCAAGGCGGGCGAATATCGCGTGCCGGCGCGGCTCAGCCAGTCCGACATCCTCAAGATGATGCAGGGCGGCAAGACGCTCCAGCGGTTCGTGACCATCCCCGAGGGCACGCCTTCGATCCTGGTCTACGAGACGCTGATGAAGGCGCCGCAGCTCAGCGGCGAGATCCAGGTCCCCGCCGAAGGCTCGGTGCTGCCCGATAGCTATGCCTATAATCGCGGCGACACCCGCCAGGCGGTGCTCGATCGCATGCAGAAGGCGATGGCCAATTACCTCGCCAAGGCCTGGGAAGCCCGCAAGCCGGGCATTGCGGTAAGCAGCCCGACCGACGCGCTCAACCTTGCCGCGATCGTCGAGAAAGAGACGGGCAAGCCAGAGGAGCGCAAGATGGTCGCTGCGGTCTATTCGAACCGCCTGCGCCAGAACATGCCGCTCCAGGCCGATCCGACCTTCATCTACCCGATCACCAAGGGCAAGCCGCTCGGGCGCCGCCCGCTCTACTCCGAGGTGCACGCCAAGAACGCGTACAACACCTATGAGAAAACCGGCCTGCCGATCGGCCCGATCACCAATCCCGGCCGCGCCAGCATCGACGCGGTGCTCGATCCGGCGAGCGCCACGGCGCTGTACTTCGTCGCCGACGGCACCGGCGGCCATGTCTTCGCCGACACGCTCGAGCAGCACAACGCCAACGTGCAGAAGTGGTACGCCATCCGCCGGGCACGCGGCGAGATGTGATCCCAATCCCCCTCTCCCATCGGGAGAGGGAAGGGGCCCCGCTCGCGTAGCGAGTGGGAAGGGTGAGGGCAGCTGGTGCCCGCAACTCTCGACCCTCACCCTTCCGCCGACTGCGTCGGCTCCCTCCCTCTCCCAGAGGGAGAGGGAATAGCCCAGCTTGCCTCCCCCATCCCCGCATGTAAGATTGTTGCGCAATCGCCACGAACCGGGGGAATCGCCGCATGCATCGTCTAGTCCTGACCAGCCTTTTGCTCGCCACTGCTGCTCCCGTCTGGGCACAGGACAAGCCCGAGCAGCCGGCGAAGAAGCAGGACTATCGCGAGCAGATGAAGGCGGAAGCCGAGGCGGCATGGGCGCGGCCGCCGGTCGAGGAAGCCAGCGCGGTCAGCCATGGCAATGTAACGGTGGGCGGGCAGGCCATCGCCTACACAGCCACCGCCGGCACGCTCACCATCCGCGATGACGAGGGCAAGCCGACCGCCTCCTATTTCTACACCGCCTATACCCGCGATGGGGTGGGGAAGGGGCCGCGTCCGGTCACCTTCTTCTACAATGGCGGCCCGGGCTCGCCGACGATCTGGCTGCACATGGGCAGCTTCGCGCCGGTGCGCGTGACCACCGCGAATCCCGAATATATCCGCCCGGCGCCCTATGGCTTCGGCCCCAATCCCGATTCGCTCATCGACAAGACCGACATGGTGTTCATCGACGCGATCGGCGCCGGCTGGTCGCGACCGCTGGGCGACAAGACCGGCAAGGATTTCTGGGGCGTCGACCAGGACGCCGACGGCTTTTCCCGGGCGATCCAGCGCTACACCAGCAAGTTCAACCGTTGGGCCTCGCCGAAATTCCTGTTCGGCGAGAGCTATGGCACGCTGCGCAACCCGGTGGTCGCCGCCAAGCTCGAAGCCGCCGGCCTAAGCCTGAACGGCATGGTCCAGTTCTCGACGATCATGAACTATGGCGTGCGTCAGCCGGGCTACGACCAGAATTACCTCACCCTGTTCCCGACCATGGCGGCAACCGCCTGGTATCATAACCGGCTGCAGAACCGCCCGGCGGACCTGCGCGCCTTCCTCGACGAGGTTCGCGGCTTCACCAGTGGCGCCTATGCCGCGGCGCTGGCCAAAGGATCGACGATCTCGCCCGAGGAAAAGGCCGCGGTCGCGAAGAAGATGGCCGAATATACCGGCATCGGCGAAGCCTATATCCTGCGTGCCGACCTGCGCCTGACCCTGCCGCGCTTCCAGACCGAGCTGCTGCGCGATCGCCGCCTGGCGGTGGGCCGGCTCGATTCGCGCTATCTGCTGAACGTCACCGACGCGAATGCCGACAGCCCCGAGGACGATCCCGCCTCGACCGCGGTGTCGGGCGCCTTCGTCGCGACGTTCCAGGATTATGCGACCCGCGTGCTCGGCTACAAGACCGACATGCCCTATCGCATGACCGCGCGCGGCCCGGGCTTCGATTGGGACTGGAAGCACCGCGCGCCGGGCGACGGCACGCATTTGGCGCCCGACAGCGCCGTCGACCTCGCCTATACGATGCGCACCAATCCCTATCTGAAGGTGCTCTTCATCAACGGCTATTATGATTTCGCCACGCCGTTCTACGGGGCGGAGTTCGACGTCAACCACATGCTGCTAGACCAGCAGCTCCAGAAGAACATCCGCTTCACCTATTATGACGCCGGGCACATGGTGTATCTGAACCCGGCCACGATGCCCGAGATGCACCGCGATCTCTCGACCTGGTACGACGACGCGCTGCGCGCCGCGGCCTCGAGCAGCCCGCCGGCCCGTCCGGAGGCGAAGGCCGGCAAGAACTGACGCGCCCGCTTGGCTGGGGCCTCAGGCGAAGCCTTCGCCGGGGCCCAGCCCCATCTTCCCGTGATGATGGACCGCGATCCCGTTGAGGAAGCTGTTCGCGATCATCCGCGCGCGCTCATGGACATGCTCGGCGGCGTCGCCACCGCCGATCTCGGCCAGCGTCGCGCCGAACAGGTCGAGCCAGCGCGCGAACATCGCTTTGTCGAGCCCGGGAATGCCGAGATGGATCGGCATCGGCCGCCCGAGATACTCGCCGCTGCTGAACAGCACCGAACGCCAGAACCGCTTCATCTGGTCGAGATGCGGGCCCCAGTCCTTGACCCGTCCGGCGAACACCGGGCCGAGCACCGGATCGACCTGGATACGCCCGTAGAAGCGATCGACCAGCGCGGAGACGAACGCATCGTCGATCCCCATCTCCGCGGCCGCACGCCGCTTCTCCTCGCGCATGGCGAGAGCGTGGGGGGAGGGCGTGCCGGTCTTTTCCATGGCGCGTATTTGGGGTGGGTGACCCGGGATGGAAATGGGACATTCGGTCCCAGCGATACCCCCGCTCCCTTTGGGAGCGGGGAGGGGCCCGCGAGGCGAAGCCGAGTGGGAGGGGTGAGGGCAGAATTGCCTCTCGACCCTCACCCTTCCGCCGACTGCGTCGGCTCCCTCCCTCTCCCAACGGGAGAGGGAATTAGGAATTACCGCCCCAGCGAGGCCGCCTCACGCGCCAGTGCCTCGACCTGCTCGTAGCTCGCGCCCTTGGGCGTCACCCAGGAGCCGCCGACGCACAGGATCGGATCGAAGGCCAGCCATTCGGGCGCGGTCGCGGCCGAGATGCCGCCGGTCGGGCAGAACTTGCACTGGTAGAAGGGCGCGGCGAGTGCCTTCAGCGCCTTGAGGCCGCCCGAGGTCTCGGCCGGGAAGAACTTGAAGTGCGTGAGACCGAGGTCGAGCCCGCGCATGATGTCGCCGGCATTGGCGATGCCGGGGAGATAGGGCACGCCGCTGCGGGTGATCGCGTCGCCCAGGCGATCGGTCAGGCCCGGCGAGACGATGAACTCGGCATCGGCCTTCATCACCTGCTCGAACTGGTCGGTGTTGACCACCGTGCCGGCGCCGACGATCGCGCCCTCGACCTTCTTCATCTCGGCGATCGCTTCCAGCGCCGCACCGGTGCGCAAGGTCACCTCGAGCACGCGTAGGCCGCCCTTCACCAGCGCCTCCGCCAGCGGACGGGCCGTGGCGGCGTCTTCGATCACGAGCACCGGGATCACCGGCGCGGTCTGCATGATGGCTTCGATATTCAAAGGGCGTGCTCCTGCGCGAATGCCGCGGCGGCGCCGTACAGGCCCGGCTGGGGGTGCGTGATGAGCTTCACCGGAATGGAAGACATCAGGCCCTGGAACCGGCCCTTGGCGACGAACCGCTGGCCGAAGCCCGACTGCAACAGATGGTCCTTGAGTCGCAACCCCAGACCGCCCGCGATCACCACGCCCTTGGGGCCATGGCACAATGCGAGGTCGCCCGCGACGGCGCCCAGGCTCAGGCAGAAACGGTCGAGCGCGGCCACCGCCACCTCGTCCTTGCCTTCCAGCGCCAGCGCCCAGATCGCCTTGTCGTCGAGCCGATGGACCGGCTTGCCCTCGAGCTCGGCCAGCGTCTCGTAGAGCGAGACGATCGCGGGCCCGGCCACCACGCGCTCCTTGGAGACGCGGGTATAGGTCTTGCGCAGCCGCTTCACGAGCGCGTCCTCGATCGGGTCGAGCGGGGCGAAGTCGCTATGGCCGCCCTCGGTGGCGATCACGTCGTATCCCGCGCGGTGGCGGAACACCTGCGCCACGCCCAGGCCGGTGCCGGGGCCGCACACGGTGATCGCGCCCTTTTCGGGCAGCGCCTCGTCTGGCCCGCACAGGTGCAGGAAATGCTCCGGGCCCATCTGGGCGACGGCATGGCCGATCGCCTCGAAATCATTGACCACCGTCCAGGTGTCGGCGCCCAGCCGGTCGGGGATCAGGGCGGGGCGGATGATCCAGGGATTGTTGGTGAGCTTGATGATCTCGCCGCCCACCGGCGAGGCCACCGCCAGCGCCGCCGCCTTGGGCAGCGGCCGGCCGAGTTCCTCGCCGTAAGCCTGCCAGGCGAGCTGCAGGCTGGGATGCTCGGCGACCTTCTGGGTCATCGGCTCGCTGATCGAGACGACGCGGCCTTCCGCTACCTCGGCAACGGCAAAGCGGGCATGCGTGCCCCCGATATCGACCGCAACGACTTCCATTGGGCTCCTGATCCTCTCGTCCGCCTGGGTCTGTCAACGTTGCCAGACCCGGCGTGGCCCTTCTTCCCATGTGCGGCGCAGAAGTAAAGGCCTGCCTTGCTCCCCTCCCTGAAAGGGAGGGGCTGGGGGTGGGTGGGGGCCGGGTGATACGGGCACCACAAGCGCGGCGTGGGCAATATCGCCAAGCCTCGACCCACCCCTCGATCCCCTCCCTTTCAGGGAGGGGAGGCCAAATTACAGCCCGGCTTCCGCCAGCATCGCCGACGCGCCCTTCTCGGCTTCGTCGCAATGGTTGCGCAGCATCGCGAACAGCTCGCGACCGGTGCCGATCGCCGGCGGGGGTGCGGCGACATGCTCGCGCGCCTCCCATTCCGCCGCATCGACCAGCGCGGTCAGCTCGCCGCTCTCGGCGCAGACTCGCACCACGTCGCCGTCGCGCAGCTTGGCGATCGGGCCGCCGCCCAGCGCCTCGGGGCTGAGATGGATCGCGCACGGCACCTTGCCGCTCGCCCCCGACATCCGCCCGTCGGTGACCAGCGCGACCTTGAAGCCGCGATTCTGCAAGACCCCCAGCGGCGGCGTCAGCTTGTGCAGCTCGGGCATGCCGTTCGCCTTGGGGCCCTGGAAGCGGACCACGACGATCACGTCGCGCTCCAGCTCGCCGGCCTTGAACGCCGCCTGCACCTCGGCCTGGTCGGAGAAGACGCGGCACGGCGCCTCGATCGTCCAGCGCTCGCGCTCGACCGCGGAAACCTTGATGCAGGCGCGGCCGAGATTGCCCTTGAGGATACGGAATCCGCCCTCGCTCGAGAAGGGATTGTCGGCGGTGCGCAGGATCGTGTCGTCGCCGCTGGCCGCGCCATGCTCGGTCCACACCAGTGCGTCGCCAGCCATCTCGGGCTTGCGGCCATAGTCCGCCATGCCGCCCTTGCCGACGGTCAGCGTGTCGCCGTGCATCAGCCCGGCATTCAGCAGCTCGCGGATCACGAAGCTCGGCCCGCCGGCATCCTCGAAGCCGTTCACGTCCGCCGAGCCGTTCGGATAGACGCGCGCCAGCAGCGGCACGATGCGCGAGAGCCGGTCGAAATCGTCCCAGTCGATCGTGATACCCGCCGCGCGGGCAAAGGCCGGTACGTGGATCAAATGGTTGGTCGAGCCGCCGGTCGCCAGCAGCACGATCGCGGCGTTCACGATCGCCTTCTCGTCGACGACATGGCCGATCGGGCGGTAGTCGTCGCCGTTCCAGCCGATCTCGGCCAGCCGGTGGACGGCGGCGCGGGTCAGCTCCTGGCGCAGCTTGGTGCCCGGATTGGCGAAGGCCGCGCCCGGCATGTGCAGGCCCATCGCCTCCATCATCATCTGGTTGGAATTGGCGGTGCCGTAGAAGGTGCAGGTGCCCTTGGAGTGGTAGGCCGCGATCTCGGCATCGAGCAGTTCGTCGCGACCGATCTTGCCCTCGGCATAGAGCTCGCGGATCCGCGCCTTCTCCTTGTTGGCCAGGCCCGAGCGCATCGGGCCGCCCGGGATCAGCACCATCGGCAGGTGCCCGAAGCGCAGCGCGCCCATCAGCAGGCCCGGCACGATCTTGTCGCAGATGCCGAGCAAAGCCGCGCCCTCGAAGGTGCGGTGCGAGAGCGAGACCGCGGTGGACAGCGCGATCGTGTCGCGGCTGAACAGCGACAGCTCCATGCCCTGATAACCCTGGGTGACGCCGTCGCACATCGCCGGCACGCCGCCCGCCACCTGCGCGGTGGCGCCGGCCTCGTGCGCCCAGACCTTCATCTGCTCGGGATAGCGGTAATAGACGGCATGCGCCGAGAGCATGTCGTTATAGGCGGTGACGATGCCGATGTTCATCGAATGCCCGGCCTTGAGCTGGTCGCGCTGCTCGTCGGTGCCGGCATAGGCATGGGCGAGGTTGGCGCAGCCGAGCTTGGGCCGGTCGTTCCCCGATTCGCGCTCGGCATCGAGCAGCGCGAGATAGGCGCGGCGGCGGGCCTTGGAACGCTCGATCACGCGATCGGTGACGGCGGCGATTTCGGTGTGGAGCTGGGTCATCGTCATCTCTCTTCAAACACCCTCACCCTTCCGGCGCTTCGCGCCTCCCTCCCTCTCCCATTGGGAGAGGGAAGGGGCCCATCGCCGAAAGGCGATGGGAAGGGTGAGGGTCGATACGCTTACGCCGCCCAGTGGATATCCACCGGCAGCTCGACATCCGCGAGCACGCGGCCGACCGGATAGCTCGACGAGGCACCCTGCTCGATCGCCGCTTCCAGCACTTCCTTCTTGGCCTCGCCGGTGATCGCGATCATCAGCGCACGCGCCGTGATGATCGCTGAACGCGACAAGGTGACGCGCGCGACCGGGGCCTCGGGCGGCAGCGGGTCGGGCATCACGCCCAGCGCGCGGCGCTCCTTGGGGCCGTTCAGCGCCTCGTCGAAATCGGGGCCGGGGAAGATCGAGGCGCAGTGGCCGTCGCCGCCCACGCCGAGCAGGCAGAGGTCGAGTGGCCAGTGCACGTCCTGGAGCAGCGCGTCGGCCGAGCGGCCCGCCGCCTTGTAGTCCGGCGCCTTGTCGCTCACGAGCGGGATCACCCGCGCACCCTTGGGGATGAAGATCTTGCCGATCGCAGTGACGTTCGACAGCGGATCGCCCAGCGGCACGATGCGGTCGTCGCCCGGGATGATCGTCACGCGCTTCCAGTCGATCTTGGCCTTGGCGAGCTTCTCGTAGATCGGCAGCGGGGTCTTGCCGCCGGCCAGCGCGATCACCGCCGCGCCGCGCGCATCGATCGCGCTCTCGATGATGAAGCCGATATCGCCGGCGACGGCATCGGCCATCTCGTCGGCGCTCTCATAGTCCCACCATTCGATTTCGGTCGTCATGTCAGCTCCTTGGGTCTCTCAGGTGGGTATCTAAAAACTAGCTCAAAGCGGCATGAGTTTCCAAATTCCTCCCCCAGCTTGCTGGGGGAGGGGGACCGCCGGCGAAGCCGGTGGTGGAGGGGCCGCCGTCGCAGACGGCGGATTGCATCCGCCGCCCCTCCACCAGCCTGCGGCTGGTCCCCCTCCCCGAGACAAGCTCGGGGAGGAATTTGCAATCACTCGTTCCACGTCACCCCGTCGCGCTCGGTCAGCGCGATCGCGGCGCTCGGGCCCCAGCTGCCCGAGGCATAGGGCTTGGGCTTCACCGCGGCCGTCTTCCAGCCTTCGCGGATCGCGTCGATCCAGGCCCATTGCGCCTCCACCTCGTCGCGGCGGACGAACAGCGTCGGGTCGCCCTCGATCAGGTCGAGGAACAGCCGCTCATAGGCGATGCGGCGGCGGGTCCCGGCGAACTCATGCTCCAGGCTCAGGTTCAGCGGCACTTCCTTCAGGCGGATGCCGTCGCGGTCGAGGCCCGGCTCCTTCGCCATCACCAGCAGCTGGATATATTCCTCGGGCTGCAGGCGGATCACCAGCACATTGGGCTTCAGCGCGCCGCCGCGCTCCTCGAAGATCGAGTGCGGCACCGGCTTGAAGGTGATCACGATCTCGCTGCGGCGCTCTGCCAGCCGCTTGCCGGTGCGCAGGTAGAAGGGCACGCCGTGCCAGCGCCAATTGTCGACATGCGCCTTGATCGCGACGAAGGTTTCGGTGTCCGAGCTCTTCTCCAGGTCGGTGTCGTAGGAGCGCACGATCTCGCCCTTCACCGCGCCGCCGCCATATTGGCCGGTCACGGTCAGGTTGGGCACGTCGCTGCCCGCGACCGGGCGGAGCGAGCGCAGCACCTTCACCTTCTCGTCGCGGATCGCGGTGCCGTCGAAGCGGGCAGGGGGCTCCATCGCGACCAGCGCGAGCAGCTGGAGCATGTGGTTCTGCACCATGTCGCGCAGCGCGCCGACATCGTCATAATAGCCGGCGCGCCCTTCCAGGCCGACCGTCTCGGAGACGGTGATCTGGACATGCTCGATGCCCTGCGCGTTCCACACCGGCTCGAACAGCGAGTTGCCGAAGCGCAGCGCCAGGATGTTCTGCACCGTCTCCTTGCCGAGATAATGGTCGATCCGGAAGGTGCGGTCCTCGGGAAAGGCCTCGGCGACGATGTCGTTCACTTCGCGGCTCGACTTGAGGTCGACGCCCAGCGGCTTCTCCAGCCCGATGCGGACGTTCGATCCGGTCAGTCCGGCCGATTCGAGGCCCTTGATCGTCGGGCCGAACAGCGAGGGCGCGGTCGACAGGAAGATCGCCAGCCCGCCCGAGATGTCGCCCAGCTTCTCGGCCAGCGCGGCGAAGCCCTCGGTCTTCGAGGCATCGAGCCGCTGGTAAAAGACGCGCTCCAGGAAACTCCCGACAGCGCTGTCATCCTTGCGGTCGGCGGGAAGGAAATGGTCGAGCGCGTTACGGGCGAATTCGCGGAACCCTGCGTCGTCATAATCGGAGCGCGCGGTGCAGGTGATGGTCAGGCCGTCGGGCAGCAGTCCGTCCGCGTGCAGGCCATAGAGCGAGGGAAGCAGCATCCGCTGGGAAAGGTCGCCGGTGGCGCCGAACAGGAGCAGTTTGCCCGCGGATTGTCGCATGCTTTGCCTCGCTATCTTCGTTTCGGCCTCGCGAGACACCAATGGCGCGCAAAGATCAAGGCCGGGTGGCGGGTTCTAGATAGGGTAACCGGTGGCAGCGGCAAGCGGCGGGGCGGGAGATTGGTCGCGCGACGACGCTACGACGCGACGAAGAAGGAAGAAGGTGGTTCGCGCAGAGGCGCAGAGGACGCAGAGGGGACGCTAATCGCGTGCTTAGCCCGTTCCCCAAATCGTCATCCCGGCGAAAGCCGGGATCTCAGGCGAAGGCGCGGGGATGGAGCCGCATGAGATCCCGGCTTTCGCCGGGATGACGGCTATGGGGCAGGGCGCCCAGGACGTCCCAAGCGCAACCCCTCTGCGTCCTCCGCGCCTCTGCGCGAACAAACTCTTCTTCGTCGCGCCGTTGCGTCGTCGCGCGAACAAAAAAGGCCGGACCCAAGGGCCCGGCCTCCTCAAAACCCAAAACCGAACCGGCCCCTACAGCACCAGCCCCGCGGTCTGGTCGAACCCCGCCATGATGTTGAGGTTCTGCACTGCCGCGCCGGCCGCGCCCTTGCCGAGATTGTCGAGCGTCGCCACCAGCCGCGCCTGACCGGTCTCGGCATTGCCGAAGACCCGCAGGGAAAGCCGGTCGGTGCCCGCATCTTCCTCGATGCTCACCGTCGCCACGTCGCCCGGCAGCACGCGGACCAGCGGCGAATCCTTGTACGCCTCGCGCAGCGCGTTCTCGATCGCCTCGAGCGACGGCCGGCGGGTGAAGGCGTGGAGGGGCAGGGGCACCTCGACCAGCATGCCGCGATAGGCCCGCACCACGGCGGGCTGGAAGATCGGCGGATGCACGATGCGGGCGTGCTTGGTCATCTCGGGCACATGCTTGTGCGCGAGGCTCAGCCCATAGTTGCGGAACGCCGTCTCGGTATAGCCGGCCGCATCCTGGTCCTCGAACTCGGCGATCATCGACTTGCCGCCGCCCGAATAGCCCGAGACCGCGTTGACGCTCAGCGGATGGTCGTGCGGCACCAGCCCGGCACGGATCAGCGGGCGGACGAGTGCCAGGAAACCGGTCGGGTAGCAGCCGGGGTTGGAGACGCGCGTCGCCTCGGCGATCTGCGCCGCCTGGCCGGGTTCCAGCTCGGGAAAGCCATAGGTCCAGCCATCGGCGACGCGGTGCGCGGTCGAGGCGTCGATCACGCGGACCTTGGCCGCCTTGATCATGTCGACCGCGTCGCGCGCGGCGTCGTCGGGCAGGCACAGGATCACGAAGTCCGCCGAGTTGAGCGCGTCCTCGCGCTTCGCGGCGTCCTTGCGGTCCTTGTCGTCCAGGATGATCTGCTCGATTCCGTCACGGCCATCCAGCCGCTCGCGAATCTCCAGGCCGGTGGTGCCGACGGCGCCGTCGATGAACACGCGAATCGTCATGCCGCGGGGCGCTCCAGGATCGAGGCGGGGACATAGCCGACCAGCTTCTGTCCGGGCGCGACGCCCCAGGCATGGTCGCCGGCCAGTTCGAGCACTTCGAACGAGTCGCCACCCGCAAGCTGGGCGAGCGTTTCCGAATCGGGTTTGGAGCCGGCGCGCAGGGGCACGGACGAGGAGATCATGCGGAGCATAGGCGCCGCATAATGGGGTGCGAACACGCGATCCGCCAGACGTACGTCTGCCAGGTCACGACGAACCGCATCGACCCTGGGATCGATGGGAACCGAACGGCCCTTCAGCGCGAAACGCTTACGCGCTGGCCCTGCGGGCGACTGGTTCGGCGATGTGCCCCCCAGTGAGGAAATGCCCGAATTCTGCAAGAAACTCTGCCCCTTCCGCGGTCTTGGCGACGAAGATGTTCCGCTTGTCGGTGTCGTCGCGCTGGCGGCGCAGATAGCCGAGCGTGCCCAGTCTATTCAAGGCACGCGTGACGACGGGCTTCGATACGTTCAAAGCCCGGGCCAGGCCGCGTACGGTATGGGGGCCAGGTTCCAGATAGACGAGCATCAGCAAGGCCATCTGCCGGTTGGTCAGGTCCGGTTCTCCCGATCGCACATAGTCGATCAGCGTGTTCTTCCACGAAGAAAGCGAGCTGTCGGTCATTGCGTTCACGGCATCTACTCTGTTGTTACGCCCCCGATACGCCAGGGCCAAAGCTCATAACGCGCGTGAACCGATCCGGTTTCAGTCCGGATGCGAAATGTTACAGCTTTGTTGAGCATCTGAGATGGGCCGTTGTCGGAAATGCGCTGAAGCGCGCATTTCCGGGGCGGCACCAGCCCGCTCCCCCGCCCGGCCACCCATGAAATACTGTCGTTGGGTGGCCGGGCGGGGGAGCGGGCTGGTGCCGCAACGCGCCGTCAGGCGCGTTCGAACAGGTTGATCGAAGCGGGCGGGTCCCCTATGTGCCGCCTTTCTTCAAGAGGTCCGCGCATTTCATGTTCACCTTCCTGCTCATCGTCCAGGCAGTCATCGCGTTCTCGCTCGTGGCCGTGATTCTCCTGCAGAAGTCGGAGGGCGGCGGCCTCACCTCGAGCGGCAGCCCGTCGGGCCTGATGTCGGCGCGCAGCGCGGCGGACTTCCTGACGCGCACCACCGCGATCCTCGCCACCGCGTTCATCGCCATGTCGATCGTGCTCGCCTTCCTGGCGGCGAATCGCCACGGCGCGACGATCGACGCCTCGCTGCAGCGCTCGACCCCGGCCGCCGCGCCTCAGGCGCTGCCGACCACCGCCCCTCCGGGCGGCGCCGCGCCGTTCGCGCCGGGCAACGCGACTGCCCCGGCGGCTCCGGCCGCGCAGGGCAACAGCTCGGTCCCGCTGGCCCAGTAAATCCGCCGGTCCCGGCCTGGTCCGGGGCTGTCCACATAAATTTGTGCCCGGTTGCGTGATTCGCACGCTTCCGGCGCGCGTCCATTCACGTTAGGCGTTTTCTCCCATGGCGCGGTATATCTTCATCACCGGCGGCGTGGTCTCCTCGCTGGGCAAGGGTCTCATGGCAGCGAGCCTCGCGGCTCTGCTCCAGGCGCGTGGCTATCGGGTCCGCATCCGCAAGTTCGATCCCTATCTCAACGTCGATCCCGGCACGATGTCGCCCCACCAGCATGGTGAGGTCTATGTGACCGACGACGGCGCCGAGACCGATCTCGACCTCGGCCATTACGAGCGCTTCACCGGCGTCGCCTCGCGCCAGTCGGACAACATCACCTCGGGCCGGATCTACAAGACGATCATCGAGCGCGAGCGCCGCGGCGACTATCTCGGCGCCACCGTCCAGGTGATCCCGCACGTGACCGACGCGATCAAGGCCTTCGCCCAGGCGGATACCGAGGATCTCGATTTCGTGCTGTGCGAGATCGGCGGCACCGTCGGCGACATCGAGTCGCTGCCCTTCGTCGAAGCGATTCGCCAGCTGCGCAACGATCTCGGCCGCGGCAACTCGGTCAGCGTCCACCTGACGCTGGTGCCGTACATCGCCGCCGCCGGCGAGCTGAAGACCAAGCCGACCCAGCACAGCGTGCGCGAGCTCGCCTCGCTCGGGGTCCATGCCGACGTCATCGTCTGCCGCAGCGAGAAGCCGCTGCCGGCGAGCGACCGCGCCAAGATCGCGCTGTTCTGCAACGTGCCGGCCTCGTCGGTCATCCCCGCGCTCGACGCGAAGACCATCTACGGCGTGCCGCTCCAATATCATGCCGAGGGGCTCGACGTTGAAGTGCTCAAGGCCTTCGGCATCGACGTCACCGGCTCGCCCGACCTCACCCGCTGGGAAGAGATCGAGGACCGCGTGCTCAATCCCGAGGGCGAAGTCACGATCGGCGTGGTCGGCAAGTATATGGGCGTGCCCGACGCCTACAAGTCGCTCACCGAGGCGCTCACGCACGGCGGCATCGCCAACCGGGTAAAGGTCAACATCCGCTGGCTCGACGCCGAGCTGTTCGAGCATGGCAACGAGTCCGAGATCACCGCCCAGCTCGAGCCGCTGCACGGCATCCTCGTCCCCGGCGGCTTCGGCGAGCGCGGCAGCGAGGGCAAGATCGCCGGCGTCAAGTTCGCCCGCGAGCGCAACGTGCCGTTCTTCGGCATCTGTCTCGGCATGCAGATGGCCTGCATCGAGGGCGTCCGCGCCGGCGGCATCGCCAATGCCTCGACCACCGAATTCGGCCCGACCGAGGAGCCGGTGGTCGGCATGATCACCGAATGGATGACCAGCGAGGGCCTGCAGAAGCGCGAGGAAGGCGGCGACATGGGCGGCACGATGCGCCTCGGCGCCTATACCGCCAAGCTCGGCGGCAACTCGGTCGTCTCCTCGATCTACGGCGCCGACGAGATCAGCGAGCGCCACCGCCACCGTTACGAGGTCAACACCGCCTACAGGCCGGTGCTCGAGCAGGGCGGCCTGGTCTTCTCGGGCATGTCGCCCGACGGCTCGCTGCCCGAGATCGTCGAACGGCCCGACCATCCCTGGTTCGTCGGCGTGCAGTTCCACCCGGAGCTCAAGTCCAAGCCCTTCGAGCCGCACCCCCTGTTCGCCAGCTTCATCGAAGCGGCGGTGCGGCAGTCGCGGCTGGTTTAAGGCCCATCCAGTTCCCCGGCGAAAGCCGGGGAGCAACAGTTGGTTCGCGCAACGACGCGACGAACAACAACAAGAAAGCCGATTCACGCGAAGGCGCGGAGGCGCGAAGATGTCTCGCGCCGCGCCAGCGGCGCCCTTCATATCGACGCTCCCGAGATCACTGCCGCTGATGCGGCGTCAACCTCTCCGCGAGCGCAACCTCTTCGCGCCTCCGCGTCTTCGCGTGAGCAAACTTCGTCGCGTCATTGCGTCGTTGCGCGAACAATATTTGCCCCGCCCGAACCCGACACGCTACAGCCTCTCAAAAGGGGGCCATACATGTCGGATTTCGAATTCATCTTTTCGCTGTTCGGCCTGCTGCTCGGCCTCTCGCTCGCCGAGGTCCTTGGCGGGCTGGCGAAAGCGATCGAGGCGCGGCTGCGTCCCGGTTCCACGATCCGCATCGGCTGGCTGACCCCGCTGCTCGGCGCCTTCGTGATGCTCGACCTGCTGTCCTTCTGGCAGGCCGCCTGGGTGGTGCGCGACGTCGTCCATGTCTCGGGCAAGCTGCTGATGGCGATCACCGTCTTCGCCGCGGCCTATTATCTCGCCGCGCACCTCGTCTTCCCGCGCGACATCGAGGAGCAGCCGGACTTCGACTCGCATTTCTTCCGCGTCCGCCGCGTCGTCATCGGGGTGATGTTCGACCTGCTGCTCTGCCAGCTCGCCTTCTATGCCAGCATCCCCACGATCGCCCCGCACCTGCTGCGCCCGCTGGCGCTCGGCCTCACCGCGATCCTCGCGCTGCTGATGGCCGCGGCGATGTTCGTCCGCGGCGAGCGCTGGGCGAGGGTGGTTATGCTCGCCCTCGTCGCGCGCTATGTCGTGGTGTACCTGCTGTAGGATAAATCCAGGACTGATCCCCGGCGAAGGCCGGGGCCCAGCTTCGGCGAACCCGGCGAGGATGGTCGAACCTCTCGGACGCCATTGCAGCTGGGCCCCGGCCTTCGCCGGGGAACGGAAGAGGTAGGCAATTCAGCCCCGCGCCGCCACCATCTCCCGGATCCGCGCCGCCACCCCGGGCGCCACCGGATTGTAGATCATCATGTTGAGCTCCGGCCGGCCCTCCACCGCAAAGGTCGAGAATTCCAGCTCGATTGTGCCCAGCTCGGGATGCCGCAGCCTTTTCACTCCGTCGCCCTGCTGCCCGGCCACGTCATTGTCCCGCCACAGCGCGTCGAACTCGGCACTGGTCCGCGACAGTTCCTCGACCAGCGCGCTGATCTCCTGCGAGGCGCCCGCCCGCGTCACGTCCGCCCGGAACGAGGCGACGACATAGCGCGCCACGCTCAGCCAGTCCTCCTGCGCCGCCTGCAGCCGCGAATCGGAGAACATCCGCCGCAGGATGTTGCGCTGCTCCACCGGCACCGCGCCATAATCGGTGAGCGCCACGGCCGCCGCCGCGTTCCAGGCGACCACGTCCCAGGTCGCGGTGCGGATCATCGCCGGCACCGGCATCGCATCCAGCACCCGCTGCAGCCGCGGCGTGATCCCCTCGGCCCCGCGATAGCGCGCTTCCGGCGGATGCCCGAAGGCGAGCATATACATGTGCTCGCGCTCGGGCTCGGTCAGCATCAGCCCCGAAGCGATCCGGTCGAGCACATCGGCCGAGGGCGCACCGCCGCGGCCCTGCTCGAGCCAGGTATACCAGGTCGGGCTGATGTTCGATCGCTGCGCCACTTCCTCGCGCCGCAGGCCCGGCGTGCGCCGCCGCCCGCTTCCGAAGCCGAAACTGGCCGGATCGAGGCGGGTGCGCCGGTCGCGCAGGAACTTGCCGAGGGGGGTCGAGCTGTCCTGGGGCATAGCCTGTCAGTCTTTATACTAGGATAACGTCACTACTTTAACAGGAAATGGGCAGGGCCCACAACTGCTCCGAACAACCAAACGGAGTATCCCCATGCGTGTCTTCCTCACCGGCGCCACCGGCTTCATCGGCTCGCGTATCGTCCCCGAACTGCTGGCGGCAGGCCACCAGGTGCTAGGCCTTACCCGCTCCGACGCGGGCGCCGCCGCGCTCGTCGCCCAGGGTGCCGAGGCGCATCGCGGCACGCTCGAGGACCTCGAGTCGCTGCGCGCCGGAGCGGACGCCGCGGACGCGGTCATTCACACTGCCTTCGATCACGACTTCTCGAACTTCGTCGCCAATTGCGAGAAGGACGGCCGGGTGATCGCCGCGATGGGCGAGGCGCTCAAGGGCACGGATCGCCCGCTGCTGATCACTTCGGGCACCGGCATGGGCAATGCCGTGTCCGGCCAGCCCGCTGACGAGGACGTCTTCGCCCGCGAGCATCCCAATCCCCGCATGATCTCCGAGCAGACCGGCCAGGCGCTGCTCGAGGCCGGCGTCGACGTCCGCGTCGTCCGCTTGCCCCAGGTCCACGACACGGCGAAGCAGGGCCTGATCACGCCCTATGTCGCCAACGCTCGCGCAAAGGGCATGGCCGCCTATGTCGGCGAGGGCGCCAACCGCTGGCCCGCCGCGCATGTCCTCGACGTGGCGAGGCTCTACGTCCTCGCGCTCGACCGGGGCGAGAAGGGCGCCCGCTACAATGCCGTGGCGGAGGAGGGTATCGCCGCGCGGGCGATCGCGGAGGTCGTCGGCGCCGGCATGAACATTCCCGTCCGCGCGCTCACGCCGGAGGCGGCGGGGGAGCATTTCGGCTGGCTCAACATCTTCATGGGCCTCGACATGCTGGCATCGAGCGCCAAGACCCGCACCCGCCTGGGCTGGGAACCGGTCGGCCCGGGCCTGATCGAGGATTTGAAGCGAATGGACTATTCGGCTCTCTGAACACTCTGTCCGCCGAAGTTGGCACAGGCCGATTTCGGCGGAGGGTATCGCAGCCAGGAAGATGAAGAAGAAAATGGTTCGCGCGGAGGCGCGGAGACTGTCTCGCACCGCGTTAGCGGTGCCCTCCATTACGACGCGTCCAAATCACCTGCCGTTGCCGCGGCGCCTGCGCCAACCGCGAGCGCGACCTCTCCGCGCCTTCGCGCCTCCGCGTGAACAATCTCTTCTTCCCACTTCACCCCGCCGCGCGAATCCAAGCCTTCCCTTTCCCCACCCGCATCGACTAGCGGGAACGCCATGCGTACCCTGCTTGCCGTCCTCGCCCTCTTCCTCACCGCCGCTGCGCCGCCGCAGGAGCCTGCAACGATCCGCGTCCGGATCGTCACCTCGGCGGGCAACATCACCGTCGCGCTCGATGCGAAGCGCGCGCCGAAGACGGTCGCCAACTTCATGGCCTATGTCGATGACGGCCGGCTCGAAGGCACGCAATTCTACCGTTCCGCCCGCCGCAAGGGGAACCCGGGCCAGGGCTTCGTCCAGGGCGGCATCGGCACCGATGCGCGGCGTATGCTCCCCTCCGTGCCGCTCGAATCGACCGCGCAGACCGGCATCCACCACCTCGACGGCACGATCTCGATGGCGCACGGCCCCAACCCGGACGGCGCCAATTGCAACTTCTCGATCATGGTCGGCCCCAATCCGGGGCTCGACGCGCGCGGCCCGTTCAAGGGCTTCGCGGCGTTCGGCAAGGTGATCTCGGGGATGGACGTGGTGAAGCGGATGCTCGCCATGCCGACCGGTGGCGGCCGCGACGCGATGCGCGACCAGATGATCCTCAAGCCGGTCCAGATCCTCCGCGTCGAGCGCCTCGACGGCAAGGCCAAGCCGACCGGCTATGTGAAGCCCTGGCTGATCAGCGCCAAATAGCCGTCATCCCGGCGAAAGCCGGGATCTCAGGCGACGGCGCGGGGAAGAAGCCGCACGAGATCCCGACTTTCGTCGGGATGACGGGTGGGCTGTCCTACAATCCAATGTTCTGCTAATGTTCCACGAAACTGCCGTAAGGCCGCTCTTTGAACCGGTGCAGAAAAGCGAAGCGCGAACTTCCGTGTCCGCGAGTGTCCGCCCACGCGCCCTTCCGCTCTTCCGGGAGCGGAACGGAAACGCCGCGCAAAGGCAGGGGCAGGCGTAAACGCCGCGAACTTCCGCGTCCAATGCGTCCGCCCGCGTGCGAATCGCGCGCATGCACAAAGGGCGCCCGAACCGAAGTTCAGGCGCCCCCCGCTGCGACGTCCAAAGGGAGGAAGACGTCGCAAGCCGTGGTGGGTCGGGTCAGGCCGCGTCGGCCTCGCGATGCACGATCGGGGTCGGCTGCGTGCCGTTCACCGCGATCTTCTTGGGCTTCATCGCCTCGGGCACTTCACGGACCAGTTCGATCACCAGCAGGCCGTCGGCAAGGTCGGCGCTCTCGACGCGGACGAAGTCGGCCAGCTCGAAGCGGCGCTCGAAGCTGCGGGTGGCGATGCCCAGGTGCAGGTATGCGCCCTGGTTGTTCTCGTTCTCCTCGCGCTTCTTGCCGGCCACCAGCAGCAGGTTCTGCTGCGCGGTGATGTCGATCTCGTCGGCCTTGAAGCCGGCGACGGCGATCGTGATCCGGTAGCGGTCCTCGGCGACGCGCTCGAGGTTGAACGGGGGATAATTCTCGGAAGCCTGGGCCCGGGCGCTGGCCTCGAGCAGGTCGAACAGCCGGTCGAACCCGATGGTCGAGCGGCGGAAGGGAGTGAAATCGAACTGGCGCATATCAAGACCTCTATTCTTGAGCGAATTGATCAACTTAACCGGCGCCCGGAGGTCCGCGACGCCGCGGTTTTCGCGGCCCTTCACGGCGCCGCCTGACTCAGATCGTGTTGGAGATTGCGGCTTTCAAGATGCGTCGAAACGGGGGCCGGAAGCGGCGATCAACCAGCGCTAGGCATGGCTAAACATCTCCTTGCTCGCTAATATCCATCAATTGAGTGGAGATTAGGCGCGACAAATTGAGGGGGAAACCTGATGAGCCTTGCTTCGCTTTCATTGCTACTCTTGGCCAGTACCGCTCCGGCACCTGCCGCAGGTCTGCGGGACGATCCGGTGCCTGCGGTTTCCACCGAGGAGGAGCAGGCCAGGCCGGCCCAGCAGCAGAGCGGCAGCGGTGAGATCGTCGTCACCGCCCGCCGCCGCGAGGAGAGGGCACAGGACGTTCCGATCGCCATCTCGGTGATCGGCGGCCCGACGATCGAGAACAGCGGCAACACCAACCTCAACCGGCTCCAGACCGCGCTGCCGGCGGTGCAGTTCTATTCGAGCAACCCGCGCAATTCCGCCATCAATATCCGTGGCCTGGGCGCGCCGTTCGGTCTCACCAACGACGGCATCGAGCAGGGCGTCGGCTTCTATCTCGACCAGGTCTATATCGGCCGCATCGGCGCCTCGACCTTCGACTTCGTCGATGTCGAGCGGGTCGAGGTGCTGCGCGGCCCCCAGGGCACGCTCTACGGCAAGAACACCACGGCCGGTGCGATCAACATCACCACCCGCGCGCCCAGCTTCACCCCCGAGGCGAAGATCGAGTTCGGCATCGGCAGCTATGACCAGATCACCGCCAAGGCCTCGGTATCCGGCCCGCTCAGCGACAAGGTGGCGCTGCGCATCTCCAGCGCGCTGACCAGTCGCGAGGGCACGATCGAGAATGTCCGCACCGGCGAGGACCTGCACAAGCAGCGCACGAGCAGCTTCCGCGGCCAGCTCCTGTGGAAGGTGAACGAGGATATCGACCTCACCTTCTCCGGCGACTGGAACCTCCAGAACCCGCTGTGCTGCGTGCAATATTATGCCCGGGTCGGCGCCACCCAGCGCCCGCTCACCCGCCAGTATGCGGCGCTGGCAACGGCGCTCGGCTATGCGCCGCCCAGCACCGATCCGTTCGACCGCAAGACCGATCTCGATGCCGCGATCAACTCGCGCCAGGAGATCGGCGGTGCCTCGCTGGTCGCCAACTGGAATCTCGGCCCGGCGACGCTGACCTCGGTCACGGCGTGGCGCTATTGGGACTGGCAGCCGAAGAACGACCGCGATTTCATCGGCTTGCCGATCACCACCGTGTCGCAGAACCCGTCGCAGCAGAAGCAGTTCAGCCAGGA
>Ga0209564_1001248_pt1 | contig 28296 bp, 25 predicted proteins | sample AraplaCol_mMF_r2_FD_184272 | JGI IMG/M metagenome (GOLD analysis project Ga0209564, IMG submission 184272) | Arabidopsis root microbial communities from North Carolina, USA - plate scrape MF_Col_mMF_r2 (SPAdes) (version 3) | ecosystem: Host-associated > Plants > Roots > Endosphere | place: USA...
ACACAAAGAAAAAGCGATGGGGTCCCGAAAGCACAACAAATCTTGATACGTACCGCTGTAGCGCGCGAAACTGACCGATCACTAACGTGTGCGAATGCTGGCACTCGCACCGGCATATTATGCTTCACTTATCCAAAACACAATCCACTAGCGTTAGTACCTAGGCCTCGCCAGCCCGCATGAACAGGCGCTTCCTCGAACTTGCCGGCAAGCGGCCGGAGCCGGTTTTTCGCGACATGGATGGCACGTTCACGGATCGCAATGGGCGCTTGCCACAATCCGGTGACGCGACAAAATGAAGCATAAAGACTTCCATATCGCCGTCATCCCCGCTACGCCCGCGTTTCCACGGATATGCGTTCAATATCAAGCTCTGATTGACCCCACGACTAAGTTAGCGCCTACATTGAAAATGCAGGTGTTATAAAACCCCGAAGCCGCCTGGGTTTGGGCGCCGGCAAGGCTGATTGTGGTCTGCAGGCGTGGGAAAAGGGTGTATGAAGGCCCTTAAAGGCTATGCACGGCAGGCGGTGGTGATGCGCCTTGTTCCAATTTCGCAGAAATAGTTACATAAAATTGCATTCGCGAAGAGCGCGCTTGGTGCGTTTTGGGCTCCGGATGGCGAGGTGATAAGGCTTGGCGAGGGCCGTAAAGCTTACTTCACGGGCTTGTCCGCCCGCTCCACGTCCTGATTCGCGTCGCCCGAATAATGCCGCCAGCGTTTCATCGCGGCCCGCATGGTCAAAACCTGGTTCTCGAATTTGGGGCAGGCCCCGCAGGCCATCAGGTGCAGCTTCAGGGCGACGCGGTCGGGCAGGCTGAGCACGCGGTCTTCGCGTGCGATCAACAGCGCCGCGGCCTCGCGGCAGGTGCGTCGCAACAGGGTGATCTTGGGTGTCATGTCAGGGTGCGGAGAACGTCGGGCGCCGAAGGCTCAGGTGCTGGGTTTGCCGAACCAGTGGATGTTCAGGCATTCCTGCAAGCGCAGGCGGGCCCGGTGCAACTGGACATACAGATTGGTCGGTGTCAGCGAGAGTTCCTTACAGACCTCCTGCGAGGAAAGCTCCAGCCATTCACGCATCAGGAACAGCCGGCCCAGTGCCGGCGGCAGGCGCTCCATGCAGGCGTCCAGCACCTGGAAGAACTGCGTCTGCTGCAGGGTCTGGTCGGGGTTGCCCCAGTCGTTCGGTGTTTCGGTGAAGTGGCCGTCGGCCTTGAAGGACAGGCGGTCCAGCTCGTCGCCCTCCTCGTCGGCCTGCGCATCGGGCACGGCCACCAGGCGGGCATTGCTGCGGATCAGGTCTATGACTTTGTGCTTGAGGATGCCGACCAGCCAGGTCTTGAGCTGCGAGCGGTTGCCGAAGGATTGCGGCTTGGACAGGGCGGCGAGCAGGGTTTCCGACACCGCGTCTTCCGCCCATTCGTCATTGCGCAGTTGCAGCCGCGCAAAGCGCAGGAGGTAGAGCCGGTGTTCGACCAGCTGCTCTTCAAAAGTAGGCATGGCCGGAAGTCTAGCGGCAGGCGGCCACGGCGGCCACCTATTCCTGCCGCTACCAGTTGACCTCACGGTCCGGCGTGGCGCCTATGCGATGGACGGAAAGGTCCGCGCCTTCAAACTCTTCTTCCTGGCTGAGGCGCAAACCCGTGACAGCCTTGAGCACGCCGTAAACGGCAAAACCCGCCAGCAGCGCCCAGGCAACGCCCATGACGCTGCCAATGAGCTGCGCGCCAAAACTCACGCCGCCCAGCCCGCCCAGCGCCTGGCTGCCGAAAATGCCGGCGGCGATGCCGCCCCACAGGCCGCACAGCCCGTGCAGCGGCCAGACACCCAGTACGTCGTCGATCTTCCATTTGTTCTGCGTCAGCGTGAACATCACGACAAAGACGCCGCCGGCCACGCCGCCCGTCACCAGCGCGCCCAGCGGATGCATCAGGTCCGAGCCTGCGCACACCGCGACCAGGCCGGCCAGCGGGCCGTTGTGCACAAAGCCCGGGTCGTTCTTGCCGAAGGCCAGTGCCGCCAGCGTGCCGCCCACCATGGCCATCAGCGAGTTGACGGCGACCAGGCCGGAGATCTTGTCGATGGTCTGCGCGCTCATCACGTTGAAGCCGAACCAGCCTACCGTCAGAATCCACGCGCCCAACGCCAGGAAGGGGATGTTGGAGGGCGGATGGGCCGACACCGCGCCGTCCTTGCGGTAGCGGTTGCTGCGCGCGCCCAGCAGGATCACCGCCGGCAGCGCGAGCCAGCCGCCCACCGCGTGGACCACGATGGAGCCCGCGAAGTCATGGAACTCCGCGCCGGTCAGCGACTTGATCCAGGCCTGCACGCCGAAATGCTGGTTCCAGGCAATGCCCTCGAAGAAGGGGTAGACGAAGCCGACGATCACGGCCGTAGCGACCAGTTGCGGGTAAAAGCGCGCGCGTTCGGCAATGCCGCCCGAAATAATCGCCGGGATGGCCGCGGCAAACGTCAGCAGGAAGAAGAACTTGACCAGCTCATAGCCGTTCTTGGCGGCCAGCTGCTCGGCGCCCACGAAAAAATGCGTGCCATAGGCCACGCCATAGCCGACCACAAAATACACCACGGTGGACACCGAAAAGTCCACCAGGATCTTGACCAGCGCATTGACCTGGTTCTTTTTGCGTACCGTGCCCAGCTCCAGAAAGGCAAAACCGGCATGCATGGCGAGCACCATGATGCCGCCCAGCAGGATGAACAAGGCGTCCGAGCCCTGTTTTAGTGCTTCCATATGTCCCTCTTCAGATGAAATTTGGTCTAAATGCAATTTATTGGTGCGTATTTCCGGAAAATTCAGGAATCGCACCAAATACAAGCAAGAAATGCGCCGCAATCGTGCAATTGGGCGCACGCGCACCAATTTCTGCACTCGGAGGGGTTTGGGAGCGCTGGCTACAATGCAGGCTGTCATTGGGGAGTAGCCAGCCTTTCACACCTGAAAGGGGCTTGCGTCAACAGACTTGTCCCGGAAGCTTCCGGACATGGCGCAAGCGGTCTTCGGATCACGCGAGACCTTTGACTGCACAGCCTCCGCTTCAGGCCGGGGATGCCGTGCAGTCATGGGTTTTCATCCGGCCGGAGTCTTTTTGAATGGAAGCTTTCCTCGTCTCCACGGGCATCGTCGCCCTCGCCGAAATGGGCGACAAGACGCAACTCCTCGCCCTCATACTCGCCGCCCGCTTTAAAAAGCCCTGGCCCATCGTCGCCGGCATCCTGGTCGCGACCCTCGTTAACCACGCGCTGGCCGGCGCGGCCGGCGCCTGGGTCTCCACGTTGATCAGCCCTCAAATGCTGCGCTGGATTCTGGGTGCGTCCTTCCTGGCCATGGCGGCCTGGATGCTGGTGCCCGACAAGGTGGAGGCGGACGAAGACGGAAAACCACCGCGCTACGGCGTGTTCCTCACCACGGTGCTGGTGTTCTTCCTGGCCGAGATGGGCGACAAGACGCAGATCGCCACCGTGATGCTGGCCGCGCGCTACGACGCCATCGCCAGCGTGGTGGCCGGCACCACGCTGGGCATGATGCTGGCCAACGCACCCGTGGTGTGGCTGGGCGAGCGTGTCACGCGCCTGCTGCCGCTGCGTGCCGTGCATATCGTCTCAGCGCTGATCTTCGCCGGGCTGGGGCTGGCCGCGCTCCTGATGTGATGCCGGCTTGGTATACTTCCGGCAGCGCCGATTTGCTCAGCTTGCGGGCGCTTAAAAAGTACAGCTAAAGACGAACTCCAGAAACCCGGACTCGCTTTGGCGACGCCGGGTTTTTGTTTTCTGCAGGTGATTTTTTGACACTCGTTGCCACCCCGCTCAGCATGCACTTCGAAAGCGCCCTGCCCTTGCAGAGCGGCGCGTCGATACGCGCCTATGACCTGAGCTATGAAACCTACGGCGAGCTCAACGCCGACAAGTCCAATGCGGTGCTGATCTGCCACGCGCTCAATGCCTCGCACCATGTGGCGGGTGTCTATCTCGATGCGCAGGGCCAGCCCATCGCCAAATCCGAAGGCTGGTGGGACACCATGATAGGCCCCGGCAAGCCGGTGGATACCGACCGGTTCTTCGTGATCGGCATCAACAACCTGGGCTCCTGCTTCGGCTCCACCGGCCCCATGCAGCCCAACCCCGACACGCAGGAGCTCTACGGCGCCGACTTCCCCGTCGTCACGGTGCAGGACTGGGTCAGCGCGCAAGCCCGCCTGCTGGACCGCCTGGGCATACAGACCCTGGCGGCCGTAATGGGCGGCAGCCTGGGCGGCATGCAGGCCCTGGCCTGGACGCTGCAATACCCGGACCGCGTGCGCCACGCCGTGGTCGTGGCCAGCGCGCCCAACCTCACGGCCGAAAACATTGCCTTCAACGAAGTCGCCCGTCGCGCCATCGTGACCGACCCGGACTTCCACGGCGGCCATTTCTACCGCCACGGCGTGCTGCCCAAGCGCGGCCTGCGCATTGCCCGCATGATCGGCCATATCACCTACCTGAGCGACGATGTGATGAACGAGAAATTCGGGCGCCAGCTGCGCGAGCTCTCCGCCATCCATGAGACCGGCTACAAGTTTTCCACCCAGGATGTGGAGTTTGAAATCGAAAGCTATTTGCGCTACCAGGGCGACAAGTTCAGCGAGTACTTCGACGCCAATACCTATCTGCTGATCACGCGCGCGCTCGACTACTTCGACCCGGCCCGGGCCTTTGGCGGCAACCTCAGCGAAGCCCTCAAAATCGCGACGGCCAAATTCCTGCTGGTGAGCTTCACGACTGACTGGCGCTTCTCCCCGGCGCGCAGCCGCGAAATCGTCAAAGCCCTGCTCGACAACCAGCGTGACGTGAGCTACGCCGAAATTGACGCGCCGCATGGCCATGATGCCTTCCTGCTGGAGGACGAGCGTTATCTCGGTGTCGTGCGTTCCTACTTCCAGAGCAAGGTGGCCGCATGAATCCCGGTGTGAATGTCGACCTCAACGTGCAGCCATCACCTGACCTGCTCTCTATCGCCCGCCTGGTGCCGATCGGCTCCCGGGTGCTCGACCTGGGCTGCGGCACCGGCGAATTGCTGGACTACCTGATCCGCGAGCGCGGCTGCTCGGGCTACGGCGTCGAGATCAACGACGCCAATGTGCAGGCCTGCGTGGCGCGCGGCGTCAACGTGATACAGCTCAACCTCGAGGAAGGCCTGGCGCTGTTCGGCGACAACTCGTTTGACGTGGTGCTGCAGATAGACACCCTGCAACACCTGCGCAATGCCGAAACCATGCTGCGCGAAACGGCGCGCGTGGGCCGCGCAGGTATCGTCGTGTTTCCCAACTTCGGCCATTGGCCGAACCGCCTGGCCGTCGCGCGCGGCCGCATGCCGGTGACCAAGGTGCTGCCCTACCAGTGGTATGACACGCCCAACATTCGCGTCGGCACGCTGCAGGATTTTGAAGCGCTGGCACTGCAGAACCGGTTGCGGATCCTGGATTCCTTCGGCCTGCAGGACGGCCGGGAAGTCCGCTTCTGGCCGAACGCCCGCGCCAGCCGTGCGGTGTTCAAGTTCCAGCGCGGCTAGGCGGCCGGGAAGCCAAGGCTGTTCACGGTTTCCAAGGAGTGCTAGTATTCGCCCATCGGGACTTCAGCCTCCCGAATCTTTACAGATAGACGGTGTCCCGTCCAAGCGCTGGCAACTCAATGGAGTATTCCGTGGACACCTCTAGCCCTTCTTTTATTTCCCCCCAGGATCTCGCCGCCCGCATGGGCCGTGCCGATGCGCCCTTGTTGCTCGACGTGCGGCGCGAAGCCAAATTCCGTGAAAGTCCCCGGCTCCTGGCCGGCGCGCGTTATTGCGCGCCGGAAGACGTGGCCGCTTTTGCCGCCTCGCAGCCGCCGCGTGAGGTGGTGGTGTATTGCGTCTACGGCCACAACGTCAGCGCGGATGCCGTTGCCGAACTGCGCACGGCGGGCTGGAACGCCCGTGCGCTGGCCGGCGGCATCGAAGGCGGCGAGGACGGCGTCGATGTGCCGCAGGACATCACCCTATGGCGGGCGCAACGCCCGCCCATGATCACCAAGAGGCCCGACTGGAGCGTTACCGGCGAGCAGCCCTCACGCTGGATCACGCGCGAGCGGCCCAAGATAGACCGCATTGCCTGCCCCTGGCTGGTGCGGCGTTTTATCGACCCGCGTGCCGAGTTCTTTTATGTGCCGACGCCGCAAGTGCTCGCTGAGGCCAAGCGCCTGGGCGCCGTGGCCTATGACATCCCGGGCGCGCCGGTCTCGCATGAAGGCGCGCTATGCAGTTTTGACATGCTGCTCAAAGCCTTTGGCCTGGAACAGCCCGCCCTGCAGGTGCTCGCGCGCATCGTTCGCGGCGCCGACATCGACCGCCTGGACCTCGCGCCGCAATCGGCCGGCCTGCTGGCCTTCTCGCTGGGTCTCTCGCGCCTGCATGCCGACAACGACCATGCCATGCTGGAGGCCGCCATGCCGCTGTACGACGCGCTTTACGCCTGGTGCCTGGATGCGCAAGGCGAGCCACACAGCTGGAAGCCTGAAACCATGACCGGAGTTGCGACGTGAGTGCTGCCCTGCCTTCTTCCCTTCCCCTTCCTGAGGAGCGGCCGGCGGCGGTTTCCTTCGCCGATGCGCTCAGGTTCTGGCTCAAGCTGGGCTTCATCAGCTTTGGCGGGCCGGCCGGGCAGATTGCCATCATGCACCGTGAGCTTGTCGAACAAAAGCGCTGGATCAGTGAGCGGCGCTTTCTGCATGCGCTCAACTACTGCATGCTGCTGCCCGGCCCCGAGGCGCAGCAGCTGGCCACCTACATAGGCTGGCTGATGCACCGCACCTGGGGCGGCGTGGTCGCCGGCGCGTTGTTCGTGCTGCCCTCGCTGTTCATCCTGGTCGCGCTGAGCTGGGTGTATGTGGCTTTCGGTGATGTGCCGCTGGTCGCCGGCCTGTTCTACGGCATCAAGCCGGCGGTGGCCGCCATTGTGCTGCAGGCGGTGCACCGCATAGGCTCGCGCTCGCTCAAGACGCCTTCGCAAGCGCCCCTGCTGTGGGTGATCGCACTGGGCAGCTTTGTCGCGATCTATGTGTTGAACCTGCCCTTTCCCTTCATCGTGCTGGGCGCGGCCGTGCTGGGCTGGCTGGGCGCGCGCTTCGCACCCGCCCAGTTCGCGGGTGGGGCGGGCCACGGGGCCGCGCAAAAAAGCTACGGCCCGGCGCTGATCGACGACGACACGCCGACGCCCGGGCATGCCCGCTTCAAGCCCTCGCGCCTGGCCGCCGTGATCGGGGCGGGCGCCGTGCTGTGGCTGCTGCCCATGGGCGTGCTGGTGGCGGCGCAAGGCGGGAACGCCACGCTCACGCAGATGGGCTGGTTTTTCACCAAGGCGGCGCTGCTGACTTTCGGCGGCGCCTATGCGGTCCTGCCTTATGTTTACCAGGGCGCGGTCGAGCATTTCCACTGGTTGACCGGCCCGCAGATGATCGACGGGCTTGCACTGGGCGAAACCACGCCCGGCCCTTTGATCATGGTTGTGGCCTTTGTAGGCTTCATGGGCGGCTGGGCCAGGCAGGTGCTGGGGCCGGACATGCTTTTTCTGGGCGCGGCGCTGGCGGCCACGGTGGTGACCTGGTTCACCTTCCTGCCTTCTTTCCTCTTCATCCTGGCCGGCGGGCCGCTGGTGGAGTCCACCCACGGCAAGCTGCACTTCACCGCACCGCTCACGGCCATCACGGCGGCGGTGGTCGGCGTGATCGCCAGCCTGGCGCTGTTTTTCCTCGCGCACATCGCCCTGCGGCCGGGCGGCGGCCCCTGGTGGGCCCGGGTGGATTTCTATGCGCTGGCCATCACGCTGGGTGCGGCCGTGGCCCTGCTGCGCTACAGGCGTGGCGTGATCCAGGTCATCTTCGCGTCAGCCCTGGCCGGCCTGCTGCTGCGTTTGTCCGGCCTGGCCTGACGGCTCCCAGGGGCTTCGGGCGCGGTATGCTCAAGCCCTCGTGATGGAACCTTCAGCCGCCCACGCATCCCGGTCACCCGTTCCGCTCCTGGAACGCCTTTTTGGCGACTGGGTGCGCGAGGTCTCGCCCGCCACCGTGCGGGCCGACGCGATGGCGGGCTTGCTGGGCGCGGTGCTGGTGCTGCCCCAAGGCATTGCCTTTGCGACGCTGGCCGGCCTGCCGCCGGCCTACGGGCTTTACACCGCGGTCATTCCCTGCATCGTCGCCGCTTTGTTCGGCTCCAGCCGGCATGTCATGTCGGGGCCGACCAATGCCAATTCGCTGGCCCTGTTCGCCATGCTCTCGCCGCTGGCCATGGCCTTCAGCCCGCTTTACATCCAGCTCGCGCTGGCCGTCACCGTGATGGTCGGCATCATGCAGTGGCTCATAGGCGCGCTGCGCCTGGGTGTGCTGGCCAACTTCATCTCGCCGGCCGTGCTTTTCGGCTTTACCTCGGGCGCCGCGTTGCTGATCGCCGTTCACGCATTGCCCGACCTGCTGGGCCTGGCGCCCGCGCCCGAGCATAGCGCGGCGGCTGTGCTGGGGTATGTGCTCACGCACCTGGGCTCCGCCCAGCCGCTGGCGCTGGGGGTTGCCGGCATCACGCTGGGCGTGGCCCTGCTGCTGCGCCGCCTGCGCCGCAACTGGCCCTATATGCTGATCGGGCTGGTGGTAGCGACCCTGCTGGCCTGGATGTGGAGCCGCTGGTTGCATCCTGATGCCGCGCCCTCGACTTCGCTGCGCACCGTGGGGCAGATTCCCGTGCCCTGGCCGCGCTTTGAAGTGCCGCGTATCAGCTGGGCGCAGGCCGCCGACCTTGTCGGCCTCGCCTTCGCGCTGACCATCGTCGCGCTGGGCCAGGCGATCTCGATTGCCAAGACGGTGGCGCTGCGCTCCGGCCAGCGCATAGACGCGAATCGCGAGTTCCGCGGGCAGGGCCTGTCCAACATCGTCGGCGGGTTTTTCTCGAGCTATGTGTCCTGCGGCTCCATGAACCGCTCCATGCCCAACCTGGAGGCCGGCGCGCGCACGCCGCTGGCCTCGGTGTTCTCCGCCGTGCTGCTGCTGGCGCTGGTGGCCTTCAGCGCGCCGCTGCTCGCGCAGATTCCCATGGCCGCGCTGGCGGGGCTGCTGGTGCTCGTGGCCCTCGCGCTGCTCGACGCCGCGCGCTGGCGCCAGCTGTTCACGCTCAGCCGCAGCGACTTCGGCGTGGCGCTGGCCACCATGGTCGCCACCGTGACCATACGCCTGGAGACCGCGATCCTGCTGGGCATGATTCTGTCGCTGATGTCTTTCCTCTACCGCACCTCCAAGCCCGCGATGCGCACCATGGGCTTTGACAGCCGGGGGCTGGACCGCCAGTTTGTGGTGATAGACAACTCGCCCGATGCGGGCCTGGAAACCACAAAGACGTCAGGCCCTCAGGGGCCGGAAGATGCGCCGCGCCAGACATTGCCGGAGTGCCCGCAGCTCAAGCTGCTGCGCATGGAGGGCGAAGTCTATTTCGGTGCCACCCAGCACGTGGCCGACATCCTGCATGGGTTGCGCACCCAGCCGCAGCCGCAAAAACACCTGCTGGTCATGGGCAAGAGCATGAACTTCATCGACCTGGCCGGTGCCGAACTCTGGGAGGCCGAGCTCTCCGCGCGCCGCGCCATGGGCGGTGACCTTTACTTTCACCGGCCCCGGCCCGAAGTGATCCGTATGTGGCGCAAGACCGGTTTTACCAGCGTGCTCGGGCCCGAGCACCAGTTCCCCGACAAGTTCACCGCCATCGCCACCATCTTCAACAAGCTGGACCCGGAGATTTGCCGCCGCTGCACCGCGCGCATATTCTGGGAATGCAAAACCGCGCCCGGCCCCGACAAGCCGGACAGCGCGGCCGCTTAAAGCCTATGCCCCAATTCGCCGCCAACCTCAGCTGGCTGTACACCGAGCTTCCCATGGCTGAACGCTTCGCCGCCGCCGCGCGCGACGGCTTCACTGCAGTGGAGATCCTCTCGCCCTACGTCTGGACGCCACAGGAGCTCAAGGCCATCCTGCAGTGCAACGGCCAGCAGCTGGTGCTGTTCAACGCACCACCGGGCGGTGTCGACGCGGCCGGTATCGAGAAGGCCTGGGCTTCCTCGCAGAAAGGCACAGCCTGCCTGCCCGGCCGCGAGGCCGAGTTCCGCGCGGGCATTGCTCTCGCGCTGGAATACGCGCAAGCCCTCGGCTGCCCGCGCATCCATGTGATGGCCGGCGTGGTGCCCGCCGGCATGGAGCGCGAAGCGGTGCAACCCACCTATGTGAACAACCTGCGCGAGGCGGCCGCGATGGCCGCCGAGGTCGGTGTGGACCTTCTGGTCGAGCCCATCAACACGCGCGACATCCCGCGCTTCTTCCTGAACCGGCAGGACCATGCGCATGAAATCATCCACCTGGTGGGTGCGGCCAACCTCAAGGTGCAGATGGATCTTTACCACTGCCAGATCGTTGAAGGAGACCTGGCCATGAAGCTGCGCAAATACCTGCCGACAGGCCGCGTCGGCCACCTGCAGATCGCGGGCGTGCCGGGGCGCAACGAACCGGATGTTGGTGAGATCAACTATCCCTACCTGTTCGCGCTGCTCGATGAGCTTGGTTACAGCGGCTGGGTCGGCTGCGAATACAGGCCGCTGCGCGGCGCGCAGGCCGGCGCCACAGCGGATGGCTTGGGCTGGTTGAAAAACCTTCGTTAGCGCGCGCGGCGGAAGGTCAGGTTGATGCGCTGCCTGCCCAGGCGCGCATGCTCGCCCTCGGCCAGGGGCGCGACGCCGTGGTAGGCCAATCGCGACGGCCCGCCCCACACCGCCACGTCGCCATGCTGCAGGCGGTAGCGCGCGGGCCTGTCGTTGCGGTTCAAGCCGCCGAAGAGGAACACGGCTGGCAGGCCCAGCGACACCGACACGATGGGCGCGTCCAGCGTGCCTTCGTCCTTGTCCTGGTGCAGCGAAAGCCGGGCCCCGGGTTCATAGCGGTTGATCAGGCAGGCATCGGGGCGGAAATTTTCAAAGCCTGCCTCCGCCGCGGCGCGCAAAGCCAGTTCGGCAAAGCAGGCCGGCATCGCGGGCCAGGGCCTGCCTGAGAGCGGGTCCTTCGTGTCATAGCGGTAGCCGCTGCGGTCGGACACCCAGCCCAGCGCGCCGCAGTTGCTCATCGCAACCGACATGGTGTAGCCGCCCGGCGTGACCAGGTGGCGCAGCGGCGCGGCCGCGGTGACGGCTTGCACAGCCTGCAACAGGGCTTCATCCACACCAAGGGCAAAGCCGCGCAGCAGCACCGCGCCCGGCGCGATCGCCTCGGGCGCGGCATAGGGCGGCGGCGCTTCATCGAAAAGACCCAGGGTCAAACCATCTCCTTCATTGCGCGTCATGAAAAATAATCCCCAGCGTATGCCGATGCCCGCCGCGCACCGTGCTCACGCCGTGCCGCATGTTGACGCGGTAAAAGCCCCGGCTGCCCTGCACCGGCCGGTGGTGCACGGCAAACACCACGGCATCGCCCTGGGCCAGCGGCACCACCTCGGGCCGCGACTGCATGCGCGGGCGCTGTTCGGTCAGCACGAATTCGCCGCCGCTGAAATCCTCGCCCGGCCGCGACAGCAGCACCGCGACCTGCAGGGGGAAGACGTGTTCGCCATACAGATCCTGGTGCAGGCAGTTGTAGTCGCCGGGGCCGTATTGCAAGAGCAGCGGCGTGGGCCGCTGCTGCCCGGCCTGGTGGCAGCGCGCCAGGAAATCGGCATGGTCGGCCGGATAGCGCACCTCAATGCCCATGGCTTCATTCCAGGCATTGGCTACACCGACCAAGCGGGGATAGAGCGCGGCGCGCAGGCGCGCGACGATGTCCGGAAGGGGATAGCTGAAGTACTGGTATTCGCCCTGGCCGAAGCCGTGGCGTTGCATCACCACGCGGCTGCGGAAGTGGCGCGTGTCGGCATAGAGCGCTGCAACGGCTGTGCACTCGCGCTCGCTCAGCAATTGGGGGAGCACGGCGCTGCCGTGCTGGTTCAGCGTGGCCATGGCTTGAGCCCAACCCGCTTCGCCATCGGCGGGCTCAAGGGGCAAAGCGGATTGGCTGGAAGCAAGGGCAAGAGACATGCACCCAGAATAAGCCCGGTTGCCAGTTTTTGCTGGCCGGAACCGGACATTCCATTCCAGCTTGTCAGGCCGCCAGCTCGGTCAGGATGGGGCAGTCGGGCCGGCTGTTGCCCTGGCAGCAATGTGCCAGATGGCCGAGGGTCTGCTTCATTGCCTCCATCTCGGCGATGCGGCGTTCCAGGTCGGCCACGTGGGCCAGCGCGATGCGCTTGACATCCGCGCTGGCGCGGCGCTTGTTCTGCCACAGCTTGAGCAGCTCGGCGATCTCGGCCATGCTGAAGCCCAGGTCGCGGGCGCGGCGTATGAAGCGCAAGGTGTGCACCTCTTTCTCCCCGTACTGGCGGTAGCCCGCGTCGGTGCGGTGCACGGCGGGCAGCAGGCCCAGCGATTCGTAGTGGCGGACCATCTTGGCCGATACGCCGGATTGCGCGGCGGCCTGGCCGATGTTGAGCGGCCCGGTGTTCAAGATGTCAGTCATGCGTCTTTCCTTTCCAGCGGCGCAGCAGCAAGGCGTTCATCACCACGCTGGCGCTGCTCAGCGCCATGGCGGCGCCGGCAATCACGGGGCTCAGAAAGCCCAGCGCGGCCAGCGGGATGCCCACCACGTTGTAGACAAAGGCCCAGAACAGGTTCTGGCGTATCTTGGCGTAAGTGCGGCGCGAAATATCGACGGCGCCGGCCACCAGCGCCGGGTCGCCACGCATCAGTGTGATGCCGGCGGCATGCATGGCCACATCGGTGCCGGTGGACATGGCGATGCCCACGTCGGCCGCAGCCAGCGCAGGCGCGTCGTTGATGCCGTCACCCACCATGGCCACGCGCCCGCCTTGCGCCTGCACGCCGGTTCTGAGCTGCCCGACGATGGCCGCCTTGTCTTCCGGCAGCACCTGGCTGTGCATCTGGTCTATCCCGAGCTGCCGCGCCACGGCGTCGGCGCTGCCGCGGTTGTCCCCGGTCACCAGGGCGGTTTGTATGCCCAGGGCATGCAGGTGCGCCATGGCCGGCGCCGCGCTGCTTTTGAGCGTGTCGCCAAAGGCCAGCAGGCCAAGCAGCTGAGGGGTGGCGGAAACGTCTGCAAGCCAGGACACGGTGCGGCCCTCGGCTTCAAGCGCCTTGGCGCGCGCATCCAGCGCTGCGAAGCCGCGCAGGTCCAGGCCCAGCTCCTGCATGAAGCGCGGGCTGCCGAGCCGGAGCTCGCGGCCCGCCACCAAGGCGGCCATGCCGCGCCCTGCAACGGCGCGCAACTGCGCCGCCGTGGGAATTTCAAGCTGCTGTTGCGCCGCGCGCCGCGTGACCGCGCGCGCCAGCGGGTGCTCGCTGCCCGACTGGATGGCGGCGGCCCAGGCCAGCAGTTCCTGGTCGGTGATGCCGTGAGGCTGCAGCGCCACCAGCTCGGGCTTGCCCTCGGTCAGGGTGCCGGTCTTGTCGAAGGCCACCACCTTGATGCTGTGCGCCACTTCCAGCGCCTCGGCATCCTTGATCAGGATGCCCTGGCGCGCCGCCGTCCCCGTGCCCACCATGATGGCGGTGGGCGTGGCCAGGCCCAGCGCGCAGGGGCAGGCGATCACCAGCACGGCAACGGCGTTCAGGATGGCGGCTTCCCAGTCCTGCGTGGCCAGGCCCCAGCCCAGCAGCGTCACAAAGGCGATGACTATCACCACCGGCACGAACACGGCGCTGACCTGGTCCACCAGCCGCTGTATGGGTGCTTTTTTGGCTTGCGCCGACTCCACCATGCGCACGATGCGCGCCAGCGTGGACTCGGCGCCTATGGCCGTGGTGCGCACCACGATCAGCCCTTCGGCATTGACCGCGCCGCCGGTCACATGATCGCCCGCGTGTTTGGCCACGGGCAGGCTTTCACCGGTGATCAGGGATTCGTCCACCTGGGTGGCGCCTTCCACGATTTCGCCGTCGACCGCGATGCGCTCGCCGGGCCGCACCACCACCAGGTCGCCCAGCTGTATCTCGCCCAGGGGCACATCTTCGTCCTTCCCGTCCCGCCGCCGGCGCGCGGTGTCGGGCCGCAGCGCCTGCAGCGCGCGAATGGCGGCGGTGGTCTGGTGCTTGGCGCGGGCCTCCATCCATTTGCCCAGCAGCACCAGGGTGATGACGACGGCCGAGGCCTCGAAATACAGGTGGGCCATGCCGTGGCCGCCGTGCCGCCATAGCTGGTAGACGCTCAGGCCGTAGGCCGCCGAGGTGCCCAGGGCCACCAGCAGGTCCATATTGCCGGTGCCGGCGCGCAGGGCTTTCCAGCCGGCGCGGTAAAAGCGCGCGCCCAGCCAGAACTGCACCGGCGTGGCAAGCAGCCATTGCAGCCAGCCGGCCAGCATCCAGTCCCTGCCGAACAGCGAGCCCAGCATGGGCAAGGCCAGCGGCGCCGACAACACAGCGGCCAGTGCGACAGGCCACCAGGGGGCCGCGGCTTTCTTTATGGGGCTTTCGCCTGCAGCAGGAATCTCGCGCGCCTGGTAGCCGGCTTTGGCGACTGCCGCGACCAGTGCGGGCAACAGGGCGGCGTTGCCGGCCACGCTGACTTCGGCGGTTTCAGTCGCGAGGTTGACGCTGGCCGAGAGCACGCCCGGCACCTGCTTGAGCGCCTTTTCGACTCGCGACACGCAGGAGGCGCAGGTCATGCCTTCAATCGCAAGGCTCAGGCTTTGTTCGCCCACGCTGTAGCCTGCTTTGGCGACGGCGGCTTTCAGGGCGTCCATGCCGACGCCACCGCTGGCCTTGACGCTGGCCTGCTCGGTCGCGAAATTGACGCTGACATCCTGGACGCCAGGAACATCGGCGAGCGAGCGTTCCACACGCGCCACGCAGGACGCGCAGCTCATGCCCTGGACGGGGAATTGCCACTCGGCCAGCGCGGTAGCGGCTGGCGGTGTTTTCAAGGAGGAGGTGTTCATGAAGCTAGTCTGAACCTTACCATCATGGGAGGGTCAAGCCCCGCAGGACAATAACCATAGTTGCAAGGAAGGTATGGCCAGCTTTGCTGGACCTTGCCCCCGTGGGAAGGTCCAGACTTCTGTCCAGGCCTTCAACACCTTTAGGAATCATTATGGAATTCAATATCCCCGCCATGAGCTGCGGCCACTGCGTCCGCGCCATCACCGAGGCCGTCAAGGCATTGGACCCGGCCGCACACGTCGATGTGGACCTGGCGTCCAAAAAAGTCGAGATCCAGTCCTCACAAGACCGGCAATCCGTGGCGGTGGCGCTTGCGCAGGCGGGTTATCCCGCACAGTAAGACGCATGGGAGGTGGCAGCAACGCGAGTGGGCGTCGATAGAATGACTCTTCCTCCACCCTTGAAGCCGCCTAGTGTCCGACCGATTCGCCGTCCTCCCCCAATACCTGTTTCCCAAGCAGGCGCTGACTTCCTTTGCCGGCTTCGTGGCTTCGCGCGAGCGCGGCTGGGTCACCACGGAAATCATCCGCCGCTTTGTCGCCAAGTATCAGGTCAACATGGACGAGGCCTTGAACTCCGACATCGCCAGCTACCCGACCTTCAACGATTTTTTTACCCGCGCGCTCAAGCCCGGCGCGCGGCCCCTGGCGAATGCCGATCTGGTCTCGCCCGTGGATGGCGCGATCAGCCAGTTCGGCGTGATCGAGAAAGACCAGATCTTCCAGGCCAAGGGCCATCGCTATTCCACCACCGCGCTGGTAGGCGGCGATGCGGCGCTGGCGGCGCACTACGAAGACGGCCATTTCGCGACGCTTTACCTCAGCCCCAGGGATTACCACCGCATTCACATGCCCTGCGACGGCCGGCTGGTGCGCATGGTTTATGTGCCGGGCGACCTGTTCTCGGTGAACCCCGTCACCGCGCGCGGCGTGCCGGGGCTGTTCGCGCGCAATGAACGCGTGGTCTGCGTTTTTGAATCGGCGCGCGGGCCTTTTGTGCTGGTGCTGGTCGGCGCAACCATCGTCGGCAGCATGGCCACGGTGTGGCACGGCGTGGTCAACCCGCCGCGCGGCAAGGCGGTGCGGCATTGGGACTACCCTGACGAGCCGACTTCCGCTATACGCCTGAAGCAAGGCGAGGAAATGGGCCGCTTCCTGCTGGGTTCCACCGTCGTCATGCTTTTCCCCAAGGGACCGCTGCATTTCAATCCTGAATGGGCGCCAGGCCGCGCCATCCGCCTGGGTGAAGCCATGGCCTCTTACGCTTGAGGTTCACGCGGCGGGCGTGAAGCCCAGGCGGCTCAAAAACGCCATGGCCGCGGCCGGCGCCCTTTCCTTGGCGCCGTTGATGAAGTACACAAACACATCGCGCGGTTTGCCTTTCTTCGGCGCGTCTTCCAGGATGGGCAGGTCTGCGGGGGCATCGCCTTCTGCCCATAGCCGCGCGCGTTCAGCCCAGGCGTCCAGCGCAGCTTCCTCGTAGCCGGTCTCCAAGTGTGCGTCGCTCATCATCAGGCGCGCATAGGCAAACTCACCCGTGAGGTCGGCAAAGGACGGGAATTTGTCAGCGTCGGTAAACACCGTGGCCACCTTGTAACGCCGCGCCAGCGCGAGGTAGTCCGGCGACATAAAGCTTTCGTGGCGCACGTCGACCACATGGCGCAGCGCCAGGCCGTCCACCTGCCTGGGCAGCAGCGCGAGAAAAGCCTCGAAATCCCCGGCTTCGAACACCTTGCCGGGCATGAACTGCCAGACGATGGGGCCCAGCTTGCCGCCCAGCTCGCTGATGCCGCTTTCGGCGAATCGCTGGATGGATTCGCCTGCCTCGGCCAGGACGCGGCGGTTGGTCGCGTAGCGCGAGGCCTTGAGGGAAAACACGAAATTGTCAGGTGTCTCCTCATGCCACTTTTTGAAGCTGGCCGGCTTGAGCGTGCCGTAATAGGTGCCGTTGACCTCGATGGCGTTCAGCTGGCGGCTCGCGTATTCGAGTTCGCGGCTGTGCGGCAGGCCGGCAGGGAAAAAGTTGTCGCGCCAGGGCTCGAAGGTCCAGCCGCCTACGCCGGCGCGTATGCGGGCGGGGGAAGATGAAGCTTGTGTGCGGCTTGTTGCTGTCATGGCGGCTCCGTAGCGTGCTGGTTGCTGTCTCGTTGGCGTCTTCTCATCCAAATAGAGGAGAACAGGGCTTCCAGATGGAGAAGATATCTTTGTCCCCGCCGGCCGCGGGCGCTGTAGGTCGAAATCCCCAATTGCGGGTCTTCCCCCGCAGCCGGTGGCGCGCTCTGTGTCGGAAGCGTACAGTAGCAGGTGCTGCAGCAAAACGCTGTCCTAAAAAGCCGCCCTCTTCCTCCCCGGAGCCTTTTCCATGAATGCCCCCCTGCACCGCGAAATTCCCGCCAGCATCCTCAACACCGCCCAAGCCCTTTCCCAGGTCACGGCACAGTGGGACGGCGACATCGTCAAACAGATCACCGACTACATCTCCATTCCCGCCAAGTCCCCCACCTTCGACAGCGACTGGGCGCAGCATGGTTATATCGACACCGTCATGCGCAATGCGGCGGCCTGGGTCGAGGCGCAGAAGGTCGAAGGCCTCACACTGGAAATCGTGCGCCTGGAAGGCCGCACCCCCGTGCTGTTTTTTGAAATCCCCGCCACGCGCGCCGATTCGACGCAAACCGTGCTGATGTACGGCCACCTCGACAAGCAGCCCGAGTTCAGCGGCTGGCGCAAGGACCTGAGCCCCTGGACCGCCAAGTACGAGGACGGCAAGCTCTACGGCCGCGGCGCCGCCGACGACGGCTACGCTGTCTACGCCAGCATTGCCGCGGTGCAGGCGCTTAAAAGCCAGAACGTGCCGCACCCGCGCATTGTCGGCCTGATCGAAACCTGCGAGGAAAGCGGCTCCTACGATTTGCTGCCCTATGTCGACGCGCTGCGCGGGCGCCTGGGCGACGTCGCGCTGGTGGTGTGCCTGGACTCCGGCGCCGGCAACTACGACCAGCTGTGGCTGACCACCAGCCTGCGCGGCAATGCGGCGGGCGTGCTCAAGGTGGAGGTCCTCACGGAGGGCGTGCACTCCGGCGATGCCAGCGGCCTGGTGCCCTCGAGCTTTCGCATCATGCGCCAGGTGCTGGACCGCCTCGAGGACAGCAAGACCGGTCGCCTGCTGCCGCAGAGTTTTCACTGCGAGATCCCGTCCGACCGCCTGGCCCAGGCGCAGGCCACCGCGAAAATCCTCGGCGATGAAATCTACAAGCGCTTTCCTTGGGCGCACTATGACTGCGAAGGCTCCAGCACCTTCGCGCTGCCCACCACCACCGACCCGGTCGAAGCCCTGCTCAACCGGACCTGGCGCCCCACGCTGAGCGTGACCGGCGCCGAGGGCTTCCCGGCGCTCAAGGACGCGGGCAATGTGCTGCGTCCCTACACCGCCTTCAAGCTGTCGCTGCGTTTCCCACCCCTGATCGACGCTGCCGCGGCGGTGCAGGAGCTCAAGACGCTGCTGGAAGACAACGCGCCCTACCAGGCCAAGGTGACGTTTGAAAGCAATGGCGGCGCGACCGGATGGAATGCACCCGGTACCGTGCCCTGGTTTGAGAACGCGCTCAACGACGCGTCGCAAAGCTTTTTCGGCGCGCCCTGCGGCACCATAGGCCAGGGCGGCACCATTCCGCTCATGAACATGCTGAGCAAGGGCTTTCCCAAGGCGCAGATGATGGTCTGCGGCGTGCTGGGCCCCAAGAGCAACGCCCACGGCCCCAACGAATTCCTCAACGTGCCCTATGCCAAGAAGCTGACCGCCGCGGTCGCGCACGTGATGGCCCGCGTACCCGGTTGATTCGGGTGCGCCACATTTTTTTCCTGCGTCGCGACTACCGGGCGCGCTTGCCCCGGGCCAGGCTTTAGCCGCTGCATGCATTCGACGGTCCTGGCACCTTTCACCGCCCGCGACGGCGAAAACCTGGCCCTCTACGAGTGGCCGCTGGACGCCTGGGCCGAGGAAATGGGACAGTACGCGCCGCCACCGCGCGCCGTCGTGGTGCTGGTGCACGGCCTGGGCGAACACGCCATGCGCTATGAGCACCTGGCGAGCCAGCTGATGGAATGGGGCTTTGCCGTGCGCGGCTACGACCAGCGCGGCCACGGCGAGTCCGGCGGCGCACGGGGCGTGCTGCCCGGCGACACCACCCTGCTGGAGGACCTGGCCGAGGTGGTCGACGACACGCGGCTGCGCTGCATGCGCCTGCTGCAGGACTCCGTATTGCACCGTGCGGGAGAAGCCGACCAGATCCCGCTGGTGCTGCTCGGCCACAGCCTGGGGGGCCTGGTGGCGAGCCGGTTTGTCTCGCTGGGCATACGCCCGGTGGAAGGCCTTGTAATGTCATCACCGGCGCTGGATGCAGGCCTCAGCGGCGTGCAGAAGCTGCTGCTGTCCTTTATGCCCAGGCTGGCCCCCGATTTCTGCGTGGGCAACGGCCTGGATCCGCGCTACCTTTCGCACGACCCGGAGGTGGCCAGGAAATACACGTCCGACCGCCTGGTGCATGATCGCATCTCCCCGCGCCTGGGCAAGTTCATCGCAACGGCCGGGCCGGCAACTGTCGCGGCCGCGGCCCAATGGCGCACGCCCACGCTGCTGATGTATGCCGGCGCCGACCGCCTCGTCGACCCGGCGGGCAGCCGCGCTTTTGTGGAAAACGCCGCGAACTCACGGGCCGTCATGCCCGGCATGGTGACGGCGCGCTGCTTTGAAGGCCTCTACCACGAGATATTCAACGAGCTGGACTCAGCGCCCGTGTTCGAGACGCTCAAGGCCTGGCTGGACGCGCGCTTCTAGCCGGCGCTTGAAGCCGGCCTGCGGCCCAGCGCAAGCCAGGCCAGCGCCGCGCCGGTCAGGCCCAGCGGCAGCAGCGAGCCCAGGTTCAGCAAGGTCCAGCCCTGTGTGGTGACCAGGACACCCGACGCCAGCGACGAAACCGCCAGCACGGCAAAAATGCAGAAATTGAGCGCGCCCTGCGCCTTGTCTTTTTCTTCGGGGCGATAGGCCGTGAGCGCCAGCGTGGTGGCGCCGGTGAACAGGAAATTCCAGCCCAGGCCCAGCAGGAACAGCGCCGCCAGGAACTGCGTCAGGTCCACGCCGGAGAGCGCGATCAGCACGCACAGCACATTCAGGCCCAGGCCCACCGCCATGATGGGCAGGGTGCCGAAGCGGCGTATCAGGTGGCCGGTGAAAAACCCGGGCGCGAACATGCCGATCACATGCCACTCCAGCACCAGCGCGACGCTGGAAAACGGCAGGCCGCAAACCTGCATGGCGATCGGCGTGGCGGCCATCAGGAGGTTCATCACGCCAAAGCCCAGGGCACCCGCCGCCGCGGCCACGATGAACACCGGCTGCCGCATGATTTCGCCCAGAGGCCTTCCGCCGCGGGCCGCATGGGCTTCGGGCGGCGGCGGGAACCGGATGAAGGCCAGCAGCGCCATGGACAGCAAGGCCACGCCGGCCAGCGCCAGGTAGGCGCCGGCAAAAGGCACGGCCGTCAGCTCCCGTGTGCGGGCCGCGAGGTTGGGCCCGGCGACGGCGCCCAGCAGCCCGCCGGCCATTACCAGTGAAATGGCTTTCTCGCGAAAGGCCGGCAGGGCCAGCTCCGCCGCCGCGAAACGGTAAAGCTGTGCGTTGGCGCTGTAGTAACCGGCCACCACCGTGGCCACCACCAGCAGCCAGAAGTTCCTGCTGTAGGCCGCGTAGCAGCACAGCAGGGCCGAGCCCACGGCCACCAGCAGGCCGAGCTGGAAAGAGGTCTTGCGCCCGAATCGCGATTGCGTGCGCGCCACTGCCGGGGTCGACAGCGCTCCGCCCACCACATAGCCCATGACGGGCAAAGTCGCCATCCAGCCCAGCGGCGCCAGGTTCAGGCCGACCAGGCCGTTGATGGCGATGAAGGTGACGTTGTTGGTCAGGAACAGGCCCTGGCAGATGGCCAGCAGCCAGAGGTTGCGGTTCATGTATTGGTTTCCAGCGTCAGCAATGACAGGCAGGCCAGCGGTGCGGTTTCGGCACGCAGCACACGCGGCCCCAGCGTGACGGCAGCAAAGCCGCTGGTGACGGCCGCGGCTTCTTCAGCGGGGCTGAGGCCGCCCTCGGGGCCGCTCAAAAAGGTCACGGCGCCCTTGCCCGGCGCTGCCTGGGCCAGCGGCCGGCTGCCCTCGCGCAGCGACAGCAGCAGGCGGCTTCCGTCCGGGGCCGTGCCCTCTGCGTCCTTGAGCCAGTCGGCCAGGTTGGCGACTTCGTGGATCAGCGGCACGCGGTTGCGGCCGCACTGTTCGCAGGCCGCGACGGCCACCCCGCGCCAATGGGAAATTTTTTTGTCGGCGCGCTCGCCCTTGATGCGCAGCACGCTGCGCTCGCTCATCAGGGGTTGTACGCTGGCCGCGCCCAGCTCGGCGGCCTTTTCCACCAGCCAGTCCATGCGTTCGTTGGCGGGCATGCCGACGGCCAGGTGGATGGCCCGACCGGCCTCGCGTGCCGTGGCGGTGTAGGCGCCGACGACAACTTCGACATCGCTGCGGCCCATGCGTGTCACCGTGGCCTCGAACTCCCCTTCGCTGCCGGGCCGGCCGTCGCCAAGGCCGTTGAACAACGAGAGCGTGTCTCCGGGCTGCAGGCGCAGCACCTGGACATGGCGGGCCGCTGCCGGCGGCAACAGAACCGTCGTGCCCGGCACCAGGGCCATGTCAGCGTAGAAACGGGCACTCACCGCGCGGACTCAAAAGGTGTAGCCGACGCGGGTTTCATCGCCCTCGATCTCGTCGAGCAGCACCATCAGCGGGCCCAGCTGCCGGTAGCGCGCGGCGGTGTTGCGCGCGTATTTGATGAAGCGAGGGGTGTCGGCCAGGTACTTGGGCTTGCCGTCGCGCAGCGTGAGGCGCGCGAAGATGCCCAATATCTTGAGGTGGCGCTGCAGGCCCATCCATTCGACGGCGCGGTAGAACTCGCCGAAATCGTCACCGACCGGAAGGCCGGCCTTGCGGGCCTTCTGCCAGTAGCGCACGGTGACGTCCAGCACGAAATCCTCTTCCCAGCTCAGGAAGGCATCGCGCATCAGGCTGGCGATGTCGTAGGTGATGGGGCCGTAAACCGCGTCCTGGAAGTCGAGCACCCCCAGGGGTTGGGTGGCCATCAGGTTTCGGGGCATGAAGTCGCGGTGCACGAATACGCGCGCGCCGTCGAGCGAATTGAGGTTGCTGGCCTTGATCTGCGTGAACAGAGCGTCCAGTTTGCCTTGCAGGCCGTTGTCCAGCGGCAGCCCGCGGTGTTTGGCGACATACCAGTCGGGAAAGAGCGAGAGTTCGCGCGACAGGAGCGCATCATCGTAAGGAGGGAGTACATCCGGCCGCGAGGCGAGTTGCCAGCGCACCAGGGTGTCCACCGCTTGCATGTAAAGCTCGTAGTGCGCGGGTGTCGGGCTCGCAATGGCGTCAACGGCGGGGGGTGGAACGATCACCTCCATCATGGTCTGGGCGCCCAGGTCGCTCAGCAGCATGAAGCCCAGGGGCTCGTCCCACGCCAGCACGCGGGGTGCGTTCAGGCCGGCGTCGGCCATCAGGCCGGCAATCTTGACGAAAGGCTTGCAGTCCTCCTGCGCGGGCGGCGCGTCCATGATGATGAAGCTGCCTTCTCCCGGCGCGGCGTCCACCCTGAAATAACGGCGAAAGCTCGCGTCGGCGGAGGCCGGCCTCAGGGTGTCGGGCTGCAAGGGGTGTTCGCGGGCAGCGGCTGCCAGCCAGTGGTCGAAGGCGGCGGCGCGGGCCGGGTCGGGCCAGGCGATGGAGGGTGCGCTCATGCTTGCGTAGCCTTGGCCGGGGGCACCGCCGGGCCAGGGTTCGGCATGGTGGGGAGGGGATGGAGGGTCATGGATAATCAGGCCTGATTTTACAAACGGGTTTATCTCATAGAAACGATGCGCCACGCATCCCGCTCGCCTTTTATTCTCTCCCCGGTGGCTCTTGCTGTTTCCAGGCTGGCTGTGTTTTGCGCCACGCTGGGGATGACTGTCGCGGGGACGGCCCATGCCCAGGCGGTGCCTGGGGCGCCGGCGAGTGCGCAGGGTGCCCCTGCCTCACCAGCGGAGCCCGGTGGCGGGCTGAAGCTCAGGCCCACGCCCCAGCTGGCCGAAGAGGTTTCCAACGACCCGGAGAACCGGGGGCCGACTTTTGTCTTTGGCGATCGCGTCTCGGGTCGTCCGGACCTGGAGACGGTGATCGACGGCAATGCGGAGCTGCGCCGGGGGGCCACCTCCATCCGGGCTGATCACATCGAGTACTACCAGCCCGACGACCAGCTCAAAAGCCGGGGCAATGTCCGCATCAACCGGGCCGGCAACCGCTTTGAGGGTCCCGAACTGGAACTTAAGCTGGACCGTTTCGAAGGCTTCTTCACCACGCCCGGCTACCGCTTCCTGAGCAACGGCGGCAACGGCCGGGCCGAGCGGGTCGACTTCCTCGATGAAAATCACCTGACGGCCCAGCGCGCCAGCTACACCACCTGCGAGCGCGACGATGAAGCGAGCTGGGAGCCTGCCTGGGTGCTGCGCGCCAAGAGCTTCGAATTCGACTTCGAGACCGAAGTGGGCGTGGCCCGGGGGGCCGTCCTTCGCTTCAAGGACGTACCCATCCTGGGGTTTCCCAAGTTCAGCTTTCCGCTGAGCGACAAGCGAAAGTCGGGTCTGCTGCCGCCCAGCATCAGCATGGGCTCGACCGACGGTTTTGAATTCCGCCAGCCTTATTACTTCGACATCGCGCCAAACCGGGACGCGACGTTTTCCCCGGCGATCCTGACCAAGCGCGGCGTGGACCTGGCCGGCGAGTTCCGCTACCTGGAGCCTACGTACAGGGGTGAGTTGCGCGCCAACTACCTGCCCAATGACAAACTGCGCAACCGGGACCGCTGGTCCTACGGCTTGCAGCACACCGGCACCATCAACACCGGTTTGTCCTCCGTCGGCAACCTTGGCCTGAACCTCAACCTGAACCGCGTCAGCGACAACGATTACTGGAAAGATTTCCCGGCGCGCTTCGGTGCCACCACCCAGCGCCTGCTTTCACAGGACGCCACTCTCTCCTGGAGCCGGGGCTTCTTTGCCACAACCCTGCGCACCCTGAAGTGGCAGACGCTGCAGGACGTGACCTCGCCCATCGTGCCGCCCTATGACCGCCTGCCGCAACTCACGGCCAGCTACACGCGGGTGGATGTGCCTCTGGGCGGCCTGGGCAACGGCTTTGACTGGTCCATCGAGGGCGACTACACCCGCTTCTCGGCGGACCGGACCCTGACGAACCAGCCCAACAGCAACCGCGCCTATACCAGGCTGCAGGTCAGCCGCCCATGGTTGTCCTCCGCCGGCTTCATCACGCCCAAGGTGCAGCTGCATGCCACCAGCTACCAGTTCGACGCGCCGCTGATCGACGGCTCACGCTCGGCCTCGCGCGTGGTCCCCACCTTCAGCCTGGACAGCGGCCTGCAGTTTGAGCGCCAGGCCAGCTTCCTGGGCCGCAACTTTACCCAGACGCTGGAGCCGCGCGCCTTTTATGTGCGCACGCCTTTCCGCGACCAGAGCCGCCTGCCCAACTACGACTCCGGCCTCAACGACTTCAATTTCGCGACGGTGTTCACCGAGAACGCCTTTGTCGGCAATGACCGTATTTCGGATGCCAACCTGCTGACCCTTGGCGTGACCTCGCGCCTGCTGGACCCGGCCACCGGCGCCGAGGCCGTGCGCGTGGGCATCGCGCAGCGGCTGCGCTTTGAAGACCAGCGCGTGACGCTGCCCGGCGCGCTGCCGGTCACCGACCGCATCAGCGACATCCTGGTCGGCGCCTCGGTCAACTGGGTGCCGCAGTGGTCTTTCGACAGCACGGTGCAGTACAACCCCAAGACCCGTCAGTCCGAGCGCGCGTCTTTCGGCGTGCGCTACAACCCGGGCAATTACCGCGTCATCAGCGCGGCGTTCCGGCGCCAGCGCAATGTCAGCGAGCAGATCGACGTGGGCTGGCAGTGGCCCATTAACGACCTGTGGGGTGACAAGGGCAAGGACCTGGGCGCCGGCCAGGGCCAGGGCCCCGGGCGCTACTACGCGGTCGGCCGCCTCAATTACAGCGTGCTGGACAAGCGGCTTGTCGATTCCATCATCGGCGTCGAATACGACGGCTGCTGCTGGATAGGCCGCGTCGTGCTGCAGCGGTCGCAGACCGGCACCGGCACTTCGGACACCCGGATCATGTTCCAGCTGGAGCTGGTGGGCTTCTCCCGCATAGGCGCCAACCCCCTGGAAACCCTCAAGTCAAATGTCCCGCGCTACCAGTACCTGCGTGAGAAAATCGAGGCTCCAAGCCGCTTTACCACTTATGACTAATCACCGCTTTGTTCCAGTCTCTCTCTCGGGCCTGCCGCGCCTTGCCGGGGTCGCGTTCGCGCTCTCGATCTCGATGTTGGCGGCACAGGCGCAAGCCCAGGGGCTCAAGCCGTCCAATCCCCTGCGCCTGTCCTCTGAGCCAACCGCCGCACGGGCTTCGGCCCAGGGCGGGCAACGCCAGGCCGATTACATCGTCGCGGTGGTGAACTCCGAGCCCATTACCAACAGCGAAGTCCGCCTGAAGCTGCTGCGTACCGAGCAGCAGATCCTCCAGCAGGGCACGGCACTGCCGCCGCGCAGCGAACTGGTCGTGCAGGTGCTGGAGCGCATGATCAGCGACAAGGCGCAACTGCAGCTGGCACGCAGCTCAGGTATCCGTATCGATGAAAACGCGATCCAGGCGGCGGTGCAGAGCGTGGCCAGCCAGAACCAGATCTCGGTGGACGAGCTGCGTACCCGCCTGAAGGCCGACGGCATCGACTACACCCAGTTCCGCTCCGAAGTGCGCGACGAACTCCTGGTGGGCCGGCTGCGCCAGCGCGAACTGGAGTCGCGCGTTACCGTGACCGAGCAGGAGGTCGACCAGTTCCTGCGCGACCAGGAAGGTGGTGGTGCCGATGTTTCCGCAGTGGCCCTCAACCTGGGTGAAATCCTCGTGGCGGTGCCCGAAAACGCCACGGCCGACCAGGTCGCGGCCCTGCAGGCCCGGGCCCAGCAGGTGGTCGACCGGGCCCGCGCGGGCGGCGACTTTGCCGCGCTGGCCGCCGAGTTTTCCGCCTCCGGCACCCGCTCCACCGGTGGGCAGATGGGCATGCGCACCGCGGACCGCTATCCCCCCCTCTTCGTCGAGGCAACCAAAAACCTGCCGGTTGGCGGGCTGGCGGGCCCGGTGCGAAGCGGCGCGGGCTTTCACATCCTCAAAGTGATCGAAAAGCGGCAGGGCGGCATGCCCAGCGCCACCGTCACCCAGACACATGCCCGGCACATCCTGCTGCGGCTGAATCCCAAGATGACGGAAGCCGCCGCGACCGAAAAACTCGCCGAATTCAAGAAGCGCATTCAGGCGGGGGTCGACTTCGCCACCCTCGCCCGCGAGAACAGTGATGACGGTTCGGCCAAGGAAGGCGGCGACCTGGGCTGGGTCAGCCCCGGCGTGTTTGTGCCCGAGTTCGAGAAAGTCATGAACAGCCTGGCCCCTGGCCAGGTTTCCGATCCGCTGGTGTCCCGCTTCGGCGTGCATATCATCCAGGTGCTGGAGCGCCGCGACACCCAGCTTTCGCAACGCGACCAGCGCGAAATCGCACGCAACGTACTGCGCGAGAAGAAACAAGGTGAAGCCTACGCGCTGTGGGCCCAGGAGGTTCGTGGCCGCGCCTATGTGGAGTACCGTGAGCCTCCGCAGTAATGGCCCCCACGCTTTTCACGGCACCCGCTGGTTTAACGCCTGAGGCGGCCCAACGTAAAGCGGCCGTGTCATCGTGAAACACATTCCGCGCAAACGCTTTGGGCAGCATTTCCTGACTGACCAGGGCATCATCGACGGCATCGTCCAGGCGATCGCGCCGCGGCCTGGCCAGGCTGTGGTGGAGATAGGCCCCGGGCTTGCGGCTTTGACCCAGCCTCTGGTCGAGCGCCTTGGCAAGCTCACGGTGATCGAGCTGGACCGCGACCTGGCCCGGCAGCTGCGCGAGCATCCCCAGCTCAGCGTGGTCGAGTCCGACATCCTCAAGGTGGACATTCACGCGCTGGCGCGCGATACCTGCCCGCAGGGTCAAAAGCTCCGGATGGTCGGCAACCTGCCGTACAACATCTCCACGCCCATCCTGTTTCACCTGCTGGGCGCGGTGGACGTCATTGAAGACCAGCACTTCATGCTGCAAAAGGAAGTCATAGACCGCATGGTGGCCGCGCCCGCCACCGGTGATTACGGCCGGCTCAGCGTGATGCTGCAGTGGCGCTACGCCATGGAAAACGTGCTGTTCGTGCCGCCGCACAGCTTCGACCCGCCGCCGCGCGTGGACAGCGCGGTGGTGCGCATGGTGCCGCACGCGGTGCCAATAGTGCTGGACGAGAAGCTCCTGGCCGAGATGGTGCAAGTGGCTTTCAGCCAGCGCCGCAAGCTGTTGCGCCACACCCTGGGCCAGTGGCTGGCCGCGCGCGGCTTTGGCGGCAGCTTTGACGTGCAGCGACGCGCCGAGGAGGTGCCGGTGGCCGAATACGTGGCGCTGGCGCAGGCACTGCAGGCCTGAGCAGCCCTCACCTGCCGGCAGAAGGCACAAAAAAGCCCGTCATTGACGGGCTTTTTTGCGGGTGCCTGCTTGCGCTCGGCACCCTCTGGTCTATCTCAAGCAGCGGCGAGCCAGTAACCCGCGTTGAACGGGCTGCTCATGCGCAATGCCAGGGGCGACACGTCCACCAGTTTGTCGGTGGGCATGACTTCTTCGCCTTCTGCAACTGCTTGCTGGGCCTCATTCGCCCGATCCCCTTGGCCAATGTCTGGGGAGCGGGCTACAGAAAAGAATAGAAGCATCGGAACGGTATCTTGCGGTCCGCCCAGTAATCTGAGGCGTCCCGGAAGATGTCGAGCAGCTGCTCGCGCGCTTCCTTGTCGAATTTGGCGTTGGCCGGAATCTGTTCAAGCACGACGATGAAGCCAGGCTGCGGGCCCGACTTGTGGACCAGGTCGGTCATGCAGTCGTACAACGCGTCGAAGTTCTTGCCGAAATGCGCAGGGAAGGTGTACTGCGCCGCAATCATGTCCAGCACGTCCTGCTTGCTCTGGGCATTGCCCAGGTTGGCGTACAGGAAATGCTGGTTCAGCTGCGTCGCGGCGTCCTGCAGGTCCTGCACCC
>Ga0209564_1001250_pt1 | contig 28258 bp, 26 predicted proteins | sample AraplaCol_mMF_r2_FD_184272 | JGI IMG/M metagenome (GOLD analysis project Ga0209564, IMG submission 184272) | Arabidopsis root microbial communities from North Carolina, USA - plate scrape MF_Col_mMF_r2 (SPAdes) (version 3) | ecosystem: Host-associated > Plants > Roots > Endosphere | place: USA...
GAGCGAGAAGGGCGAGAGGAACCCGGATTACCGGCTCCGCCTGCAGGAGAGCAAGGTGGTGCTGCCGCCGCAGCCCAAGCGCAAGGGCCCGCGCTATACCCCGGTCTCGCGCCGCCACGAGCGTCCCAGCGCCATCCTCTGGCTGCTGCGCAGCCATCCCGAGCTCAAGGACGCCCAGATCATGCGTCTGGTCGGCACCACCAAGAGCACGATCGCCAGCGTGCGCGACCGCACCCACTGGAACACCTCCCAGCTGACCCCGATCGACCCCGTGACCCTCGGCCTCTGCTCGCAGATCGAGCTCGATTTCGAGGTGCAGCGCGCGGCCAAGGAAAAGCCGATCGACGCGGCCTATGGCGGCGCCACCCTGCTGCCGGCCTCCGAGACCACCAAGAAGGACGAGTTCGAGCCGGCCGAGCGATCGAGCGACGACCTCAACGTCGATGCCGTGTTCGCCAAGCTGAAGACGCTCGGCGGCAAGAAGCAGGACGATGAGGAGTAAGGCTTCACTCTTCGTTCGCCAGGGAATGCAAGCAAACGCGGCAGGGAAACCTGCCGCGTTTTTGTTTGGGTTTCTTCGCCGTCGGACAGTGTGCTCGCGACCCACCCTTGGTGTCGTCCCGGCGAAGGCCGGGACCCATACCCCCAGGGAGCAGTTTGGCGAAGATTCGTAGTTCGGTACTGCTACCGCACGCCCTCGTTAGATCACGCGGTATGGGTCCCGGCCTTCACCGGGACGACGGCGAGGAAGCAATTTACTTCCCTCACCGCCCCTCTCAAAACTTGTACGTCACACCGGCGCCGACCAGCCACGGATCGATATGCGTGGTGCCGGTGACCGGCAGTCCGCTGACGGTCGCGGAGTAATCCGGCCGCAGCCAGAGCTTCTTGACGTCGACGTTGAGACCCCAGTGCCGGTCGAGCATGTAGTCGAAGCCGAACTGCACGGCGCCGCCCCACGCGTTGCTGACGTGAAGGTTCGTGGTGGTGGCGACGATCGCTGGCGGGCCGGCGATGGCGGCCGGCACGCCTGCCGCGGAATTGTTGAAGAACACGGTGTAGTTCACGCCGGCGCCGACATACGGCTTGAACGCGCCGAAATTGTCGAAGTGATATTGCAGCGTCAGCGTCGGCGGCAGCAGCGTGGTCTTGCCGATCGGCAGGCTCGCGAGCGAGCCGGTGCCGCTGATCGAATGCCTGGTCACGCCGAGGATCAATTCCGCCGCGATGTTCTTCGTGAAGAAATAGCTGATGTCGAGCTCCGGCACGACCTGGTCGCTGATCGACAGGCCGGAATTCGGCGACGACAACGAGGGCACGCCCGCGACATTGACGGTGGAGCCGCCGGCATCCGGCAACACGCCGAGCACGCGCAGGCGCACCATCCAGGGATTGAACGCCTCCACGGGCGGCGGCGCCTTCCTGTAGACCGGCAAATCGGCAGCCTGCACTGATGCAAAGCTCCCCGCGAGCATCGCACCGAGCGTCGCGAGCCGCGCCAGGTTTCTTATCGTTCCGTCCATCGCATTCCCCTTCAACGATCGCCGCGCGTCGTTGCGCGACGTGAGGGTCAGAGCAGAAAGGCAATGGTGAAGGATTTGACGCCGATCAAATCAGGACAAACGCGGCACGATTTGGTCGTCGCGTTGCAGATGTATCACGCGATGCGCAGTGCATGCGGAATGGCGCGGCAGGATAATTCCGCGCCCGTGCTTACGGCCGCTCGGGATGGTTCAGCATGTACTCGCCGAGATCGCGCTGGCGGCGATCGGCGCGGGCGGTGGCGGCATTGCGCTGGACGTCGCGGTCCTTGCGGCAAGCCGCGTATTCCGGCGAGCCCTGTGCATAGCCACGGCTCTGGCAGACCGCGTCGTCATCGTCGCCGCCCACCGCCACCGGCGTCTGATAGCGCGCCGAGCAGGCGGAGAGAGCGATGGCGAGAGTGACGGCTGCGAGCAGGCGCGGCGCGGTGGCGAGTGGCATCGAGGGTCCCTTATTCACTGCCCCTGTTTAGCGCGGAATGCGGAGATTGTAAGTCGAAGGCCGTCATTCCGGGATGGTGCGTAAGCACCAGACCCGGAATCTCGAGATCCTCAGGTGCGCAATTGCGCACCATAGTTCGGTCCTGCGGACCGCCCCGGGATGACGCTTCGCGTCACACCCGCCCCTTCAACGCCTCGCCGATCTCATCGAGCACCTTGGGATCCTCGATCGTCGCCGGCATGGTCCAGGCCTCGCCGTCGGCGATCTTCTTGATGGTGCCGCGCAGAATCTTGCCCGAGCGCGTCTTGGGCAGGCGGCCGACGGTGATGGCGAGCTTGAAGGCGGCGACCGGGCCGAGCTTGTCGCGCACCAGTGCGATGATCTCCTTCTCGATCTCGTTCGGCGGGCGCTTCACGCCGGCCTTGAGCACGAGGAAGCCGCAGGGCACCTCGCCCTTGATCGCGTCCTTGACGCCGAGCACGGCGCATTCGGCGACATCGGGATGCGAGGCCAGGATCTCCTCCATGCCGCCGGTGGAGAGGCGATGGCCGGCGACGTTGATGATGTCGTCGGTGCGGCCCATCACGAAGACATAGCCGTCCTTGTCCTTGTAGCCGGCATCCGAGGTTTTGTAATAGCCGGGGAATTCGCTCAAATACGCTTCCCTGAAGCGCGCATCCTGATTCCACAGCGTCGGCAGGCATCCCGGCGGCATCGGCAGTTTTATCACGATCGAGCCCATGGTGTTCGCCGGCACCGGCTTTGCCGCCTCATCGACCACGTCCACCTGGTAGCCCGGCATCGGCACCGTCGGCGAGCCGTGCTTCACCGGCAGTATGCCGAGACCGACCGGATTGCCGGCGATGCACCAGCCGGTTTCGGTCTGCCACCAATGATCGATGACAGGCACCTTCAGCTGCTGCTCCGCCCATTCCACCGTCGGCGGATCGGCGCGCTCGCCGGCGAGGAACAGCGTGCGGAATTTCGACAAATCGTATTGCCGGATGAATTTTCCTTCGGGGTCCTCTTTGCGGATCGCGCGGAACGCGGTCGGCGCGGTGAAGAAGGCGACCGCCTTGTGCTCGCTGATGACGCGCCAGAACGCGCCGGCATCGGGCGTGCCGACCGGCTTGCCCTCGTACATGATCGAGGTCGCGCCATGCAGCAGCGGGCCGTAGATGATGTAGCTGTGGCCGACCACCCAGCCGATGTCGGAGCCGCACCACCAGACCTCGCCCGGCTTGACGCCATAGAGGTTGAACATCGACCATTTCACCGCGACGAGATGGCCGCCATTGTCGCGCACGACGCCCTTGGGAATGCCCGTGGTGCCCGAAGTATAGAGGATGTAGAGCGGATCGGTAGCGGCAACCGGAACGCAGGGCGCCTTCTTGCCGTCGTTCATCGCCTTGCGGCGCAGGCTCGCCCAATCGTAATCGCGGCCCGGCGTCAGGTCGCAGGTGAGCTGCGGACGCTGCAGCACGATGCAGGCCTTCGGCTTGCTGCCGGCGAGCCTGATGGCTTCATCGAGCAGCGGCTTGTACTGCACGATGCGGCCGGGCTCGATGCCGCAGCTCGCGGAGAGAATGAGTTTCGGCTGCGCATCGTCGATGCGGGTGGCGAGCTCCTTTGCAGCAAAGCCGCCGAACACCACCGAATGCACCGCGCCGATCCGCGCGCAGGCGAGCATCGCGACCACCGCTTCCGGAACCATTGGCATATAGAGGATGACGCGGTCGCCCTTGGCGACGCCGAAATCCTGCATGACGGCGCCGAGCGCCTGCACCTCGGCGAGGAGCTCGGCATAGGTAAATCTGGTGACCGAATTGGTCAGCGGCGAATCGTGGATCAGCGCAACCTGGTCGGCGCGGCCGCGTTCGACGTGGCGGTCGAGCGCGTTGTAGCAGGTGTTGACGACGCCGCCGGTGAACCAGCGGCCGTAGACGCCCTGGGAGGCATCGAAGATCGTCTTCGGCGGCTCGATCCAGTCGATCTCCGCGGCAGCCTCGGCCCAGAAGCCCTGGGGATCGGCCAGCGAGCGCGCATGGACCTCGTGATAGTGACTCTTCCCCTGGACGCTCATTCCCGCGCTCCCGTTCCCTTTATTGCCTGGCCCTGACCATGTGGCAGGACAACCGTCCCGCCATGACCCGGATCAAATGCCGGCCTTGTTTGAGAGCTATTTTCCCGGGAACGGGCCGCGGTTCAAGCCGAAAAGAACGCATCTTCGGCCTCTCCCCGTTCTTACGGGACTCGGAAGCTTCCACGGCGTCATGCCGGGCTTGTCCCGGCCATCCGCGCCTTGTTTGTTACGGGGCGCGAACAACGTGGATGCCCGGGGCAAGCCCGGGCATGACGATCTCGTGCGCATGCAAATCGACGATTCCCCACGACAGGCGGGGAGAAGCGAACAACCCCCCTAGCTCTCCATCGCGTTCAGCTTCTGCAGCCGTTCCTGCATGATCTTCCGGAGATCGTAGCCGGGGCGGCCGAAGCTGGCGTTGCGGGTGGAGAGGAAATCGCGCTGGGTCTTGCGCAGGTCGTTTGCCGAGCGCTTGCTGGCGGATTTCAGCACCCGTTCGTAGGTCTCGGCGATCTGGCGGTCGAGCACGCCGAGCTGCGGATCGGCGCAGATCACCTTCTCGACCTCGCGCCTGGCGGTCGCGCATTCGAACGACGGACCGTTGCCCGAATTCGCCGCGAGCGGCCGCTGCGGCTCGTCGCCGAACTTCGCGATCTCCGCGATCATGATGCGGCGGCCGTTGGCCGCGTTGTCGTTGCCGGGATCGAGCTTCAGCGCGGTCTCGTAGTCGGCCAAAGCCTTTCTGCGCTCGCCCATCTTCTTGTAGAGCACCGCACGGTTGTTATAGGTCTGCGCGAAATTCGGATCGATCTTCAGCGCGGATTCGTAGTCGCTCAACGCCGCCCCGAGCTCGCCCTTCATCTGGTAGGAATCGCCGCGATTGGTGAAGAAGTTCGGCTTTGGCGCCAGCCGCAACGCCTGGTCGTAATCGGCGATCGCCTTGTCGTAGTCGCCCATCGCGGCCAGCGTCAGGCCGCGATTGTCGTAATATTCGGGGATCTTCGGATCGAGCCTGATCGCCTCGCCGTCGTCCGCGACCGCCTTGTCGAGCTGACCAAGCTTCTTGTACGCCGCGCCGCGGTTGGTGTAGCTGCGCGGCCGGTTCGGATCGAGCCTCAATGCCTCGCTGAGATCGCGGATCGCCTTGTCGTTGTCGCCGCCGAGATAATAGGTGACGCCGCGGTCGGACCAGGCCTGCGCATTGTCCGGCTTCAGCTTGATCGCCTGGTCGTAATCGGCGAGCGCGCGGTCGAGCCGGCGCTGGGTGGTGTAGACCACGCCGCGCAATTCAAAAGCCTCCGCATCCTGCGGATCGAGCTCGATCGCCTTGCTGAGATCGGCCGCGGCGCGGTTGAGGTCTCCGCCGGCCTCGCGCAGGAGGTCGCCGCGCAGGCGCCAGGCTTTTGCATTCTTGCCGTCGAGCGCGATGGCGCGGTCGATATCGCGCAGCGCCTGTGTCAGGCCGCCCGAAGTCCGCGCATTGGCGTCGGCCCGCACCAGCAGCGCGGCGGCGCGATCCGGGGCCGGATTTGAGGTCTGGTCGATGACGGCCGCGCAGGACGCAATGAGCTCGGCCGGTGCGGCCTTGCTGCCCGCGACGCAGTCGACGGCGGCTGAGGCCGGGCCAGCCAGAACGAGGCTCATGGCCGCGCTGAAGAGGAAGGTGCGCAGCGAGGATTTGGCAAACGGGGACGCTTGCGCGGAAGGATGCGTGCCGCACATCGGGAAGGCTCCGTGACAACAGGTTTCATCGTTGTCGCGGCGGGGAAGGCATGGGTTCAATTTCGGGGCCTGTCCACGCCGTCATGGCCGGCCTTGTCCCGGCCGTCCACGCCCTGGCTGCAGCCCCGGAGAACCTGGATGCCTGAGCCAAGCCCGGGCGTGACGACCTCCTACGAGGCGGAGAACCTCAATACCCGTCGACGCCGTTGATCCGCTGCAGGCGCTCCTGCATCGCCTTCTTCAGGTCGTAGCCCGGCCGGCCATACCCTGCATTGCGGCGGGCGATGAACTCGTCCTGCTCGCGCTGCAGCGCCTTGGCTTCCGCGGGATTGCGGGCCTCCCGGACCGCGCGCGCGTTCGACCCGAAAATCTCGCGGTCGAGATCCGCGAGCTCGCGATCCCTGCAGATCGCCTTCTCCACGGCGCGGGAAGCGCGGGCGCAATTGAAGCTGGGCTTGCCGGCGACCGCCATCTGCGCGCCGATCCGCTCCAGCTCGCGAGCCATCGCCTTGTGATTGGCCTTGGCCTTCTCGTGGTTGGGATCGATCTTGAGCGCGGCGCCGAAATCCTGCACGGCCTTCGGCCTGTCGCCCTTCTTCAGCCAGAGCTCGCCGCGCGCATTGAAGACGTCGGCGAGCGTGGGGTCGAGCTGCAGCGCGCGGCTGTCGTCGGCAATGGCACGATCGATCTGGTCGTGCCGCGCCAGCAGCGCGCCGCGCGCGATCAGCGCCTTGACCAGGTCCGCCTTCGCCGTCTTCTCGTTGTCGATCACGGCCGCGCAGGCGGCATTCGCCTTGTCCATGTCGTCGGCGGCGGTGGCCGCAAGGCACGGCGCGATATCGACCTGCGCGACCGCCGCCGGCTCGCCGCCGGTCGCACCGAGGGCCGCGCCGGCCGACAGGGCCGAGAGCATCGCGGCCGCCGACCATTGGATGAGTTTTTGAAAACGCATGCTTGTTGCAGTGAGAAGGTCTTGCTTTGAGGACGCACTATCCATCATACGGCCGGATTGGTGCTAGCTTGTGGCGCCACCCAAATCGGTTTCGGGGACGATTGTGTCGACATTCGAATGGATCATCGCGCTGCTGCTCGGCGCCGTTGCATTATCGGCGCTGGCGCGGCGGATCAAGGTCCCCTACCCGACCTTTCTCGCCATCGGCGGCGCGCTGATCGCTTTCGTGCCGCACAGCCCGACCTGGACGCTGGAGCCTGACCTCGCCTTAGCGCTTTTTGTCGCACCGGTCCTGCTCGATGCCGCGTTCGACACCTCGCTGCGGGATCTCCGCAACAACTGGGTTCCGGTCTCGACCCTGGTGGTCGCCGCGGTCGGCCTGACCACGGCGGGCGTTGCCTTCGTCGCGCACCGGTTGATGCCCGACATGCCCTGGGCGGCCGCGATCGCACTGGGCGCCATCGTGGCGCCGCCGGATGCCGCGGCCGCGGTCGCGATCCTGAGCCAGGTGAAGCTGCCCCACCGCATGGTGAAGGTGCTGGAGGGCGAAAGCCTGCTCAACGACGCCAGCGCGCTGCTGATCTATCGCATCGCCGTCGGTGCGGTCGTCACCGAACATCTGAGCTGGAGCCAGGTCGCGCCGACGATGGCGCTGGCGCTGGTCGGCAGCGTCATCGCCGGCCTCGTCGCGGCGCGCATCGTTCCGCCCATCATGGAACGGGTGACGGAAGCGCCGAGCGCGATCATCGTCCAGTTCGCCACCACCTTCCTGATCTGGATCGCCGCCGAGCATCTCGGCCTCTCCGGCATCCTCACCATCGTCGTCTACGCCATCGCCCTGGCACGAACCGCTGGCGAGCGCATGCCGGCGCGGCTACGGGTGCCGTCCTACGCGGTGTGGGAGACGACGGTGTTCGTGCTCAACGTCCTCGCCTTCATGCTGATCGGCATGCAGATGCGGCCGATCTGGACGCGGCTGGATACCGACGTGCGCTGGGAATATTGCGTGGCGGCGGCCTGGATCCTGCTCACCGTCGTCCTGGTGCGCCTGTTCTGGGTGACGTTCTATCGCACGACGCTGCGCGTGCTGATCGCGCAGGGCCTCTATCATCCCAAGGACCCGAAGCAGGTCGCCTCACCGAAAGGCGGTCTCATCATCTCCTGGTGCGGCATGCGCGGCCTCGTCACGCTGGCCACCGCCTTCGCGCTGCCGGAGAACTTCCCCTATCGCGACTTCATCGTCTTCATCGCCTTTGCCGTGGTGCTGGGATCGCTCATCATCCAGGGCCTGACGCTGCGGCCACTGATCCTCGCCTTCAACCTGAGGGACGACGATCCCGTCGGCGTCGAGGTCGCGCGCGGCCGCGCGGTGGCCTATCGCGCGGCGCTCGACGCGATCGAAAGCGATCCGTCGGAGGAGGCGGAAATCCTGCGGCTCGAATATCGCGCCATCCTGATGCAGGCCGACACCGATCCGAACGGCGGCATCGCCAGCGGCGAGCTGCCTGCCGATCCCCTGCGCCGCCGCGCCATCGCAGCCGCGCGCCAATCCCTGTTCGACCTCCGCAGCACCGAGGTGATCGGCGACGACGCCTTCCATCGGCTCGAGGAAGAGCTGGATCGCGCGGAATTGAGCGCAGGCGGTTGATACAGACGCGATGCCATCCCGGCCTGGCGCGCAATTGCGCGCGGGGCCGGGACCCGCAGCCACGACATTGTGTTTGGCGAAGACCCGGCGCGACCAGTCCTGCGCCACAAATTCCTGCTGTGGTTATGGGTGTCGGCTTTCGCCGGGACGAGATTGAACCAATCGCCACCCCTCCAGACTCATCCTTGATGACAACCCTGATCGACGATCGTCGTGTACGCGCGCGTGATGCGTCGCCTGCACGATATTTTTATGTCCACATGGCCCTGGCCTGTGCGGCAACGGCATTCCTGGGTTTCGCGCCGACCTATTGGGTGCCGCTCGCTCACCGGACGTTCTCCGCAAGCCCCGTGATTCATTTTCACGGCCTGTTGTTCTTCACATGGTCTCTCTACTTTGTGATCCAGACCTGGCTCGCGGCCTCGGGCCGCGTGGTCAATCACCGCTCCCTCGGCATTGCCGGCGTCTCGCTCGCGACCGCGATGACGATCTTCGGCTTCCTCGCCTCGGTGCACGTGATGCAGCACTCCGCTGCGCTCGGGCAGAAGGATGCCGGCATCGCCTTCTCGATCGTGCCGATGACCGGCATCGCGTTCTTCGCCGTCGTCTTCGTGCTCGGAATCATGAACACGCGCCGGCCCGAAGTTCACAAGCGCCTGATGCTGCTCGCCGCGGTCTCGATCCTCGACGCCGCGATCGCACGCTGGTTCCTGACCTTCCTTGCGCCTCCCGGACCCCCCGGCCCGCCGCCGGTGCCCGTCACCATCGCGCCGGCCGTGGTCGCCTCGCTCCTGCTCGTCGTCGCCATGATACGCGACTGGCGTACCGAAGGCCGCGTGCATCCCGTCTACATCTACGGCACGCTCGCGCTGCTGGCGGTGAAGTTCTTGAACTGGCCGATCAGCGAGACGGCGGCATGGCACTGGTTTGCCGGCGGGATCCTGGCGTTGGCGCAGTAGCTCTCGTTGCCATCGCGAAGCACCAATGCCAATCCGTCACCCTGAGGTGGCCGCTTCTTCAGCGGCCCTCGAAGGGCGACGGCCCGGCTACAGCGGGGCCGCCCATCCTTCGAGGCTCCCGGCGCGGTGCAACGCATCGCGCCACTCGCGCCTCAGGATGACGGGTTTAACAGCTGCGTATCAAGCCCCCGCCTTGCAGGTGATGCCGCCGTCCACCACCAGCTCGATCCCCGTCACATATTTCGACTCGTCCGACGCCAGGAACAGCGCGGCATTGGCGACATCCCAGGCCTCGCCCATGTGACCCATCGGCACCTGCGCATCGCGGGCGCGCCACATCGCTTCGACATCGCCCTTGGCGTAGCTGTTGGCGAGACCCGCGGAATGCTCCACCATCGGCGTCTTCATCAGGCCGGGCAGGATCGCGTTCACCCGCACATGGTTCTTCGCGAACTCGATCGCGGTCGAGCGCGTCAACTGGTTCATCGCCGCCTTGCTGGCGTTGTAGCTGACGTAGGAAATCCCGACATGCCGGATCGATGCGATCGAGGAGATGTTGATGATCGAGCCGCCGCCCTGCTTCACCATCACGGGGATGACGTGCTTCATGGCGAGATAGGAGCTCTTGAGGTTGACCGTGAAGACGCGGTCCCAGCTCTCCTCGGCAACGTCGACGACGCTGCCCATCTCGGCGATGCCGACATTGTTGTCGAGCACGTCGATGCGGCCATAGGCCTTCAGGCACGCCGCCACCATCGCCTCGATCTCGCTCGCCCGCGAAACATCGGCGGTGAACGGCGTCGCCTTGCCGCCCTCGCCGGTGATGATCTTCGCGGTCTCCTCGGCGGCCGCGCCGTTGCGATCGACGCAGAACACCTGCGCACCCTCGCGCGCGAAGCTGACCGCGGTCGCCTTGCCGTTGCCCCAGCCGGGTCCGATCGAGCCGGCCCCCACCACCATCGCAACCTTGCCCTTGAGCCGATCCATAGCGTGTCTCCCGTGTTGTTGTTCTTCTTGTAGCCCGGATGGGGCGCAGCGCAATCCGGGGCGACTGTTCCCGGATTACGCTTCGCTCCATCCGGGCTACGGATCCTTGCAGACGCTCATTTTCGTGACGTTCGCACCGACGGGATGGCCGACAATCTCCGAAAGCGTCTGGCAGCGTCCCTCATGACACAGCCGCCATTCCCCCGCCGCGCCGGAATTGCCGAGCACGACCTCCTGCAACGGTGCCCGCGCGGGCTGCCACTGAAACCAGCCATCGACCAGCCGCGCCTCGGGCGGCGGCTCCATGCCGGGGCCGGTGCCCTTGACGCGGGCCTGCACGAGCTCGAGGCCAGCAGGCGTTACGCGCCAGTCTTCCTGCCAGTCCACCTTCGCGATCGAATGCGTCCACACAAGTGTGAACGCCGACAGCGCCAGCGCCTTCGTAGCCCCGGCGGTCGCGAGGCAGAGGCTCACACCGCCTCGACCGGCGCCGGCGGCCGCTGCCGCCACTGCCACAGCACGAGGGCCGCCGAGAGCACGAAGCCCGCGGTGTCGCTGAAGGCGAAGTCGCCGAGCAGGCAGAACGCGGCGCCGAGCGCAACCAGACGCTCGATCAGCGTCAGCCGCGTGAACAGGAAGCCGATCGCGACCATGCCGAACAGTGCGATCGCCACCAGCGCCTTCACGGTCGCCAGCGCCACCGCGCCGTAGAAGCCGAGTTTTGCGGCCATGGGATCGCCGGCCTGCAACATCAGCGCCGGCGAATAGACGAAGATGAACGGGATGACGTAGCCGGCGAGCGCGATGCGCATCGCCTCCCAGCCGATCTTGTCCGGGTTCTCCTTCGCGATCGGCGCTGCGGCGAGCGCGGCCAGCGCCACCGGCGGCGAGAGGTCGGCCATGATGCCGTAGTAGAACGCGAACATGTGGCTCGCGATCAGGGGCACGCCGAGCTTGGCGAGGGCCGGCGCGGCGAGCGCGGCGGTGATGATGTAGGTCGGGATGGTCGGAATGCCGGTGCCGAGCAGGATCGACAGCAGCATGGTCATGATCAGCGCCAGGAACAGGCTCTTCTCGCCGAGCCCGATCACCCAGCCACCGAAGATGGTGCCGACGCCGGTCTGCGACATCATACCGATGATGACGCCGACGATGGCGCAGGCCATGCCGACGGTGATGGCGGATTTCGCGCTCTCGGCCAAAGCGTCGCGGCACTCGCGCAAGGCCTTGAATCCGCCACGCACGAACGCGGCGATCACGATCAGCCCGACCACGACGCTCGCGACCGGCACGATCTGGAGACCGTCGCGCGACAGCGCGCCGACGACCAGCGCAAGCCCGACCCAGAAGATGACACGGATCACCATCGAGGACGCGCCCGTCGTGATGGCGGTGCCGAGGATCAGCGCCACGGTGAGCGCGAGGCCCATGCTGCCGGCATAGAGCGGAGTAAAGCCTTCGAACAGCATGTAGACGAGGGCGGCGAGCGGCAGCACTAGGTACCAGCGCGTCACCAGCGCCCTCCAGGCGCTCGGGATCTCCGAACGCTTCATGCCGACGAGGCCGTGCTTGCCGGCTTCCAGATGCACCATCCAGAACGCCGATGCGAAATAGAGGATCGCCGGAATCGCAGCCGCCTTGACGATCTCCGAGTACTGGACGCCGAGCGTCTCCGCCATGATGAAGGCGACCGCGCCCATCACCGGCGGCATGATCTGCCCGCCCATCGAGGCCGTGGCTTCGACGCCCGCCGCGAAGGCGCGGCGGTAGCCGAACCTGATCATCAGGGGAATCGTGAACTGGCCCACGGTGACGACGTTGGCGACGCCCGAGCCGGAGATCGTGCCCATCATGCCCGAGGCGAACACCGCGACCTTGGCGGGACCGCCGCGGGTGCGGCCGAACAGGCCGAGAGAGACGTCGGTGAAGAGCTGGATCATGCCGGCGCGCTCCAGGAACGAGCCGAACAGGATGAACAGGAAGATGTAGGTCGCCGAGACGTAGATCGGCACGCCGTAGAAGCCTTCGGTGCCGAACGACAGATGCGTGATGATCTGGTCGAAATCATAGCCGCGATGGTTGAGCGGCGACGGCAGGTATTGTCCGAAGAACCAGTAGACGAGGCAGGCGCCGCACATCAGCGGCAGCGCCGCGCCCATCAGACGGCGCGTGCCCTCGAAGATCAGCACCGCAAGCAGCGTGCCGACCACGAGATCGAGCCTGGTCGGATCGCCGTCGCGTGCGATCAAATCGGCGTAGAAGATCCACTGGTAGAGGCCGCAGAAAAAGCCGGCGGCGCCAATCACCCAGCCGAGCGCGCGGCCGGCATTGCTCTTGGCGGTGAAGTTCGCGATCAGGCCGAAGGTGAGCAGCACCAGGAAGCCGACATGGACGCCGCGCACCACTTGGCTCGGCAGATAGTTGAAGGCGGCGACATAGAGCTGGAAGGTCGCAAACGCGATACCGATCCAGTAGGCGAGCGTGCCCCACCAGCCCGGGCCGAAACCTTCCGGAAAACCATGCTCGAAATTGTCGAACTCGACCTTGACCTTGTCGGGCGCAGCTGCAGCGCCCTCTGCCTTTTCCAGCATCTTCAACCCATCCCCAATCGTCGAGCGCTTATAGCATTGGCACAACGTCTCCAGATCGTCATGCCCGCGCTTGTCCCGGGCATCCACGATCCTTCTCGCCGAACCTTAAAACGTGGATGGCCGGGACAAGCCCGGCCATGCATAACGAATAGAGCCGATCCTACTTGATCAGCCCCTTTTCCTTGTAATAGCGGATCGCGCCGGGGTGCAGCGGAACCGGGCTGCCGGTGGCGGCGGTCTCGAGCTTGATCTCCTTGCCGGCCGCGTGCGCATTCTGGAGTTCCGGCAGCGACTCGTAGACCAGCTTGGTCATCTGATAGGCGAGGTCGTCGGAGACGGCGGAAGAGGTCACGAGATAGTTGACCACGGCCGCGGTCGGCACGTCCTTGTCCTGGCCGGTATAGGTGTTGGCCGGGATGATCGCCGAGATGAAGGGCGGGCCGATCTTGTCGACGGTCTCCTTCGGCACCGACACCACGGTGATCGGGCTCGAGGTCGAGAGGTCCTTCAGCGAGGCGACGCCGAGGCCGGCCGATTGCAGGGTTGCCGCGAGCTGGCGGTTCTTCATGAGATCGACGGATTCGGCGAACGGCAGGTACTCGACCTTGCCGAGGTCCTTGTAGGTCATGCCGGCGGCGGCGAGGATCGCCCGCGAGTTCAGCTCGGTGCCGGACTTCGGCGCGCCGACCGACAGGCTCTTGCCCTTGAGGTCCGCGAGCGTCTTGATGCCGCTGTCGGCGGTGGCGACGATCTGGATGTAGTTCGGATAGATCGCGCCGATGGTGCGCAGCTTGTCCAGCTTGGTCTTGAAGCCGGCCTCCTCCTCGCCGTCCCAGGCGGCCTTCAGCGAGTCGCCCAGCGTGAACGCCAGCTCACCGCGGCCCTGCTGCAGCAGGATCAGGTTCTCGACCGACGCCTTGGTGGCCTGCACCTGCGTCTTCACATTCGGGATCTTGTCGCCGTAGATCTTACCGATCGCGACGCCGAGCGGATAGTAGACGCCGGAGGTGCCGCCGGTCAGCACGTTGATGAAGGATTGCGCATGTGCGCAAGGTGCCGACGCCGCCAGAGCAAGAGCCGCGGCCACGCCGAAAATCGAACGTTTCATGGTTGTTGTACTCCCCAAACCGGCGGCGAAATTGGCCGGATGAGGCAGGCGGGTCAACCCATCCAAAAGGCAAAACAGGACTGCGGTAAATGGCCGTTCCGGCTGGACTTTTGGGGAACCCGAAGGGTGCGGCGAGGTGGCGCAGGATGAGCCGGATGTTCCTGTCTGAACCGGTGGAGCCGCGGGCTCGGTCACCTCTCCCGCTTGCGGGAGAGGTCGCGCCGAAGGCGCGGGTGAGGGCTTTCTCCTCTGTGGAGTGTCCCGTTGTGGAGACTCCCTCTCCCCAACCCTCCCCCGCTCGCGGGGGAGGGAGCGCACCTCCTACGAGGCGGCGGTCGAGCACGTCACTGGAAGGTCATGTCCAGGCACTTGGAGATGTCGGAGCCGAGGCCCGAGGAGATGGTGATGCAGCCGCGGATCTTCTGCGCGGTCATGTCGGCGGCCCAGATCGAGTAGCCGCCGGGCCCGAAGAACGAGTTGGTGTTCGGCGGCTCGGTCTCGGTGGCGTCGAAATCGTACTTGCCGTCGGTCTCGAAGATGCGTGGCTTTTTGGCGCAGCCGCCGTCGGTCTGGACGTTGATGACTTCCTTGTTGTCGCGGGTCAGCGCCAGCGAGACCTGGCAGCGGAAATATTCCGAGGTCTTGGTGTTGAAGAGATAGGTGTAGGACTTGCAGGTCGCCGTGTTCAGCTTGCCCGGGGCAAGGCCGCGGCTGCAGGAAATCCGCTGGTTATGGCTGAGCTGGTAGTCGTCGGCCCGGGCAGCCGGCGCCAGCGCCGTCAGCGACAATGCAGCAGCCCAGCAAAGTTTGATCACATGGCGCATCCGAATCATCCCCACCAATATTTTTGTCGAATTGCGTTCTAGACGGAAAGCGGAACATAGTCGCGAGGGCACGAAGGGAAAATCACAAACTGATGGGCAAGACGTGATGCGTTGCGGCGTTTTGCGAATTGACCCGAAAATACCGTTCGTGATTTGTTCAAAACGGTACCCCGAGGATGGGGAGGATGGAAACTGATGGCATTTTCAATGAAGACATTTGCAATCGCAGCCGCGCTCGCGGCATTCGCAGCACCCGCATGGGCGCAAACCGCGGCAACGCCCTGGGAGCTCAAGCCCGATACCGGCTACGCCTATGACAAGGACGGCAAGACCTATTCCTACAAGATGGGCACCAGCAATGCCGGCGAGCTGCTGAAGGGCGCCAAGAAGGTGCCGAAAGGCACGCTGTTCTTCATCGGCCACAACGGCCAGCTCTACATGCGCAGCGGCCCGTATCTGGAAGGCGACGGCAAGTTCAAGTTCGGATCGGATCAGTAATCCCTTTTAGTCGTCCCGGGGCGCGCGAAGCGCGAACCCGGGACCCATACCCCCAGGGAGCAGTTGCGGCGCGAAGCCGGTAACCACGAGTCTTCGCCAAATCTAATCCTGTGGTTATGGGTCCCGGATCTGCGCGCGCTTTAGGCGCGCTTGTCCGGGACGACACCTATGTCTAGAACGCCCCCGCCAATTCCCTCGCGCCGGGTTTGCTGCTGTTCGTATCCATCCGATCGTCGGTCACCGCGAGCAGCTTCGCCACCGTGTTGTGGCGGATCGCGACCGGGTTGCGCTCGTAGCCGCCGCGCTGGAAGAAGTTCGAGGTCGGCACCTGCTCGCGCATCGCCTGCGGCATCGTCACCATGTCGAGGCCGGTGCCGTCGCCGGTGAGGTTCATCATCTCGAGCTCAGCCGCGGAGAGCGGACGCGTGTAGCCCTTGGCGCGGGCGAACAGCACCGACGTCAGCAGCTTGTGGGTCTGCAGCATCGGCCCGATGTCGATATCGAGCACCATCGCATGCATGGCCCAGCCCTGCACGGTGTTGCCGATCTTCTCGTGCTCCGACCAGGTGTCGGGCACCGATTTCGCGTGCGCCACCATCTTCTTCAGCACCGCGAGCTTGTGCTCGAGTCCCTGGCGCGCCGGACCCGAGGTCCGCGCCACCTTGTCCGAGAGCGCACGGATGAATTCATGGCCCTGCTCTGCCAGCAGCTCGACGCTGTTGGTGGTGAGCAGCTGGTTGTAGCCCATCGCGGTCGAGATCGCGCGCTTGCCGCCGTGCTCGATGCCCGCTTGCACGTCGTAGCTGCCGGTGCCGCCGGTTTCGAACGAATAGACCCGCACGGCCTGCTCGCGCGTCAGCCCCGATGCCAGCGCGTAGCGCGCATAGGCGCGCTTGAATTCGACCTCGCTGGAGGGACGCTGCGGCGTGAACTGGTAGAGCTCCTGCGCCGCGCGCAGCAGATCGGACACGACGGGGATCGGCTTTCTGGTCGGGCGCTCCGGCGTCTCCTCCGGCTCCGGGTTCACCGGCCGTTTCGGCCCGGCATAGAGCGGCGGATGCTCCAGCACGTAATCGTCGAGCGTGACCTGCTGCCCGTTGCGCCGCTTGGCGTTGCGGCCTTTCCGCTTCTCGGAGATCTGGCTCCAATAGGCGCCGGCCTCTTCGTCGAAGGCGGCGCGCGCAGCCTGGTATTCCTGCAGCTTGCGGCGATATTCGAGCACGGCGGGCGAGGCCCCGCCTTGCGCAAAGAACTGCGACAACAGCTGGGCATTGGCGTTGCGGACGGACGGCGGCAGCGCGTCGGCCTCGCCGCCGCGCGCGGCGGGCGCGAGCAGGAGACAAGCGAGTGGAACCGCCACCAGGCTTTTTCGAATCGAATGATGCATGCCGCCCTCTTAGCAGGCATCCGGTAACCGTCACGTTAACGCGCCGTTTACCATCTCACTTCCAGGCGAAGACCGGCTGTTCCAGGTCGGTGACACGGGTGTGCCGTCCCGCCAGCACCTCGCGGAACTGGTAGATCAAGGCTGCCGTCGGCGCGTGGATCAGGCTCATCTGGTGATGGAAGCGGATGACGCGGCGGGTGCTTTCGGGGATGGCGGTGAAATCGAAGGCCTCGTCGCGCTCGATCGTGTCGAGCGCGATGCGATGCACCGAGGCCACCTCGTCCGGGTTCGGCCTGATGGCCGCACTGTCGGCGGCCCAGACCACGACCGGCGTGATCAGATAGCCCGAGCGCGTCGGATAGTCGTCGAGCGTGCCGAGCACGTCGGCGGCTGAAAGCTTGAGCGCGAGCTCCTCGTCGAGCTCGCGCAGCGCCGCCTCCACCGGCGTCTCGCCGGCATCGCAGCGTCCGCCCGGCAGCGCCCACTGGCCACGATGCGAACGAAGGCTCGATGCGCGCTTGGTGAGCAGGAAGGCCGTGTCGTCGCGCTCGCTGGATTCGGTCAGCGCCAGCACCACTGCGGCGCGCTTCAGCGCCGATGGCTCGGCCATCTCGGGCAGCCGCGCGAATGCGGCGCAGGCCTCTGCGATATTCCGTCTGGTGGCATCGTCGAAAGCTCTCATGATGCTTGACTACACCAGGACCGCATCTGATGAAACGAGGAGAGACAGCGTTGCAGGGATGGACGGAGAGATGACGAGCAAGGCCGCCGCAAGGCTCAAATCAGAAGGCTGGAGCATCCTGGAGACCACCGGCTTCATGCACCTGATCGGCCCGCTGTGGGAGCGCAAGGTCGACGGCCATTACGAATTCGCACTCGCCACCGAGGACAAGCACCACAATCGCCGCGGCATGGTCCAGGGCGGCGTGATGATGACCTTCGCCGACCGCACCTGCGGCATGGCCGCCCGCTACAGCTCCGGCAAGGAATACATGGCGACGGTGCAGCTCGACACCCATTTCGTCGAGGCCGGCCAGATCGGCGACATCCTGATCTCCCGCCCCCGCGTGGTGCGCTCGACCCGCAGCCTGATCTTCATGAGCACCGAGGTGACGGTGGATGATCGCTGCATTGTAATGGCGAATGGCGTGTTCAAGATCTTGAAGGGGCCGGGGTAGGCGCGCGGTTAGGCAGCCCCGCTGCCACCAAACACTCCGCCGTCGTCCCGGCGAAGGCCGGGACCCATAACCACAGGGAGGCGTTGTGGCGCGAAGATGGTAACTCCGAGTCTTCGCCAAACCACCCGCGGTGGTTATGGGTCCCGGCCTTCGCCGGGACGACGTTGAGGAGGCACGGTGCGCCTCCCACCACGTCGTTGCGAGCGCAGCGAAGCAATCCAGAACTCTGTCCGCAGACGCATCTCTGGATTGCTTCGCTGCGCTCGCAATGACGGAGCTGGATGGCTATGCTGTTGCGACAAGAAGCAGCAAGGACCGCCCCATGCAATACCGCCAGCTCGGCCGCACCGGCCTGAAAGTCTCGCCGATCTGCCTGGGCACCATGATGTTCGGCGGGCCCACCGATGAGGCCGCCTCGAAACGGATCATCGACAAGGCACGCGGCGCCGGCATCAATTTCATCGACACCGCGGACGCCTATTCGAAGGGCGGCTCCGAAGAGGTCGTCGGCCGCGCCATCGCCGGCAATCGCCGATCCTGGGTGCTCGCGACGAAGCTTGCAAATCCCATGGGCGACGATCCCAACCGCGTCGGGCTGTCGCGGCGCTGGGTGCTAGAGGCCGCCGACGAAAGCCTGAAGCGGCTCGGCACCGATCACATCGACATCTACTACCTGCACAAGGAAGACCATGCGACGCCGCTCGAGGAGACGGTACGCGCGATGGGCGATCTGATCCGTGCGGGCAAGGTGCGCTATTTCGGCGTCTCGAACTACCGCGCCTGGCGCGTCGCCGAGATCTGCAACATCTGCGACCGGCTCGGCATCGACCGGCCGGCGGTGAGCCAGCCCTATTACAATGCGATGAACCGCATGCCCGAGGTCGAGCACTTTCCGGCCTGCTCCTATTACGGCCTCGGCATCGTGCCCTACAGCCCGCTCGCGCGCGGCGTGCTGACCGGCAAGTACAGGCCCGACGCAGCTCCCGACAAGGAGACGCGCGCGGGCCGCAACGACACCCGCATGATGCAGACGGAATGGCGGCCCGAATCGCTCCAGCTCGCACAGGAGATCAAGGCCCACGCCGAGAAGAAGGGCATCACCGCCGGCCAGTTCGCGGTCGGCTGGGTGCTGAACTCCGCTTTCGTCTCCTCGATCGTCGCGGGGCCGCGCACCGAGGAGCAGTGGGACGGCTACATCAGCGCGCTCGACTATCGCTTCACCGCCGATGACGAAGCGCTGATCGATCGGCTGGTCGTTCCAGGCCATCCCTCGACGCCGGGCTACAACGACCCGGCCTACCCGATCGAGGGCCGCCGCGCGCGGACGGGCTAAAACGCGGGAGACGAACATGCCGCATGAGGATCGCTACGGACTGCCGCTTTCCACCTCCTCGGACGAGGCGGCCTCCGCCTATCGCGAGGGCGTCGACCTCATGCTCGCGGGCTGGACCGGCACCGCGGAGACGCTGGAACGTGCGATCGCCGCGGATCCGGATTTCGCGCTCGCCCAGATCGCCCGCGCCCGCGTGCATGCCTTCTACCAGCAGGGCGACCTCGCGCGGCAGAAGGCGGCGCGCGCGAGAGAGATCGTCGCGATGCGCGGTACCGAGCGCGAGCGCTCGCATGTCGAGACGCTGGCGCTGGCGATCGAGGGCCGGCTGCCCGACGCCATTGCCGCGATGCTGGGGCATGTCGAGGCGTGGCCGCGCGATGCGGTGGTGCTGTCGCTGCCGCTCGGCGCCTTCGGCCTGTTCGCCTTCTCGGGCATGCCCGATCACGACCGTGCAAGGCACGAACTGTGCGAGCGCGTCGCGCGGCACTATGGCGAGGACTGGTGGTTCCTCACCATGTCCGGCTGGGCGATGACCGAGAACGGCGATGTCGCGCGCGGCCGCGCCGTCACCGAACGCGGTTTCAACCTGCGCCGCGCCAACGCCCACGCCGCGCATGCGGTGCTGCACGCGATGTTCGAGGACGGCTCGATCGACGAGGCCGACCGCCTCGTCGACGACTGGATCCCCACTTACGGCCGCGCCGGCATCCTGCACGGCCACATCCTCTGGCACCAGGCGCTCGGCGCGCTGGAGCACGGCGACGCGGCGAAGGCGCTCGGGATCTACGCCGACGTGCTGCAGCCTTCGGCGACGCAGGCCCCGCCGCTCAACGTCGTCACCGACAGCGCCTCGCTGCTCTGGCGCCTGGCGGCCTACGGCCATTCCGTGCCGAAGGCGCTGTGGCTGGAAGCCGACGGCGCCGCACAAAAACTGTTTCCGAAATCGGGCCTGCCGTTCGCCGACGTCCACATGGCGTTGTTCGCCGCGGCAACGCAGAATCGCGACGCGCTTGCCGCCCGGCTTGCCGTCATCGAGCAGCGCCTTGCCGAGGGCAAGCTGCCGGCCGGCCCCGTGGTGCCCGCGATCTGCCGCGCGCTGACAGCCTTCGCCGACGAGGATCATGCAGCCTGCGTGCAAGCGCTCGCGCCCGTCCTTGGCGAAGTCGTCCGCATCGGCGGCAGCCACGCCCAGCGCGAGCTGATCGAGGACACCTTCATCGTCGCGCTGATGCGCAGCGGCGACCTCTCCCGTGCACGCACCCTGCTCGACGCCCGTCTGCACCGCCGCCCCTCCATGCGCGATACGCGCTGGCAGGCGGCGATGGCTTGAGGCAGGATCAAGAAAACACCGGAGGACGCCCATGACCGAGATCGTTGCGCTCGAAGCGCTGGCCGCGCGCGTTTCATCGGGCCAAACGCTGGCCGTCCCCGTCGACCGTTCCGGTGTCGCGATGGCCGCGACCGCGGCGATCATCGCGGCCGGTATCGACGATCTTCATCTGGTCTGCGTCCCCATCAGCGGCATGCAGGCCGACCTCCTGATCGGCGCCGGCGCGATCAAGACGCTCGAGACCAGCGCCATCTCGCTCGGCGAAGCCGGCGGCGCGCCGCGTTTCGGCGCTGCGGTGCGAGCCGGCACCGTGACGCTGCGCGATGCCACCTGCCCCGCGATTCACGCCGGCCTGATGGCGGCGCAGCACGGCGTGCCCTTCATGCCGATCGCCGGCATCATCGGCAGCGACCTGCTCGAGGTGCGGCCCGACTGGAAGGTGATCGACAGTCCGGTCGGCGAGGCGCGCAAGGTGGTCGTGGTGCCCGCGATCAAGCCCGACGTCGCGCTGTTTCATGCGCCGGAGGCCGACCGTGCCGGCAATGTCAGGATCGGCCGCTTCCGCGAGCTCGCCACCATGGCCTATGCCGCCAAGCGCACGCTGGTCACCGTCGAGCGCATCGTCGACCACGATCTGTTCGAGACCGAGGAGTCCGCCGCCGGCGTGCTGCCTTCGCTCTATATCGACGCCATCGCGGTGGCCGAGAGCGGCGCCTGGCCGCTGGCGCTATGGGACGAATATCCCGCCGACGAGGCCGAGATCGCGCGGTACACGGCGATGGCACGCAGCGAGGAAGGCTTCCGCTCCTATCTCTCGACGTTCCTCTCCCATCGCAAGCAGGTGGCCTGACGCCATGGCCTCCGAACACGAACGGCGCGAAATCCTCATCGCCACCATCGCCGATCTGCTCGACGGCATCCGCCACGTCGCGGTCGGCGCGTCGTCGCCGATTCCAGCGGCCGGCGCGATGCTGCTGCGCGCGCGCAACGAACTCTGTGGCAAGCCGCCGGTGCGCATCTCGATCCTGGGATCGCAGCGGCACAATTTCTTCACCAATGGCGGCATCGAGCTGTTCGACTGCGCCGCGCAGGGCCGGGTCGATGCGTTCTTCCTCGGCGGCGGCCAGATCGACGGCGCGGGCAACATCAACCTCGTCGGCACCGGCGACTACCCGAAGACCGACGTGCGCTGGCCCGGCTCGTTCGGCTCGGCCTATCTCTATCACCTGATCCCGCGCGTGATCCTGTTTCGCGAGGAGCATTCGCCGCGCGTGTTCGTGCCGAAGGTCGACTTCGTCAGCGCCCGGGCGGTCACCCCCGAGGTACCCCGCCGCGGCGGCCCCTACGCGCTTCTGACCAACATGGCGCTGTTCGATTTCGATCGCGACGCCGGCGGGTTCGCCTTGCGCTCCGTGCACGCGCCGTTCACGCCGGCCGACATCCGGGAGAATACCGGCTTCGACTATGCCGAGCCCGAGATCGTGCGCGAGACACCGCGGCCCGACGCCGCAACCCTGGCACTGCTGCGCGGGAAAATTCTCGACGAGCTCGCCGAGACTTATCCCGCCTTTGCCCGGACCATGAAGCAGGCGGCCTAACCGCCGCCCGCCTTCGCCACGAAAAAAACACCGGCCTGACGGCAAGTGCCCGCCGGGACGACGGGGCGATTTGGACGAATCGCCAGGGGTGGCGCGGTGGTATTCCAGACGGACTCGGCAGCACGAACGGGATCGCAACCAATTCGCGGTTCGATGGTTATGAAGCGGACCTTCGCCGCGATCCCGTTTTCCGTGGTCCACTGGCATACGAGCCTGACGATGCGCCTCTGCCTCCCGGTCCTCGCAGCAACCCTCGCCGCTTTCGCAATGGCTTCGGCAAGTCCTTGTTTTGCTGAAGATTCCAGGCCCATTGCGGTCAACAATCCGCCGGCACAACAGACCGCCTTGATCGACCTGCTGGCGCTGATGTCCGGCCACTGCAAGACGCTGACCGTCGCGGGCCGCACCTTTGCCTGCAAGGCCGTGGCCTACGCCCATGCCGACAAGGGCCGGGTCAATTTCGCGGTCGCCGTGGACGATCCCAACGACGAGAACCACGTCGTGTCGTTCTCCGGCGAGAACGGCAAGCGTGCCGACGACAATTCCTACGAGCTGCCGATCGACCGCATGCTGCTCAACTCCAAGGACCGTCCCAAGGTCGATGGTCTGCCGGTACCGGCCGAACAGGCCTCCACCGGCGTTTGCCGCCAGACCGGCAACTTCGCTGCGAAGAAGGTGAACGACGTCACCTGCACGGCGACCGACAATGAAGGCCGCCGATATGAACTGCTGTTCGTCTCCGACGGTACGCCGGTGAGCGTGCGCCGTATCCGGCAATCGTCGCCGTCGATCCAGGACCCGTTCAAGTAGCGGCACTTCGTCCCGCATTGCGTGATAGCGCAACCGCGCGCATCGTTCCGTTGAAACTTCAGGTCAGCCTTGTATGCTCTCGCGCGCGTCCTCATCGAGGAGGTGCGATTGCAACCGGAGGCGGGGCCGAGAGTGCAACAATGCGTATGATCGCAGGGCTCGTGCGCATCCTGATCGTCTGCCTGCTCGCAAGCCTGTCGCGTGAATGCATCGCAGCCGACGGCCCGCGGCAGCGTTCGATCCTCGTGCTGGAAGAAGCCGATTTCCGCTCGCCCTTCTATCTCGAGATCTTTGCCGGCATCCGCGCCGCCGCGAAGCAGAACGGAAATGTGCACACCGTGATCTACGGCGAGAGCCTCGATCTCGCCCGCTTCCCGGGAACGAACTACGAAGAGAGCCTGATCGGCCATCTCAAGACCAAATATGCGCAGCGGCCGATCGACGTCATCGTCTCGATCGGCGTCTCGTCGGCGAAATTCCTGCAGAGGCGCAAGCAGGAGATCTGGCCGGCCGCCCCCGTCGTCTACGGCTTCGTGCCCGATCTGCCCGAGACGCGCGCGCTGTTTCTGCCCAACTCGACAGCCGTCTTCGCAAGGGTGAGACCAGCGCAGCTCCTCACTGCCGCACGTGCCGTCGTTCCCGACCTGACCCGCGTCGTCCTGGTGGGCGAGGCCTGGAAGAATCCGCTGACATACGGATACTGGAAGCAGGACTTCGCAGCCGCGATGCCCGATCTCGAAGTCACCGACCTCTCCGGCGCGGTGCTGCGTGACGTCCGCAAGCAGGTCGCTTCCCTGCCCGACCGCTCGGCAATCCTGACCTCGGCGATGTATTCCGACGGCGAAGGCACCTACTACTCCCCAGCCGCGGCGCTCGCACGCGTCGCCGAGAATGCGAACCGCCCGATCATCATCACGTCGGACACGTTCCTCGGGCGGTCGGGCGTTGGGGGCTTCCTGCTGCTGCCCGAAATGATCGGGCACGAAGCCGGCGAAGTGGCGATGCGGGTCCTCGCCGGCGAAGCGCCGTCGAGCATCGCACCGTTCGCCGGCAATAACGTGAAGCCGATCTTCGACTGGCGCGAGCTGAAACGCTGGAATGTGGACGAAGCCAATCTGCCGCCAGGCAGCGAGGTGCGTTTCCGCGAACCGAGCTTCTGGGAGCGATACTACTGGCACTCCCTGATCGTCGCGAGCGTGATGATGGTGCAGGCGCTGATGATCACCATCCTGCTGCGCGAGCGCCGCCTGCGCTTTGTGGCGGAGGTCGAGGCACGCCAGCGCATGTCCGAGCTCGCCCACATGAACCGCCGCGCGACCGCGGGAGAGATGTCCGTCTCGCTCGCCCACGAGCTGAACCAGCCGCTCGCCGCCATCCTGATCAACGCCGAAACGGCCCAGCAGATCTTGAAGCATCCAACGCCCGACCTGCGGGAGATCAAGGACATACTGGACCACATCCGCCGCGACGATCAGCGGGCTGCCGAAGTCATCGGCCGGCTGCGATCGTTCCTGAAGCGGGACCCGACCGAACGGCGCGAGCTCGACCTCAATGCGACGGTCGGCGAGGTCTTCCGATTTCTCTCCGTGCAGGCCCTGACCCATGATGTCGAGCTCGTGACGCAGCCGTCGTCCACGGACATCCGCGTGAAAGGCGACAAGGTTCAGCTCCAGCAGGCGATCCTGAACCTCGTCGTGAACGGCATGGATGCCGTGGCCCATCTTCCCGACGATCGGCGGCGCGTGGTCGGCCGCACCAGTCTCGCCGACGGCAATGTTGCGCTCGTCTCTATCGCCGACACGGGCGACGGCATCCTCGCCGACAAGGTCACCGAGATCTTCAAGCCGTTCTTCACGACCAAGGCGCAAGGCATGGGCATCGGCCTCTCGATCGCGCACACGATCATCGAGGCGCATGGCGGCCGCATCTGGGCCGAAAACGCGCCGGCAGGCGGCGCCGTCTTTCACGTCAGCCTGCCGCTGGCAGCGGCGCGATAGGCGGCCAACTTCTGGAGCGACCCATGACGCGCGACCGTCTGTTCCTGCTGCGGCCCGGCTTCGGGGACCCGGCCTATCCCCGGCAAATCTTCTATTGCTGGCATTGCGCGCTGATCGAGGGCGTACTCACCTCGTTTCCGGCCCTTGCCGATAGGCTCGACGTCGAGCGCATTGCCTGGCCCAAGCCGCGGCAGGCGGTGATCGCGCTGGTCGGCGCGGAGAATCAGTCGCTGCCTCTACTTGTCCTGGCGGACGGGACGACCTCGCCGCACCAGACCGGCAGCCATCAGGGCCGGGCCTTCATCGCCGACAAGGATGCGATCCTTGCCGCGCTCTCCGAACGCCACGGCTTTCCGGATCCGCATCCGTAGGAAGGTCCCGTAGCCCGCATGAGCGCAGCGACATGCGGGATCGGCGGCCCCGGATATCGCTTCGCTCATCCGGGCCACGGGTCACGTCGCGAAACGAGGGAAGATTGGCATTGCGCCCTCCCGATCGCTGCGCATAGTCGGCTCGACAAACGTCTGAAGGCCCACCATGCCCACGCCCCTCCCCGCCCTCATCGTCGTCGACGTCCAGCGCGCATTCGATGAATGGGAGGCGGCGGGCAAGCGGCGCAACAATCCCGATGCGGTCGCGCGCATAGTCGATCTGCTCGCGGCGTTCAGGACGAACCGTGCGCCGATCTTCCACATCCGCCACGAAGGCACCAGGCCGAACTCCTCGTTCCTGCCATCGCGATCCGGCTATGCCGTCAAGGACGAGGCACGCGAACAGGACGGCGAGCCCGTCATCGTCAAGCACGTCAACAGCGCCTTCATCGGCACCGACATCGAGCAGCGCCTGCGCGAGGCCGGCATCACGACGCTCGTCATCTGCGGCGCCACCACCAATCATTGCGTGGAGACGACGACGCGGATGGCCGGCAATCTCGGCTTCGATGCGCGCCTCGTGCGCGATGCGACCTGGACGTTCGACCGGATCGGTCCCGACGGCGATGCGCATTCCGCCGAAGCGATCCACGCGATGACGCTGTCGAATCTCAACGGTGAATTCGCGCGCATCGTCACGACCGCCGAGGTGATCGCATCATTCGCGGCGAAGTGATGGCGATGGTGCGATCAATGCGGACGATGCGACAATAAATCTCACGACGCGCGTTCATCCGCGTTGCTCAAGCCTCGCACGCTGCGTCGTTTCGACGCCCGCACTCGCCGGAACGCATCGAACACCCATCTGTTGTCACACGACATCAACTGGAGTGACGACATGAAGTATCTCATTGCCGCGATCGCTATCGGTGCTGCGGCGCTTGCCGGCGGATCGGCGAACGCGGCCAACAACACAAGCGCGAAGCAGAACGCGCGGGCGCCGACCGACATCAGCGCGCAGCATCGGCACCATCATCATGGCCACCGCCATCATCACTGGCGCCCTCACCACCACGGCTACCATCGCCCGCATTACCGCAGCTACGGCTATTACCCGCGGCACCACGGTTACTACGGCGGCGGACCGTACGGATATTATGGCGGCGGTCCGAGCGTGAGCTTCGGCTTCGGCGGCGGCCGCTGGTGACCTGAACGGCCCGCAGAGATGCGGACCTTTCATTGCTAGCTCGCCATGGCCGGGCTCGTCCCGGCCGTGGCGGGAAAACTACCCCCGCAAGATCATCCCTGCCGTCTGCAGTCCGCTCGCAAGCGCCGCCTCGACCGTCCCCATGTCGCGTCCGCGATAGAGTGCCTCGCCGGAAAACAGAACCGGACCGTCGGCGCCGGCGAGGATCGTCTGCGCCGCGCGCGTCTTCGGCGTTGCCCAGGAATAGGCGCCGCGCGCGAAGGGATCGTGCCCCCAATTGGTCGCCGCACCGGCCACGAGCTCGCGCGCGATGTCGTCGTGCGACAGGCCGAAGATCGCGGCAAGTGAGGAGAGTCCCGCCTCGATCAGTCCCCGCTCATCGAGATGCGCCAGCTCCGCCGTTCGCGGCCCTCCGAACCAGCCGGTGAGCACGGGGTGCTGGTCCGGATAGCGCGTCCACCACACCGGGATGGTCTGCTCCGACAGCAGGAAGGTCATGTCCGCAAGATCCGGCTTCTGCTCGCGCCACCATGGCCGCGCGAAGTGCAGCAGGATTTTGATCACGCTGCCGAAGCCGATGTCACCGGCGGCAGCGGCCTTCGTTCGCGCAGATACCGGCAGAGCAATGTCCCGCAACAACGGCAACGGAACGGTGACGATCGCGCGGTCGCAGCCGTGCGCGTCACCGCCGGCACAGCGGACCGCGAGCACGCCGCCCTCCTCCGCAATCGCCGACACCGCGCAGCCGAGGCGGATCGCGGCGCCATGCCTGCGGCACTCCTCCACCAGAAATTCGATCAGCGCGCCATAGCCGCCGGCGATCCGCGCCTGCGAATGATGTCCGCCGTCCATCCATTCCTCGCGTAGCGCCAGGATGGAGGCGCGCTCGGGGTCGGCGGCATCGTAGCCTTCGACCATGCGCTCGATGGAATGACGCAGCCGGACATATTCGGGCCCGGCAAAATGACGGCGCAGGAAATCGGCGACGGTGAGGTCGTCCTTCAAGTTCCGGAGCACGGCGTGCAGCTCCGCTTCATGCGGATCGTCGCGATCCTCGTGCGAGAGCCCCGTGCCGTCAAAGCTCCATTGCGTGCCTTCGATCTCCTGGGCTAACAGCCCCGCCTCGCGCAGCAGCGCACGCGTGACCGGCGCCTCGCCATGGATGAATTCGGCGCCGCCATCGGCGGGGTAGCCGAACTGCTCCGCCGGCAGCGGATGGATGCGCCCGCCGCAGCGCTCGCGTGCTTCGAGGATGGTCACTCGCTTGCCGGCGCGTGCAAGCTCGCGCGCCGCGACCAGGCCGGCCGCACCCGCGCCGACGACGACGATGTGCTCTGAGATGTCGGACATGACCGGCGCTTCACCCGGCCAATGCGTGCGGATCGTTCTTGATGAGATAGCGCAGCAGCAGGACGCCGCCGCCGAGCTCCCGCACGCTCTCCAGCGTCATCGCGGTGAGCGGCGCGCGTTTGCCGCCGTCCGCTGCGGACGAATCGAACACGAAGGGCGCGCCGCTGGCGCCATCGATTGCGGGGCTGAGGATCAGGTTGAATTCGTCGATGAGGCCGGCCCGCAGGAAGGCGCCATTGGCGACGCCGCCGCCCTCGACCAGCAGGCGCTTCACCCCCAGCTCGCGGTTGAGGATGTCGAGCGCCAGCGCCAAATCGATCTCGGACTTGCCCGCGAAGAGGT
>Ga0209564_1001258_pt1 | contig 28087 bp, 28 predicted proteins | sample AraplaCol_mMF_r2_FD_184272 | JGI IMG/M metagenome (GOLD analysis project Ga0209564, IMG submission 184272) | Arabidopsis root microbial communities from North Carolina, USA - plate scrape MF_Col_mMF_r2 (SPAdes) (version 3) | ecosystem: Host-associated > Plants > Roots > Endosphere | place: USA...
CAATCATATGGATCATTCTAGGGCTAGCCGTAGGCGTAGACATAGATCCTCACAGTCAGAGAAATCAGATGCCTGCCATAGCGTGACGTCCATCACCCCTGCCAGATGGGGTCTCCTTGTCGCTTACGAAATATTCGCCCTCGATTTTTACCTTGCAGTTTCAGCGCGGGGCGGGGAGGCGCCCTTCAAAGCCCGGGTTGCTCTGGGGAAATTGCGCCGGAAGCGGCGGCCGACGCTATGGTTTGGGCCGCACTGGCACGCCCGGGTTCTAGAACTACATCAAGGTTAACCGAGCTTAACGTCAGACGGAGGAGGGAACGGGTGTACCTCCGGGGGCTTATTCGGCGCCGTCGTCCGCCGGCTGCTCTCCATCTAGATAGGCTAGGCGACGGTCGATCATCTCGCGCGCCTGAACCAGAGCCGCGCGGTCCGATGGCAGTTTGACGAACTGAAGCAATGCGGCATGGTCGGCAAGGTCTTTTCCGCGGAAAATCCAGTGATTGATATGGCGCGCCAGTAACTCGCGCAGAAACTGGCACATATCATGTAGGTCGTCGGCCGGACCACCGGCATGAACGTAGTCGTTCCTAAGCCGCGCGATGTGCTCGAGCTTCCATTTCGACAGCTCGGGCTCTAGCTCGGCGAACACGGCGCGTTCGAGCACCTTCTCATTGGAGCGGCTCTTTGCGTCGGGCTCGACATAGAGCTGTTCGAGCGCCGACCAGTAACGCAGTAAGCGGTGGCTGCTGTCGCGAGTCGCGAGGCCGTCTTGCAAGAGCAGGATCGCTCGAACCAGCACATCTGATAACGGATGACTATCGAGCGCTCCCAACGCCTTACGCGCCCAGGGTACTACCTGAAGGATGCGCTCCATTTGCGGGGGGTGCCGATTCCAAGCCTCCTCATCGTATTCGGGATTGTACCAGATGCGATCCTCGCCGCGGAATTCCTTCTTTTGGAACACGAAGTGGTTTGGCCCAGGCCAGAGCTTGCCTTCAGTCCAATAGCGGCCGCCCCAAGGAGTACGTCGCTGCCAAGTTTCGTAAAGATTGAGGAGTCCAAGCATGAGCTGGAATGCATCCATCATCCGATTGACCGCGCGGTCCTCATTCCGTTCGTCGCAGACGAGGATCACATATCCATAGGAGGCGGGCTTTCGTGGATAGATGCGACCGACGCCGTTTAGCAGATATTCTTCGCGCTGCAGCCAAGCGGGAAGATGCGCAGCCGTGCGGAGGCTCACCCCGCGCCAGTCCAGCTTGAACCCCTTGCTGTGCGCCATATCGCGGGCGCGGAATTTGGTCCACAGGGTGTAGGGCACGGCAGGCACTGCGAGCGCCTTCTTCTGAAAAGCGGTTGCGCTCGTGATAATCGCGTCGGCGTACATCGTGCCGGCGTAGCGGCATTCCAGGAGTGCCTTAGAGAATAGGCCAATTGCTTCCGAACGGCTGATCGCGGGAGTCACCACGAACGCATCGGGCAGGATTTCGAATAGTTCCTTGAAGTCATCGCGTCGGTACATGAGCCCGCCTTCGCTGAGCTCCGTACTCGCCACGAACTCGCGCAGTAGGGCATCGAGCATTGGGTCGGATACCCATTTCTTGCTTCGACTGATCTTCACGAATCCTGGTCCTCCGAGACGCGACCATGCGGCGCGTCAACTAATTGAAATAATCGGAAAATTATGCCGAGCGAGGGCACAATCGACTCCCAGGGTACCGGTCACACCGGCCACCTTAGATCGCCTCACGTGTGTGGACAGAGGAAATTCACAGCGGGCAGCAGGAACGGCCGCAATGTGGGCGAAGCAGGCGCAGAGCCACGATCAGTCAGGCGTCGGACCTTCCTGAATAATCTCGTATCCATTTACCTCAATATACACGACAGCGATGTCGCCTTCGGTAAAGACGAATCTGGGAGGATTTTCGTCTGTGATCGGGACCGAGATTATAGAGCCAGCATTAAGCCCTTTCTTGTAACTGTCCGTTCGAATTTCGACCACCGACCCAATGGTCGGGACACATTCTGAGTTTGTCTTAAAAAGCACCGTCCCACTCAATTCGAAGCGAAGTTCCATCGTGCCCTCTCAGCGTTCGGCAAAGAATCTCCTGCCAAGGAAGATACGCCGTTACAAACGGGGTGGTCCAGACGGATTGCATGTCCGTTCTCGACCGGTTCCCGGCGTCGTACAACTGCCCGTAATCACCCGGGACTGTGTTCCGGCAAAAATTGGACGCCGATTACACCACTGCCAAAAGCGGCCTTGCGACGGATAAGCTCACCCTACTAGCAAGGTACGCTGCGCAACGAAGGGGCAAGCTCCCAGGGAGTTCACTGTCCATCTGCGACCGGCAACATTCCGTGGTGTATTGCTCCTCTTGCGTCATGATGGACTACTGAAGCACTGGTGCAACTTCTGCCGCCACGAGCGGCTCATCCGCAGGTACGTCTGCTAGGAGGTTGTTTATTTCACTGTCTAGCGCGGCGATTCCATTCAATAATGCCTCGACACGTTTAAGCTCATCAGCAGGGTTCAGTCCCTGTCGCACGACAGTCCGCGTGGACGTATGAGCTGCCACGCCACGGAGTGCCCCAAAGGATTCCATGTCGGCGAGGAAGGCAGGATCAATCCGCCTGTGGTCAACACCGATTGGAATAAGAAGAGAAAGAAGGTTCTTCTCTTTAATCCCGTGATTTTCGTTCCGAACGAAGTGATGGAAGGCCGCGATGATCGGCGCGATGCGCTCGGAGATATCTATAAGTTCCGGCCAAGCCTTCCGTTTGTTTTCGCTTGGCGCTTGCAAGGTACTTGGCGGCTCCTCCATTGCACGACCACTGAAGCCGAGAAGGCAAAGGACAGTCCTGGAAACATAACGTCGCTTGAGCCAAGCCGCCCGAGCCTGAGACACAGTTTCGAGCGCTCGGTCTTCGAAAAACGATTCCACTTCAGCGTGAGCGAGAACACGAAACGCCAAGGCTTTGGTAGATATGGCCCCTGCATCGTCATATAGGCCCGTTGGATCAAATTCAGCAGGGAGGAGATGGTTTCGCAATATGGCAAGTTGCTCTACCAGCTCCTCGTACCTCGGAGACGCCATGACTAGACCCCGAACCCTTCGAACGCGATACCTACCTTGTGCAAATCCTCATCTGCGGGACGAAGTTTTGGTGTCTCGAAAGGCATATCCAAGGCACCTCGCAGCGCCAGTCCCCAACGTACAAAACGGGTTAGCGTGTTAGGCACCCCGGCGGTGTCACTCTCGGCGGCCGCCAAGAAGTCCTCGTCTGAGAGGATACCAGCGTAGGCGCCGCGGACCACGCCACCGTTATCTACCATGCCCTGCCTAATAGCAGGGTTCGCAGCATAGAAGATTAGGGCGTCAAAAATCGCCCGGTTGAAAGACATCGAACCCTGCTTACGAGCGACTGCCTCCACTCCAAAGATGTCGATTAGCGCTGCGGCACCGAGATCGAACTCTGCAATAAGACCTAAAACCTCGGCCTCTCGTGCAGGCCACTCTTTGTTAAGAGTGTCGCAGGTCGTGTCGAGGAAGTCTTTCATTCTCCCGCCATATCTGTTGAGGAAGAGTTGGAAGCTAAGGAAGCGCGTCAATAGTTCCACATCTCTCATGCGAGGATCGGCCGTCTCGCGTCCTAGAAGGGCTTGAAGCGGACCTGAGGCAGCCGCGCGATCATCCACCTCATTTGAGAAATGACCTGGAAACATAGCTTGGCGGAGTTCTTGAGGGGAAAGTTTCACACTACCTGTGTTCAGACGAAGAAATACAAGATGAAGAAAATCATGGTCCGGCCAGTTCCTGATGACGACCGTTCGAATTGTGTAGTTCAGGAATGCATTTAAATCCGCCTCGAGGCCCGGATCAGATAGGTCTTCATACCTCTTGCGTATGAGATCATCACGAGCCTCCAAGCCCGACAAGCGGAAGCCATTGTGCGGACCAGTAGCGTTTCCTGTGAACTGGAGAAGAGACAAAAGTCTCTGTTTTCCGTCTAAGACTATATACTTGCCGCGTTGGCCTTGCTTTTCAGCCAGTACAATCTGCGGAACAGGAAGCCCCAAGATCAGCGATTCAACGAACAGGCTTTTCCTCTGCCTCGACCATGCGTCCCGGCGCTGAAATCGCGGATTCATCTCGATATTACTTCGGGTCAGCTGAGATACGATTGTCTCCACAGTCCAGTCGGCAGAATGCAAGACAGCGTCTGAAAAGTTCTGTACCTGCCGAATATCCAATCCGGCATCCTGTTCCTCTGCAAATTCCACATTGACCTCAGACATCCAAGAACCCATCTCTTCAAAACCGGTTGCTTCCCCGACCGTGTCATATCTGTAGGTTGCTCCATGTTATGGTGCAAGCTCAGCCGACACTATGAGCTCCGCGAATAGTGGTAGTCGGTCACTACCCTTCCTTATTCGTGCTGGTGTCCAAGTACGCTGATCATCTGCCACTTTACAGGGAGGCCCAGATCGTGAGCCTCCAGGGTATTGATCTCGACCGCTCCACGCTGGCCGATTGGGTCGGTCGCGCCGCTTTCGAACTGCGCCCGGTCTTTGACGCTCTGATCGCCGATCTGAAGCGGTCGACGAAGCTGTTCATGGATGAGACCCGTGCGCCAGTGCTTGATCCAGGCTCCCGTAAAACCAAGACCGGATACTTCTGGGCGCTGGCCCGTGACAACCGACCGTGGAGCGGAGGTGATCCGCACGGTGTGGCCTTCACCTATGCTCCGGGTCGCGGTGGGCAGCACGCCGAACGGATATTGCAAGGGTTCACGGGCATCCTTCAGGTGGACCGGCTACGCCGGATATAACCGGTTGATCGCACCGGATCGCATCGGGCCGCACATTCGACTTGCCTATTGTTGGGCACATGCGCGTTGGCGGGGCGGTCGAGCGGCCGATCGAACTTGACCTCGACAGCGTCAAGGCGTCGCAAACCCCTCAAATTATATGACGACAGCCTAATTAATATCAAAAGTTGCACAAACGGAAAGACATTTCGCAAGTTTGTGCCTTCAGTATGTTGCTGACGCTAATTCCGAAATCGGGAATAGGAGGGCTCTTGGTCTCGAAATCGTAGGTTGCTTGGTCGACAACATGTCGCGCTTAGAGGGTTGATTGAAACTGCCGGGGATGGTGGGTGGTAATTGAGTTTTAGACATTCAAATCACAAAAATGCGCGTAGTCTGATGGTCGCCATGGGGGGTGGAGATGGCAACGGAAAACTCGGGAACATTGGCGCTGCTTATCGACGGCGATAATGCATCGCCAAAAATCATTGTCGGTCTAATGGCTGAAATCGCCAATTACGGAACGGCGAGCGTCAAACGGATTTACGGTGACTGGACAGGGCCGAATTTGAAGGGCTGGAAGGAATGCCTTCTCGAGCATTCGATTCAGCCAATTCAGCAATTCGCGTATACGACCGGAAAGAATGCGACCGATGGTGCGATGATCATAGACGCCATGGACCTGCTCTATACGGGACGTTTTTCTGGCTTCTGCATCGTCTCTAGCGACAGCGATTTCGCGCGGTTAGCGGCCCGCATCCGTGAACAGGCGGTCACCGTTTATGGGTTCGGTGAGCGCAAGACACCCCGGCCATTCATCACCGCTTGCGACAGGTTCGTTTATTTCGACGTCCTCAACGAAAACGGTGCAGAAATCGAAGAGGCGGCGGCTGCCGCTCCTCAGAAGCCCGCCGAGGCTAAACACGCCACCGCAAAACCCGCCGCGAAGAAGGCAGCCTTGAATAAGACGGCTCGAGACATGTTGATCAACGCTGTTATGGCGACCGCCGACGAAGACGGCCGAGCCAATTTGGCCCAGGTGGGCGGACATTTGGCAAAGCAAGCGCCCGACTTCGTCGCACGCAACTACGGCTTTGCCAGATTGAGTGACCTCGTAAAAGCCTCGGGCCTCGTCACCATCGAGCGAGCGCCGGACAATCCCAAAATCGTTATGGTTCGCCTCAAGAACGGGTAGGTTGAGGATACGCGTGCGATGGTTTTGGGGACGTGCTATTGATCGGGTGACGGGCATGGGCTGCCGAACAAGGTTTCTTGAACTTCTACACGCTGAACTCATCCCGCAATACTGCGACCACCCTTCGCGCGGTTGGGGGAGGGCAGGCTTCATGGACAACTCTGCCCAGGTTTCGGACGCCGATGCATGTGACTTCCTTCGTGCTTTCGAAGGCGGCCTGGTAAGGCATGTCGGACGCGGCTTGTATACAGCAGCAAAGAGCTCAGCCAAAGAGCAGTTGTTTTGGGAATTCGAAAAGAGTGCGGTACCCCGAACATTCACGATCTGGCTCGAGCCTGTCATCACGTTCGCCGCCCTCGCTCGGCTTCATTTCGAGTATGGCTGGCCTGCCGAGTTGATCGGCACTCAGTCAAAGAAATGGGAGTTCGACCTTGTGGCTTACCCAAAGGAGGACGCGGAGAACGAATCTATCGCTGCTGAAATCAAGAAAAGTGCCGAGGAGGTCGAAAAGCTCGTCGAACACATAACCTCACTACGTGGCGAGGGCATGGTCGATGTGACTGGTAATGCCACGATGCGTAACTCGATCAAGAAATACAACGGGTTAGTCGAGCGCGGCGCGAAGGTGTTCTGGGTTGTTGGGCCTGCGAAGCAGAGCTACATTTTCAAGGTGGAGCAACTTGGTGACAAGCGGATTACTCTCACACCTGGTGATGAAGACTTACTAAGGCATTCGAAATCCGTGTAAGCGAGCTATTTCGATGGTGCTGTCTGAGATCGAGGACTATGCCCTCGCAAAGCAAGCAGCAGGGAACCGAATCCGGCCCGAGATGAAGCGGACGGCTCGTAGCCGACTACCATGAACGCGCCGCTCCGGACGCATTTAAGCTTGATCCAGTCGCCGGAGCGGTCGGAACGATAAGGACTGTCCTGACGCTTGCCGACGATGCCTTCCAATTCCATCCTGCAGGCATGCTCAAGCAGTTCTGCCGGGTCGGCATGGACCTCTTCGGAGAGCAGGATCGCGCCGTCGTGGCCGCGCAAGGTTTCTTCGAGCAGATGCCGTCGGGTTCGATATTCGACGTTGCGGATATCGTGACCATCGAGGTAGAGGAGGTCGAACGCATAGAGCAGGGCCGGCGAGACCTGGTTTCCGATCTTTCGTCCGGATGCCCCGAGCGACTTCTGCAGCAGGCTGAAATCCGACCTACCTTGCTCGTCGAGAACGACTGCTTCGCCATCCAGGATCATCGATGTTGGTCCCAAGGCTCGAGCCGCTTCCGCAATCGCCGGGAACCGATTGGTCCAATCGAAGCCGCCTCTGGTGAGAATTTTCACGTGGTTGGCTTCGATGTGAACGTGCAGCCGGTAACCGTTCCACTTGCTCTCCCACCCCCAATCGCCGGTCAATGGTGGTCTCTTGATCAGAAAGGCAAGCGCCGGCTGGACGCGATTGGGCATCGGATCAAACGGGAGCTTTGGCTGCGCAGGATCGCGCGTGCGAATACGGCCGCTCTGCATCGAGGTCGTTTCGTCACGCAGCAACGGTTTCGATCTAGGCGGGCGAGGACGCTTAGTCATGCCGGCAGTGTATCAGCAAAGCTTAAAATTCCTTTGCGCGGTGGAATAGATTTGACTGAGGTGCTCGCCTTTGGTCCGCGTTGAGCTATGATCTTGGTGGCTGGGGGGCTGATTATTGCTGAGCGAAGTCGAGGTCACGTATTATCGTAGTCGGATCGACGATGTGCTGCGCGAAGGACGGCCAACAGCCTGGCAGCGCCAGTTCCTCATCGACATGCGGCAGAAGATCGAGCGCTACGGCCCGCGGGCTCGGCTGACCGAAAAGCAAATGATGACCTTGAGGAAGCTGACAAGGCTACCTGGTCATGCCGATCTTTCGTTCATCAAACCGGTGTCGGCGAACCGGAGAACGCAAATCTCCGGGCGCCGCCATTGGCGAAGAGCCCGACCGTGGCGCTGGGGCCATAGAGAGATCAAATTCTTCGCGTTGATGCTGTTGATGATTGCGCTGTTCGTCGGGCAGACGCTGACGGAATGGCTTCCGAAGAACGGTTTCAGCGCTGGTACAACAGCGCCGTCTGCCGACTTTCAAACTCTATCCTTCACGGTCACCGACGGCGACACGGTTCGTATGAGCGACGGTACACGTGTCCGACTTGTCGGCTTCAACACGCCGGAAAAGTTCGAGCCACAATGCCCGCGTGAAGCTGCACTTGGAAATCGGGCAAGCGAGCGGCTGAGAGAGCTCGTCGCGTCCGGAACGCCGACAGTGACCAGGGTCGCCTGTTCCTGCAAACCCGGAACGGAAGGTACGAACAAATGTAATCACGGGCGGAGTTGCGGAACGCTCACGGTCAATGGTCGTGACGTCGGTGATATCCTGATTTCCGAGGGCTTGGCGGTTTCGTTTGTCTGCCGGGATACCAGTTGTCCGCCGACGCCACGGCCGTGGTGCGGGTAAACTGCGGACTTCGTTAAGCCGGGGGAATCTGAAGAGTGGAATCGGCGCACGGCCTGACCGCTAATCGGGATCCCAACCATTAATTGAGCCATGGCCTGTCATTGACTCCGCACTTTCCCCGTTGGAAAAAGTTGGCACCATTGAAGAGGGGAACCAGTAGAGCGAAGCTGCTCAACAAAGGTAGGGCATATCCGCGGAAGTCGATGAGTTAAGCGAAAATTTTTCCTGTCCTGCCGGAAATGTGTTCGTGGGCGGGGCAGCGGCGATCTACGGCTTTGTGCACCAGATCCTCGCATCGATCGGGCAGCTTGTCCGCGCGCAGTTCAGAACCGCGGTCGGAAAGAATGACCTCGATACCATCACCGCGATACTATCGCCCGAGGGCGACCTCAGCATCGAGACCGCGGCGCGCAAGGTCATCCAGTTCACGCACCGTAAGCTATCGGTCTCGGTCACTGCGATCGGAGACAAGGTGCTGCCCTACCTGTTTCGGGCGCATTGTGACCGTGAGGCCGCGGAATATGAGTTGCACACCAAAATGGCGTCAGCATGCCGGGGCAGCAGTTGGCTCTCAGGAGCGCGGCACGGCGCGTTGCTGTGATGTTCACCTTTTGGGCCAAGAAGATCGCATAATGTATCCAATGTAACAGTGTTCGATAAGAACGCATGTCCGCCTAGCGCTCGATGACGAGTTCCCCCGACGACCGCCCCGTCGAAGCAAAGCAGCGTGGAAACCTAAGATCTCATGGTTGCAGTTCCATGATACTGACCGGGTCGGCTTTTACCTGAACAGCTGCAGGATATGTTCGGGTTGCGAGTTGGCGATGTGCAGCGCCTGCAACGACAGTTGTTGTTGTGATTGCAGAGCCTTCAATCTCGAGGCGGCTTCGCTCATGTCGGCGTCGACGAGCCGCCCCACACCTTTTGCAACAACGTCGATGACATGCTTGTTGTAGTTTTCCTGGATTTTTAACCTTGTCTTCACGGCTCCGAGGAACGCTGCACCGTCAATTGCTTTTGCTAGCATTGTCTGGACGCCGTTGATGTATCCGTCGAGCTTGTAGTTGCCCGTGACATTGACATCCAACAGCCCGAACTCGGGAGGATTGCCAATGTTGTCAGTGGCTCCCGTGATACCCAAGGAGGTTTTGCGTCCTGCCTCCGGTCTTGTCGTCTCGTCCAGGTCATAACGGATAAGTCCTGATCCCAGGTGCGTAGCCTTGATGCTCATACCTTGGTCAGCGAATGCATAGTTCAATACCTGGAGGTAGTCGCCGAGGGAGTTGACTTGGCCATTGGTGGTTCCAAGCGCTGCCATGACGGTGTCTTCCGTCAGCGTGAGTGTCTTTCCAACATCGTTTTCAGTGACCGCGATGTACGCTTCAACGGTAGGCTTCAACTCGAATGCGCCATCCCACCAGCTGTAGGTGAAGGCACGAGTGCCGTAGCCAATCGCCGGGCTGTCCTGAAGGCCGCCGGTCAGCCCGACGCTAAGAGTGGAGTTGACGCCGCTCATGTAATACGAGGAGCCTCTGGCGGAGGTTTCTGCGCTCTGAATGGCGTAAAGGGCGGGATTTGTGCTGTCCTGATAAATTATAACTCGAGTACCGATCACGGACTGCAATACTTGGCGCCATTCTGCTCGGTTGGAGACGACGCCGTTCCAACTGGGGTTCACAGCGTCAATGGTGGCTCGATCGATAGTGTAGGTCTGCGTAAAACCCGGCTGTGGACCTGTCGTCGTCGCAGGGTCATCGGCGTCGAGGTTGAGGGTGAAGCTTACAGCTGTGGTGCCATCGACGAACGTCAACGGACCGCTAAAAGTGTAATCTTCCCTAAAGCTCCATCCCACGGGAGGGAAGTTATAGATCGTGTTACGAATGCCGCCGACCGTGCCGGGGCTGCGATTATCTGCCTGGAGAATGCCGCCGCCCGTCGAATTGAAGAGCGCGGTGCGTAGTAGATCGACGCCGGTGTTCTCTACGGATACATTCCCACTCGCGTCGCGGACGAAGGCGCTAATCAGTTTTGTGGTGGACTGCGCGGCGTCGTAGATGTCGGTGATCGCCGTGTTCAGCCAATTGACTCCGCTGAAGCTCGCCGACTGAGCGATTGAGGTGGCTTGGCTCTTAAGTTGTTCTAGTTCTTTCTGGATTTTCGCCTTATCGACACCCGGCTCCTTGGCCGCAACCAGCTTTGCCTGGAACTCGGTGAGGACCTCGATCACGGATTCCATTCCAGCGTAGGCCACATCAACTTTGGCAGCACCAAGTCCCAGGGCATCTTGAACCGCATTCATGGCGTGGCCGTCGGAACGCATTGTGGTCGCGATGGACCAGTAGGCGGCATTGTCTGCCGCGACACCAACACGATACCCAGTAGACACCTGGTTCTGGGTGGTGTCGAGCTGGCTGTTGATCGACCGGAGGGTGTGGAGCGCAGCAATTGCGCCGATGTTCGTATTGATGCTGGTCATGACAAACCTGGATTGAAATCTTAAAGGTCGTCATGACCGTATGAATGCATTATGCGAGGAAATTCAAATAGAAAACTTGTTAATGAAGTGTTATCAATTCGTACTTTAGGTTGTGCTAACGGCTCTGGCGGTGCCCATTTACTAGCGCGTATCTCGACGTCCTCCGGGCTGAGCTGCCTCAAGACTGGTCGCGAGTTCGATTCCGATCAAGAGCAGCCTATGTCGATTTTCCCGGACAGCAGTACCGAGGGCCGCCCTCGGAACGCGAAGCTACCCACGCAGCGTGCGGCCGATGTCGCGCGAGTGGAATTGGTGCCTGGATGCACACCCAGCAGCCCCTGATGGAGACGATCACTAGATGAGCGGCACTGCTTCGCTTTGTCGGGCGATGCTTTTTTATGGGGCGTTGATGATTTCCCTCGACAGACCCGAAGCGAGATTGCGTGCCTCGGCGTCCATCCAGCTACAAAATCGCCGGACCACTCTCGATTCCGAACGGCGTTGGTAACGATATGACCCGATCTCAACCGGGTCATATTCCGGCAACGCTGCTACCAATGCGCCGGATTCAAATTCCCTCGCTGTGAGGATCGGCGGCGCCAGCACCGGCACGGCTGGCACAACCGCCGCCTCCAGGACTTGCCTGTTCAGGGTCAAGTTGTGAAAATCAAACTCGCACTGAACCGGTGGCAGTGTAGACACCGGAAATGCGGGCGACGAACCTTTACCGACAGGTTGCCCGAGATTGCTTCGCCCTACATGCGACGAACTGAACGGATGGCTGAGATTGTAGGCTTGATTGGCCACAGGATGGGCGGTCGCCCAGGTGAATACTTGATGCATCGGCTTGGCATGCCGGTCAGCGACGACACGATCTTGCGGCAATTGAAGCGCGATAATCCGGCGTCCATACAAAAAGACACTATTCGGGTTGTGGGCATTGATGATTGGAGCTGGCGGCATTCCTCGCGGTACGGGACGATCATGGTCGATCTTGAGCGTCATTCGGTCGTCGATGTTTTGGAGGACCGCAGCGTCGAGAGCGCAAAAGCTTGGTTGCAAGAGCGTCCGACGATCGAGGTCGTGAGCCGAGATCGCTGTGGTTTGTATGCTCAGGCAGCCCGAGAGGGCGCACCGCAGGCCCGCCAGGTGGCTGACCGTTTTCATCTGGTCCAAAATCTCAGGGAGGCAATCAAGGAACAGATGAGCGTTTATGGTCACGCCCATGTTAGACCCATTCTCTCCGAAGATGCTATCGCCAGCGCCAGGTCACAACAGCGCCGTGCCCGCTTGGCGCACAGGCAATCTCGTCAGGAAATATTCGACGCGCTTCAAGCTTTGCGGCAGCAGGGCCTCACCTACAGCGAGATTGCAAGGCGGACCGGATACGAGCGCCGCAGCATCGCGAATTGGCTTACTTCCAATGCACCTCGAGACAGAAATCGGGCGGCATTGAATCCGACATCGCCACTGTATTTTGAAGCTTTCCTGGCCGAATGCTGGAAAAATGGAAACCGCGTTGGGCGCCATCTGTTTTACGATATCAAGAACCGCGGCTACACAGGTAGCCGCTCCAATCTGGAGCGCCTGTTGAAGATGTGGCGTGAAGCCGAAAACATTCAACCCGACGACCCGCCTCCGGATGTGGATGTTTCAGAACCCGTCCGCGATCCTGACACCGGCCATATGATCTCATCTGTGGTTGCCGCAGCTTTGTGCATAAAACCGCGCGGCCTGCTGACAGATCGTCAGGCCAGAAAGGTCAATGCTTTGAAGCAGGGCTCGACAGTGTTCGCCATAATGCGTGGCTTGGCCATGCGCTTCAACGGCATCTTGCGCAGCAGGAGCTCGGAGGCACTGGATGAATGGATCGACGATGCCATCGCCACCGAGCTCACGGCAATCATGCGTTTCGCCAGCGTTTTGCGCCGGGATATTGATGCCGTCAAAAATGCAATCGAACTCCCTTGGAGCAACGGTCAAGCCGAAGGGCAAATCAATCGTCTCAAGATGCTGAAGCGTGCAATGTACGGTCGCGCCGGCCCAGAACTGATGAGGGCGAGAATGCTGCCGCTGAATCACAGAAATTGAGGATGAACCTAATTAAATGCCAAATGACACCGGCATGGAAACTGGCCCACCGTTTCAGCAGTGAAATATGGTCGCTGTTCGTCCTCAAATGCTACGACGTTGTTTGGTTTGCCCAGTGGTTCGGTACCATACTCTACGTGGCTCTCTGGTCTAACAGGGTAGGCCGGGTTCGCTATTTATGGGCTCATGCTTTGACGCTCGTAACCACCGGCACCATCCTTGCCGCCGCGCTTTCTTCGGTAGGGCCAGTCTTCTACGACCATTTTGCCGAGGAAACACGGTTTCATGGCCTCAAAGCTGCCATGGACGGGATCGAGCACAGCTATCTTGTTCGTGGCTATTCAGACTACCTGTTCACTCTTTATGAGACCGGTAGGTCGGGGTTCGGCGGAGGTATCTCGGCGATGCCCAGTGTGCATGTGGCGCTTGCAGTCCTCAACGCTTTGTTTCTGTCTTCGTTGAATAGGTGGTCTGGCGCGGCCGGCTGGGCATTCGCCGCTCTGATCTTCTACGGCTCAATCTATACTGGCTGGCACTATGCCGTCGATGGCTACCTGGCAGCCGCAGTGGCGTTGACCATGTGGTGGCTCACAGGGCGCATGATTGTTCCACCACTCTGCCCGACGCGGACAGACGGGGCATTTGACCGAACCCGCTCGAGCTGAAACGAGAACAACGCATTTGACGAAACAATGCGGGTTTGTCCGGGAAGGCGATCGTCGCCGCTCATCGCAACTCGGCCTGCGCGATTGCGGCCAACTGGCGTCAATCGGATGCTTTCCGCAATTGTTCCACGTCCGTTCTCTCATGATCGCATAATGTATCGTAGGGAAGCGGCTAAACTCCGAAGTCTCACCATTCGCGATGATACTGGATTTTGTCATGCAGGTGCATTACATTGGCCTTGTGAAGGAGATTTGTCATGGCTGCAAATGCACTGGTCCAGACGCGGATTGATGCTGACATCAAGGACCGCGCCACGGCTGTCCTGCAAAACATGGGGCTGACTGTCTCGGATGCTGTTCGTATCCTTCTGACGCGAACGGCGAACGAAGGCTCATTACCGCTCGAGATGGTCGGTAGCAGTGACGCCCACGATGCCTGGTTCCGCGCCAAAGTGTTGGAGGCTCTCGAGGATACGCGACCTGATTACGAGGATGCGGATGCTGAGGCTCGCTTTCGCGAGCGCCGGGCGGCAGCTCTGCGTAAGGCCGGGGCTGGCGACCGATGAGGCTTGTCTGGGCGCAGTATGCGCTTGACGATCGAGACGCTATCTTCAGCTACATTGAAAGTGAAAACCCGAAAGCGGCGGTGCACGTCGACGAGGAGATTGCGCATGCAGTTCGGCGTCTCCTCGACTTTCCCGAAAGCGGCCGCCCTGGTCGAATTGAGGGAACGCGGGAGTTGGTAATTCCTCGCACTCCCTACATCGCCGCCTACACGGTGACAGTCGACCGCGTTCGCATTCTGCGCATTCTGCACGGTGCCCAGATATGGCCCTTTGAGCTCGGCGACGAGTAAATCCTACGCCAATTCTTTTGGCTGTCGGCGGTTCGATTCCTTTCAAGGCGAGGGGTGCGCCGTCGACGGTCAATCGCCGATAGATCGAGGCGTCCCAGGGCCTCCGCCTTTCCAAGGTTTTCCAACGCGGGCCGGAACACACAGGGTGGCAACCGTCACTTCTCGCCGTGCATTCAAAAAACCTTCAGCAACTATTCGACCCGCTGCCTGATCGTGGTTTGCTCGACGCATGACTGTGGCGCCATGGCAGCCGCTATTGGAGAATCTTGACGGTGACTGGCTGGTCCGCAAGCTTCTCGAGTGTACCCAACGACGCCTTGTAGGTGCCGATGTGAATGGTTTGGTTTGAGTAATCGATTCCGGCCGTATTGTAATAGAAGCCGAGATTTCCCCAGGGAATGAAGTAGATGAGGTCACCGTCTTCAGGATCGGATCCGGGTGATCCGGTGTGCTTAAGTTTCCGAGGGAGATAGCTGATTTTTTCGCGACCGGCGAACTCCTCAAGCTTCAGCTTGAGCGGGAGCATTGAAAGAAAGTCACGGACTGCTGGGTTGTCTTCGCCTATTTTTACGTCCACCGACGTCGATCCGCCGGTGAACCGCACCACCGTGCCGACTACAGGCGTCGCCTTGCGATGCTTTGTCTGTGCGAAGGCGCTGGGAGCCAAAGTAGTGAAGAAGGCTGCGAAAAGGATCGCAGTCATTTGGCGGTTGGGGCTTCGCATTTGTTCGATTCTCTTCGACACTTCAACTGGGACACGCTGCCCGATGCAACGGTCGCGGGGCGAAACGCCGCGCATTCGTTCGATATCGGCGACTATAACTGGCCGAACGTGATCCGATTACCTCTGTCGGATCGTTTGCAGTCATGGGTGTATTTCATGAATGCTGCGCGAGGCGGCAAGCGTCGAGGATACTGCCTTCGCTTTCTGTGGGCTGGAACGTCCATTGGTTGCCAGGAGTAGAATACGCGATCGAATTCGACAGCGGGACCGTGCTCGGAAAGAGCGGGAGTGGGGTGTGGCTGTCGATACAATTCATTGAGCCTCATCATAACCGCTTGCGCGTTTCCAGCTCTAATCGATCCTGGCGATGGCGGCTATGATCCCCACCACATCGGACGGAGCGCGCACCACCTCGGCAACCGCACGGATCTTTTTCAAGGAAAGCATCGACGAGAATGCGATTTCATGCAGACCTGCAGCTTTGGAGGACAGCCTTGAGGGGCGTCGCACGGCTCGCGAGCAAGCGGTTCGCGGTAGGTGAAAGGGGCGCTTCGTCCGGCTCGTCGAATGCGCTTGGAGACGCTATCGACCGCGAAGTCAATGAGGGTCTCGCCTATATGTTCTGGGGCCGACTGGTCGCCCTCGGAACGCTCGCAGCGGGGGCGCTCCTTGCCGTGCCTCTCGACCGCTCGGGCCTCTATGTGGTGGCCATCGTAGCGTTTGCACTTCTCAATGCAGTTTCCTTTGGCTTGGCTCGCAACAGTCGCTACGCGACGGTGGCGACTTGGTTGTTCGTGGCCGTGGATGCCGCGGTCTTGACCTATATCTTTGTGACGCCATCGCCGTTCGCTGTCGAAGGCTGGACGTCTCAACTCAATCTTCGGCTGCCGAACTTCCTGTATCTGGGCGTTTTCCTTGTGAGCATGGCGCTCAGCTACTCGCCGGCCCTGGTCATCTGGAGCGGCGTGGTCACGATCGTCATCTGGAACATTGCCTACTGCCGGATCGCCACGCGGCCCAACTCGATCGCCTATGGAAGTGATTTGCTGAATGGTGGCGTTAGTGACGCAGACATCATTGCGCTGGTGCTCGATCCCCGCTCTGTCAGCCTGATCAACCTCTCCTATCAGACGATGTTCCTGGTGCTTGTCACGGTCATCCTTGCGATTTCTGTTTGGCGCTCACGCAGGCTGGTGCGCAGGCAGGTTGCAGCAGAAGCTCAGCGCAGTGCCTTGTCACGCTACTTTTCGCCGAACATCGTGCGTGAGCTGTCGAGCGTGTCGAGCGGCTTCGGGGAACCCACGCTCCAGACTGCCGCGATCCTGTTTGCCGACATGGTTGGTTTTACCAAAATATCGGAGCGGCTTGCGCCGGAGGATCTCGTGAAGCTGCTGAAGGAGTTCCATGCCCGCCTGGCGACCGTTGCGTTTGACCATGGCGGGACAGTGGACAAATACATCGGCGACGAGATCATGGTGCACTTCGGCACGCCACGTCCCCGGCCCGATGATGCAGCGCGAGCGCTGTCATGCGCCCGTGAAATGCTGGAGCAGATCCGGCTCTGGAATGAGCAGCGCGTCGCTCGCGGCGACTATGTCATTGAGGTTGGCATCGGCGTTCACTATGGCGAGGTAATCGTCGGAAATATCGGAGACGAGCGCCGCCTGGAATACACCGTATTGGGTGACACCGTGAACGTTGCAAGCAGACTCGAACGGCTGACGCGCAAAATCGGCACGCCACTCGCAGTCAGCGAGGATCTCCTTACCGCAGCAAGAGCTCAAAGCTCGAACCCGGCGTCCATTGTCCAGGGACTGCAGCCAGACCAGGTCCGCTTCGTGCGCGGGCGTCGCCGACCGATCGCGGTCTGGTATCTCCCTCCCACCGAACAGCAGCAAAGTGGAAGGGGAGCGAGCCGGCGTCAGCACGCGGTCCCGAGCGAGATGGAGCAAGTGGATTGAAACGCACCTGTGAACCGCACTTACGATCTTTGATACCGCAATGCGTCCACCACCACCTTGAATGCCGGCGAGTTCTGATGTCGGCTCGGATAGTAAATATAATAGCCGGAGAAGGGTGGGGACCAGTCTGACAGCAGCGCGACCAGACGTCCCGCTTCAATATGTGTGGTCGCCAGGTCTTCCGGCAAAAAAGCAATTCCATGGCCAGCCAGCGCAGCATCTACCATGGGGTAGGAAGTGTTGAACGTGAGTTGTCCGTCGACCCTGACGCGAAGCTCCTGCCCGTTCTTCTCAAATTCCCAGGTATAGAGGCCGCCGCCGGTTGGCTGCCGCATGTTGATGCAGTCGTGCTGCATCAGATCCTGCGGATGTTGGGGAACGACTCGACCGGCAAGATACCTGGGCGAGGCGACGGCCAACATACGCCAGTCGGGTCCAATTCTGACCGCGATCATATCTTTCTCGATACTCTCGCCCAGCCTCACGCCAGCGTCAAAGCCATCCTCCACGATGTTGCGCAGGCCATTGTCACGGCTCAATTCGATCTTGATGTCGGGATATTTCGAAAGGACCGGCTGCAGTTTTGGCCAAACGATGGTTTCGAGCGCATGGTCCGACAGGGTGATCTTAATCTTACCCGACGGCGTGTCGCGCAACGCCGTAAGTGCCGCCAAATCGCTCCTGATGGCGGATATCCTGGGCGAAAGCGATTGAAAGACGCGATCTCCGGCTTCGGTCAACGCAACGCTTCGAGTGGTACGTGTCAGCAGTCTTAGCCCCATTCTGGTTTCAAGCCGCTTTATCGTATGGCTTAGCGTCGACTGGGTTATGCCAAGTTTGGCGGCCGCCCTCGTAAAGTTTCGTTCCTCAGCAACGGCGAGGAACCATAGGAGGTCGTTGAAGTCTTCTCTGGCCATCGCTTCCCGCTTGGTCCTGCCCTAGCCCATTTATGCGTCATATCGATAAATGTAAGCGAAGCACGGCAACTAATCCATAGCCGCGTCCTTTGCTAGCGTGTGCGGTGAGACAGTTCGGCCCTGGTTCGAGGCATCACGTGCAACCCGAGGAGACCACTATGGAACTCACGATCAATGGGACAAAACATCAGGTCGACATCGAACCCGATACGCCGCTGCTTTGGGTTCTGCGCGACGAGCTTGGAATGACGGGGACGAAATATGGTTGCGGCCTCGCCCAATGCGGCGCCTGCACGGTGCTTGTCGATGGGCAGTCAACGCGGTCTTGCGTCACACCCGTAGAAAGCGTCGCCGGCACCGAGATTATGACGATCGAAGCCGTTGCTGATGATCCGATCGGCCAGAAAGTTGTCGAGGCCTGGGTCTCCAACCAGGTCGCCCAATGCGGCTACTGCCAGTCCGGCCAGGTTATGGCGGCCACCGCGCTTTTGAAGCAAACGCCCAAACCGAGTGATGACGACATTGCCGGCGCGATGGTCAACCTCTGTCGCTGTGGCACCTACAACGCAATCGCCGCGGCCGTCCGCGACGCCGCCCAAGCTTGATCGGAGGTGCACCATGAATGACATGAGGCCCATTGCCCCCGAGGTTCTGGCCAGCGAGAACGGCAAGCCTTTCAAGGTATCCCGTCGCGGCTTTCTTGGCGCGTCCCTGGGCGCGCTTGTTCTTGGCGTTACCCTTCCGGCGAGCCGGACCCGCGCGTTGGCGGCCGCGCCTGCGGCTATCACGCCGGGCTCCCGGGTTGCGGCATTCCTGGAAATCCGGCCCGATAGCACCGTCCTTTTCCGCAGTGCCTTCATCGAAGGAGGGCAGGGGATCTTCACCGCCATGGCGCAGATCGTCGGTGAGGAGCTGGATGTCGATCCCGCGAACTTCGTTGTCGAAGGTGCGCCGCCCGGTCCCGACTACCTCCTGACGGGCGGCGGGCGTTTCACAGGCGGCAGTATGTCCGTCCGCATGAGCTACGACACGATGCGCAAACTCGGCGCGTCCGCGCGGCACATGCTCCTTCAGGCGGCGGCAGCAAAGCTTGGCGTGCCTGTATCCGAGCTTTCGACTGAACCAGGCAAAGTGATCCACGCCGCATCAAGTCGTACGGTCCCTTATGGCGAAATAGCCGACGACGCTGCCGCGTTGCCATTGCCGGCTGAGGTTCCGCTCCGAGATCGGGCGAACTTCCGCTGGATCGGCAAGCCGTTTGCGCGGCTTGACGCGCGCGACAAATCAACGGGCAAGGCGAAGTACTCCATCGATCAGAAGATCGACGGCATGCTCTACGCCGCTGTCCAGCACAGCCCGCGGCTCGGCGGCGAGCCAGGGGCCATGCAGAATGAAGCTGAGGTTCGCGGCATGCCCGGCGTCCATTCCGTCCACAGACTTCCGGGCGCAGTTGCCGTGGTCGCCAACAGTTGGTGGCGCGCCCGCCGCGCTGTCGAGGCCTTGCAGGTGAACTGGACTGGGGCCGCTTCCACGGCATCGCACCCGATGCCAGCCGATTTTTCGTCCGCAGCGCATATGGCGAAATTGAAAGCGGCGTCCGGCGACGGCGTAGCCTTCGAAACGGAGGGCGATGCGGTTGGTGCGCTTGCGGGCGCAGCTCGCGTTGTCGAGGCGGTCTATGACGCGCCTTATCTCGTGCACGGCCAGCTCGAACCCCCATCGGCGCTCGCGCGCTGGAACGAGGATGGATCCCTCGAGTTATGGCTACCCAACCAGGCACCCGAGATGTTCCAGGCCGATGCCGCGAAGTTTGCTGGCATTGCTCCGGAAAAGGTTATCATTCATTCGCCGATGCTCGGTGGCTTCCTCGGGCGGCATTTTCTCTATCAGACAGCGAACCCGTATCCCCAGGCGATCCAGCTTGCGAAGGCGGTCGGGCGTCCGATCAAGCTTCTTTGGAGCCGTGAGGAGGAGTTCTTGCGTGACGCGCTCAGGCCGATGGCGGCGGTCCGTTTCCGCGGCGGACTTGATGCCAAAGGTATGCCGGTGGCACTCTCGGCGGTCGCGGTCGGAGAAGGACCCACGGGCCGCTGGTTTGGTCGCCAGCCCGACAAGGTCGACAGCTCCGCCGTCGAGGGTATCGCCGGCAAAGTCTATGCAATCCCCAACCGCCGTGTCGGTCAGATCCACGTGGATGATCCCGCCATCATCGGCTTCTGGCGTTCCGTCGGCCACTCGATGAACGACTTCTTCTACGAGACGTTCCTCGACGAGTTGGCCGATGCAGGTCAGCAGGATCCTTACGAGTTGCGTCATCGTCTGCTGGCCGGCAGTCCGCGCCACAGGACGCTTCTTGAAGCGGTGGCCGATCTCGCCGGCGGGTGGAAACGAGGTCCGTTTGTTGCCGAAGACGGCACCCGGCGGGCGAGAGGGGTTGCCATGGCCTCACCCTTTGGCAGCGAGGTTGCGACGATCGCCGAAGTGTCGCTGCGAGACGGTGACATCGCCGTCCACGATGTCTGGGTGGCAATCGATCCGGGCAGCATCGTCAATCCCGCAATCATCGAAGCGCAGATGAACTCGGCCGTTGCCCTTGGTCTTTCCTCGGCCCTCCTTGAAGAAGTGGTCTACGTGGACGGCATGCCGCAAGCACGCAACTACGACGGCTATCAGATCCTGACGCCGGATCGCATGCCGCGGGTCCATGTCCGGATCGTCGAAAGCGGTGCGCCCATGGGCGGTATCGGTGAACCGGGCTTACCTGGTGTTCCACCGGCGGTGGCCAACGCCCTTTCGGTGCTCGCCGGCAAGCGTATCCGAAGCCTGCCTCTGTCCAAACTCGATCTCAAGGAAGTCGACGGTTGAAGACGCTCATCCTTGCCTCATTGGCCTCTCTCATCATGGCAGGCGCTTGTGCGCCTGCTTATGCCCAAGGAACGGACGCGTCGCCAGGCGAGCGGTTGTTTGAACAGCGCTGCGGCGCCTGCCATCAACTTGCCACCAATCGGAACGGTGTTGGACCTCATCTGCAGGGTGTGATCGGCCGGTCGGCCGGAAGTGTCGAGGGCTTCAAGTATTCTCCCGCCCTTAAAGGATCCGGCGTGACGTGGACGCCGGAGACCTTGGAGACCTACCTGACAAACCCCGGCGCGATGGTCCGCGGAACGCGCATGACGCAGCGCTTCAACAACGCCGAAGAGCGGCGCGCGATTATCGAGTTCCTTGGCTCGCACTAGGGCTTTAGAAACAATCCGGCGTGTGGCGGCGTCGTACGCGGCGTTGCCACCCGGTACTTTGCGCGGTCGCGGATTTATGGGTCACTTCCATTAATGCAAGCGAAGCGCGGCGGCTAATTCGATTGCTTCCACAATGCTAGTCAGTTGGGAGGGAGAAAACCACCCGTGAGTTGAAGGGCGAAACATCATGACACAAGTGACATACGATAAAACGATAACGAGTCCCGCTGCAGCGTGGGGCGCCGTTGTTTCCATGGCACTGTGCGTCGCGGTGCTGATCGCCTCTGAGTTCATGCCCGTCAGTCTTTTGACGCCGATCGCAAACGATCTTGCCATGACCGAGGGCCAGGCCGGACAGGCAATCTCGATTTCGGGACTGTTCGCCGTGGTGACAAGCCTGTTCATCGCAGGCATCACACGCAACATCGATCGCAAGGCCGTCCTGTCCTCGTTGTCGCTTCTCTTGGTCGTTTCGGGGCTCATCGTTACGTTTGCCCCGAACTACACACTCCTGATGATCGGCCGCGCCTTGCTCGGTATCGCAATTGGCGGCTTTTGGTCGATGTCTACCGCGATTGTCATGCGCCTTCTGCCGGCGAGCGCTGTGCCGAAGGGTCTTGCGATCCTGAATGCTGGGAACGCGATTGCGGCGACAATTTCCGCACCGCTGGGCAGCTTTCTGGGCGACTACATTGGTTGGCGTGGGGCATTCTTTTTTGTGGTACCGCTGGCACTGACTGCGCTTGTCTGGCAATGGCTGAGCATGCCCTCGCTGCCGCCGCGCCAAAGAAGCGCTACCGGCAATGTTTTCCGACTGCTCAAGCGCAGGCAGGTTGCGATTGGCATGACAGCAATTCTGTTGCTGTTCATGGGCCAATTCGCCCTGTTCACCTATCTAAGACCTTTCCTCGAGTCCGTCTCAGGCTACTCCGTTTCCGCTTTGTCTCTGGTGCTGTTGTTGATGGGCCTCGCCGGCGTCATCGGGACCTGGAGCATCAGTTCGCTGCTTGCTACGCGTCTCTATTCGATCGTTATCGGCATTCCCCTTGTCATGGCGGCGATAGCTGTAATGCTCATTGCACTGGGCTCGGAAAAAACCGCAGTCGCTGCTCTATTAATTGCTTGGGGCTTCTTTGGCACCGCCGCCCCTGTCGGATGGGGAACATGGCTGAGCAGGGTTCTCCACGACGACGCAGAGGCGGGCGGGGGCCTCCAGGTCGCTGTCATCCAGTTTGCCATTACCGTTGGCGCGGCTGCTGGTGGGATCCTGTTCGACTGGAGCGGATGGTGGAGTTCGTTCACTTTGGCGGCAGCACTTCTGCTGGGTTCGTCGGTGGCCGCTTGGGCGGCGTGCATTGATTGGGAGCGTTCAAAATGAAACAGGCCCGCGCGCTCACACACCGACTTTGCTCAGCGGTGGCGTTGACGGCGCGATCCAGCCGCGCCTCGGATGGACTGAGGAGACGAACATGAAGGTACGCTTCATTTTTGCCGACCACGACGTCACGGTGACACTCTACGACAATCAGTCTGCACGTGACTTTGCCTCGATGCTTCCGCTCGATTTGACGTTCTCGGATTTCGGCAATGAGAAAATTGCCTATATGCCGCGTAAGCTCAACCTGGAAGCAAGAGGCCCCTTTCCAGACACAGCCCCCGGGGACCTCTGCTACTATATCCCGTGGGGCAATCTCGCCTTCTTCTACGGAAATTACGTCTCCACCAGAGATCTCATCCGGCTCGGTCGCGTTGATGGCGGCGTCGAGCCCCTGCTGACGCGCGGCGAATTTCCGCTTCGCATCGAGCGCTTGTCCTGACACCATCGAAAGGGAGTGAAGCATGCTGGCTACGGTTCTGCACGGCAAAGGCGACATCCGTTGTGAGGAGGTCGCCGAGCCGAAAATCCTCAAGCCCACCGACGCTATCATCAAGCTGGCGGCGTCCTGTGTTTGTGGTTCCGATCTCTGGCCCTACCGCGGGCTCCAGCCGATGGGCGGGCCGGCTCATATGGGTCATGAATATTGCGGCGTGGTCGTCGAAGTCGGCGACGAGGTCAAGACGGTGAAGCCTGGCCAGTTTGTCGTGGGATCATTCTGCATCTCCGACAATACATGCCCCCATTGCCGCTTCGGGTTTCCATCCTCCTGCGAACAGCGCGAGTTCATGTCGGGTGCGCAGGCGCCCTATGCCAGAATTCCTCTTGCTGACGGCACCCTGGTCGCAACGCCGGAGATGCCGGCCGACGATCTCATTCCGAGCCTTTTAGCCGTTTCGGATGTTCTTGGCACGGGCTGGTATGCAGCAGATGCGGCACGAGTCCAGCCGGGTTCGACGGCGGTCGTCGTCGGCGACGGGGCCGTCGGGCTGATGGGTGTGCTTTCCGCCAAGCAGATGGGGGCCGACAAGATCATCGCCATGAGCCGCCACAAAGCCCGTCAGGATCTCGCGCTGGAATTCGGCGCCACACATATCGTTTCGGAACGAGGCGACGAAGGTGTGGCCCGGATCAAGGAACTGACCGGCGGCGTGGGCGCCGAATCCGTGCTTGAATGCGTAGGAACGCAAGAAGCCATGACGCAGGCGATGAACTGCGCTCGACCCGGGGGGCACATCGGCTTTGTCGGAGTTCCCCATGGTGTTCAGATCGACGGACAGACCTTGTTCTTTGCCCAGAAGAGTCTGATGGGCGGCCCGGCTCCCGTCCGTCGCTATCTTCCGTACTTGATGGATTTGGTGCTTAACCGGGAAATAAACCCGGGTAAGGTCTTCGATCTCGAAATTCCCCTCGCTGACGTCGCAGAAGGTTACCGTGCGATGGACGAACGCCGCGCGATCAAGGCGTTGTTGCGGGTTTGAGACTGAGACAAGCTGCCGGGGAGGGTAATCCCACCTGAATCGCCGTTGCCGCGCAGTTGAAGACACCGCGCGGCAAGCGGGGCGCCTCCATTCTTGCCGTTAAAGCTGGCGCCGAGGAGGCGGCGCCGGTCGACCGTATGGATCTGATGAACGATATCTCACTTCACGCGCTGCCAACACCTGTCAGAGCGCTTCTCACGGATGAACCGATTGAACTCCTCACGTTCGCCGCTGACGCCTTCAAGGCAGGACAGGTTGCGATAGCAACACTCGTCGAGATTCGCGGCGGCGCGGCTCGTGCACTCGGCTCTCAGGTGATCATCCTAAGCGACGGTCGCTTTGCGGGGTACGTTTCCGGTGGATGTGTCGAAGCTGCGGTCGCCGCTGAAGCACTTCTTGCCATGGTAGACGGATGCGACCGTACCGTGTCGTTCGGTGATGGATCCCCGTTCCTCGACGTTGTGCTTCCTTGCGGAGGCGGGATCACGGTCGCAATCCATGTCTTGCGACGCGTCGAAGAAATCGAAAAAGCCCTCACATACCTGAAGCAACGCCAAGCCATCGGTCTCCGGTACTGGCCAGAGCGACAGTCGCTGGTGCTGGCCAGCCCGGCGGACCGCGCCAGATGGGTAGGCGGCAGTTTTTTGACCGTCTATCGTCCCAGCATAAAAGTGATCATCTCAGGGCAGACGATCGAAGTGCGAAGCGTTGCACGCCTCGCCGAATGTTCGGGATTTGAGGTAACTGTCTTGGCTCCAGACAGAGGATCGAGTTTGATCCGAGAGATCGTTGACCCCTTTTCGGCCGTCCTGCTTCTGCATCATGACTTGGAGCAGGAAATTCCGGTGCTTGAAGCGGCGCTGCAAACCTCATGCTTTTACCTTGGCGCTCTGGGGAGCAGGCGGACGCACCGACAGCGTCTCGACCGATTGTTGAGACTGGGGCACAGCGAAATCGAACTGGCACGTATCAAGGCGCCGATCGGCCTGTTCGGCCCTGCGCGAGACTCTGCGTCGCTGGCACTTTCGGTCCTTGCGGATGTTGCCGCGTCCCGCTTGTGGGCATTTGGATGATACTGGGAGTGCCCCGCCTGTGGTTACAAGCGCTCGATCGCGATCGCCGGGCGCGATATGGGCAAGCGGCGTGCGCGTCCGGGTCTCTATCAATGCTCCAGCGGCGATTGTCGCTTCCAGTTTACGGTGACGACACACACGCCGCTGCATTCCACAAAGCTTCCCCTGAGTGTCTGGCTGAGGGGCATGTGGCTGATGCTGCAGTCGGATAAAGGTTTGTCCTCGGTGCGCCTGGCCGAGGCTCTGGGCGTGAGCCAACCGACGGCCTGGCGGATGGGACACGCGCTGCGTCTCATGGCGGCGCGCGAACACATGCTCGATGGCACGGTGGAGATCGACCATTTTTATCTCGGTGGACGAGCAAGAATAAATCCGGACGATCCACCACCTGGACGAGGCCGAAAAGGTCTACCGAATACCCAGAAGACGCCGGTCATGGTGATCGTGCAGCGGCCAGATGACGTCACACCCGGCACTCCGGCCGGTGACGCGCGTGCTGCGGTGGTGACGGGTCTTTCGCTCCGTGCAGCGGCGCGCGCCGCCGAAGCGCAGATCGACCCCGACGCCTATTTGATGAGCGATGAGGCGACAGCGTTCATAGCCCTTGGCGAGAACTATGCCAGGCATGACACTGTGAAGCATTCCAGCCGCGAATACGTTCGTGACGCCGTTCATGTCAATTCGGTCGAAGGTTTCAATGCCCGCATCCGCCGCACCATTGCCGGTGTCTTTCATCATATCAGCCCGCAGCACGCCGACCTGTATTTCCACGAGATCGGTTTCCGCTGGTCACAGCGCATTGTGACGGGCTAGGCTGTTCGGAAAACCCGAAATGGCAGGGAACGGATGAAAACCCTGTGGTCGCGAGGGCTCTGTTGCAAACTCCCATTTTGGTTATGTTGGCCGTTGGTCGGGACGTCGATTACCTGGCAGCCTCGCGGCTTTCGAAATTCTGAGCGAGCAGTGCTACAGCCTCCGTCAGCGCACTCGGTCCGACGCCGAAAGCGCGTTCAACGATGCGTGCTTCTCCACGGACGTCACCCGTCAGGTTGAAGATCGCGGCCTGTCCTTTGCGCAAAGCGCGCATGACCTCGAAACCTTTGATCGTCGCATAGGCCGTTTTCAGCGTCTTGAATCCTCTCACCGGTTTGATCAGTTGCTTCAGCTTGCCGTGATCGGCCTCAACGACGTTGTTCAGATATTTGACCTGCCGGTGCACAAGGCCTCCGGGACATTTGCCTTCGGCCTTCAATTGGGCAATGGCAATGCCATAAGTCGGAGCCTTGTCGGTGTTGATGACGGTTGGCTGTTCCCAGTCCTTCAGGCGATTCAACGCCTTGCCGAGAAAGCGCTTGGCGGCTTTGGCATTGCGAGTCGGGGACAGATAGAAATCGATCGTGTTGCCGATTGTCGACGGCCCGGTAAAGGTAGGTCCATTGTCCCCGGACTTTCACATAGGTTTCGTCTACGCGCCAGCTCGTTGACCGCGGCCGGCGCCAGTGCCAGCGCAGCCGCTTTTCAATCTCCGTCGCATATCTCTGGACCCAACGATAGATCGTGGAATGGTCGACGGGCACACCTCGTTCTCCCATCATATGCTCAAGGTCGCGGTAGCTCACCCCATACCGACAATACCATCGCACCGCCCACAAAATCACTTCACCCTGAAAATGGCGCCACTTGAAATCGCTCATCAATAGTCTCGCTGCAAATCTTCGGCGTTCGTTCGGACATCAACGGGATTTTTGCAACAGAGCCATTCTTTTCGCCGACATGGCAGGGTCCACCGCCGAAGCGAGCCAAACTTCGCCTGTTCGACTTGTCGAATTCCTCAACGACGTTTTCACGGCCTTTGATCAGCTGGTTGAGCGCCATGGCCTAGAGAAAATCAAAACCACGGGCGACAACTATATGGTTGTCAGCGGCGTGCCCGTGGCGCGATCGGATCATGCCGCTGCCCTGGTTCGTCTTGGGATCGAAATGCTCAATGCTGCCGGCCGATTGCATGATCCGCATGAACGCACCGTGTGCATTCGCATCGGCATAGGCTGTTGGTCGGCCCGAAGACCGGGATGACTCATTCGAACAGTTAGCTGATAATTGCAAGAAAGGTAACCGGGTGGCGCGCTCGCGGTGGTGGGATCCAGCTTCCAGGTCAACGTACAGCTAACCACTGCCGGCCAAAATCAGAAGACCGCTGTGGGGCACGATTTTCCCGTCAGGCTCCTCCCCCGAGAACCGCAATGGAGGCGACGGAACCGTCCTTCACGAGCCCCGTGCAAACGGCGTGTTGCTAGGTTGTTCACGTTCGGGGGGGGAGGGCCAAAATGATCGCATAATGTATCGAGTGGAACGCTCCTGATCCCACTTCATATCGGATCGCCTGCGTAGTGCTATTCCTGGCCTCGAGATAACTGTTTCATTGCTTCGTGCGGATCGAAGCCCAAGAGAACAGCGAGCTCCAGGAACTTCACGACGTTCGGCGTTCCAGCACGTTGACGGGAATCCGTCGCCCAGGAAGATCAGGAACGTGTCGTCGGCGCTGATGGCCAATGCGTTGTCGCGCGCCAGGGCAAGCATGGATTCGTCATTACCCGGCCAGGTTATCGCGCAGTATGCGGATTTCGGATTAACGGGACAGCGATTCCGGTAAATCCCGGACAGTCGTTTCACTAAATCGCGGACAGTCTCGCGGGGTCGACCTTCGTTCGCCTGGTTGATGTCATTTGTTATTGATTTCGGC
>Ga0209564_1001273_pt1 | contig 27736 bp, 29 predicted proteins | sample AraplaCol_mMF_r2_FD_184272 | JGI IMG/M metagenome (GOLD analysis project Ga0209564, IMG submission 184272) | Arabidopsis root microbial communities from North Carolina, USA - plate scrape MF_Col_mMF_r2 (SPAdes) (version 3) | ecosystem: Host-associated > Plants > Roots > Endosphere | place: USA...
GCACGAATGGCCGGCCACCGAAAACTGTCGTCAGACGGCCGAGTGCATAGTCGAAAACGGCAGGATCTTGCCTCAATCCGTCGGGTATCACCTGTCCGAGCAAGCCGCCATGAAGCCGGAAATAGTTGTCAAGCCATTTAACTCCACTGGACGAATAAGCCAGCCGCCGTTGCGCAGCAGTGTCGACGTCCGTTTCTGCGACCATGTTCAGCGAAAGTTGTCGGCGCGTCTGCACGCGCTCATATTTCATATCCTCGTTGCTGGGATCGTCTATCCAGCGCACGCCGCGCGTGCTGAGGAAGCGACGGATATCGGCCCGGCTGGAGAAGAGAAGCGGCCGCAGGATCCAGAAGCGCCGGTCAAAGAGCACAGCATCCGCAATGCCGGTCGAAAGCTGCTCGGCTCGCTTGCCCTGCATCTCCAGCGTTTCGCGTTGATCGTCGGCTGTATGTCCGGTGACGATGAGATCCGCTCCAAGCGCTTCCGCCGCCTCGGCCAGCAGGCCGTAGCGCGCCTCGCGTGCGGCAGCCATGATGCCGGTCTTCGGTTTTTCGCCTTGCCAGACCACGGTGTCGTGCGGAATGCCAAGTGACCCACAGAGGGCTGCGACGTCGCGCGCCTCATCTGCAGATCCGCTGCGCAACGCATGATCGACGGTGGCGGCACAAAGGGAAATTCGAGGATTGGGTGTGGCCTTCAGCACCTCGGAGAGCAGAAGAAGCAGGCCAGTAGAATCGCTGCCCCCTGAGATCGCGACAAGAATGCGCGCGGGCGTCTTCAGCGAAGTGAGGAAACGGCCAATTGCCGCTTCGGGAGACATCAGGTCCTCCGGAAACAAGCCGGAAGACCTTAGCAGGCGAGACGCTTCTGTTCGCTCGCGACCTTATTTATGACGGCGCGGGACGCCTTCGGGTACCGCTTGCTGACTTCGCGGAGCGTCGCACAGGCAGTATCGGTATTGTCGAGTGCGGCAAGCGACATGCCGAGCTTCAGCAACATCTCAGGCGCCTTCTCGGATGTGCCATATTTCTGATGGGCGTTCAGGAAGGTCTTCGCAGATTCGTTGAACTTGCCCTGCGAATAAAGCGCCTCGCCGAGCCAGAAATTGGCATCCGCAGCCCGCGAGCTGTTCGGATAACGGGAAATATACTGCGTAAATTCCTGCTCAGCCGTGCCGTAGTCGCCGGAAAGCACATGGCCATAGGCAGCCCTGTACTGATCACCCTCGCTGCCGAGCGAAGCAGTCTGCTGCGGCGCCCCGGCATCCGGCAGCGGCGCGGAACCGACAGTCGCATTCTTGTTCATGGTATTGCCCATAGGATTGCCGTTCTGGTCGAAATCCATGGAGCCGAGCTCACGCGGCGGCTGGCCGAGGCCTTCATTGGCGGGCACGTCGGTGGAGGGAGCCGTTTCGGCTCCCTGTGGGGCTTGAATGACCTTGGCGATATCGTCGCCCCCGCCTGATGCCGGAGGAGCAACGTCTGCTTCACTCTTCTTCACCGGCGTCTTGGCCGCACCGCCACCACTTGCACCGCCGCCCGTCTTTTCAAGCTGCTGGAAGCGGAATTCATTGTCTTCCTGCTGCTTGCGGATCGTCTCCTGCATCTGGAGGAGCTGAAAGCTCATTTCCTCGATACGGCCGTTCAGCTGCCGCATCTGGTCTTCCATCTGCTGGATGCGGACTTCCGCTCCGCTGCTCTGCACGTTGACGACCGGCGCTGCCGGCTGGCTCTGTTCTGCGGATTGGCCGCCGATGTGCAAGCCGAAGAACGAAGCGGAATACGCCGCTCGTTCGCTCCCGGTCACGGCCGCAAGGCACAGCATGCCTGCGACGACTAGATTCTTCATTTGTATCGTCCTGTCCCAGTGATTCTTCGCGCCCCGATGGCACGAACAGGAGATTTTTCCAATTGCTTTCAAAAAGCAACGGAGTCTGGCCAAAGTGTGGTCAAAAAGAAAAGGCGGCCCGCAAGAGGCCGCCTCGTCAAATTCCGGCTTTGGCCGTGAATTACATGCCTGCGCCACCGAGAACGGTGACCGCACGGCGGTTCTGCGACCAGCAGGAAATATCATCGCAGACAGCAACCGGACGTTCCTTGCCGTAGGAGATCGTCTTCAGACGCTGGGCCGGAACGCCGCGCGAGGCGAGATAATCCTTGGTGGCTGCAGCGCGGCGAGCGCCGAGAGCAAGGTTATATTCGCGCGTACCACGTTCGTCGGCATGACCTTCGACCGTAACCTGGTAGTTCGGATAACGACCGAGCCACTGTGCCTGACGGTCGAGCGTCTGGGCAGCATCGGCGCGGATCGACGTGGAGTCGGTGTCGAAAAAGATGCGGTCGCCGACATTGACCGTGAAGTCCTGGGCGGAGCCCGGCGTTGCTGCGCCGGCACCGAGGCCGAGTTCACCGGCGCTGTTCGGCACGCCATTCTTCTTGTTGGCGCAGCTCGCAAGAGCGAGCCCGGCAACAAGTGCGATCATGACGGGGTTGCGGGCGAAATTCTGCATGCGGCTCATTGCCGGGGTGTGAATTCGGCTCATGGCCGGGTCTCCTTGCGACTTCAATCAGGGTTTCCGGACAGTAACCGCACTCGGTTAACCGGCCATCAAAGATTATGGTTAACGATTCGTTGATTTGTCCCTGCATCGCCCATTTTCAGGACTTTGCGGCGACATGAAGGCGAATTTCCGCTCGTCCACTATTCAAGGAGCGGCGACCAGGCCGGGTCCGAACCATAGGCCGGCGTCTTGATCGCCTGCTCATTGTAGCCCGTCAGATCGATCGAATAGAGCTGCGGGCCACCCGCACCTGCTGCCTGACGGAAGAACATTATGACGCGACCATTCGGCGCCCAGGTCGGACCTTCATTGTGGAAACCCGTGGTCAGGATACGCTCACCCGAACCATCCGGCTTCATGACACCGATAGAGAACTTGCCGCCCGACTGCTTGGTGAAAGCGATCAGATCGCCGCGTGGCGACCAGACCGGCGTCGAGTACCTGCCGTCACCGAAGGAGATTCGGCTCTGGCCCGAACCATCGGCATTCATGACGTAGATCTGCGACTGTCCGCCGCGGTCACTTTCGAAGGCGATGCGATTGCCATCGGGCGAATAGGAGGGCGAAGTGTCGATCGCGGCCGTCGATGTCAGGCGGGTCGTCGTACGCGAACGCAGATCCATCGTGTAGATGTTCGAGTTGCCTTCCTGCTGCAGGCTCATGATGACCTTCTGGCCATCGGGAGAGAAGCGCGGCGAGAAGGTCATGCCCGGGAAGTTGCCGACCACTTCGCGCTGCCCGGTTTCGAGCTGCAGCAGATAGACGCGCGGCTGCTGGTTTGCGAAGGACATGTAGGTCACTTCCTGCCGGCTTGGCGAGAAGCGCGGCGTCAGAACGAGGTCGCTGCCGTCAGTCAGCATGCGCACATTGAAGCCATCCTGGTCCATGATGGCAAGCTGGCGCTTGCGCTGTTGCTTGGTGCCGGATTCCGAAACGAAAACGACACGCGTATCGAAATACCCCTCTTCGCCGGTGATCTGCTTGTAGATCGCATCTGCGATGATGTGGGCGACACGACGCCAATTCTCCGGCTGCGTGTAGAACTGCTGGCCAGTCATCTGCTGACCGGCGAACGTGTCCCACAGACGGAACTCGGCGCGAAGACGGCCATCCGCCTCCTGGGTAACGCGACCGGTGACCAATGCCTGAGCATTGATGACCTTCCAGTCCTCGAAACGCGGCGAGGCGTCCGGATTGGAAATCTTCTCGATGAAGGCTGTCTTGTTGATCGGCGCAAATAGTCCAGACCGCTGCAGGTCGGCCGCGATGACCTGCGAGACCTGCGCACCCATGTTGCCCTGCAGAAAGTCTGTCACCGCGATCGGCAGCGGCTGGACGTTACCCTTATTGATGTTGATCTCAACAAGTGCGTTGGCCGGCGTCGCGAAGGCAGCGGCGGTCATCAGACCGGCAGCAACCATGATGGCGCGGAAGAAGGAACACTTTGTCATACCAAACAGCCTTTCAGCATTTATGGGTTCAGGTCGCTGGCATCGAAGTTAAAGATAACTTCCTTCCAGCCATCGTATTTGTCTTTTGGGAGCATCGTGAAAGGAGCCGCGCGGACGATCGCACGAAATGCAGCGTCCCTAATGGTTTTACGCGTCGCCTCGCTACCGCCGCTGGCGTCAGCCTCAGGGGTTCCCAAGATATTGCCGTCTTTGCCGAGTTTCACACGAAATTGCAGTTTGACGCTGCCGGCATCCTTGAGGTTACCGGGGAGTACGAAACGGTCAGCGACCGAGCGTTTCATCGCATCCATGGTCGCTTGGCCTATCATCGGCACTTTCGTACCGCTTTCTTTGCGCGCGACGGTGTCAGCACGCGCATTAAGAGAAAGCGTGCAAGCAATCGCCAATATCGCCATGGTCCCGAAAGACTTCGCAAAATGGAATCGCCAGTGCAGCATCTAGATTCCCAGATCGCTCGGATCAAAGTTGACGACGACTTCGTTCCAGGCGTCGTATTTGTCTTTCGGCAGACTTGAGAAAGGCGCTGATTTCATGATGGCGCGATAGGCACCGCCGGCCAGAGCCCGGCGGGTGGAATCATTGTCGCCACCGGTCGCTTCGACTTCCGGCTCGCCGATGATATTGCCGTCCTGATCAAGCTTCATATGAACCTTGATGCGCACGTCAGCCATGCCTTCCATGCCGGGAATGACCGACCAGTTGCCGGCGATCGCGCTTTTCAGCGCATCCATTTCACTGAGAGACAACTTCGAAGCACCGTTCGTCGCCTTCTTGGCGCCCAGCGATGCTTCCTGCGTCGACCGCTTAGTGCCGCCGGCGGAGGGATCGGTCTTGTTCAGCAGTGCAGAGATTTCATCCGCATTGAAGTCGCTCTTCATCGACGAAGCGGATTTCGCCACTTCCTGTTTCTTATCGGCCTTTTTCTTGTCCGTCGGCACTTCCGCAGCCTTCGGCTGGTCCGGCGTCTTTTCCGGCGGCTTTTCGGCAGGTTTCTGCTCCGGCGGCTTTACCTGCGGCTTGACGACCGGGGTCGGCACCTTGTCCGGCAGTGCTTCCGCATCCGGTTTCGGCGGCTCTTCAGGTTTGGCCTGTTCCTCCGGCGGCTTTTCCTCAGGCTTCGGCGGCGGCATTATTTCTGCCGGCTTAGTCTGCGGAATGGAAGCGACTTGCTTCGGCTGCTCGACCTCGGTCTCTTCCTTGTTGACTTCCTTGACGTCGTTCGGCTTCGGGTCGATCTGCGGCTGCGGCTTGTCGCTCGAATTGGCGGCGGCCGCGTCGCTGTTGCTCGGCTTGGCGTTCGGAACCGGCGGCGTCTTCAGATCGGCCTTATTGTCACCGGCATTTTCCGACGGCTCCGGGATTGGCGGCCGCGTCGTGGGCACAGGCGCAGAGGTCTCCTTCATTGGAGCCTTCTTATCGCCCTGCTGCATCTGCGTGATGGATTCCACCGGCACCAGATCGACCGGCATTGCCTCGAAATCCTCCACCTTGAAGGATTCCGGAGTGCCCAACGATACCAGCGCCCAGGTAAGCACCAGCCCGTGCAGAACCGCAGATGTGACGACGCTGGTCTTCATCTTGAGCGTTACTGGTCCTTCTTCTGCTGCGTCACGAGGCCGATATTCTTGAAGCCCGCGCCCTGGATACGGGCCATGACGTCAGCAATCACGCCATAAGGCGCAGTCGCATCGCCGCGCACGAAGATGCGCTCGTTGTAGCCGGTGGTGGCGATCGCCTCGAGCTTTGCAGCAATTTCCTCAGCCGGGATCGGCGTTTCCTGCAGATAGACTTCGCCGCTGTTCTTGACCGAGATCGTGATCGGCTGCGTCTCGGAATTCAGTGCCTTGGCCTGCGTTTCCGGCAGATCGATCGGCACGCCGACCGTCATCATCGGGGCCGCCACCATGAAGATGATGAGCAGCACGAGCATGACGTCGACGAGCGGCGTCACGTTGATTTCGGAGATAACTCCCTTGTTGCGGCCACCGCGGCGGCGGCGTCCGCCGCCTCCTCCGCTATTGCCGCCTACAGCCATACCCATGGTCGTCTACTCCGTTACTGGGCCGCCTGGCGCGGCTGCAGCTTCTCGTCGATCTGGCGCGAAAGGATGGCGGAGAATTCGTCCGCAAAGCCTTCCATGCGACCCGAGAGCTTGCCGGCGTCGGCGGAGAACTTGTTGTAGGCGATAACCGCCGGGATAGCGGCGACGAGACCGATGGCGGTTGCGAGGAGCGCTTCCGCGATACCGGGTGCCACGACCGCAAGGTTGGTGGACTTCGAGCCGGCGATTGCCTGGAACGAGGTCATGATACCGACGACCGTACCGAACAGGCCGATGAAGGGACCAGCCGAACCGATCGTCGCAAGCGAGCCGAGGCGCGCCGAGAGATATTCGGATTCACGGGCGAGCGTCACGTCCATGGCGCGGTCGATACGCATTTGCAGACCGATCGGCGAACGCGCGCCGCGCTCGAAGGACTTCTTCCATTCGCGCATCGCCGCGACAAAGATTGCCGCCAGGCCGGTATTGTTGCGCTCGGAAAGCGTCCGGTAGAGTTCTTCCAGCGACTGGCCCGACCAGAAGACCTGCTCGAACTTGTCGAACTGGCGACGGGCACGGCCGTAAGCCAGGTATTTGTCGATGACGATAGCCCAGGTCCACACCGAAGCGGCGATAAGGCCGAGCATAACCAGCTTGACGACAATGCCGGCCTGCATGAAAAGCGACCAGAGGCTGACGTCGGTCGTGGCTGCTGCCAATCCTACTTGTTCCATAGATCCAAAATCCCCGAATCCAAACGCCCGGCGCTTGACCGGGCGGCACGAAGTGATCACGCAAGAATGTCTGGCGGCCGCCGCCCAAAGCCCTGGTCAAGCTTCCAAGCTCTTCATCCGCCTTCTTGACGTCAAATTTGGTCAAAGGAAGGCGTGCGTCGCACAAACTCCGACTCCACGAGTAAGACACCATTATGGTTAATAGATCGTTAGTGCCAGACTATGACAGCAGGAATATCGCGGGAGATTTTGTTCCTGGATTAACTTGACCGGTACATTGTCCGGTTGCCGAACACAGCGCTATCTTGCAGCGCGGAAATTCCTTCACATAAAATTCAAGTTTTTACAAGCCCTCGATTCGGCCAGTTCGAGGCCGCAAAATCGCAGGCACGCATCGGTCTTTTCAGGTCTCGGGAATGAGCATCTGTCTGGCCAGCGCCTCCGGCAACCGGCGCGGCCGTCCTTTGGCGTTGATGACGGCAATGATGACCTTGGCGGCAATCAGCAGCGTGTCGTCACGACGGATTTCCTGGTTGAGCACCATCTTGGCGCCGCCGGCTTTCTCGGTATGGGTCAGCACGGTCAGAATGTCATCCATGCGGGCGGGGGTCTTGAAGTCGATCTCCATCCGATGAACGACGAAAACGAGCCCTTCCTCATCGGCATTGACGAGTTCACGCTGCTCGACACCGAGACACCGCAGATAGTCGGTGCGACCGCGTTCGAGAAAATGGAGATAACGGGCGTGATAGACCAGACCGGAGAAATCCGTATCTTCGTAGTAGACCCGCTGGACGAGTCGATGACCCGCCTCGACGAGTTCGCCGGAAATAGAAAAGCCGTGTTCCGCCATAATTTTCTCCAAACTTTCCGGCCCTCTTTGACGCAACATCTCTCGACAGGCAAGCATTGAACAATTGTCATATTTCCTAACTATCCCCGTTAGGAAGCAACCGATGAGGAGCCAGTGGAATGAAGATTGCGGTGATGGGCGGAGACGGTTTCATCGGTTGGCCAACCTCACTGCATCTCTCCGATGCCGGCCATGATGTTCACATCCTCGATAATCTCTCCCGCCGTTGGATCGATACGGAACTCGGTGTCCAGTCGCTGACCCCGATGGACTCGATACAAGAGCGCACGCGCATCTGGCATGCAGAAACCGGCCGCCGCATCCATTTCAATCTGATCGACCTCGCCCGCGACTATGAGCTGCTCAAGAAGTGGCTCGCGGAAAACCGGCCCGATGCGATCATCCATTTCGCCGAACAGCGCGCCGCCCCCTACTCGATGAAAAGCGACCGCCACAAGAATTACACTGTTAACAACAATGTCAGCGCCACGCACAATCTCCTGAATGCGTTGGTCGAGCTGCAGCTCGATGCGCATCTCGTCCACCTGGGCACCATGGGCGTCTATGGCTATTCGACAGTCGGCGCAGCCATTCCAGAAGGTTATCTTCCCGTCGGCATCGAAACGATGGATGGCGAAACGGCTTCCCAGGAAATTCTCTATCCGTCCAATCCCGGCTCGATCTACCACATGACGAAGTGCCTGGATCAGCTGCTTTTCCAGTTCTATGCCAAGAATGATGGTCTCAGGATCACGGATCTGCATCAAGGCATCGTCTGGGGCACGCATACCGAACAGACGCGCCGCCATCCGCAGCTCATCAACCGCTTCGATTATGATGGTGACTACGGCACCGTGCTGAACCGCTTCCTCATTCAGGCCGCCATCGGCTACCCGCTGACGGTCCACGGCACCGGAGGCCAGACGCGCGCCTTCATCCATATTCAGGATTCCGTGCGCTGCATCGAGCTGGCGCTGAAGAACCCGCCTGCCCGTGGCTCGCGGGTCGAGATCTTCAATCAGATGACCGAGACCCATCGTGTGCGCGATCTCGCCGAGATGATCGCCAGGATGAGCGGCTCCGAAATCGTCTGGTTGCCGAATCCGCGCAAGGAAGCTGCGGAGAATGATCTGGTCGTCAAGAACGACAAGTTTCTGGGCCTTGGCCTCAACCCGATCACCCTGCAGACCGGCCTGCTGGACGAGATCGTCGACGTCGCCAAGAAATTCGCCTACCGCGTCGACCGCTCCCGCGTCCCGGCCGTCTCCGCCTGGACGAAGGATATCGCCGCGACGATCAATCACGACCCGGAAGGCAAGCGGCTGAAGTCCGTATCATGAGGGGCGCTTTCTCCGCAAAGCAACGGCTCCGCAGGAGCGAAGCCGTTCAGGAAAGCACCCTGCATTCATGACTTCTACCCCTCACTTCGCTTATGTCAGTCTCGTCACCAACGCCGATTACGCCATGGGCGCGACAGCGCTGGCAAAGTCGCTGCGCCGCACTGGCACGGAAGCCGCAATCGTCATCCTGCATACGGGCGGTGTCGATGCGGCTGCCCTCTCATCGCTGGACGCTCTCGGCTGCCGGTTGATCGAAGTCGAGCATCTGCCGCTGTCGGATACCTTCAACGAGCGCCATGCACGCGGCAATCTCCACGCCGCAGCGCCCTTCACCAAAGGCCGCAAGCCGGCCTTTCATTCGCCGCTCGACAATTTTTGCAAGCTGCGCCTCTGGCAGCTTGTCGAATACGAGCGCTGCGTCTTCATCGATGCCGACGCGATCGTGCTGAAGAACGTCGATAAGCTCTTCGCCTACCCGGAATTCTCCGCGGCGCCTAATGTCTATGAAAGCCTCGCCGACTTCCGTCGCATGAACTCAGGCGTCTTCGTTGCCCGTCCGTCAGAAGAGACATTCAGGAGAATGCTGGAGCTTCTGGATCAGCCCGAGATCTTTTGGCGGCGCACAGATCAGACCTTTCTCGAAACCTTCTTTCCCGATTGGCACGGCCTGCCGGTCTATTTCAACATGCTGCAATATGTCTGGTTCACCATGCCGGCCCTGTGGGATTGGAAGAGCATTTCGATCCTGCACTATCAATATGAAAAACCGTGGGAAAAAGATCATCCGAAGGCGGCGGAGCTACAACCTTTGATCGATTTGTGGCATTGTTTCCATACTGACAGCCACGTGCCGGAGATTGCATCTCTGGCCAATCCGGATGAGGCGGCATGAAAGTACTGGTATCAGGCGGAACGGGCCTCGTCGGACGTTATATCGTCGAAGAGCTGCTTTCCGCCGGATATCAGGTGATTATAGGCGGACGGCGCGCGCCGCTTCCCCAAGCCTACTCCCGTCCGGTTGATTTTGCTCCGCTTTCGCTGGATCCGGACGAAGACAATATCGGCGCCTTCGATGATGCCTATTTCTTCGTGCATGCCGCCTTCAGCCACCTCGAAGGAAAATATCGCGGCGGCGAAGGCAATGACCCGATGACATTTCGCCGCCTGAACCTCGACGGCACCGTAAAACTCTTCGAAGAGGCAAAGCGTGCGGGCACCCGCCGTTGCATCTTCATCTCCACCCGTGCGGCCTATGGCGAACATGCGCCGGGCACCGAGCTTTTCGAGACCATGCCCGCCACGCCGGAAACTCTTTACGGACAGGTCAAGCTCGATGCGGAGCGGGCGCTCGCCCATCTCTCCGGCCCAGGCTTTGCGGGAGCAAGTCTGCGAGCAACCGGCGTTTACGGTGATAATTCTCCAGGCAAATGGGATCGATTGATCGATGACTATCTGAGCGGCCGGCCTGTCTTACCACGCGCGGGAACCGAAGTGCATGGTCGCGATCTCGGCCGTGCCGTGCGGCTGATGCTGGAAACAGAAAGCGCCCGGATCTCCGGCGAAATCTTCAACGTCTCCGATATCGCCGCTGATACGAGGGATACTCTTTCACCGATCCGGCATCACGCCGACTGTCCATTCCCGCTGCCCGAGGCAGCGGACAAGGCAGGCCTTTGCGCCATGAATACGGACAAAATCCGCGCGCTCGGCTGGAAGCCCGGGGGCATGCCCCTTTTCGAGCAGACAATGCGGCAATTGGCCGAGAAACAAACGGTTCCGCGGCCCAGTTCCACGCAAGTCTGATCTGGCAAAGTGCGCCCCAAATGTAATCGGGGGTATATTATGCAGCTCGCAACCGTTTCGGCGTCCATTCTTCTGCGTGGCACCCAGCCGGCACAATCCGGCGTTTCGTCCACGAGTGATGAGCCCGATGCCGGCGTATTGAAGATCCAGCGGCAGTCGCTGGCGCTGGAGCAGGCGCGCAATTCGCTGGCTAGCTCCGCCGACGATGCGAAAAGCCGCGCCCAGCGCAAGCTTGAGGAAGCCAAGCAGGAACTTCAGGCGCTGAAAACGGCCGGCTTCCCGCCTGAAGTGATTGCACGTCTTGCCGCTGAACTCGCGCGCAAGGTCGGCGCGGCAGCCTCCGAATTCGCCTCAGCCGTTGCAACCGGCGGCTCGTCCGCCCCAAGTGCTGCGACCGGCGCGGCAGCCACATCAGCTTCCGCCGCCACCACGACTGATGCCACCACGACGGGCACCACCGCGAGTGCAACGGCCGGCGCTGTTGCAAGCGACGCAACGGCTTCTACCGAGACACCGCAGGATGCCGCAACGACCGCTGAAGCAGCCGAAGACGGCACGAACACTGCGGAAATGGATGGCGCTGCTCATGCCCGCAAAGCCTATCAGGAAACCGTCGATGACGGTCCGAAATCATCGACAATTTCCGCCGATGACCGCCAGACGATGGAAGAATTCAAATCCATCGTCCGCGAACTGAAACAGATCCTCGAAAAGGCCATGCGCGATCTGCGCGAGAAGAACCGCGATACTGCCGCCGAAGGTGCGATCGGGGCAGCGCAATCAGCCGTGACCGGCCTGTCGGCTGCGGTACCCACGGCGGCCATTCCTTCAAGCATCGTCGTCTAAGCCTTCGGCGCCGCCGCCTGAGGCAGAAAATGGATCGTTACCTGGTTGACGAGCAGCACAAGGCAGGCGGCAAAGACAGTTGCAAATAGCCGGTCCAGCAGTGCTGAGGTCGGCAGGGCATGATCGGCGGTTCCCATCGCCATCATCATCAGCGGCGTCATCACGATCGAATAAGCCAGATAATTCCTGACCCGCAGGAAGGGCCTGGCGCCGCCGAGCACGGCAACGACGAGCACATCAGCCCAGCTCGGCAAGGTTAGAAACGACAGTAACGCCGCGCAGCAGACACCGAAGATAACGCCGATCACTCTTTGCGTCGTCTTCAGCGGTAAACGTTCCGGCCGCCGCTCGATCAACAACACCAACGCCAGTGCCGCCCAGTGAACGTCATGATCGGAAAAGAACCGGTGGATGAGCGAAACGGCGCCCAGGCAGGAAACCAGCCGGACGGGATATTGCCAGCCTGCCGGCTCCCCCAAAGAGCGCCGTAACCTGTTGAATCTCTGTCTGACGGTTGGTTTGCGTTCATCTTCAACCTGCTCTACCGCATGACCGCGGACATGCGCGACGACCAGGGCCATAGCCAAGTGGAGGACAACAGCGAAAAGCGCCCCACCAATGACAATGGCAAAGATGAGCAACGGATCTGCTGTCGTGGTGGAGACGATGCCGCCAACCATCACGAGATAGAAGACATAGCGCATCGAAGCCGCGACCATCGCCCGATCGAACCCGCCGATGACGCCGGCAAGCCCCGCGATCAGCAACAGAGCGATCTGCCACGCCCCGCCCAACCGCGCGAGTGCACAGGCAAGCCCGGCTGCAAGCATCAAAACCAGCAATGCAGCCCCTGCGCTCGCAGCTTGCGTCCTCAGTCTGCCGTGCGCTACCGTTCCGCTCATCGCCATGCCACCGATCAGGCCGAGCCCCGTATGATGGCCTCTCGCGGCAAGCAGAGCCGGAACGGCCATGGCGAGCGCCGAAACGGTGATTTCGATCGCCGTCACTTCCTTTTCAGTCGACCAGCGAAAGGCTCCGGCAAAGTGATTGAGTGTCTTTTCCATCAACCGTCTCTCGAACCAGGGATTGGGCTCGAGCGATATAATACGCAGTGCGTACTATATGTCCAGTAGCAACGACACCCCCGCGACACTCATCCTGCGTTCGGTCCTGCTGCTCGGCCGCCGCCTGCGCGCCGCGCGGTCCGAAAGTCCGCACAGCCTGTCGACCATCGCAATTCTTGGCACTCTTCATCGGTTGGGGCCTATGCCCGCCTGGCGTCTTGCGCGCGAGGAGCGCTTGCAACCCCAATCGGTCACCCGCATCATTGCCGCTCTCGAGCATGACGGACTGATCAGCCGCATGCGGAGCGAAGCTGACCGCCGCGAGATCGAATTGTCGATCACCCCTCATGGTCGCAACATACTATCGGAGGACATAGGCATTCGCCGCGCCTGGCTGGAAAAAGCGATGGACGAACGCCTGACTTCGCAAGAGCGCAAGACGCTCATCGACGCATCGGAGATTATGCTGAAGCTCGCCCATCCCGAGGACGAGGCGCAATCAGGCGAGGAATAGACCCTTTTCACCTGTCGCCACCAGCTGCAAGCAGTTATGTTCGCTGGATAACGATACCGGATTCGAGATGACGCCCAGGGAATTGAAGGCTCAATTGCGCACCGAACGTCTGGCGGCCCGCGACGCCATTCCGAAGGATCTTCGCGCAGCCAAAAGCCTCGACATGGCAGCCCATGCCGGCGATGCGGTTGCTTTTGCCCGCGGCACCATCATCTCCGGTTTTCTGCCGATCCGTTCGGAAGCCGATTTACAGCCGCTGATGGCACGGTGGCGCGGTCGTGGCGCCCGCCTCTGCGTGCCCGCAATCATCGACAGGCAGACCATTGTCTTTCGCGAGCTTGTCCACGGCGCGGCGTTGATCGGCACCGGCTTCGGCACAGTCGGGCCGGGCGAAGATGCTGCAACCCTCGACCCGGAAATCATGCTCGTACCACTGTCGGCCTTCGATTCCCGCGGCCACCGCATCGGCTACGGTGCCGGCCATTATGACCGTGCAATCGACCGTCTCAGGCAAAAAGACCTTTCCCCGAAGCTGATCGGCATTGCATTTGACTGCCAGGAAGTGGCAGAGGTACCCGCTGAGCCGCATGACATAAGCTTGGATGCCATCCTGACGGAAAGCGGTCTGCGCCATTTTACCTCACGGATTGGATAGGGAATGCGACTGCTATTTCTGGGTGACATGGTCGGTAAGACGGGACGCACGGCGGTCTGGGATCGTCTGCCCGGCCTGGTGTCCGACCTGAAGCTGGACTTCGTCATCGTCAACGGCGAAAACGCCGCCGGCGGCTTCGGCATCACCGAAGACATCTTTTTGGAAACGATCAATGCCGGCGCCGATGTGGTGACAACCGGCAATCACGTCTGGGACCAGAAGGATGCCGTTGCATTCGCGGGCCGCCATGACCAGTTCCTGCGTCCGGCGAACTATCCGCAGGGTACGCCCGGCCGCGGTTCCGGCCTTTTTTATGCGCGCAACGGCGCGCGCGTGCTCGTCGCCAACATCATGGGACGCGTCTTCATGCATCCCGAGCTTGACGATCCCTTCAAGGCGGCAGAAACGATCCTCGCCGCCTGCCCGCTGAAAGAGCAGGCCGACGCAATCATCTTCGATTTTCATGCGGAAGCGACAAGCGAAAAGCAGTGCTTCGGCCATTTCGTCGACGGCCGTGCCAGCTTCGTCGTCGGCACCCATACGCACGTGCCGACCGCCGATGCACAGATCCTGAACGGTGGCACTGCCTATATGTCCGATGCCGGAATGTGCGGCGATTACGACTCCTCGCTCGGCATGGACAAGGAAGAGCCGCTGAACCGCTTCATCTCCAAGATGCCGAAGGGTCGCATGGAAGCCGCCACTGGCCCCGCTACCATCTGCGGCGTCGGCGTGGAAATCTCGGACGCGACGGGGCTTGCGGAAAAGATCGCTCCGCTGCGCCTTGGCCCGCGGCTTGCCGAAACGATCCCCGAATTCTGGCGCTAGTGCCTCGCAACACGCAATTGTGAGCTAATCCCGTCTGGACCGCTGCGACAGCATGCCGCATCCTTTCGGCGTCGTGAAAGCGCCGGAGGGGTGGCATGAAGCCGCGTTGTCTTGTCCTCGCTATCGCATGTCTTGCAATTTTCACCGTTCCTAACCTTGCCGCAGCCCAGCAAGATCGAGGACCGGTCAGCCAGTGCCAGGCAATCGCTCAGAATATTCCCGAGGCCACTTTCGCGAGTTTCTCCGGCGTGGCGCCGGTAATCCCTGCAGTTACCGAGGGTGAAGATGTCAAGTTCACCTATCTCGGCCATTCAACCTTCGAAATCGAGACTCCCGGCGGCATCGTCATCGCCACGGACTACAATGGTTGGTACAGGCCGGCCGTCACACCCGACGTCGTCACCATGAACAAGGCGCACTCGACGCATTTCACCTTGACGCCGGATCCCGGCATCAAGCACGTGCTGCACGGGTGGAGCGACATCCCCGGCGAAAAGGCCAGGATTAGCCTCGTCGTCGGTGACGCCTATATCCGCAATGTGACGACGGATATCCGTTTCAGCTATGGGTTGGGCGGATCACAGCTGGACGGCAATTCAATCTTCATCTTCGAAATCGCCGGCCTCTGTATCGGCCACCTCGGCCATCTGCATTACGAACTGACCGATACTCACTATACGGAAATCGGCCGGCTCGACGTGGTCATGGTGCCGGTCGATGGTGGTCTGACCATGGGAGCCGATAGCATGAGCCGCGTCATCAAGCGGCTGCGCTCGTCGCTGATCCTGCCGATGCACCGTCGCGGCCCGCCGGTCAATGCCTTCATCTCGATGTTCGGCACTGGGTTCGACGTCAATTATGCGCCCGACAACAGCATTACAGTTTCGCTGCGCACGCTCCCGAAAAAGCCGCTGATCTACGTGATGAAGGACGTGCAGTAAAAAGACCCGGATCGTGCTCGGGCCTTCCCCCTGTCTCACGCAAATTGCAGATGCCGCTTGATGCCGACGTCAGGCATCTTCTCCTCGTCGAAATTGGCCTTGGCAATTTCCCAGCCAAATTTCAGCTTGCTGCCAGTCGAAACCCAGATCTCGGCATCATCGACATGCATGGACAGCATCGTCAGCTTCGGATCCTTCTTGCCCCCTTCATACCAGGCGGCCACGACCGAGTTCCAGAATTCCTCGATTTTCGCAGGATCGGGACGCACGTCGATAACACCCGACAGGCAGGCATGATAATCGTGGTTCTTGCCGATGACGCAGAAATGCGCGCGGCTGCCCGGTTTGATCATCTGCACGAGTTCGGCATCTGTCTTGGTATAGAACCAGATCGTATTGGTTGTCGGATCAACGTTGGGTGCCATCGGCTGCATATGCATGTCGACGCCTGAAAGGCCGAGCATGCCGGCGTGGATGTCGTTGATCTGATCCCAGAGCTGACGTGCCGGTTGTTCACGGGCTTCGCTGAAGCTTGCCATAGCCGTTCCTTTCCTGCTGGCGTTGTCGGTTGAAAACGTCATCTCCCCGGCTTTGTTCCGGCGCGAGCCGTACCGGCTACGCAGGAGCGAAAGACTGCTTTTTCCTTGAATATCGCCCTTTCCGATCTTATAAGGCGGCCCATTCCGAACAATGAGACGTGAACAGGGGTGCCATGGCTGGCCATTCACAGTTTAAAAACATCATGCACCGCAAGGGCCGTCAGGATTCCGTGCGGTCGAAAATGTTCTCCAAGCTCGCGCGCGAAATCACCGTTGCCGCCAAGGCCGGCCTGCCCGACCCGACAATGAATGCCCGCCTGCGCCTGGCGATCCAGAACGCCAAGGCCCAGTCGATGCCGAAGGACAATATCGATCGCGCCATCAAGAAGGCATCCGGCGCCGATACCGAGAACTATGACGAAGTCCGTTATGAGGGCTACGGCCCGGGCGGCACGGCGATCATCGTCGAGGCACTGACCGACAACCGCAACCGCACCGCCTCCAACGTCCGCTCGGTCTTCACCAAGGCTGGCGGCGCACTCGGCGAAACCGGGTCGGTTTCCTTCTCCTTCGATCATGTCGGCGAGATCACTTACAAGCTATCCGCCGGCGATGCCGACAAGGTCATGGAAGCCGCAATCGAAGCCGGAGCCGACGATGTCGAGACGGACGAGGACGGCCATTACATCACGACCGGCTTCGAAGCCCTCGGCGAAGTCGCCAAGGCGCTCGAAGCCTCGCTCGGTGAAGCCGAGACTGTAAAGGCCATCTGGCGCGCCCAGAACAATGTCCCGGTCGATGAAGAAAGGGCCCAGTCACTGCTGAAGCTCATTGACTCGCTGGAAGATGACGATGACGTGCAGAATGTCTACTCGAACTTCGAAGTCTCGGAAGAAGTTCTGGCCAAGCTCTCAGCTTAAAGCCATCCACGATATGGAATCGAAAAACCCGGCCATTCCGCCGGGTTTTTGTTTGCAAGGATGCCCTGGCGTCTAGGCTGCGGCCCGCATGAAATTGCCGAGCCCGGCAAAAAGCTCCACCGATTTCAAACGCGCCTCGATATCATGGATCGGCATGGAGATGATGACCTCATCCGCTTGCGTTTCTTCGAGGAAATCATTGAGCTGGGCCTCTGCCGTGGCTGGCGAGCCGACGACGGCGTAGCGCAATGTGTGTTCCACATTCATCTTTTCCATCGGCGACCAGAAGGCGTCCATGTCTTTGACCGGCCGCGGGAAAGGACCACGCACATTGCGCCTGAGATTGACGAATTGCTGCTGCGCCGAAGTGAAGTGGTACCGCGCTTCCTCGTCCGTCTCGGAAACAGCGCCCATGACGCCGACCATCACATAGGGCTTGTCGAGTTCCGACGAGGGCTGGAACCGGTCGCGATAGATCGCGATGGCATCAAGCAGCATGTCAGGCGCAAAATGCGAAGCAAAGGCGAAAGGGAGGCCTAGCATGGCCGCGAGCTGGGCACTGTAGAGGCTGGAGCCGAGCAGCCAGATCGGGATGTGTGAATTATTGCCGGGTACGGCAAGGATCGCCTGGTTTTCGATCGGTGTACCGAGGAGCTGCTGTAGCTCCACCACATCATTGGGAAAACTGTTTGCACCGGCGTCGAGGTTGCGCCGCAGCGCCTGCGCCGTGCGCATGTCCGTTCCCGGCGCGCGGCCGAGGCCGAGATCAACGCGGCCGGGAAACAAGGCTTCCAGCGTACCGAACTGTTCGGCAATGACGAGCGGCGCATGGTTCGGCAACATGACGCCGCCTGAACCGATACGGATGGTCTCCGTCACAGCACCGATCTGCCCGAGAATGACCGAGGTTGCAGCACTCGCGACGCCGGGCATGCCGTGATGCTCGGCCATCCAGAAACGCGTATAGCCGAAGTCCTCCGCCTTCTGTGCCATGCGCTTCGACGCCGCAAAGGATTGGCCGATGGTCGTGCCGTCTGCCACGGGGGAAAGATCGAGAATGGAAAAGGGAACCATGGAAACCTGCCGCGCAAAGATGGGGTGCGGTCTATGTAGGTTCGCCCTGGCTCTATTCCAAATCGCAGCGCCAATAAAAGCTGCCGCGAAAACTATCCGTCATTCGCCGAAAGCCGGAGAGAATTTCAGCACACCTGATGGTGGCGATCCCCTGAAGACGATCCGCTGGACGTAGCGCGTATCAAGATCGCCATAGGTCAACCTTCCATCGCTCTCGAAACCGACACCCCGATAGACTGCAGGGTTGCCAATCAGCGCGCAGCCTGTCGCATGGCGCTCTCTTAGGAGGGCGAGCCCTTTCAGGATCAACTCTCTGCCAATCCCCTGCCGCTGCCGCTCCGGCTTTACCGAAATCGGCCCGAGCCCGTACCATCCGTCCTTGATGTCACCGATTGTGACCGGCGAGAAGGCGACGTGGCCGATGATCTGCCCGCCTTCTTCGGCGACGAGAGATAATGTGAGATCACCCGATGCACGAAGATCCCGGATGATTTGCGCTTCGGTATTATTGCTGTAGGGCATCGGTTCGAACGCCACCCAGGTCAGCTCATGAATGGCATCCGCATCCTCGAGTTTTTCAAGCCGGATCAGCATGGTACGATCAGGCCCGCTTGCGCTGCAGATGCATGTCGGTGCTGTGCTGCTGATATCCTTCGCCAAGCGTAAAGTTGCCGAGCTGGCGGTCCATCTCCACGGCCTCGGTTGCCAGGCGATGGATTGCAGCCGTTGTCTCCTCGACCATCGCCGCATTCTGCTGGGTCATGGAATCGAGCTCGGCGACCGAACTGTTGATCTGCCGTAGGGTATCGGCCTCTTCACGGGTGGATTCCATGATTTCGTTGATCTGGCCGTCGATGGATTCGACATGACCACCGATGCCCGCGAGCGCAACGCCGGCCCTCTCGACGAGCGCCACGCCGCTTTCAACCTCATGCGTGGATTTCTGCAACAGGCTGGAGATTTCCTTGGCAGCGCTCGAAGAGCGTTGCGCCAATTCGCGTACTTCCATGGCGACGACCGCAAAACCCTTGCCGCTTTCGCCGGCGCGTGCCGCCTCGACGCCGGCATTCAGTGCCAGCAGATTGGTCTGGAAGGCGATATCGTCGATGACGGAAATGATGGTGTTGATCTGCCGAGACGACGCCTGGATCGCTTCCATCGCCGCAATCGTCTCGCGCATGATCTGGCTGGAGCCGACTGTCTCCTTCTTGGCGTCGCGCGCGATACGCGCCGCCTGCTCGGCGCGCTCGATCTGCACGCGCACAGACTGTGTGATGGCGCTGATCGCGTTTGCCGTCTCGGTGATCGAGCTTGCCTGACGCTCTGTGCGACCGGCCAGTTCATCGGCCCCGGTGCGCATCTCTTCGGAGCCGGCACGGACGGCCATGGAATTGCCGCCGATCGCCGTCATCGTTTCGTTGAGTGTCGCCAGCGCCTCGTTGAAGTTCACACGCAGGCTTTCGAGCTCGCTCGGGAAGCGGGTTTCGATTTGGTAGGCGAGATCACCGCTTGCCAGATGATGAAGCCCCTCGTCGAGTGCCGTGACGACATCCTGCAGACTGCGGGCCTCCGCCTCGCGCTGGGCCAGATTCTGCTGGCGCTCGCTTTCGGCCCGCATGCGCGTTTGCTCGCTCGCAGCTTCGAGCTGGCGGCCTTCGATCAGCGACTGCTTGAAACGAGCAAGCGCTTTCGCCATCGTGCCGATCTCATCCTTGCGGTTCTGGCTGCCAATCTCGACTTCGAGCTTGCCGTCAGCGACTTCGCTGGTCACGCCGGCAAGACGGGCAAGTGGTGAGAACAGCAAGTTGGTGATGAGCCCCGTGGCAATAGCCATGACAACGAGAACGCCGATGCCGATCCAGGTCAGCAGCGTGGCGATCTCGATCGAGCCAGCGTTCAATTCGCTGAGCAGCACGCTTTCGACGACGAGGAAACGATCGCCGCGATAGTCGACGCCGCGCACATAGGCGCGTGCTGTTCCATCGGTGCGATCAAAGTCTGCGACTGTCATCGCCGAGCTCGCAAGCGCATCCTTGATGAAGGTGAACGGCGCGGTATCGAGCGTCGCCAGCCGGCCGGATGCATTGAGACCAACGGCCGAACCGTCAGCCGAAATGATTGCCGCCTGCGCCGTACTGCCTGACACGATACCCTTCGCGAGGATGCCAGTGACGACATCGTCGCGTACCTTGAAGAGCATCAATCCCTTCGCCTGGCCGAGCTTGACGATCGGCACCGCATAGAAGATCGCCGACTTGCCGCTTCCTGCGTCGACGCGCAGACCGGAGAAGGCCGTCGGCGCAGAATCATCAGTGGCCTTTGCGGTATTCTCGATCGCCCTGGCATAGGCGATACCTGCACCGGTCGACTTCCAGGCATCCGACTTCAGGTTTTCCGCAAAATCGTCATTCTTCTTGTAGGAATAGAGCACGGTGCCGTCGAGATCGACGATCAGGAGGTCGCTGAACGCCGTGTCGGCGAGATCGCGCGCCACTTCGCCTTGAGTCTTTTCATGGTTCGAATAATAGAAGCCGCTTGGCCCCTCCGGCTTGGCAAGCTTTTCGCGCTGATCGGCCGGGTTCGGGTTGTTGGTGATAAAGACCTTCTTCAGCTCCCCGCGGGCATCGCCCGAGCTTTTCTCGATCGTCTTCCAGCCGCTCTTCAGGCTGGTGATCGCCATCTGCAGCGCTTCGATGCGCGCAATCGAGGTCGCCTGGTTCTCGAGCTGTACAAGCTGATCCTGCAGCATATCGCCGCGGAAAATCAGTACGCTCTCCTTGGCCTTCAGCGCCTGCTCGTCGGAAACGCGGCTGCTGGCGAAATAGGCGAGGATATTGATGACAGCGACCGAAAGCGTGGTCAGCAGGATGAAGGTGGCTATCACCTTGAAGGACAGGGACTGAAATCTCTGAGCCATGAAAAACGAACCCTTCCGGAACGGCGCCGCCGGCGGGTGTATCGTCGAGATATCACCCGCCGGTTGAACTGCAAACAGACCATCGGAGGCCTTAAGCTTTGCAAAAGCTGGCCCCTCTCACATTTGATGGATCAGAATTCGTGCATCCGGTTTAATTCGCGGTAAATGCCGCCTGAAAACACGCCATGTTTTCGCTTTGTTCACATATCGATGGCACTTATTCAGCCGTCGCTATAGGGTGAGCCATGCAAAACACGATTCGCATCATCGGTATTGATCCCGGTCTTCGCCGCACCGGATGGGGCATCATCGATACGCTCGGCAATTCGCTGCGCTTCGTTGCCTCGGGAACCGTCACCTCGGATGGCGACATGGACCTGGCCTCGCGCCTCTGCCAACTGCATGATGGACTTGCAGACGTTGTCCATTCCTACAAGCCGGAAGAAGCTGCCGTCGAACAGACTTTCGTCAACAAGGACGCCGTCGCCACGCTGAAACTCGGCCAGGCACGTGGCATCGCCATGCTGGTGCCGGCCCGTGCCGGTCTGCCGGTATCGGAATATGCGCCAAACGCCGTGAAGAAGACCGTCATCGGCGTCGGTCACGGCGAGAAGCAGCAGATCCACATGATGCTGAAGATCTTGATGCCGAAGGCCGAATTCAAGGGCAATGACGCCGCCGACGCATTGGCGATTGCGATCTGCCATGCTCATCACCGCGGTGCGAACCGCATGCGCCAGGCGGTCGCCAGCGCTTCTGCAACTCATCCCTGACGGAACAAGATCATGATCGGCAAGCTGAAGGGCACCATAGACGAGATCGGCGATGACTATGTGCTCGTCGATGTGCACGGCGTCTGTTACGTCGCCTTTTGCTCGGCACGCACGCTCTCTAAACTCGGCTCCGTCGGAGAGGCCTGCGTGCTTTTTATCGAGACCTATGTACGTGAAGATCAGTTGAAGCTCTTCGGCTTCCAGACCCAGCTCGAACGCGAATGGTTCAACCTGCTCCAGAGCGTGCAGGGCGTCGGCGCCAAAGTGGCCCTCGCCGTACTTTCGACGCTCCCGCCGCCCGAGCTTGCCAATGCCATCGCCCTGCAGGACAAGACTGCCGTTTCGCGTGCTCAGGGCGTCGGCCCCAAGGTCGCGATCCGCATCGTCACCGAACTCAAGAACAAGGCGCCCGCCTTTGCCGGCGAGGCGATCAATATCGGTCTCAAACAGGAGATCGGCGAAGGCGTGGCCGCAGCCCCCGTTGCCGATGCCGTTTCGGCCCTGACCAATCTTGGCTATTCCCGTGATCAGGCAGCCAATGCGGTTGCCGCCGCCATGAAGACGGCCGGAGAGGATGCCGATAGCGCCAAGCTGATCCGCCTAGGCCTGCGGGAACTCTCCCGCTGATGGCCTCGCGGGGTGTCAATGCGGGCCGCTTGGTGTATGGACTTGAGCAAGCTTCTAACGGAAATACTCAATGACTGATGCCCGCCTGATAGCGCCGGAAAAGCGTGGCGAAGACCTGGATACCACGTTGCGCCCGCAGTCCTTGGACGAGTTCACCGGCCAGGCGGAGGCACGCGCCAATCTCAAAATCTTCATCGAAGCGGCCAAAAACCGCGGCGAAGCGCTGGACCATGTTCTCTTCGTCGGCCCGCCCGGCCTCGGCAAGACGACACTGGCGCAGATCATGGCGAAGGAACTCGGCGTCAATTTCCGCTCGACCTCCGGCCCGGTTATCGCCAAGGCCGGCGACCTCGCCGCATTGCTGACCAATCTCGAAGAGCGTGACGTGCTCTTCATCGACGAAATCCATCGCCTCAACCCTGCGGTCGAGGAAATCCTTTATCCCGCGATGGAAGATTTCCAGCTCGACCTCATCATCGGCGAGGGCCCCGCCGCCCGCTCGGTCAAGATCGACCTGTCGAAATTTACGCTCGTCGCCGCCACCACCCGCCTTGGTCTGCTGACGACACCGCTGCGCGACCGTTTCGGCATACCCGTGCGTCTCTCCTTCTATACGGTGGAGGAGCTGGAACTGATTGTCCGCCGCGGCGCCCGTCTGATGGGCCTTGGAATGACCGATGACGGCGCCCGCGAAATCGCAAGGCGCGCGCGCGGAACACCGCGCATCGCTGGCCGCCTGCTCCGCCGCGTGCGCGACTTTGCCGAAGTCGCAGGGGCCGAAGCCGTCACCCGCGAAATCGCCGATGAGGCACTGACCCGCCTGCTGGTCGACAATATGGGTCTCGACCAGCTCGACAAGCGTTACCTCAACATGATCGCCGTCAATTTCGGCGGCGGCCCGGTCGGCATCGAAACCATTGCGGCCGGTCTCTCCGAGCCGCGTGATGCGATCGAGGACATCATCGAGCCCTACATGATCCAGCAGGGTTTCATACAGCGCACACCGCGTGGCCGCGTTCTGACCGCAATCGCGTGGAAACATCTCGGTATGCAGCCGCCAAAGGATATGGAGGCTGCGCAATTCGGGCTGTTCCGGGAGGACGATTGATTGATCAGCCGGCGCGGCTTTCTCAAACTGATGGGTGGCGGCGTCGCCAGCCTCATGGCACTCGGCGGATATGCATTCGCCTATGAACCGCTGGCCCGGCCGGCGATTTCCCGTTATACGCTTACCCCGCCAGGATGGACGCCGGGCCTAAAGCTGCGGCTCGTCGCGCTTGCCGATCTCCACGCCTGCGAACCCTGGATGTCTGCCGCCCGCATCGCGTCGATTTGCGCCCATGCTAACGAGCTTGGCGGCGATATCACGCTCCTGCTCGGTGACTACGCGGCTGGCATGAACATGGTGACGCGCTACGTACATTCCAGTGAGTGGTCGAAGGCGCTGGCTACGCTCAAGGCCCCGCTCGGCGTGCATGCGATCATGGGCAACCACGATTGGTGGGAAGACAGGACCGCGCAGAAGAATGGCGGAGGCGATACGTTCGGACATAGAGCACTGGCCGACGCAGGCATCCCCGTCTACAGCAATCGTGCCGTCAGGCTGGAAAAGGAAGGGCACGCCTTCTGGCTGGCGGGTCTGGAGGATCAACTGGCGCTCCTGCCTGGCAGGAAATGGGGCCGCAGCCGGATGCAGGGGCTCGACGATCTCGACGGAACGCTCGCACAGATTTCCGACAACGCGCCCGTTATCCTGCTGGCCCACGAGCCCGATATATTCCCACGTGTGCCCGAACGGGTATCGCTCACTCTGTCTGGCCACACGCATGGAGGGCAGATCCGTCTTCTCGGCTATTCGCCGGTCGTGCCCTCACGTTACGGCGATCGATATGCCTATGGCCATATTGTGGAGGATGGTCGGAACATCATCGTTTCCGGTGGCCTCGGCTGCTCCGTTGCGCCGGTGCGCTTCGGCATTCCGCCGGAGATAGTGGTCATCGACCTCGGATAATATCATGGCCAAGAGAACTGTCGTTCGCCTCAATGCAGGCAGCCAGCGCTTCAACTACCGGATCGCCGGGCTCGGGTTTCGCGATGGACACGTCCTTGTCCATCGCGCCGTTCACGAACCTTTCTGGACCTTTCCCGGCGGCCGCGCCGAGATCGGAGAAACCTCAGAGGAAACGCTCAAGCGGGAGATGATGGAGGAGCTCGGCGTCGAAGTGACCGTCGGTCGCCTGCTCTGGGCGGTCGAGAATTTCTTCCATTACGAGGGCCGTGACTGGCATGAGCTCGGATTCTACTATCTCATGGAAATCCCGCTGGAATTTCCCTTCCGAACGCATGAGATCATTCATCGGGTGGAGGATGGCGACAATCATCTGGAATTCAAATGGGTGCCCGCAACATTCCAGGGTCTGACCGCGCTCGATATTCCGCCCTATTTCATCGCGGGCGAGATCGAAAACCTGCCCGCCTCGCCTCGTCATCTGGTGTGGCGCGACGGCGATCTCGATGACAAGGATTAGAGCACTTCGTGTTTTCGGAAAGCCGGAAGCGCTTCAAGGAGGAGATGCGATGTCGAGTTTCGACCCCTGCCGCATGTTTCGAAAGCTCGCCTACAACAATGCGCTGGCAAACAGCCGGCTTCTTGCCGCCTGCGCGACCCTTGAACCCGGCGAATTCGAAGCCACGCGCACAAGTTTTTTCCCGTCGATCAAATCGACGCTGAACCATACGCTCACAGTCGACTGGTTCTATGTCGATGGGCTGGAAGGGGGAACCCTCGGCCTTCGCGCCTTCGACATTGAAGAACCCTTCAATGACCTGCCATCGCTCTCCAAAGAGCAGGCGAAGGTCGACCGGCGCCTTGTTGCAATCTGCGAAGGGCTGACACCCGAGAAGCTTGCCTCGACGGTGGAGCTTCAGCGCGACGGACGCGTTCAGCGAGAACGCATGGAGGATGTGCTGAGCCACCTCTTTCAACATCAGACCCACCATCGCGGACAGGTACATGCCATGCTGGCAGGCAGCAGCGTCGCTCCGCCGCAGCTCGACGAATTCATCGTCGACGACGACGCGAGGTTCCGGGGCGGCGAAGTTGCCGCCCTCGGCTGGAGTGAACAGATGCTGATGCGTTAGCCCTTGAGGCGCGCCTTCAGGCCATCGATGATCGTCTTGGTCAGAAGATCGTAATTTTCGTCAAAGTGATGATCGCCAGGCAGTTCGATCACCTCGCCGCCGACATCCTTGACAGCCGGGCAGGCCACATCGTCGTCGTCATCCTTGCCGTAGATGCATTGGACGAGTTTCGGATTGGCGCCCTTGAGATCCTTGATGGGATCGCCGCCGGCCCCTTCTGTCTTCTGACCGAGCCAGCCCATGACGGAAATGACGTAATCGACCTGGTGCGACAGAGACAGAAGCGAAATCTGCGCTACCGCCCTCTTCTCCTCGGGTTTCAGAAGCTGATAAGTGGCTGGCACGATATCCGCGCCGAAGGAATAGCCGATCAGCAGGACGTGCTTGACCTTCCATTGCTTGCGGTAGAATTCGATGATGCGCGAGAGATCGTCGGCCGTTTCCTGCGGTTTACGCTCCGTCCAGAAATAGCGCAGCGAGTCGATGCCGACGACGGGAATACCCTCCTTCTGCAGCATGCCCCCGACTTCCTTGTCGATGTCACGCCAACCGCCGTCGCCGGAATAGATAACGGCCATCGTATCAAGGTTCGGCTTGGCCTCGAGAACCGCAAGTGGCAGGCCGAGCGGATTGTCGAAGGCACCCGAAGCCGTCACCAGATCATCGAGCGTATCGGCAAAGACGGTCTGTGCATCGTCAGTGGAGTCGCGGATTTCGATCGCATCATGCGCCTTTTTCAGATCCTCCACATGAGCGCGGCCATCCTTGTCGGCAGCAGGCGTGAACGTGGCGATGATCGGATCCGGCAGGCTACCATCGGTCAGTCCATAGACGCTGCGATCACCGACGACCTTCTTCTGGGCCGGTGTACAGAGTTCCTTGCTCAACGGAATGCCGGCATGAGGGTCGACGACAAATGTCTGGCCGATCGTTGCATCGGGCGTCTGTGCGGCAATGGCGAGCGCCAGCGCACCACCCTCGCCAATGCCGGCGACGATCGGCAGGTGATAGGGGCTGTTGCCTGCGGCGCGTTGTACCTGCTGGCTAAGCGATTCAATATCGGAAACCGTGTAGATGCAGCCGTCGTTAAGGCTGACGTCGTAGCGGTTCAGCGCTTCCATATAGGACGGGAAATCGACGCCGATGACGACGGAACCCTGCGAAACCAGACGGTCTGCCTCAGTCTTTTCACTGTCACCCCAGCCGGCGGCATCGGAAATCAGAAAGACCGCGCCCTTCACCTCACCCTGCGGCAGGAAGATGTGCGGCGAAGGAATGAGCCCCGTCTCGAAGCTCTGGGTGGTCTCGTCCGCAGCATAAGACGGTGCGGCCGCGAACATGCTGACGCAGGCCGCAGCAAACAGGTATTTTTTCATCATTTTCTCACTACCCCTTTCAATCCGCCGCCAATCAGCAATGTCGCATCCATCAATGCGATCATCGGATTGCCCCCTCCGGACACCGCAAGATAGCGCGGTTGCCAGTGCGGATGAAACTTGGATTTGAAGGCACGAAGCCCCTTGAAGTTGTAGAAGCGCTCGCCGTGTTCGAAGACCGTACCGCCGATACGGTCCCAGACAGGCGCTACCTCCCGTTTCGACATGCCGGAGAGAGGCGCCATGCCAAGGTTAAAATGCGTAAAGCCCTGAGCGCGCAGATACTCCATGATCTGCACGAACAGGAAGTCCATTGCCCCTTTCGGCGCATCGGGCGAGAAGCGCATCAGGTCGATCGTCCCCTCCTCTCTCGCCGTGGTGACCAGGATATTGGCAAAGGCAACGATTCGGCCGTCCTTCTTGAGAACTCCGACCGGTTGAGACATCACATAATCAGGATCGAAGGCACCGAGCGAGAAACCTTTCTCCTTGGCATTGTGGTGCTCGAGCCACGCGTTGGAAACGGCCGACAGATCGTCGATGACGGCAGGGATATCAACGGGCTCGATAACGGCGAATTCCAGCCCGTCGCGCTGGGCGCGGCTTGCGGTCTGGCGCAGGTTCGCCCATTTGCCGCCCTTCATTTCGAAGGTGCGCAGATCAGCCACCGCCAGTTCACCCAGCTTGAAGGCGCGCAAGCCGGCATCGGCGCAATGCG
>Ga0209564_1001300_pt1 | contig 26937 bp, 23 predicted proteins | sample AraplaCol_mMF_r2_FD_184272 | JGI IMG/M metagenome (GOLD analysis project Ga0209564, IMG submission 184272) | Arabidopsis root microbial communities from North Carolina, USA - plate scrape MF_Col_mMF_r2 (SPAdes) (version 3) | ecosystem: Host-associated > Plants > Roots > Endosphere | place: USA...
CATCGCAACAACAGGCAGGCAGCAATTCAATCATGGCAAATATTCTGGTGGTCGACGACGAGCTGGGCATACGCGACCTTCTCTCAGAAATTCTCAATGACGAAGGGCATCAGGTCGAGCTCGCCGAGAATGCGGCCCAGGCCCGTGCCGCGCGCGGCCGTTCCAGGCCGGATCTGGTGCTGCTCGATATCTGGATGCCCGACACCGATGGCGTGACGTTGCTCAAGGAATGGTCCTCCAGCGGCCTGCTCAGCATGCCCGTCATCATGATGAGCGGCCACGCCACCATAGATACCGCCGTCGAGGCCACCAAGATAGGTGCGATGGCCTTTCTTGAAAAACCCATCACCCTGCAAAAGCTGCTCAAGGCGGTCGAACAAGGCCTCAGCAAGACTGTTCCGCGCAAACCCGCCGCCATCAACAACAGCTCGGCGATGCCTCTGGCTGACCTCACGGTGGAAGCCGTGATGACCGGCGGCACCTTGCCCGCGCCTGTTGACCTCGGCCCTCAAGCCACGCAGAGCTTTTTGCTCGAAAAACCACTGCGCGACGCGCGCGACGAATTTGAAAAGGCCTACTTCGAATTCCACCTCGCCAAGGAGGGCGGCTCCATGACCCGCGTCGCGGAGAAAACCGGCCTGGAACGCACCCATCTGTACCGCAAACTGAAGCAGCTGGGTGTGGACCTCACACGCGGCAAACGCGGCATTTGAGCCTTTCCCGGCCGCCCGGCTGGGAGCCTCTCCAGCCTGATATATAATCTAAGGCTCAGGCCCGGTAGCTCAGTCGGTAGAGCAGAGGATTGAAAATCCTTGTGTCGGTGGTTCGATTCCGCCCCAGGCCACCATATTCATACGCCCCAGCGCCCTTTTCGGGTTCTGGGGCGTTTTTACGTCCGGGCGGATTCCCGCAATTTCGCGGGTAACTGCAGCAGGGCGAAGACCGTCTCCGTGCTCCGAGTCTTCGGCGTCGGAATTTTTACTAATGGTAGATTCAAAGAAGCGGCCAACCAGTCCGCACAATCCAAAACCATGGGGTGGTGACATGCAAGCTAATTTGCCAGTTGAACTGACGAACGGGATATTTCTGGACGCGAAATTAGCACGTGGCCTGGGTGAGGAGCTCGCTGGGGAATATTGCTTCGCCGACCCATACCCGCATATCGTTCTCGACAATTTTTTGCCGGAGGCGATGGCTGAAGATATTCTGGCCAATTTCCCGGTTGAAAAGCGGGACAACGAAGTGAATTTTGTTGGTGGATATTTTGAGCACAACAAAAGACAAATACTGCCGTACGCCTGCAACCAGGCGGCCTTGAATTACTTTCTGTTTTTTAATTCCGCGCCTTTCTTGCAGTTTTTAGAGGGACTCACTTCGCTGGATGGATTGATTCCTGATCCCTATTTCTCAGGTGGCGGATTTCACGAGATTTCAAAGGACGGCAAGTTGGGCATTCATGCTGATTTCCGAATTCAAAACCAGCTGCATCTGAATAGGCGACTGAACGTGTTGATCTATCTGAATAAAAATTGGAATCAAGCGTACGGTGGAGAGCTGGAAATTTGGGACAAAGAGATGTCCGGAAAAGTAAAAGGCATCGAGCCCGTGTTCAATAGATGCGTAATCTTCAATACAGACGCCAACTCCTATCACGGGCATCCTGATCCTTTGAGAACCCCGGATGCGGTCACAAGAAAATCCCTGGCGCTTTATTACTACACCGCGTCCAAAGCGATCTATGACGAAATTCCCAATGTCACCACGGAGTTTCGGGCTCGCTCGGAGGATGAGGCCAAACAAGCGCAGTTGATTAGTGCGGGTGGCCCGAGTGAAAAACCTGCTTTTAGGGTGGTTCTTCCTCTTAAGGATTTGCTTCCTCCCATCGTATACAGAAATCTCCGAAGCTTGAAAAAAAGGTACTTTAAGTAGATGCGCGAGCGTACTGGTTGAAAGCCGGTCGCTCGCAATGACAGTGCGCCTCGAGGGTAATCTGGAAGATTGCATGCTTATGTTCTTGGCGACGTGAATAGAGCTGTTCCATTCGCCGCTCCTATACGATGTTTCGGCATCGAGTCTATGAAGACCCAACGTCTTCGTGCCGGTGTTTGATTCCGTTTCAGCTGCAGCCCCGCAGGTGGGCAAGCCATTGATCCCGAAAGGTTCAAGGGCCCGACCGTCTGGATACGTTCATCATCTATGCCAGTCTGGACTTACGACAGTCTTTGTATGCGACCTCTACGGCAAGGAGAGGGATGAGTTGATTTCACGATCAAAACTTATTGTGAACATCAATCTCTACGCCGCCAAGATATTTGAAGTCGTCCGCGTTTCTTATCTGTTAGCCAATCCCAGTTGTGGCTGACATTGATCCGAATACTTTCATTGACGATGATATTCGTGCCGGAGTTTGCGTGGCATCCCCGTCGATGCTTGTAGACCAATGTTACGAACTCGTCTGCAATGAAAATCGTCGCAGGGCCATAGAGGAAGCCGGCTTCGAGGCCATTCGGACCCGGGACATAGGGCCCATTCTCGAGACCGCCTTGGCGGGTTGAATCCATTCAATGATCAATCGAAAGCCTCAAGAGCAGCAAATGCCTTGGCACTTTTTGATGATCCAGACAGGTCAGATTCACCCTATAGCGGTCAATCTGCTATGTGGGTGAGCGGGAGCAACGACCCTCACGGATGCCACCGCGAGACAGCCGTTGGGGTGGCTGGCGTACGGCCGCCAGCGAGGGCATATGACAACTGGTTCGCCGCGCGCACCACGGCCTTGGCGTGCTTTTCGAGCCTGGCCTTGGTCAGGCGCGAGCTGGGGCCGGAGATGCACATCGAGCCGAGCAGGCGCCAGTTCAGGCCGAACACCGGCGCAGCCACGCTGGAGACTTCCGGCTCGCGCTCGCCGAGCGAGGTGTGGTAACCGCGCTTGCGGATGCCTTCGTAAGGCTCGCCCGTCGCGCCGCTGAAAGCCAGGATCACGCGGCCGGGTGCCCCCTTGTCCAGCGGCAGGCGCTCGCCGATGCGCACGTGGTGCCGCACCGCGGCCGGCCCTTCCACGCGCGCGACGCAAGCCCGGATGGCACCTTCGCGCACGTAGAACGATGCGCTCTCACCTGTTTCCTTCACCAGCTGGTGCAGCGTGGGCTCGACCACGTTGTTGACGTCGAAGCCCGCCTGGTAGCGTGCACCCAGCCAACCGGCCGCGGGCCCCAGGCGCCACTGCCCGTCTTCGGTCTGGACCATGTACTGCGAGAGCGCCAGCGTGCGTGCCAGGCGCAAGGCCGTGGTCTTGTGCATGCCGGCGCGCCGGCTCAGTTCCGCGAGCGAGAGTCCGGATTCGCCCACCTGGAACGACTCCATCAGGGACAGGGCGCGCGTCACCGCGATGACGCCTCCGTCACCCGCTGTGGTTTCTTCTCTGGCTTCTTTCGTCATTGAGTTGCGCATGCTGCACCATGGTCCACTGTATGAAACGTAATTGTATGGAGTGCAACATCATCACAAAATACGCGAAAAAGCGCAACCAGATATCCAGGAGACAAACCCCATGCAGCCTTTTCGCCGTTTCGCGGCCGCCCTCATCGGCGCCGTCCTGATCGCCCCCGCCATCCACGCCCAGGCCTGGCCCGCCAAGCCCATCCGCCTGCTGGTGCCGTTCCCGCCCGGCGGCGGCACCGACCTCATCGCGCGTGAACTCGCGAACAAAGCCACGGCCTCGGGCTACACCTTCGTCATCGACAACAAGCCCGGTTCCGGGGGCAACATCGGCGTGGACATGGCGGCCAAGGCGCCGGCCGACGGCTACACGCTGGTGATGGGCCAGACGAGCAATCTCGCGATCAACCCGACCCTCTACAGCAAGCTGCCCTACGATCCGGTGAAAGACCTCACGCCAGTGAGCCTGGTGGCCAGCTCACCGCTGGTCATCGTTACCGCCGCCGATTCACCCATCAAGACGCTTGCGGACGTGGTGAAGCAGGCCAGGGAGAATCCCGGCCTCATCAACTACGCCACGTCCGGCAACGGTACCGTGGCGCACCTGGCTGTCGAATCGCTGCAGAAGGTGGCGGGTATCAAGCTGACGCACGTGCCCTACAAGGGTGCGGCGCAGGGCGCCACCGATGTGCTCAGCGGGCAAGTCCAACTCTACGTTTCTTCCATCCCCACGCTGATGGGACACATCAGGAACGGCAAGATGCGGCCGCTTGCGGTGACCTCGCTCAAGCGCGCGGCCTATTTGCCGCAGGTCCCGACCATCGCCGAGTCGGGCTACAAGGGCTTTGACGCCGTGACCTGGTTTGGCATCCTCGGCCCGGCCAGGCTGCCCGCGGACATCGTCAGCAGGCTCAACGCCGATATCCACAAGGCGCTGAAGGATGCCGAACTGCAAAAGAGGCTGGGCGAGCAGGGCGCCACTGTGGAGAGCGGCACGCCGGAGCAGTTCGGCGGACTGATCCAGGGCGACATTGCCCGCTGGGGCAGGATCGTCAAGGAATCAGGCGCGAAGGTCGACTGAGCATGTTCGCCCCTCGACCCGCACCCTCCGCGATGGAAAGCATCAAGGCCCATTGAATCCGGCCTCATCACCAAGGAAGCCCATGAACTCTGACATCCTGCGCGACTTCGAGCGCGTTTCTCCCGACCTGGTGCGCCAGGCGGCCGCTTACCAGGCCGCCATCCTGGCGGACGTCGCCGGCCGGCGCGGCACCATGCACGGGCGCATCGCCGCGCTACGCCCGCGCATGAAAGTGGCCGGGCCTGCGCTTACCGTGGAAGTGCGCCCCGGCGACAACCTGATGATCCATGCCGCCATGGCGCTGGCCCGGCCCGGCGACGTGCTTGTCGTCGACGGCAAGGGCGACCAGACCTCGGCCCTGATGGGCACCATCATGATGACGGCCTGCCGCCAGCTCGGCATTGCCGGCGTGATCGTCGATGGCGCGGTGCGCGACAGCCTGGAGATCGACGAGATGGATTTCCCTGTGTTCTCGGTCGGCACCAACCCCAACGGTCCCACCAAGAACATCGGCGGCCGCATCGGCCACGCGGTGAGCTGCGGCGGCGTGACGGTGCACTCGGGCGATTTCGTGCTGGCCGATGCCGACGGCATCGTGGTCGTCGAGCGCACGCGCCTGGCCGGCCTGCTGCCGCTGGCCGGGAAGAAGGTCGACGACGAAGCCGCGCGCATCGCCCAGATCCGGCAGGGCAATACCCGTGCCTCCTGGCTGGCCGGGGCCCTGCGCACGGCAGGCGTGCTGAAGGAAGGGGAAACGCTGTGACCCGGCGCGCCATCGTCGTCACGGGGGCCGACCTGGCCGCGCAGGCGCAAGAACTGCTGCACGATTTCGAAATCGTGTATGCCGGCAAGGCCCCCACGCCGCCGGACCTCGTGGCTTTGTGCAAGGCCCACGACCCCGTAGCCATCATCGTGCGCTATGGCGCCGTGGGCGCCGAGGTGATGGACGTGGCACCGTCGCTGCGCGTGATCTCCAAGCACGGCAGCGGCATCGACACCATTGACAAGGCTGCCGCGCAGGCGCGCGGCATCGAGGTGCGCGCCGCTGCCGGCGCGAACGCCGCCGCCGTGGCCGAGCATGCGCTTGCCCTGTTGCTGGCCTGTGCCAAGTCGGTTGTGCCGCTGAACGCCCGCATGCACGCCGGGCACTGGGACAAGGCCACGCACAAGAGCCTGGAGCTGCACGGCCGCACCATAGGTCTGGTGGGACTGGGCGCCATCGGCCGCCGGTTCGCGCGCATGTGCGATGCCATGGGCATGAAGGTCATCGGTTTCGATCCCTTCGCCAGGGACCTGCCGCCGTACATCCGCAGTGTCGATCTCGACACCTTGTGGCGCGAGTCCGATGCGGTTTCGCTGCACTGCCCGCTGACGCCGGAGAACCGCGGCATGGTCAACGCAACCACGCTGGCGCGCTGCAAGCGCGGTGTGCTGCTGGTGAACACCGCGCGGGGCGGCCTTGTCGAGGAGGCGGCGCTGCTGCGGGCCCTGGCCGACGGACAGGTGGGTGGCGCCGGGCTCGACAGCTTCGCCGTCGAACCGATGGCCGCTACGCATCCCTTCCACGGCATGCCCGGGCTGGTGCTCAGCCCGCATATCGGCGGCGTCACCACCGACGCCTACGTGAACATGGGCGTGGGTGCGGCTCGCAATGTGCTGGATGTGCTGTCCGTGGCACCGGGAGCGCTGGTGGTCTGAGCCATCGCAATGCCCCGCTCACCGTGGGCCGGTCAACGGGTTTCAGCGGCCCGCCTGGCCTCCCGCCATAACGCCGGTGTCGATCCCACCTCGCGCCGGAAGACTGCATTCAGGTACTGCACTGAACGGAAACCCGAGGCCAGCGCAATCTCCGCGATGCCGGTGTCGGTGTGGGCCAGGAGTTCGAAGCAGTGTTCCAGTTTGCGCTGCAGAATCTGGTCGTGCACGGAGCGCTTGAGGTCGCGGCGGAAGTACATCTCCAGCGACGAACGCGACATGCCCATCATCTCGGCCACCTGTTCGGTCTTGATGCCCTGGCAGGCATATTGGCGTATGTAATAGAGCGCCCGCATCACCGGCGCGCTGTGCTGCACATTGCGCGCGGTCGAAGCCCGGCTGTGCACCTCGGCCGGCGGCACCACCACGCGGGCGCCGCGCACCGGTGAGCCGCTCAAGGCCTGGTGCAGCAGCTGCGCCGCCCGGCGGCCCATTTCGGCCGTACCCTGGCTCACGGAGCTGAGCTCGATGCGGGTGAGATGCTGCCCCAGCGTGTCGTTGTCGATGCCGATGATCGCCACTTCGTCGGGCACCGCGATGTTGGCGACGATGCAGGCCTGCAGCAGCTGGCGCGCACGCGCGTCGGTGACGGCGACGATGCCGATCGGCTTGGGCAGGCTGTCCAGCCAGGCGATCAGTTTCTTCGTGGCGCTTCCCCAGGTGGGCGCGCTGGTGGCCAGGCCGCGGTGGATCTCGCCTGAAGCGCCGTCGCGTTGCAGCCATGCAGAGAATGCCCTTTCGCGCTCCTGCGCCCAGCGGTTGAGCGGGGACTCCGGCAGGCTGTAGCAGGCGAATCGCGTCACGCCCGCTTCCACCAGGTGCTCGAGCGCCCGCGCGACCAGCAGCCGGTTGTCCGTGGCGACATAGGGGACCTGGCCCGGATAGGAGGCGGGGTCCTCATACGAGCCGCCGATGGCGATGACCGGGACATGAGCGCCCGTGAGCGCCCGTGCCACGGCGGGGTCGTCGTAGTCCGCGATGATGCCGTCGCCCTCCCACTCGTGAATGCCGTCCAGGCGAAAACGAAAGTCTTCTTCCAGGAACAGGTCCCAGGCCATGCGCGTCTGTTTCACATAGTCCCCGATGCCGACGAGGATTTCGCGGTCGTAAACCTTGCTGGCATGGAACAGCAGGGCCACGCGCAGGACCGCGGGGCCGCTTGTCCGGTTGAGCTGTCGCATGGTCGGGCTTTTCGTCATGGAAGGCTGATCTTGGCACATTGCGGCAATTGCTGCGATGCAGAAAGAAATTTCGTAAGCCGCGCTCGGCAATTTCGCAAGCAATCCGGGTGATGTGCCCGCTAGCATCGCCACTCTGGTGATCGCGGTGCGAAGGCCGGCGCGCGACAGCGCCGCTTCACCGCATTCATCCGCACGAAACGGCAACGGCTTCCAAGGCAATCAACGAGGAACTCGATGACTGAGCAAACCCGCTACCCGAGCCTCAAGGGCAAAAGCGTACTCATTTCCGGCGGAGCCACGGGGATAGGCGCGTCCCTTGTCGAGCATTTCGCCGCGCAGGGCGCCTTGGTGGGCTTTCTGGATATCGATACGGAGGGCGCCCTGGCCTTGCAGGCCAGGCTGGCGCGCGAAGGGCTGCGCGGCGTGCATTTCGAGGAATGCGATGTCACGGACACGCACCGCCTGCGCAGCGCCATCGGCGTGCTGCGCCAGCGCATCGGCCCTGTCCAGGTGCTGGTCAACAACGCGGCCAACGACCAGCGCCATCTGATTGAAGAGACCACGCCCGAATCATGGGATGCCGGCGTGGCGGTAAATCTGAAGCACTACTTTTTCGCCGCACAGGAAGTCTTCAAGGACATGAAAACTTTGGGTGGCGGTTCCATCATCAATTTCGGCTCGGTGAGCTGGATGGTCAAGGTGGGCGGGATGCCCGTGTACACCACCTGCAAGTCCGCGGTCCAGGGGCTCACGCGGAGCCTTGCACGCGATTTCGGCCCCCATCGCATTCGCGTCAACACGGTGGTCCCGGGCTGGGTCATGACCGAAAAGCAGCTGCGGCTGTGGGTGACGCCGCAAGCGCTGGTCGAACTGGCGAAAGCGCAGTGCCTGCCCGGCGAACTGGCGCCTTCGGACCTCGCGCGCGCCGTGCTCTTTCTCGCTTCCGACGACAGCAGCATGATGACCGCGCAGGACCTGGTCGTCGACGGTGGCTGGACATGAACTCCGCGGCGGTTCGCGGTCTCATCCTGGTGACGGGCGCGACCGGCAAAGTCGGGCGGGCGTTCATCGCCCGCCTGCTGGGCGATGCGCGCTGCGACAGCTTCGAGGTCCGCGCGCTGTGCCACAACCGGAGCCTGCCCCCGCACCCCCGGGTTGAATCGGTGCACGGCGCCATACAAAATCGCGCCGACGTCCATCGTGCCCTGGAGGGCGCCACGCATGTGCTCCACTTGGCGACCAGCAAGGAAACGCCGGACGATGTGATGGATGTAGCGGTCAAAGGAATGTTCTGGCTGCTTGAGGAGTGCCGCGCGAGCAAGGCATTGCGGCAGTTCCTGCTTGTGGGCGGAGATGCCTCGGTAGGCCATTTCTATTACCCGCACGGCGTTCCCGTCGTCGAGAGCCAGCCGCACAGCGCCTACCCGGGGTGCTATGCCCTGTCCAAGGTGCTGGAAGAAGTCATGCTGGAGCAATACCAGATCCAGTACGGGCTCAACGGCTGTTGCCTGCGTGCGCCCTGGATCATGGAAAAGGATGACTTCCGTTATTCCCTGTCCTTCGGCGACGACGTATTCGGCGGCCCCCGCTGGCATGAATTGGTCGGCCCCTCCCGGGCGCGTGACTATGTAGCTTCCGGGGCCGTGCCGGTCATGCTGGACCCGCAAGGCAAGCCCGTGAAACGCAACTTTGTGCATGTGGACGACCTGGTGGAGGCGCTTGTGCTGGCGCTCGATGCGCCGCAGGCCAGGCAGCAGCGCATGAACGTCTGCATGGACGAGCCCATCGACTACGGCGAACTCGGCGACTACCTGGCGCGCACGCGCGGTGTGCCGCTGGTTCCCGTGCCCACACCCTATCACTCGACATGGCTGGACAACAGCAAGGCGAAATTCCTTCTGGGCTGGCGCCCCCGCTACGACATGGCGCGGCTGGTGGAAGACGCGTGGGCTTACCAGCGCCACGCCGATGAGCCCCGCGTGGTCTGGTATCCCGGATAGGAGCGTTGTTCCACCCGCTGCCGCACCGGGAGGAACAGAAGAATCGAGTGCCGGCACGCTTGGGAAAAATCAACTTGAGGAGACAAGACATGAGACAGCTTCAGCGACGCGCATTCACGGCGGTTCTGGCCGGCGCCGGCCTTATGTTGGCGTGCGTTCAGTTTGCCCATGCCCAATCCGCCGGCAAGAAGCTGGTGATCGGGTTCGCCCAGACGGGCGCCGAAAGCGAGTGGCGAACCGCCAATACCGATTCAGTCAAGGCCGCGGCCAAAGCGGCCGGGCACGAACTGAAATTTTCCGACGCGCAGCAAAAGCAGGAGAACCAGATCAAGGCGATCCGCTCCTTCATCACCCAGAAGGTGGACGTCATCATCCTCGCGCCGCTGGTCACCACCGGCTGGGACACGGTGCTCAAGGAGGCCAAGGCGGCGAAGATTCCCGTGATCCTGGAAAGCCGCAATGTGGTGGTGAAGGACCCATCGACCTGGACCACTTTCATCGGTTCCGACTTTGTCGAGGAAGGCCGCCGCGCGGCGCAGTGGCTTCTGGACAACACCAAGAACGGCACGGGGACCGTCAACATCGTCGAACTGCAGGGAACGGTCGGCTCGGACCCGGCCATAGACCGCAAGAAAGGCTTCGACGAAGTCATCAAGACCAACCCGCGCTACAAGGTCATCCGTTCCCAGACCGGCGATTTCACGCGCGCCAAGGGCAAGGAAGTGATGGAGGCTTTCCTCAAGGCCGAAGGCAAGAAGATCAATGTGCTCTATGCGCACAACGACGACATGGCCATAGGCGCGATCCAGGCGATCGAGGAGGCCGGCCTCAAGCCCGGCAAGGACATCCTCGTCATCGGCGTGGACGCCGTGAAGGGCGCCTTCGAAGCCATGATGGCCGGCAAGATGAACGTGAGTGTGGAGTGCAACCCGCTTCTGGGGCCGCAGCTGATGGAGGCGGCGGCCAAGGCTGCGGCCGGCCAGCCCCTGCCGCGCTGGATCAAGTCCATCGAAGGAGTGTTCCCCGCGGAAGTCGCGGCCAAGGAATTTCCCAACCGCAAATATTAGCGGGACGTTTTTGCCATTCGTAGGGTGACAAAAAAGCGATTGGCCTGGGAGTCGCCGCTCACTACGACCAAGCCGCGCGGTTTCACGATCGCGCCCATGCCGCCAGGCAGGCACATAAGGACATAAGGAACAGGAGACAACCATGCATACAAGACGAGACATTCTTGCCGCCGGCGCGGGCGCCGCGCTGGCCGGCATCGCGGGCACCGCGGCGGCGCAGACCTATGAGCCCGCCTGCTTCAAGCCTTTTTCCGCCAGCACCAAGACCATCCAGTACCCGGCGAAGAAAGGGCCTTACCGCATCGCCCTGGCCAACGGCTACGCGGGAAACAGCTGGCGCATCCAGATGATCAAGTCGCTCAAGGCCTATGCGGCGACGCCCGACATGAAACCCCATATCAAGGAGCTGAAGGTGGTCTCCACCGGCACCGACGTCGCCGCGCAGCTGGGCGCTATCGACAACTTCATCAATGCGGGCTTCGACGCCATCCTCACCATCGCGGTGTCGCCGACGTCCTTCAAGCCGGTGATCAAGCGCGCCAAGGACGCCGGCGTGGTGCTGATCCCCTTCGACAACGTGCTGGACACCGACGAGGTCATCCAGGTCAACGAAGACCAGTTCGAGATGGGCCGCCTCATGGGGCGCTGGCTCGAGAAGAACGGCGCCACCAGCGGAAAGGTGCTCGAGATCCGCGGCCTGCCCGGAAACTCCGTCGACCGCGACAGGCACCTGGGATTCCGCGAGATCATGGAAAAGCACAAGGGCCTGCAGATCGTCGAGGTGGTCGGCAACTGGGACGACGGCACATCCCAGAAGGTGGCGGCGGACGCGATCGCCGTGCACGGCCGGTTCAGCGGCATCTATACCCAGGCCGGCTCGAACGGCACGGTCCGCGCGCTCATCGAGGCCAAGCATCCCTTTGTGCCGATTGGCGCCGAAGGGGAGAACGGCTTTCGCAAGATGGTGCATGCGCACCACAAGGACGGGCTCAAGGGCGCATCGGCTGCGCAGTCGCCCGGCCTGGTGGCGGTGGCGCTGAAGGCTGCCGTCGCCGCGCTGCAAGGCCAGAAGCTGCCCCAGTACATTTCCGTGCCCATCCCCTACGTGGAATATCAGGACATGGCGCCGGGCAAAAATTTCTACCCCGAGCTGCCGGACACGTTTTACGTGGCCAATGAATTCCCGCCGTGCAACATCAACATCACGGCGCCGGACATCATGAAGCAGAGCGAAGGCAACACCTGAAGGAACGCGCCGGTGCCCGACGCTTTGCTGCAACTGCAGGGAATCTCCAAGCGCTACGCCGGCGTGCGCGCGCTGGACGGCGCGGACCTCACCTGCCATGCTGGTGAAATCCACGCCGTGCTGGGAGAAAATGGCGCGGGCAAGTCCACCCTGATCAAGACCATCGCCGGGGTGGTGCAGCCTGACGCCGGGCGCATCCTCATGGAAGGCGCCGAGGTGCGCCTGGCCTCGCCGAACCAGGCGCGCGACCATGGCATCGCCTGCGTGTTCCAGGAGCTGTCGCTGGTGCCGGACCTCTCGGTGGCGGAGAACATTTTTTTGTCGCGTCCGCCGCGCCGGTGCGGGCTGATCGACGCTAAAGCGCAGCAGGAACAAGCCCTTGCGCTGCTGGACATGCTGGGCTGCGGCGACATCCATCCCAGGGAGCGCGTGCGGGACCTGCCCCTCTCGCGCCGCCAGCTGATCGAGATTGCCAAGGCGCTGAGCCTGCAGCCGCGCCTGCTGATCCTGGATGAGGCGACCTCCGCGCTGAGCAGCGAGGACGTGGAGCGGCTCTACAAACTGCTGTTCGAGCTGCGGGCGCGCGGAACTGGCATCCTGTTCATCTCGCACCGCATGCATGAGGTCAAGGCGCTGGCCGACACCTGCTCGGTGTTTCGCAGCGGCCGGCGCGTGGATACTTTCGCCGCCGGCACCCGCTCCGATGCGGAGGTCGTCCAGCTCATGATAGGCCGCGACGTCGCCAAGACCTATCCGCCGAAAACCGGCCCTTCGCCCTGGGCCCAGCCCGCCATCAGCGTGCAGGGCCTGAGCTGGCTCCCCGAGCTGCACGACATCTCGCTGGAGATCAAGGCCGGCGAGATTGTCGGCCTGGGTGGGCTGGACGGGCAGGGCCAACGTGAGCTGCTGCTGGCGCTGTTCGGCGTGCTCAAGGGTGTCGAGGGCCAGGTGCAGGTATTCGGCGATTTGCGCCGCGACTTGGCGCCCCACGTCTGCAAAGGCCCGGAGCTGGGCATCGCGCTGATCCCGGAGGACCGCAAGACCGAGGGGCTGATCCTGCCCATGAGCATCCGGGAGAACATGAGCCTGGCCCATCTGCCTGCGCTGGGGCGCCTGGGCATGCTCGGCGCGGCGGCCGAGCGCTCCGCCGTGGCACGCATGGTGGAGCAGCTGCGCATCAAGATAGGCTCCGCACAGGACCCGGTGCAAACCTTGTCGGGCGGCAACCAGCAAAAGGTGGTCATCGCCAAATGGCTCATGGCCCAGCCGCGCGTGCTGCTGCTCAACGACCCGACCCGCGGCATCGACGTGGCCACCAAGCAGGAGCTGTATGCACTGCTGCGCGAGCTGGCCGCCCAGGGTGTGGCCGTGCTGCTGTACTCCACGGATTACGAGGAGCTCATAGGGCTGGCCGACCGCGTGCTCATCATGTATGAGGGCCGGATCTCCCGCACGCTGGTGGGCGGCGACATCAGCGAACACGCGATCGTGGCGTCCTCGCTCAACGTCTCACCCGGCGGCAGGGAGGCCGCCACCGTATGAGCCGGCGCGGCGACTGGGGCATGGCCTTGCGGCGCAACGGCGGGCCGCTTGCCGCGCTGGCGGTGTTCGCCCTGATGTTCGCCTTGTTCCTGCTGGAGCACCCGCGCTCGATTTCCGTGGCCATCGTGACCACCGCGTCCAACAAGGCGGTGCTGCTGGCCATCGTGGCGATGGCGCAGACCCTGCCCGTCATCACCCGCGGGCTCGACCTTTCCGTCGGCATGGTGATGGTGCTGACCGGCTGCCTGGCTTCCGTCGTCGTGAATGGGGCGCCCTGGCAGGTGGCCCTGGGCGTTGCGCTGGTGCTGGCCTGCGGCGCGGCGGCGGGCGCGCTCAACGGAGCCATCGTGGTACTCGGCCGCTTGCAGCCCATCATCGTCACGCTGGCCACGGGTGCGGTGTATTTCGGCTTTGCGCTGCTGCTGCGGCCAGCGCCGGGCGGCGAGGTCAGCGAGGGATTGTCCGACGCGCTGACCGGCCGGCTGTTCGGGGTGGTTCCCACCACCCTGGTTCTGCTGGCCGTGCTGGTCGTGCTGGGGTGGATGCCGCTGAAGCGGACGGTCATCGGCCGCGCGTGTTATGCCGTGGGGTCTTCGGAGCAGGCGGCCTACCTGTCCGGCGTTCCGTCGGACCGCGCCAAGTTCCTGGCCTACACCGTCGCCGGCCTGCTGTCGGGGGTGGCCGGGTTGCTGCTGTCCCTGATCGCGCTGTCGGGCGAGGCCAGCGGCCCGCAGGCCGGCTTGTATACCCTCAATTCCATCGCGGCGGTCGTGATAGGCGGCACTTCCCTGTACGGTGGCACCGGCGGAATGGTCGGCTCCATCCTCGGCGCCTTCGTGCTGCGCACCATCGGCGACCTGCTCTTTGTCTTCAATGCGCCGGCGCTCTGGCAGCCCCTTTTCGAGGGCCTGATCCTGCTGGCCGCTGTGTGCATGGGCGCGCTGCGCGTGCTGCGTGTCCGGAATCGCCTGGACCTGTTTTCATGAGCGCAAGTGAATTGACGGCCACCCCTCCCTCCACCGGGGCCGCAAAGGGCCCCGTGCAGCGCCTGCTGCTGAACCCGCCCGCCGTGGTGGGGCTGTGCTGCGTCTTGCTGCTGCTGGCCGGCAGCGCCGTGAACCGCAACTTCCTGATGCCCACCTACCTGCTGCAGCAACTGCAGATCGCCGCCTTCCTCGGGCTGGCCGCCGCCGGGCTGATGGCCGTCATCCTGCTGGGCCACATCGACCTCTCCGTACCCTGGACCATCACCGCCGGCGCCATGATGGCTGCTGCGGCGGGGGCGGCCTGGGGGCCCGGTTGGGCCATCCCGGCGGGCCTGCTGTGCGGAGCGCTGGTCGGGCTGGTCAACGGCCTGGGCGTGGCGGTTCTGCGGATTCCCTCGATGATTTTCACGCTGGGCGCCAATGCCGTGCTGCAGGGTTTGATGGTGCTGTACACCGGCGGCCATGCGCCGCAGGACGCCGCCACCCCGCTGATGCGTGAGCTGGCTGTGGGCAGAACCCTGGGCGTTCCCCATGCGGTGCTGGCCTGGGCGGCAGTCTCATTGCTGGTGTACCTGCTGCTCACGCGCACGGTGGCGGGCCGCTATGTCTATGTGATCGGAAACAGCGAGCGCGCCGCCTATCTCAGCGGCGTGCGTACGGCCCGGATGACGATCGCCTGTTTCGTCGCCTGTGGCATGCTGGCCGCATTCGCGGGCGTGCTGCTGGCCGGGTATTCAGGCAACGCCTACCAGGCCATGGGCGATCCCTATCTGCTGCCGGCCATCGCGGCCGTGGTGCTGGGCGGCACCAACATCCTGGGCGGACGCGGCAGCTATTTGGGCACGGTCGCCGGCGTGGTGTTCATCGTGCTGCTGCAAAGCATGCTGGCGGTGCTGCAGATGCCAGAAGCCGGCCGCCAGATCATTTACGGCGCGCTGATCCTGGCCATGCTGCTACTCTACGGAAGATCGGCCAAAGTGAGATGACGAGATACGTCGAGAGGAGTAGAGGTGAGCATGGGTGAACACTACGGCATTCGCGGCGACTTCCGCCTGCACGACGCGCGCTTTCGCAGCCTGGTGCCCACCAACGCCTTTGTCGAAAAGCTCTACACCGGCGCGCGCTGGGCCGAGGGGCCGGTGTATTTCCCCGCGGGGGATTTCCTGCTGTTCAGCGACATCCCCAACAACCGAATCCTGCGGTGGATGCCCGACGGCGCCGGGCCCGGCTGCGTGCTGGAGTTCCGCAAGCCTTCGGATTTCACCAATGGCAACACGCGCGACGGCGAGGGCCGGCTGCTCAGCTGCGAGCACGGCGCGCGCCGCGTCAGCCGCACTGAACATGATGGGCGCCGCACGGTGCTCGCCTCTTCGTTCCAAGGGAAAAAACTCAATTCACCCAATGACCTGGTGGCCGGTCCTGACGGAGCCCTGTGGTTTTCCGATCCCACCTACGGCATTCTTTCCGACTACGAGGGTTACACGGCTGAGCCGGAATATGGCGGGCGCTACGTGTTCCGTGTCGATCCCGCGAGTGGAACCGTGGAAGCTGTTGCAACCGATTTCGTGCAGCCGAACGGCCTGGCTTTTTCGCCGGACGGGAGGCGGCTGTACATCGCGGATTCTGGCGCCTCGCATGACCCCGAAGGGCCGCGCCACATCCGTTCATTTGACGTGAGTGAGGGCCGGCTGCGGGGCGGCGAAGTGTTCGCGACGGTGGACGCCGGCATCCCGGACGGGCTGCGTGTGGATGCTCTCGGCAATGTGTGGACCAGTGCCGGCGACGGCGTCCATTGCTTCACGCCGCAGGGCGAGCTGCTGGGCAAGATCCCCATTCCGGAGCCCGTGGCCAATCTGGAGTTCGGCGGTCCCCGAGGTAACAGGTTGTTCATCACGGCAACGACTTCCCTGTATTCATGCTACCTTGCGATTTCCGGCGCGGGGTTCCGCGCGCAGTCGCCCGGCTGATCCGCATTCCTGGCGCGATCCGCGCATCGCGCCATGCGTTGTTGGCGCCAATTGCTGCGATGCAGAAAGAAATTTCACAAGCCGCGCTCGCCAAATTCGCAAACTTCTGCGGCGGCGCAAGGACTAGCATCGCCACTTTGGTTGATCCTACGCAGACATGACCTCCTTCGAATCCCTTCCCCAGGTCCGCTACGAGGGCCCACAGTCCAACAATCCGCTGGCGTACCGCCACTACGACGCCAAGGAGCGCGTGCTGGGCAAGACGCTTGAGCAGCACCTGCGGCTGGCGGTTTGCTATTGGCATACGTTTGTATGGCCGGGTAACGATGTGTTCGGGCAGCCGACCTTCGCGCGGCCCTGGCACGTGCCCGGCGACGACCTGACGCTGGCGCGCAGAAAGGCTGATGCCGCCTTCGGCCTGATCTCGCGGCTGGGCGTGCCTTACTACACCTTTCACGACACCGACGTCGCGCCCGAGGGCGCAAGCCTGGCGGACTACCGGTCCAACCTGTCGGCCATGGTGGATGTGCTGGCGCAAAAGCAGCAGGAGACGGGCATCCAGTTGCTGTGGGGCACGGCCAACCTGTTCAGCCACCCGCGCTACGCCGCCGGTGCCGCGAGCAACCCAGACCCCGAAGTCTTCGCCTATGCCGCGACGCAGGTTTTCAGCGCGCTCAACGCGACCCACCGCCTGGGCGGCGCGAACTATGTGATGTGGGGCGGGCGCGAAGGCTACGACACCCTGCTCAACACCGACCTGCGCCGCGAGCGGCGCCAGCTCGGCCGCTTCATGCAGATGGTGGTGGAGCACAAGCACAAGATCGGCTTCGGCGGCCAGCTGTTGATCGAGCCCAAGCCGCTGGAGCCCACCAAGCACCAGTACGACTACGACAGCGCCACGGTCTATGGTTTCCTCAAGGACTTCGGCCTGGAGCACGAGATCAAGCTGAACATCGAGGCCAACCACGCCACGCTGGCGGGCCACAGCTTCCAGCATGAGATCGCCACGGCCGCCGCGCTGGGCATCTTCGGCAGCATAGACGCCAACCGCGGCGACCCGCAGAACGGCTGGGACACCGACCAGTTTCCCAACAGCGTGGAAGACCTGACGCTGGCGATGTATGAAATCCTGCGCGCGGGCGGCATTGGCAGCGGCGGCTTCAACTTCGACGCCAAGGTGCGCCGCCAGAGCATGGACCCCGTGGACATCCTGCACGGGCATGTCGGCGCCATCGATGCGCTCGCCCTGGCGCTCAAGAGCGCCGCGCGGCTCGTCGAGGCCGGTGAGCTTGAGCGCTTCCGTGCCGAGCGCTACGCGCGTTGGGAGGGCGACCTGGGGCGCGGCATCCTGGGCGGGGACATGAAACTCAGCGAGGTGGCGGAATACGCCTTTGTCCAGGACATCCATCCGCGGCCGGTGAGCGGGCGGCAGGAGTGGCTGGAAAACCGCGTGAACGCCGCGATCTTCGATCCCGTCGTCTGAGGCCACACAGGAGCGAGTGCGCACCATGAACCCGGCCGTCGGCTTCCAGCAGGTGACAAAGCGTTTCGGCCCCGTGCAGGTGCTGCACGGCGTGAGCTTCGCTTTCGAACCGGGTCGCGTCTACGGCGTGCTGGGTGAAAACGGCGCCGGAAAGTCGACGCTGATGAAGATACTCGCCGGCTACGAACCGGCCAGCGAGGGTTCGGTGGAGATCGGCGGCCAGGCCGTGAGCTTTCGGGGCCCGCGCGACGCCGAGGCCGAAGGCATCGTGATGATCCACCAGGAGTTCAACCTCGCTGAGGACCTGAGCATCGCGCAGAACATCTTCCTCGGGCACGAACTCATACGCCACGGCTTGCTGGATGAGCGGACCATGGCGCGCCAGGCCGAGGCGGCGATGCGGTCGGTGGGGCTCAGCTGCAGTCCCGGCCGGCGGGTGCGCGACCTCATCGTGGCTGAAAAGCAGCTGGTTGAAATAGCCAAGGCGCTGAGCCGCAATGCCCGCGTGCTCGTGATGGACGAGCCCACCGCCACGCTCACGCCCTCGGAAACGGAGCGGCTGTTCGCGCTGATCGCGCAGCTGCGCGACCGGGGCGCCACGGTGCTGTACATCTCGCACAAGCTTGATGAGGTCGAGCGCATCACCGACGAGGTGCTTGTCATGCGCGACGGCCGCCTGGTGGCGCACCGGCCCACGGAGGGTGTGAGCCGGCAGCAGATGGCCAGCCTGATGGTGGGCCGTGAGTTGAGCGACCTGTTTCCACCCAGGCAGCCTGTGCCGGAAGGCGCGCCGGTATTGTTCAAGGTTCAGAACCTGCAGGTACCCGGCTGGGCGCAGGACGTGAGCTTTGAGGTGCGTGCCGGCGAGATCCTGGGTTTCGCCGGGCTGGTCGGCGCCGGGCGCACTGAGCTGTTTGAAGGCTTGCTGGGCCTGCGCCCCTCGACCTGCGCGGCGGTGGACATCGCGGGCCGCCCGTGGACGCGGCGCAGCCCGCGCTCGGCCGCGCGCCTGGGACTGACCTATTTGAGCGAGGACCGCAAGGGCCGCGGCCTGCATTTGCGCATGGGCCTGGCGGAGAACCTCACGCTGATGGCGCTGGAGCAGTATGCCCAGCCCTGGCTGGATCCCGCTGCGGAACGCGCGGCCCTGAAGCAGGCGAGCGAAGCCTTTGGCATACGCGCGGCGACCGGCGTGCCGGCGTCGGCGCTGTCCGGCGGCAACCAGCAAAAGCTGGCGCTTGCCCGCGTGCTGCAGCCGCAGCCGCAAGTCGTGGTGCTCGACGAACCCACGCGCGGCGTGGATGTGGGGGCCAAGCGCGACATCTATTTCCTGGTCCGGCGCCTGGCCGACGAAGGCCGCGCCATCGTCATCGTTTCGTCCGAGCTGCTGGAGCTCATCGGCCTGTGCCACCGCGTCATCGTGATGCGCCAGGGCCGGCTGGCGGCCGAGCTGCCGCAGGACCAGCTCACCGAAGAACTGCTGATCGCCCATGCAACTGGAACCCACTAAGCCCATGGCCGCCGTGCCGGCCGCGCCCACCATTACGCGCCGCTGGGCCGGGCTGCGCGGCGGCGGCCCGCTGGCAGGCCTGGTCCTGGTGTGCCTGCTCGGCGCCATGCTGAACGAGAACTTCGCCAGCCTGGACAACGTGATGAACGTGCTCACGCGCACGGCCTTCATCGGCATCATCGCCGTGGGCATGTGCTTCGTGATCATCTCCGGCGGCATCGACCTGTCGGTGGGCTCGATGGCGGCGCTGATCGCGGGCACCATGATCCTGTTGATGAATGCCGCCGCAGGGGCCGGCTGGCCGCCGCTGGCCGCCATCCTGGCCGGCATGGCCTGCGCCATCGCGCTGGGCGCGCTGTTCGGCCTGGCGCACGGCCTGCTCATCACCAAGGGACGCATCGAACCCTTTATCGTGACCCTGGGCACGCTGGGCATCTTCCGCGCCTACCTCACCTATTTTTCCAACGGCGGCGCGATCACGCTGGACGGCTCGCTCAACAGCGCCTACGGCCCGGTGTACTACGGCAGCTGGCTGGGTGTGCCCGTGCCGGTGTGGGTCTTCATCGTGGTTGCGCTGCTGGGTGGGCTGATCCTGAACCGCACCGCCTACGGCCGCTATGTGCAGGCCATAGGCTCCAACGAGCAGGTGGCCCGCTATGCGGCCGTGGAAGTGGACCGGGTCAAGGTGCTCACGTACATGCTGCTGGGCATCTGCGTGGGCATCGCTACCGTGCTCTACGTGCCGCGCCTGGGCTCGGCATCGCCGGCCACCGGCCTGCTCTGGGAGCTCGAAGCGATCGCGGCGGTCATCGTCGGCGGCACGGCGCTCAAGGGCGGCGCCGGCAGCGTCACCGGCACCGTGATCGGCGCGGTGCTGCTCTCGGTGATCAGCAACATCCTGAATCTCACCAGCATCATCAGCGTGTACCTGAACGCCGCGGTGCAGGGCTTTGTGATCATCGCGGTCGCGTTCTTCCAGCGCGGACGCAAATGAAGGAGAAGTGAGAAGTTCACCGGCGGCACTGCCGTCTTTTCAGTAAAAACCAAGGAGACAAACCATGAAACCGATCACCCAACTGCTCGCGGCGGCCGCCGCGGCCCTGGCCTTGTTTGGTACCGCTCCGGCGGCACTGGCCCAGAACAAGCCGCACATCGGCGTGTCCATCCCCGCCGCCACCCACGGCTGGACGGGCGGCGTGGTGTACTGGGCCAACCGCACCAAGACCGAACTGGAAAAGCAGTACCCTGGCCTGAAGGTGACCGTGAAGACGGCCGGCTCCGCCGCGGAGCAGGCCAACCAGGTGCAGGACCTGCAGACGGCCAGCAAGATCGACACGCTGGTGATTCTTCCCTTCGAGTCCGCGCCGCTCACGCAGCCTGTCGCACAAGTCAAGGGCAAGGGTGTTTACGTCACCGTGGTCGACCGCGGCCTGACCGATGCGAGCGCGCAGGATGCCTATGTGGCGGGCGACAACCCCGGCTTCGGCAAGGTGTCGGGCGAGTACCTGGCCAAGGCACTGGGCGGCAAGGGCAATGTCGTCGTGCTGCGCGGCATCCCGACCGTGATCGACAACCAGCGCGTCGACGCCTTCATGGCGGTGATGAAGAGCCATCCCGACATCAAGGTGCTGGATGCCAAGCACGGCAACTGGAACCGCGACGACGCCTTCAAGGTGATGCAGGATTTCCTGACGCGCTTCAAGCAGATCGACGCCGTGTGGGCTTCGGACGACGACATGGCCGTCGGTGTGCAAAAGGCCATCGAGCAGGCCAAGCGCAGCGACATCAAGATGGTGCTGGGCGGCGCCGGTTCCAAGGACTACATCAAGAAGGTGATGGACGGCGACAAGATGGTCACGGCCGACGTGACCTACTCGCCCAGCATGATCGCCGACGCGATGAAGCTCACCGCGGCCGCACGCGTCAAGGGCGAGAAGCTGCCGGCCTCCACCATCATCCCTTCGGTGCTGGTGACCAAGGACAACGCCAAGCAGTACTACTTCCCCGACTCACCATTCTGAGGCAGCCATGGCCAGACCCGTCACACTTTTCACCGGACAGTGGGCCGACCTGCCGCTGGCCGAACTCGCACCCCTGGCGCGCGGCATGGGCTACGACGGGCTCGAGCTGGCCTGCTGGGGCGACCACTTCAATGTGCAGGAAGCGCTCGCCAGCGAGCGCTATGTGCAGGACAAGCGCGCGCTGCTCGAAAAGCACGGCCTGCGCTGTTTCGCGATCGGCAGCCACCTTGTGGGCCAGGCCGTGTGCGACCTGATCGACGAACGCCACAAGGCCATCCTGCCCGAGCACGTCTGGGGCGATGGCCAGGCCGAGGGTGTGCGCCAGCGCGCAGCGCGCGAGATGCAGGACACGGCCCGCGCCGCGGCGAAACTGGGCGTGAAGGTGGTCACCGGTTTTACCGGCTCGTCGATCTGGAATTCGCTCTACGCTTTCCCGCCGACCACGCAGGAATACTGGAACCAGGGCTTCATCGATTTTGCAAATCGATGGCAACCCATCCTCGACACCTTCGAATCCGTGGGCGTGAACTTCGCCCTGGAGGTCCACCCGACCGAGATCGCCTTCGACATCGCCTCGGCCCAGCGCGCCATCGAGGCTGTGAATGGGCACAAGCGCTTCGGCTTTAACTTCGACCCCAGCCACCTCGGCTACCAGGGTGTGGACTACGTGAAGTTCCTGCGGATCTTCAACCAGCGCATCTACCACGTGCACATGAAGGACGTGTGGTGGGGCAAGGGCGACGGCACCGTGGGCGTGTTCGGCGGGCACACCAGCTTCGGCGACGCGCGCCGCCACTGGGACTTCCGCAGTGTGGGGCGCGGGATGATCGACTTCGAGTCCATCATCGTGGCGCTCAACGACATCGGTTACGCCGGGCCCCTGAGCGTGGAGTGGGAAGACAGCCGCATGGACCGGGTTCACGGTGCCACCGAAAGCGCCGCTTATTCCAGGCGGCTTGACTTCAAGCCAGCGGCCGGCGCCTTCGACGCGGTGTTCGACAAGGCCAAACAGGGCGGGATGGCGGGGTCATGATGCGAAAGTTGCGTTACGCCATGGTGGGTGGCGGGCAGGGCGCATTCATCGGCGCCGTGCACCGCAAGGCGATGGCACTGGATGGCCAGATGGAGCTGGTCGCGGGCGCGCTGTCCTCAGACCCGCAGCGCGCACGCGCTTCGGGCGCTGAACTGGGCCTGGCCGACGCGCGCAACCACGGGCGCTGGCAGGACTTGCTGGCCGATGAGCTCAAGCGGCCGGCGCACGAGCGCATCGACTTCGTGTCCATCGTCACACCCAACCATGTGCACTTCCCGGTGGCCCATGCGTTTGCCGAGGCGGGCATCCACGTGGTCTGCGACAAGCCGCTGGTGCACAGCAGCGAGGAGGCCAGGGCGCTGGAGAAGGCCGCGCAAGGCAGCGGCTGTGTCTTCGGCGTCACCTATAACTACACGGGCTATCCGATGGTGCGCGAAGCCCGCGAGCTGGTAGCCAAGGGGCTGGTCGGCGAGCTGCGCAAGGTCATCGTCGAATACAACCAGGGCTGGCTCGCCACCAACCTGGAAGCCACGGGCCAGAAGCAGGCCGACTGGCGCACCGACCCTGCGCGCAGCGGCCTGGCCGGCGCCATCGGCGACATCGGCTCGCACGCCGAGAACCTGGTGGCCACGGTGACCGGTCTGGAACTGGACAGCATTTGCGCGGACCTGACCACTTTCGTGCCCGGGCGCCGCCTGGACGACGACGGCAATGTGCTGCTGCGTTTCACCAATGGCGCCAGAGGGGTGCTCATCGCCTCGCAGATCGAGGTGGGCTGCGAGAACGATTTGCGCCTGCGGGTGTTCGGCACGCAAGGCACGCTGACCTGGCACCAGGAAGAGCCTAACCGCCTGCTGCATTCACCCATCGACGGCCCCGCGCGCGTGCTGACCCGCGGCTCGCCCTGGCTGGGCGAGGCCGCGCGCCGCGCCACACGCTTGCCCACCGGTCATCCCGAGGCCTTTCTCGAGGCATTCGCCAATGTGTACCTCGGCGTCGCCGCGGACATCCGGGCGGTGCAGGCGGGGCAGGCGCCGGACCCGCTGGAGGCCGACTACCCACGCCTGGCCGATGGCGCGCGCGGTGTGCGCTTCATCGAGAAGGTGGTGGAGTCCGCCCGCAGCCAGGCCAAGTGGACGCCGATGCGCTGACGCATGTTCCTCGGTATCGATCTCGGAACGTCCAGCGTCAAAGCCGTGGTGCTGGACCGCGGCCACCAGGTCGTTGCCAGCGGCACGGCGCCGCTGGCGGTCGACCAGCCGCAGGCCTTGTGGCGCGAGCAGCACCCCGGCGCCTGGTGGCGGGCTTGCGATGATGCCGTCCGGCAGGCTTTGGCGGCGCTCGCCAAGGCGGGCCGCAGTCCCGCTGATGTGGAGTGCATAGGCCTGACCGGCCAGATGCATGGAGCGACCTTGCTCGATGCGCAGGACCAGGTCCTGCGGCCCGCTATCTTGTGGAACGACGGGCGCAGCGCCGAAGAATGTGCCTTGCTCGAGCGCGAAGTGCCGCGCTCGCGCGAGATCTCCGGCAACATGATGATGCCCGGCTTCACCGCACCCAAGCTCTTGTGGGTGGCGCGCCATGAGCCGCAGGTGTTTGAACGTGTACGCCACGTGCTGCTGCCCAAGGACTGGCTGCGCTGGCGCATGACGGGTGAATTTGCCACCGACATGTCGGATGCGGCCGGCACGCTGTGGCTGGACGTGGCCCGGCGCGACTGGAGCGGCGAGCTGCTGGCCGCCTGCGGCCTGTCGCGCAAACACATGCCCATGCTGCACGAAGGCCCCGAGACCACGGGCATATTGCGCGCGGAGCTCGCGCAGCATTGGGGCCTGCAACCCATCCCGGTGGTGGCCGGCGCCAGCGACAACGCCGCCGGTGCGCTGGGTGCCGGCGTGTTTCGTGCCGGCGATGCGATGCTGTCGCTGGGCACCTCGGGCGTGGTGTTCGTCGCCACGCGTGAATTCGTCGCCAATCCCGCGCAAGCCGTGCACAGCTTTTGCCACGCCCTGCCGCAGACCTGGCACCTGATGTCGGTCATGTTGTCGGCGGCCTCCTGCCTGGACTTCACCGCCTCGCTGCTCGGCGAGCCCGATGTCGAGCGCTTGCTGGCCGAGGCCGAAGCGCGCGGGCTGCACGCATCCACGCCGCTATTCCTGCCCTACCTGAACGGCGAGCGTACGCCGCACAACAATCCCCACGCGCAGGCCGTGTTCTTCGGCATGGATGCCGGCACAGCGCGCGCCGACCTGGTCAATGCCACGCTGGAAGGCGTGTGCCACGGCCTGGCCCAGGGCATCGCGGCACTGCAGGCCACCGGTATCGGGCTTGAGCAGGTCAGCCTGATAGGCGGTGGTTCGCGCAGCGGCTACTGGGCCCAGATGCTGGCCGACGCCACGGGGCTGGAGGTGCTTCGGCGCGAGGATGGCGCCGTAGGGCCCGCCCTGGGCGCGGCTCGGCTCGCATGGATGTGCGTGGACAGGGCGGATGCGCAGGACGTCATGAAGGTGCCTCCGACATTGGACTGCTATGCGCCCCGGCCCGCCGAGGAGGAGCGATGGAGAGAACGCGCGGCGCGCTTTGCGTCGCTTTACGCCGGTATCGCTCCGCTGTACGGTTCCCGCGGAGAACCTTGACGATGAATGGCGGCTGCTCTCGCAGCCGCCACAGGAGATCAACAGCGCGCGAAGCGCCGCTTCGCTTATTGAACGACAGGGTAGTCGCGGTCGAGGGCGGTGGCCGAGACGGTGGTGCCGGCTTCGGCCTTCACTTCGGCGCGGGACTTGGTGCTGACAGGGGCGATGGATTCCGGCGCCTGGTAGTTGCGGGGGATGTTCACGGAATAGCCTTCGCGTTGGGCTTGCGCCAGTTCGGCGCGAACTTCAGCTCGGGTCTTGGTGCTCACCGTGTTGACCTTGTCCTGGGGGAAAGGATCGCGCCCTTCGGCGAAGCTGCTGGCGGAGCCGAAGAAGGCCAGTGCGGAGACGGCAAGAACGGAGGCGGAGACGAGATTCGATTTCATGATGAATTTCCTTTAGGACAGTTTTTGAAAAATCCGGTCGGACGGGCTGCGTGCCCGAGGGGCCTTCCTCGCTGAGTCGCGTTATGAATGTGGCTCACCGATGCATCCCACCTTGTTCCGGCAAGGGCGTTAGACAAGTGCGTGTTTGCGGAACATTCCATTGCCGGAATCGGAACAATGAAGGCGCGAATTCCCGGAACTTTTTGGAATGAAAGTTTTTTGAAAGCATCGCGTGACGGGCGCGAACGGCTCTCGCCGCACGTGCATGTGCTTTCTGTTCGGCAGATGGGGACGCACCGTGGGTTTCCATAGCCGCGTCTTTTTTTGCTGCTACTTCCCCCGCAGCGTGTGATGTGCTGCGGGTGTTTGACGGCCGCTGGCCCTCACCCTAACCCTCTCCCTCTCCCAGGAGGGAGAGGGGATAAAACCCGGAGCCCAGTCCTGCCTCAGTCCTGCCTCAGTCCTGCCGCGTTTCCATTCTCTTGATCACCTTGCGCGTGTAGTCGGTCATGAACTCGAGGAAGACGCTGGTGCGCACCGGGATGAACTTGCGGCTGGGCAGTGCCGCATACAAGGTGTTGGTGCCGGTGATCCAGGGCGAGAGGATGCGCTGCAACGCGCCGCTGTTGAGCTGGTTGGCCACCAGGTCGATGGACTGGCTCATGATGCCGGCGCCGTCCACGCAAGCGCGTATCAGCGTGTCGCTGTGGTTGACCAGCATGCTGGGCTCTATCTGCACCTCGACAACGCGTCTGCCTTCGTCGGGGTTGGTGAGGCGCCAGATGCGATGGCGGTTGGCGGCCTGCTTGACGCGCAGGTTGTGGTGCTGCGGCAGGTCTTCTGGCCGCATCGGTGTGCCGTTGCGGCGCAGGTAGTCGGGCGATGCGCACAGCACCCCGTCCGACGAGGCAATGGGCCGCGCGATGATGTTGGCGTCAAAAGTGTCGCCGGCGCCCAGCAAGGTGAGGTCGTAGTCCTCGACCGGCGGCACCAGCGGCGAATCCACATGGATGTCGAGCACGACCTTGGGATAGCGCCGGCCGAACTCGGCCACCAGCGGCGCCAGCACATGCACGGCGAACACCGGTGGCGTCATGATGCGTATGGTGCCGGACATCTCCTGCGCATGGGCCTGGGCCGCGGCATGGGCTTCGTCGATGTCGGTCAGGATGTGGCGCACGCGGGCCAGGTAGGTTTCACCGGCGTCGGTCAGCGCCAGGCGGCGTGTGGTGCGCTGAAGCAGGCGCACGCCCAGGTGGTCTTCCAGATCGCCGACCAGGCGGGTCACCACGGCGGACGACATGTCGAATTTGCGCGCCGCGGCCGCAAAACTGCCGTCGTCCACCACTTGCTGGAACACCCGCATTGATTGGAGCCTATCCATGGTTAACCCTTATATAGCACCTTTATTATTGCTAATTTAACAGCAATGTATTGTTGGAATTGGTATTTTTTGATTGATTTGACGGGAATACAGTTCATACATCGATGAGCCGAAGCCACTTACAAGGCGACTCACCGAGGCTGGACAGACGGGGAGATGAGCCCGCCATGCCCGGAACGTCACTTAACTTTTGAGAGGATATTCATCATGAAATCGAACTT
>Ga0209564_1001306_pt1 | contig 26845 bp, 28 predicted proteins | sample AraplaCol_mMF_r2_FD_184272 | JGI IMG/M metagenome (GOLD analysis project Ga0209564, IMG submission 184272) | Arabidopsis root microbial communities from North Carolina, USA - plate scrape MF_Col_mMF_r2 (SPAdes) (version 3) | ecosystem: Host-associated > Plants > Roots > Endosphere | place: USA...
CGCTCGGCCTGCAATATGGCGTGCCGCTCGAGGAATATGTCGAGGCCTTCACCTTCACCAAGTTCGAGCCGGCCGGCATGGTCATCGGCAATGACGCGATCAAGAACGCCACGTCGATCCTCGACTACGTCTTCCGCGAACTTGCCGTCTCCTATCTCGGCCGCCATGACCTGGCGCATGTCGATACGTCCGACTTCTCCAACACCGCACTCGGCAAGGGCATCCAGGAGGGCAAGACCAACCTGCTCTCCACCGGCTGGACCCGCGGCTACAAGCCGACCCTGGTCTCCGGCACCGGCGGCGAACGCCAGGCAGCGGCCGAGCCCAAGGGTGCGGCGACTGCCGCCCCTGCCCGCGCCGCTTCCACCGGTACCGTGACTGCCTTTGCCGGCAGTGCCGCCCGCAAGCTGGAGCCGACGGTCGCCATCTCCACCTCCGAAATCGTCGCCTTCAAGCGCGACTATGAGGAGCGCGCCAAGGAACTGGCGGAAGAGATTGCCGAAGAGGTGATCGACGAAATCACCAGCGACGCAACCGCCCTCTTCTCCGACAAGGCGGCGGCCGACGCGGCCACGGCGAAATCCGAAGCCAAGAAGCGGGAGGCCGAACGCCGCCAACGCTCGATCATGCAGGGCTATACCGGCAACATGTGCTCGGAGTGCCAGAACTTCACGATGGTGCGGAATGGGACCTGCGAGAAGTGCGACACGTGTGGTGCTACGAGCGGGTGCAGCTGAGTGGGCGTTTGTTGTCTAGCGCGCCCCGTTGAAAGGCGTCCGACACAAACTGATCGATAGTCAAAAGCCGCCGACAGTCAGCTGCCGGCGGCTTTTTATTTGGCCGAGACGATCGCCACTCGTTTGAAGCTCGAGATAGACCCCGTGGTATTCTTGCCTTCTACTCCGCGCTCGCCGCAGCCGACGGTGAAACCGCCTCGGCGCTGGTCATTCCGGAGAAGCGCGGCCAAGGACCCTTCAACGTTCGCTTCCGGTCCGGCATACTTAATCTCAATACCTACGGGAGTTGGCATCGCATTTGTGCCATTGCATATCCATTCCGGCTTCATCCTCATGGCCATAGCACCAGTCAACGCGATTGAGCAGCGGACTGATCTGCTCGCGCCGTTTGCAGGCCCGCTCCGTCTCGATGCCGTAGCGATCGGTGCTGCCGCGGCAGATGTCGTCCAGTCCTATCCACTGCTGGATCAACCGATCCGGCGCTTTGGCTCCTTTGTCTGTGGCGATCACCTTTCCGGTCTCGGACTCGATCTGCAGGGAGGCGGTGTTCCACACGAAAGAGAATTCCGCCATCCCGGAAGTTGTCCTACCTGTATCCCGGTTTCGGGCAAACCATTCGACAATTCCTGACATTTCGCATTTTCCGGCGCAGCTGGCGGTCACGGAGCCGGGTTTCACGCTGTATATGCGCTCTGGCCAGCGTTGGGCGAAGGCCGCCTTGTCTTTCAAGACGACGTCTTTGTCGACCACCGTCCCGAAGAAGGAAACCTGATCGGCATAGACGCTCTTCATGAAATCAAGCGCCGAAGCGCTGTCTTTCGACCATTCGTCATTGTATCGGTTGACGAAATCAACCGCCTCCGTGGTCAGGTCGCCGGGTTCGGAGGCGGCCACCTCCTCGGAAGCGCTGGGGTCTGACGGCATGTCGGCGGGTGTTGCACTCTCCTGCGGTGCGGCGTCTGGCGGGGGCGGCGCGCTTTCCTGTGCCGACGGCATATCCTCGGGCGTGTTGATGTTCCAGTCCCGCATTTCCGCAGCGGTGAGATACCGTATATCGGTGCTGTCGATCGACAGGCTGAGCTGCAGCAGATTGGGGCTTACCCCCATGTCGGTGAGGTAGCCGATGATCTCGCCGGTCATTGCTTGAACGGTCGAGACCGCCAATTTGTTGTCCACCGTGGCGTCATCGGACAGGGAAGCCCGATGCACGCCGATCGAGCCCGGCTCGGCGAACCTTTCGACGCCACCGACGAAGGCCAAGGCGCAAGCCGATGCACATTCCATGGCTCTGATCTGGAGCGTTCTTGCATTCAGTGCGCGGATGGCGCGGCCGAACATGATCGCGGTGGCCACGCTTCCGCCGGGCGAGTCAAAGCTGATGTAGTCCGCTTGGTACTGCCTGTATTCTTCGACAAGCTGCGTCGGATCGTCGGAGAATTCAAACACGCCCTTTATCACCAGACCACGCCCTCCCGGGGCGCCGTCCACACGTTGGTAGGAAATTGCTGCATGCCCCTCTCCGGCCATGGCGACGAACGCCAGCAGTATCGATATCAACGAGACGAATTTGCGCATTCTTACCCAGCCCTCGAGCATGTGTATTTCTCCCTTCGTCATTCGCAGCATATCTTGCGCACGTATGTATTCCCGAGGGTGATCATCGAATCCTTTGCAATGAGGCCATGAGTCTTCAATGCGTTTGAAACGTCCTTGGCTTCCTGTTGGCCGTAGACGTCACGCAAGGTCACGGCGAACCATCCGTTGGCTGCCAGATGAGCAGCGAGAGGGACAGGTGATTGCTTGATGAAGGCCTCTGCTTCCGGGAGAGAGCTGAAGCTCTTCACCTGCACATATCGTCCATCACCGGCATCCTCCTCAAACTCGGCCACGTGAACCCACGAGTAGTGCATATATCCGGTACTTCCGGAGACGGCGACGCGGTACCAGTCTCCATCGATGTTGATTATCTGAACACTGCTTCCGTTCAGCGCCTCGCCGATGGTCTTCGAGTCGGGATTGTTCAAAGCCTTTATCGGCGCCTTGCCCTTTGGATGCCGTACCGACCCGCTTCTTGCGACAGGCACCTGCAGCGATGGTTCCGCCTTCGCCTGAACGCCGTCCGGCGCTCGTGCGTCGCGGGAAGCCTCGGGTTCGACTTCCGTCGAAAGAAGCGGCGGCAAGGTAGGGGTCGTGACCCTGTACTTCGTCATTTCGCTGCCTGAGAGATAGCGAATGTCATCACTATCGTAGCTCAAGGAAAGTTGCAGCAATCCGGGATCGACACCCATTTCGGACATGTAACCAATGACGTCCGCCGTGACCTGTTGAACCGCCGACACGGCGTCATTGACAGGCATGCCCTTTGTGTCACTGAATGACGACTTGTGAACGCCGATAGAGCCCGGTTGTGCAAAGCGATGCACCCCGCCAAGAAATGCAAGAGAACAAGCGGAGGCACATTCGGCGGCTCGGACCTGCAAGGTCGAAAGTCCTAACGCACGAACAAGCCGGCCGAATTCCATCGCCTTGGCGATGTTACCACCCGGACTGTCGAAGCTGACGACAACAGGACGATCCCGTGCAACGACATCACGGAACGCAAGGAGATCATCGCTGTATTCGAAAGCGCCTGAGACTATGACGAAGGCGGGATCGGTGGCTGTGCGGTGCACGGTATAGCCAAGACGCGCCTCGGCCTCATTGGCGACCAAGCCCGTAGCAATCACGAGTTTGAAGATCAACAGCTTTGACGAGAACATTTCAGACCTACCCCAGCAACCTGATCAATGCACAAGGGGCGATCTTCTGGCAAGCGGCACAATCAGAAGTGATAAGACACGGTAAACGCCGGTTGCTCGCCGCGATCGATAGATCCCAGCCCAGGCGATCCGACGCGGTGCCGGCAATTGATGTGGGAGCAGCAGGAAAAAGGCAGTGCGTCTTCGGATTTCGTGTGGTTAGGCCTGCCGTTACGGTTTCACCCGGTCAGGATGCGCCGTCTGGAAGGCGGGCAGTTCGGCGCATCTGGCGTCGATATCGACGATACGCGTAAAAGCGGTCAGATCCACACCCCAGCGGCGGGCATTGTAGACCTGGGGAACGAGACAGAGGTCCGCCATCGTCGGTGTATCTCCGAAGCTGAATGTGCCATAACCTTCACCGATCATGGCTTCCAGTTTGCGAAGCCCGTCCGTGATGAAATGTTTCATCCATTCCTCACGGGCATCCGTCTTGTCTGTCAGCGTCATCAGATGCGAGACGACATGCAGGTTGCAGATCGGATGGATGTCCATGGCAACCGCATATGCGAGGGCGCGGACTTTCTGGCGATCGGCGATATCAGACGGCAGCAATCCGCATTCCGGTCGGGTTTCGGCGAGATATTCGATGATGGCAAGCGACTGCGTCAGTGTTTTCCCGTTGATCACCAGTGTCGGCACCAAGCCTTGCGGGTTGAGCGCGAGATAGTCCGGCGTCCTGTGCGCGCCCTCCAACAGGTTGATCGGCGCGGTCCGATAGTCGACGCCCAGGAGATTGAGCGCGATGCGGACGCGATAGCTCGCCGATGATCGCCAGTAGTCGTAGAGAACGACCTCGTTCATTGCCGCCCGGCTCCCCCGTATTTTTCGACCGTCTGCTCGATCGCCCCGAAGATCGAATGACCGGCATGATCCTTCATCTCGATGCGAACCTGATCGCCGAACTTCATGAACGGCGTCTTCGGCGATCCGGTCTCGATGGCCTCGATCATCCGGAGTTCGGCAATGCAAGAGTAGCCGTTTCCGCCACCGTCCACCGGCTTGCCGGGGCCGCCGTCGAGCTTGTTGGAAACAGTGCCGGAACCGATGATCGTGCCGGCCGCAAGATGGCGGGTTTTGGCGGCATGGGCGATCAGCTGGCCGAAATCGAATGTCATGTCGATGCCGGCATTCGCCTTGCCGAAGGCCTTGCCGTTCAAACTGACGAGCAGCGGAAGATGCAGCTTGCCGCCATCCCAGGCCTCTCCAAGCTCGTCCGGCGTCACCGCGACCGGCGAAAATGCCGAGGCCGGTTTCGACTGGAAGAAACCAAATCCCTTCGCCAGTTCGTCGGGGATCAGACCGCGCAGCGACACGTCGTTGACGAGCATCACCAGCCGGATCGCGCCGCGCGCCGCTTCCGGGCTGGAACCCATGGCGACGTCGCCGGTGATGACGGCGACCTCGCCCTCCATGTCGATCCCGTAAACCTCGTCGGCCATCACGATCGGGTCGCGCGGGGCGAGGAAAGTGTCCGACCCGCCTTGATAGATCAGCGGATCGGTCCAGAAGCTCGCCGGCATCTCGGCACCGCGCGCCTTGCGCACCAGTTCGACATGGTTGACGTAAGCGGAACCATCTGCCCATTGGTAGGCCCGCGGTAGAGGTGACGTAGCGTCATGTTCGTGAAAGCGGATCGTCGGCTGGGCTCCGGTCTCGATGCCTTCGGCAATCAATGCAAGCCTCGGCGCCACATGCTCCCAGTCGTCGAGTGCTGCCTGCAATGTGCGGGCGATGTGGCCGACTTCCGAACAGCGGGTCAGGTCGCGGGAAACGACGACCAGCCGGCCGTCCCGCGTAGAGTCCTTCAAGGTCGCAAGTTTCATGTCCGAATTCCAATGCCGGAGGATGTCTTCGCTTGATGCTTCACTTGATACTTCACTTGAATCCGGGGGTTCCGTCGAACTTGCGTTCCAGGCCGTCCCAGCACTCGAGGTAGTCATCCTGCAGCGTTTCGAGCTCGGCCGCATATTTCGTCAGTTGCTGCGGGTACCGGGTCTCGAACATGAAGGCCATGGTGTGATCGAGCTTCACCGGCTTGAGCTCGGTATTGGATGCCTTTTCGAAGGCGAGCGCATCCGGCCCGTGGGGAAGCATCATGTTGTGCAGGCTCATGCCGCCCGGCACGAAACCCTCCTCCTTGGCGTCGTACTGGCCGTGGATCAGGCCCATGAATTCGCTCATGATGTTCCGGTGGTACCAGGGCGGGCGGAACGTGTGCTCGGCGACCAGCCAGCGCGGCGGAAAAATCACGAAATCGACATTGGCGGTACCGGCATCTTCGGTGGGCGCGGTCAGCACTGAAAAAATCGACGGATCGGGATGGTCGAAGCTGATGGCGCCGACCGGAGAAAACGTCCGCAGGTCATATTTGTAAGGCGCGTAATTGCCGTGCCAGGCGACCACATCGAGCGGCGAGTGGCCGATCTCCGTGACATAGAATTTTCCGCACCACTTCACATGCACGCGGCAAGGCGTTTCCTTGTCTTCGAAAGCGGCGACGGGTGTCTTGAAGTCACGCGGGTTTGCCAGGCAGTTGGCGCCGATCGGGCCGCGATCCGGCAGCGTGAATTTCGCGCCGTAGTTCTCGCAGATATAGCCACGCCAGACCGTCTGTTCACCGCCCCTCAAAATCTTGAACATCATGCCGCGCGGGATGAGACATATTTCCAGCGGCTCGACATCCATGATGCCCATTTCGGTGAACACCCTGATGGCGCCGAGCTGCGGCACGATCAGCAGTTCACCATCGGCGTTGAAGAAGTAATCGTCGACCATGTCCTCATTGAAGAGGTAGGCATGGGCCGACATGCCGACCTGGGTGGTGGCATCGCCTGCCGTCGTGATGGTCCGCACTCCCTCGAGAAAGGTCAGCTTTTCCGTGGGCGCGGGGATCGGATCCCAGCGAAGCTGGCCGAGAGGCAGCGAATGTTCGTCGAGACATGGCGCCGTTTTCCAGAGCGGATAGGACGCGTTGGAGAAGCGGCGGGTGTGGCGCACGCTCGGTCGAATGCGATAAAGCCAGGACCTTTCATTCGTGCCGCGCGGCGCGGTGAACGGCGAGCCGGAAAGCTGCTCGGCATAGAGGCCGTAATTGCATTTCTGCGGGCTGTTCTGGCCCTGCGGTAAGGCGCCGGGCAGCGACTCGGTTTCGAAGTCATTGCCGAAGCCCGGCATGTATTTCAGCCTGTTTGCCGTCGCGGCTTCACCGTCCGACGCCTGGATCGATGTCTGGTCCATTCTCAACTCCTCCCCGAAAACGCCGCAGCGCCGCGGCTCTGAAAACCCGCGGCGCTTAGAGTTTACTCCGCCGCCGCGCCGATGACACCACGCTTGATCTGATCGGCCTCGATCGACTCGAACAGCGCACGGAAGTTGCCCTCGCCGAAGCCCTCGTCGCCCTTGCGCTGGATGAATTCGAAGAAGATCGGGCCGATGACGGTCTTGGAGAAGATCTGCAGCAGGATTTTCGTCATGCCGCCATTCACCACGCCTTCGCCATCGATGAGGATGCCGTGCTTCTTCATGCGTTCGATCGGTTCGCTATGGCCGTTCACCCGTTCATAGGACATGTCGTAATAGGTCTCCGGCGGCCCCGGCATGAAGCGCAGGCCGTTATCGGCCAGCCTGTCGGTCGCGTCGTAGATATCCTCCGTTCCAACGGCGATGTGCTGGATGCCCTCGCCCCGGTACTTCTTCAGATATTCTTCGATCTGGCTGGTATCGTCCTTCGATTCATTCAGCGGAATGCGGATCTTGCCGCAGGGTGAGGTGATGGCGCGGCTGACCAGACCGGTGATGCGGCCATCGATATCGAAGAAGTGAATCTGCTTGAAATTGAACAGGTTGCGGTAAAAATCCCACCACTTGTCCATGTTGCCGCGGAAGACGTTGTGGGTGAGATGGTCGAGGTAATAGAAGCCGATCCCCTGGGGATGCGGGTTGCGCTCGCCAAGCCAATCGAACTCGGCATCGTAAACCGATCCCTTTGCGCCATAGGTCTCGACGAAATAGAGCAGCGAGCCGCCAATGCCGACGATCGCCGGGACGTCGAGCATCTTGTCGTCCCCTTCATAGGGAACGGCGCCCTTCGACACCGCATGATCGAAAGCGTGCCTGGCGTCGACGACGCGCCATGCCATCGACGGAGCGCAGGGACCGTGATTTGCGACGAAACGGGCGGCATGGCTGCCGGGTTCGGCGTTCAGGACATAGTTGATGTCACCCTGGCGCCAGACGGTGATGTCCTTGGTCTTGTGCCTGGCGACCGCCACATAGCCCATGCGTGTGAAGAGCTCGCTGAGCTTCTCGGGCTCGGGATGGGCGAATTCGACGAATTCGAAGCCGTCGGTACCTGCCGGGTTGTCGGCGGTGATTTCCGAAGGCGGCGCATCATGTGGAAAAGGGCCCATTTTCTCCTCCTGAGGATTGAACCTTGACTGGTGCAAAGTGTGGCCCAAAACGCGCGCAAAGTTCTTGCATTCTTTATGCTCCAAGAAGATATTATGCACGGTTTGTGAGTGTTTTGGAGATTTTGCGCAATGGATGAACAGCTCGACAAATTGGATTTGCGCCTACTCCAGGAGCTTCAAAAGGACGGACGGTTGACGAACAACGAGCTCGGCGAGCGGATCGCGCTTTCACCGTCGCAATGCTCGCGCCGGCGCACGAGACTGGAGGCTGAGGGATATATCCGCAGCTACCGCGCCTACCTCGATCAGCAGAAGCTAGGCCTCGATATGCTGGTCGTCATTTCGGTGACACTTGCCACCCACAACCGGGACAATGCCCGCCGGTTTTCGCAGCTGATCAACGGACTGCCGGAAGTTCTCGAAGCCTATGCGCTGACCGGTGAAATGGACTATCACCTGAAGGTCGCGACCCGCGGGCTCGCCGACCTTTCAAAATTCGTCAACGACGTTCTGTTGCCGCACGAGTCGGTGCAGCATGTGAAGACGTCGATCGTGCTCGACACGCTGAAGACATTCGAAGGCTTTCCGGTGCACATGCCGGGTCATTGACATGGCGACAACATCGCCCTGTGCAGACGCATCTCAATCAGAGCGGCAGTTCGGTCGAGAATTTCAGCTCGCGCAGCACGAAGCTCGAGACGACGGTGCGCACATGCGGATTGCGCATGAGGTAGCGGGTCATGAAGGCTTCGTAGCTTTCCACGTCCCTCGCCCGGATCTTCAGCATATAGTCGAAGGCACCTGACAGGGCGTAACACTCCATGATCTCCGGCCGCTCCAGCACAACGGAAGCGAAAGAGGCAACCGCCTCTTCGTGGTGATCCTCCAGCGTCACATGCGCAATGACGCAGAGCTTGAGATCGAGTTTTCCGGGATCGAGCAGCGTCACCCGCTTGCGGATGACGCCGTCGGCTTCCAGTTCCTGGATCTTCCGCCAAGCTGAACTCTGCGACATGCCGGCCTTTTCGGCCAGGTCTGCCAGCGAAAGGCTGCCGTCGGCCTGAACGAGTTGCAGAAGCCTGCGGTGAAAATTCCCAGTTTCTTTCATTTTTGGCGCCACTTTCGGGAAGATTTGCCAAGAGTATGGCAACAGCCAGCACGAAAGAAAAGAAAATCCTCCAAACCTGGATCATAATGGCAGGAATAGCGCCGCATCTGGGAGGATCAGCGAATGACCAAGGAAAGCAGCTACACCGCCAAACTGCCCGGCCCGGACGGCCTCTATGACTATACCCCGGATGAAGATGCGATATGGGGCGAGCTCTACCGGCGTCAGATGAAGCTGCTCGCCGATACGGCCTGCCGCGAATATCTGGACGGCGTCAAATTGCTGGGACTGACGCCTGATAAGGTGCCTCAGCTTCTCGATGTGAACAGACGCCTGAACGAGACCACCGGCTTCGGCGTCGAAGGCGTGCCGGCCCTCATTCCGCCCTCACGCTTTTATGAGCTTCTGTCGCAAGGCAAATTCCCGCTTGCAACCTTCCTGCGCCGTCGCGAACATATCGACTATATCGAGGAACCGGACCTGTTCCACGAGGTTTTCGGCCACTGCCCGATGCTCACCAATCAGAGCTATGCCAATTTCGTCCGGCATTTCGGCGAAACCGCCGTCGGTCTCGGCAAGGGTTATTCCTGGCATCTGTTTCGCATCTTCTGGTTCACCGTCGAATTCGGCCTGATCAACACGCCGCAGGGCCGGCGCTGCTTCGGCGCGGGCATCGTCTCATCGCCAAGCGAAGCGAAAGCGGCAATGGAAGGCAAGGCGTGCGAGTTCCGGCCGTTCGATCTCATGAGCGTGCTGAGAACGCCCTACCGGATCGATATCCTCCAGCCGATCTATTACGTTATCGACAGCTTCGCCGATCTCGAAGCGATCGTGGAACAGGATATCGAGGGCATGATCCTCAAGGCGAAATCGCTCGGTGATTTCGCCCCCGCTTTCGAAGCCAAAGCGTCGTGAATCGCTGACGATAAGGCGGCGGGTGCGGGCCTCACTTCGGCGTGGCTGCACTTCGATTGACGAAGTCCACCAGGACTCCTGGCTTGACCATGCCGGCCAGCTCTTCGGCGTCCCAGTTCGTCAGCCGCACGCAGCCATGCGATCCAACCTTGTCGATGAGCTTCGGCTCCGGCGTGCCATGGATTCCATAGGTCGGTTCGGTCAGATCGATCCACACCGTGCCAACCGGGCCATTCGGTCCTTTCGGGATCGTCAGGACGTGATCGTTCTTCCCCTGCTTGAAGTTGCGCTTCGGGTCATACCGGTAGACCGGCATCCTCGCGACGCCCTTGACCTTATGCTTGCCCGACGGCGCCGGATTGTCTTCACTGCCGATCGTCGCGGGATAGACGGCAAGCAGTGATCCGTCCTCGGCATAGGCGAGCACCTGCCCCGTCTTCTTGTCGGCTTCGATCCTCTTGACCTTTCCTTCCCTCGGCGGACCTGAGTTCACGACCCACACCGTATCGCCGGGAGCGAACTGCGAACCCGGGTTGAGGGCATTGAGAAGATCGATACCCATGTGGAAGCGCTCGGACAGCTTCTCGGCAACGTTCACATATCCCAAGCTCTGCATCTTCGCCTTCTCGCCATAGTCCTCGGGGATCTTGTCGACGAGGCCGGCAGCATCCACCGCCGAAACGACGTAGCTTTCAACGATCGGGGCGACGATGGGGCCATTGCCTTCCAGGTGGGAGATGACTTCCGGATCCAGCCTGCCATCGACAGGAAGCTTGTTCATCGCCTCGAAGCCGGCCACGGCCTTGCTGACGTTTTCCCCGTAGAGGCCATCGATCTCGCCTGGAGACGAACCCGCCCGGTCGAGCAGAACCTGAAGGCGGGCGATCGCCGGGTCTGGATCTGCGGGCTTGGGCTTGCCTGCCTCAATGGAAGCAATCGACGCGGTATTGATGGCTTCGGGTTGGAGTTCCCGCGCGCTCGCACCGCCAACGGAGATGGTGAGAGCGAGCAGCGACATCGGCAGGGCTGTTTTCATGGACGACAAATGGCCAGCGCTGCAACTTGTTCCATTGCGACGAGACGGGTTGGAGAATTCCGCCGACAGCGCACGTATCGGCCATATGTTCACGATGATTTCAATGTCCGGCCCCTGCAAATTCGGTACAACCGCCATTTGATCCGAAGGAGCTCATGAATGCCGCGCGAGAACGTCAATGACCTGATGGTTTTTCTGGCGGTCGCCCGAGAGAAGAGCTTTACGCGCGCCGCTGCGAAGCTGGGCGTGTCCCAGTCGGCACTCAGCCATATCGTCCGCCAGCTCGAGGCGCGGCTGGGCATCCGCCTTCTGACCCGGACCACCCGAGCCGTTTCGCTCACCGAAGCGGGAGAACGATTATTTCAAGGCGTGGGGCCACATTTCGACGAGATCGATGCTCAGCTCGACGCTCTCACGGCGCTCCGGGAAAGACCCGCCGGGAACATTCGCATCACGGCATCCGATCACGCTGTCAACTGCATCATCTGGCCGAAGCTTCAGCGCTTCCTGCCGGACAACCCTGACATCAAAGTCGAACTGATACGCGAGAACGGACTGTCCGACATCGTGACGGAGCGCTTCGACGCGGGCGTCCGGATGGGAGAGCAGGTGGCGAAAGACATGATCTCGACGCGCATTGGGCCTGATTTCCCTTTTGCCGTCGTTGGCGCGCCCTCCTATTTCGACAGCATGGGGATTCCGGAGCATCCGCAGGACCTCGTCCGCCACAACTGCATCAACGAGCGCCTGCCGACCTACGGGGGCTTCTGGGCATGGGAGTTCGAAGACAATGGGAAAGAAATCAGGATCAGAGTGGAGGGACAGCTTGCCTTCAACAACTCCTATCAGAGTGTGGAAGCGGCTCTGCACGGACTTGGCCTGGCATACGTGCCGGAAGATGTCGCTCTTGCCCATATCGCAAAGGGCCATCTGAGACGCGTGCTGCAATCCTTTTCACCACACTGGGATGGCTACCATCTCTACTATCCCAGCAGAAGGCAGTCCTCTCCAGCCTTCGTCGCTCTGGTGGATGCGCTACGCCATCGAAGCTGATGGGTAAGTGCCTGCCAATGTATTCCTCAATGAATTGTCTTCGGCCGCTTCTTCGTATGCGAAATGTCATCGAGCGTCGCCATTAGCTTTTCGAACTCGTTCAGGACACGATTGAACTCGGCGTCCTGCATGCTGACGATTTCCGAGATCGTCGAAGACACGGAGGCGATGAGGGTGTCGATCCAAACGCAGCGCTCGGCCGGCACGTTTCCGAGCGCCTCCCGCCGATGCGCCTTCAGTTCGTGGAGGATGCGAACGATGAGGGCTCCTCTATCCGCCCTGCTCAAGAACGGGAGCCTTGTCTGCGCCTGCTGGATTTCCGTTATCAGCGTCGTTGCCATCCCCGATCTCCAACCTCTAATACAACCGGTTATCACAACCGCAGCGTTTGTAACACGGACTTTGGTCCGACATCCCGGTCAGTGCAGCTTGGCATAGACCGCGCCCACCCCCGATGATCAATTGCGCGTCGCAAGGAGATCCGACATGTCGCAGGAGCGTCTCGGTCCATCCCATGGTTGATATGTGTTGTCTTCCGGTCGATACGACTTGTAGCGAGCAGCGCACCGGGCTGCCGCCTGTGCATTCGCTTTCATGCCGACGCGTTCATCGGATTCCGCGGTGATCTGCCGGAACGGCGGCGAGCACTCGCGGGTCTCGCCGCTATAGGATCGATAAGTGTTCGTTTCGGGATTGAAGGAGCGGTAGCGTTCCCCACACCAGGCAAGGTGTTCGGCCGAAAGTTTTGGCTGAGGCGGCGGAAGTTCGGTTGACGGGCGAGCGGCATCCGATCTTGCCGCTGACATCATGATCGCCGGCGCCTCGGTGACATAGCTGGAATAGAGCGGCGGAATTCGCTCATAGCGCTGCTGCCGCGGGTCGATTTTCACTGGCGTCGTCGTCCATAGATCGCGTGCTGCGAGGTCGTTGAAGGTGTGTGGTTCGGACTCCGCCACGACGTGGGACGCGACAGATGCGGCAGCGATGCAGGCTCCGACAGAGCTGACAATGCCAAAGGCAAGGGATGCGATGGCGTTCATTGTCCCGAACCTTGCTGTTGCGCCTGGGGAACCCAGACGCGGCCGACAGCCGCGCTCTCTCGGCCGCCGGTAGCGACAAGCACGGCGAGAATGCCGGCAATAGCCAGCATGATGGCGATCAGCGGCACGGCCAGACCACCGGATTTCTCTTCGGAATAGATCATGTTCCTCTCCTCAGGCCCGGCGGCGCAGGGCCGCCGGCTCGTTGCTTTGGCCGCACGACGACGCTGGCGTCCGTCGTGCGGCGGTTCTCGGGTCCTTAAAAGTTGATTTCCGGAAGGAAGGTGCGGCAGAGGCCGCGCAGAGGATCAGGTCACTTGATAACCTGGATCACCTTGCGGGACGACGGTTCGACGATGACGCGTTCATCATTGACCACCGCGTAAGCATAGGTGGGGTCGTCCGGAATGGGCGTGACGACGACCGTCTCCGGCAGGGGTTGACCGATAACGACCTTTTCCTTCACGACCACGCGTGCCGAGGGCGCCGGGGCCTCGCGGACATAGGTGACGACCTTTGCCGGCGGCGGATCGATCGCCGTGCCCACGACTGCGCCGGCAACGCCGCCGACAGCAGCGCCAACGGGACCACCGACGATCGCTCCGGTGATTGCACCGCCGGCCGCACCATTGACGGTCGAGGATTGGGCGAATGCGACGCCCGACATGAGGGTCGCGGCAGTTGCTGCGCCGACGATAAGTTTGGAGAGCATTGTTTCCTCCTTGTGTTGGAGCGGCCTTCGTGACCGCTGCCAAACCAACTGGCTGGAGGCGGGGTCGTTCCACGCCCCGGACCTCAGTCTGAGCGATCCCGGCCTTTGGTCCTAAACCCATTCCAACGTCCGTTGCCGACGCTATTTCAGAATCCAGAAGCCGCGTAATCGCGGGCATAAGCAGGAGATCGAAGGAGATGGCGCGATCCAACCGTCGGGAAGCCGGACGCAGGCGCCTGGCGATGCGCCTGCCGCAGATGCGGAAGCTGATCATGGAAGCGCGCGACCCGTGGCTGCTCGAGCTCTTCGAAGCCTATCAGATGGCAGTCGAAGCCCGCGACTCCGTTCGAAAGCGACGGTTCAATCCGAACCTGGTGCAAGAGTACGACGAGACCTGTTTGGTGATCGAGCGGCACGTCATTCGCGCGATAGAGGACGCCTCCTACGCAGACCCGCTAAAGTCCGATGAGCCGTCATATCCGGGCGGATAGATCTCTTGGACCGCCTGAGGAAGCGCCTGATCGAGACGACACCCTACGCCACGCAGCATTATGGTGCGCGGCCAGCGGCGATGAGCGCGCTCATGCCACCGCTGGGACGGGCTCCGTAGCGCGATTGCACGCGCTCGGCCACTTGATCGACGATTTCCGGCATGCGCTCCGGCGCCCGTCCTTCGATCTCTCCCCTGAGCGGCGTGCCTTGGCAGAAGGCGGCAGCCACGTCGTGCGCGGTGGCTGCGACGGATGTCAATTCGACCCGATCGCAGGACACCGCATCAAGCCCCGCCGCAGTCAGTTGCGCCTTGATCAGATCGGGGTCGAAGTAGGAATATGGCAAGCGCCTGAAAAAATCCGGCGGATCTGACGGGAAGAACCTTCCCAGGCATTCATCCACACATCTTGCGAAATCGTTGGCCTCGAGTGAATCCCACGTCGAGAACAGAAAATGACCGCCGCTGCGCAACACTCTTTTAGCCTCGCCATAGGCCTTCGGCTTATCAGGAAAGAACATCACGCCGAACTGGCAGACGACGAGATCGAACATCGAGGGCGCAAATGGCAGATCTTGCGCATCGGCGTGCATCCAGTGGGTCCGCGACAGCGTCAGCGAAGATGCGCCGACGTCAATCATCGCCTGGCTGAGGTCGGTAGCAACGATCTCGGTTGCTGGATCAAGCCTCGCCCGCAGAGCGCGTGTCAAAGCGCCCGTCCCCGCAGCGACCTCGAGAACACTGCCTGGTTGCGACCGTTCGGCGACGATTGCCATTTCCGATGCATAGGGTTCGAAGAGGATCGGCACGAGAAAGGTCTCGTATAGGTCGGCAACGCTTTCCGGAAAAAGCGCCAGAGATCCGGCGCCGGCGCCGCCTTCGATATCGATAGAAGCTGTCACTCGCAAACCTCCAGACCCGAGCCCATCGAGCCTGAAATATGCCTGAATCTGCGAATGTCCACGGGATCAGACCTTGGTCCCACCCTTCTCCGACCGAAGCCCCAATGTGGAACGGGCACCGGTTCCGCTCCGTTTCGAACGATACCGAAGGAGATCCGAACATGTCCCGGACTAATAGATCCCGAATCAATGGCGCCTGCAGCGCGTCCGTTTTCGCTCTTGTTATCGTTCTGGCCGCCCTTCTCTACGTTTTCGGCGCAGCCATGTCGGGCGATAGCCTCCGGTTGACCCAGAGCATAGCGGGCGCCGAGATCTTCGATACGAGGAATGCACCCTGACACCGTTTGGAAAAACTCTAAAGAAGCGGTAGGTTATTCTGCAAGTCTCTCGCCGGTATCAAAATGAATTGGCTTCGCCGCTGGAATGCCCGCACCCTCGCCTCCCAGTTCTTCGTCGCGGGTGGGCTCATATCGATCGCCACCATGTTCTTGGTGGGCATTCTCGTCACCCACCTCATAGAGGAGGCAGTCATCCACAATTCCGGTGCTGCAACGGCACTATATGTGGACAGCGTCGTCGCGCCGCTGCTTCCCGACATGCAAAAGGAATCGCTGCTGGACGAAGGCAGTGCCCAGGCTCTCGACGAGACGCTCGGCCAGGGTGCGCTCGGCAGGCGTCTTGTTTCGTTCAAGCTGTGGCGAGGCGACGGCACCATCCTTTATTCGAACGAGAAGGAACTGGTAGGAAAGAAATTCCCGGTCAACGACAAACTCCGCAGCGCATTCGCAGGGTCTCTGGTTGCGCGCTACGAGATCGCCAGCGATCCGGAAAGCAGCGAGGAGCGCGCACTCGGCAAGCCGCTCATGGAAATCTACAATCCTGTCCTCCAGCCTTGGTCCGGACAGGCGGTCGCCGTCCTTGAGTTCTACGAGACGGCAGAAGGACTGAGCGACAGTCTGGCGCATGCCAGGCTCCGGAGCTGGGGCGCCGTCGCCGCTCTCACGGCAATCTTTTTCCTTATTCTCTCCGCTCTGGTATTTCGGGGCAGTCGCACGATCGAGGCGCAACGCAAGGATCTCAAGGAACGGGTCAATGAACTGTCTGCGCTGCTTTCGGAAAATCGCGGGCTTCAGCGGCGGCTGCAGCGCGCCTCCCAGCGGGCGGCGGCGCTCAACGAAACATATCTGCGCAGCATCGGCGCCGATCTGCACGACGGTCCGGCCCAGCACATCGCCTATGCCTCATTGCGGCTGGACAGCGATTTGTTGATCAACGCTTCCACAGAGCCCGAAGCACGCGAGAAAGAGCTTTCCTGGATACGCTCGAGCCTTGCCGAGGCGATGACGGAGATCCGCAATATCTGTAGCGGGCTGGTGCTGCCGCAGATCGAGAAGTCATCGATCACCGAGATCGTCATGCGGGTCGTCGAAGCGCATCAGCATAAGACAGAAACCAATGTCGAAACCGTCATCGACGAGGATGGACCTGAACTTGCTCCTGCCGTGAAGATCTGTATCTATCGCTTCGTCCAGGAAGCCTTGAACAACGCCTATCGCCACGGCGGCGGCGTTCAGCAGGCTGTCAGCGCCGTCTCGCACAAAGGCCATGTCCGTGTCGAGGTCAGCGATCGCGGCAATGGCTTCGATCCGACCGAGGTGAGGCCAGCGAGCCTCGGTCTTGTCGGACTTCGGGAACGCATCGACAGCCTCGGAGGATCCTTCGACATCAAGACAGGGGAAGGTGGGACGACCGTGACCATGACCTTCGAGCCTATGGAAGTGGGAGATTAGAGATGACATCAATCACCATCGGCGTCGTGGACGACCACCCGCTTTTTCGCGAGGGCGTCACGCGCAGCCTGTCGGAGATCAGCAGCTTTGTCGTCATTGGCGAAGGCGCCAGCAGCGATGACGCGGCGATGATCGCTTCGGACAACCGCCCCGACATTATGCTCCTCGATGTCTCGATGCCCGGCGGCGGGCTGTCTGCGATCAGCAACGTCCTGGAGCGGAGCCCGACGACGAAAGTGCTGATGTTGACGGTATCCGAGGAGGTGGACACCTTGCTTGACGCTCTGCAACGGGGCGCGATGGGTTATGTTCTGAAGGGTGTCGGCTCCCGCGGTCTCGCCGAAGCAATCCAAACCGTCCTCGGTGGAACGCGATATATCTCGCCAACCATGTCGGCAAAGGTCATGGAGAATTCACTGAATGGCGGAACGTCGGATAAAAGCAGTCTGACGCCACGGGAACGCGAGGTGATGGATCTTGTCGCTCAAGGCTTGTCAAACAAGCATATCGGCTTGCGTCTCGGCCTGCAGGAAAAGACCGTGAAACACCATATGACCCAGATTCTGAGCAAGCTCGGCGCCTCGAACAGGACGGAAGCGGCTCTGCAATGGCGCGAACTGCATTAAAACAAGATTCAGCTTTTAGCGAAAGAAACGGCTCAATCGGAGGGCATCGTTGGCCGTCGCCTGCCGGCTTACGATCGTCCGCCCTTTCGAGTCCTTCATGATGTAGCGGCCACTGCGCAGGCTTTCCGTGATGCCATTCGCGTGACGGACATTGATCGAGCCATCGGACGCTTCGGTCGCTTTCGTTCCCGATCCTCCCGACGCCCCTGTAGAAGAGGTATTCGAAGAGGGACTGGAAGAGGATCCAGAACCGCTACCGGAGTTGCCACCGCTATTGCCATTTCCCGAGCCATTGCCGCTGCCGCCACTATTCCCATTCCCTCCCCCGTTGCCATTGCCGCTGTTGCCGTTCCCTCCCCCATTGCCGTTACCGCCGCCATTGCCGTTGTTGCCGTCTTTTGCCTGTGCGCGTTCCACCGCCAGACCAGGAAGGAAACCGTCGAGATTCAAAGTGGCTGGCGATGCGGCAGCGACCAGGGCGATGGCCGCGCTGCCGCCCAATCTCAGAAAATCGCGTTTCCGGATATTCATGCAATAGCCTCGTTCGGCGGTTCTTCGCCGTTTTCCATACAATATATGCCATATGGCGCATGAGATTTCTCGCTTTTCCCAATGCAGAATGCAACCGACCTAGGTAGTAGGCACTGGCAAGACTTTGGTCCGACTGATTGATTGTGACCCTCGTCGTCCAGAAAAGTCCGAGCGATTGCGCGCGCCGGCATTGCTCGTTTCGCGCGTCGCTGTTGCTCTGTGAGGCGCGGAAGCATTTCTATGGAACTTCTCCGCTCGTCGTCGCTTTGTTTGTCGAAGTGCAACAGAGGAAACCCCGATGGCAAACCCGAACGAATCCCCCGCAGTCCAATCCATGCGAAAAGAACAGGCAGAGCAGCGGAAGCAGTCCCGAAAGGGCGAACTCGACAGCGCAATCGAGGACACTTTTCCGGCCTCCGACCCGGTGTCAGCCACCCACACCTCAATTCCTGCCGGGCGCAGCGACGTCGAGGCCGCCGAGCGCGTGAAGCGAGAGCCCGATCCCACCAAACTCGACGAGGCGTTTCCGCTCGCGGATCAAGCTCTGCGCTCGACCGGCGAATTCGCCCGTTCCTCCGAAGGATTTGATGCCGATCACGAGAAGATGCGCGCGCTTCAGAAAGAAGCCGGTCGGATAGCGGAGTCGGCTTCGGAGCTGGCTTCCGGGACAGCCCGCCTGGCAAAGGCGGAAGCAAGCAGCTTCGTCCACGACCTCGAGGATCGGATACGCCGGCAGCCGCTGACAGCAGTTGCGATCGTCGCCGGCATCGCCTTCGTCTTCGGTGCGACGCGTTGAGGCGCCAGCCATGGCCGGCAAGACATTCCGAGGAGGAAATTTAAGAGCGTTTCTAGAGCATGTCCGGCGGGGGCCCGGCTTCCGGGAGTATGATGAAAATCGCAACCTACAACGTCAATGGGATCAATGGACGGCTGGACATCCTGCTGCGCTGGCTCAAGGAGGACGCCCCTGATGTGGTGTGCCTCCAGGAACTGAAGACAGACGACGCGGGGTTTCCGCGAAGGGAGATCGAAAGGGCCGGCTACGGCGCCGTCTGGCACGGACAGCGATCCTGGAACGGGGTAGCCATCCTGGCCAAGGGCAAGACACCGATCCTGACGCGGCGCGGACTTCCGGGCGATCCCGATGATAGCCACAGCCGCTATATCGAAGCTGTCGTCGACGGAATCGTGATCGGGTGCCTGTATCTTCCGAACGGAAATCCGTTCCCGGGCGTCAAGTTCGAATACAAACTCCGGTGGTTCCGTCGCCTGCACGAATACGCCGCCGAACTCCTCGAGCTCGAGGTGCCTTCGATCCTGGCCGGCGACTTCAACGTCATGCCGACGGAGATCGACGTCTATAAGCCGGAACGTTGGCTGGACGATGCCCTCTTCAGACCGGAAGTGCGCAAGGCCTATGCGCAACTCGTCGCCCAGGGCTGGACCGACGCCATCAGGCATCTGCATCCGGGCGAGCGCATCTACACCTTCTGGAAATATTGGCGAAACAGCTTCGAACGTGACGCGGGGCTTCGGATCGACCACTTCCTGCTCAGTCCGGCCGTCGCCCCATGGCTTCGATCGGCGACGGTCCGGAGAAAACCGCGCGGCTGGGAACATACGAGCGACCACGCGCCCGTCATAATCGAGCTCGACGTTTCCGAAGCCGGAGCCGACCTATGAGCCTCGGCCACCGCTGGCCGACCAGCGAGGGAACCCGTCATGTCGCCGAGCGTTAGCGTGCAAAGCGCCGATGCGGAGAATCGTTTTCCTGCATCGCAATTCCCCAACCTGAGGTGACCGCTATGGACGAAAGCAAGAACTACCTCAACACCGATGAGATCCAGGCCGACGACCAAATGTCGCCGAAGCCTATCGAAGGCAAGAATCCGCCAAGGCGAATGCGCAGAAGCGAGGAAGCCATTGCCGAAGGCTCTGACGACACCGAGCGAGTTCGTGTTCCGCCCGCGGTTGCGAATCCTGATTGATCAGCCGATCTGGCGTCCCCTCATTCGTCCGACCTCAGTCGTAGATGCGGCCCGTCAACCAGGATGGCCAGTCCCGCTCGAAGAAGGACTTGGCGCTTTCATCGAAACTACGGTTCGCCCGCGTTGAAAGCGTTATCTCATCACCATCGAGACGAACGACGATCTGCTCCTTGCGATGCGATTCGCGTTCTTTCCGGAAGCGATAATCCGGCAATGGACCTGAGCGCGCGAGCGGCGTGGATTCGCCCGCTATATCGCATATCGCTCGCGCCCCACGGCTGCCGCCGCCACCGCGAATGAAGAAATCAAGAGCGCTGAGCACGGCTTCCGAGGCGAGCGCCATATGCCGCCATTGCACGCCTCGGACCGCCTCCGCTGCGCGACCATAGGCGACGCCGTTGGCGCGGATGTCCACATTCAGTTTGCGCGCTTCGATCAAGGCTCGGGCCACATTCTGCTGATCGCAGAGGATGCCAGCCTTCTCGCTCATTCGCGCCTGCACCTCCGAGCGGATCGATTTGACGGTGAGCGGGCTCTCGGTGCGAAGGGCGGCAAGGAGATCGGAGATGCCTGTCTCTGCCGTACCGGTTATATCCCCTGAAGCTGTCCGCTTCGCCCTGCCGCTCGCGCTGATGTGCTCGGCCGCGCGGGTGCCGAAGACCTGCCCGGCATTGAGCGCTGCCCCACCCGGCCGCGTCACCCCATGGGTGCCCGCGGCCTCCCCGACCGCGTAACAGCCGCCGAGATTGCTGCGGCCCCAGGTGTCGACCATGATGCCGCCGTTCATATGCTGGTTGTTGACCGCAAATTCGAGCGGCTCTTCGGCAATATCGATCTTGTAGCGGCGGTAGAGTTCGATCGCGAGCGGGTTCATATGCTTCAATCGATCGATCGGCATGTCCTGGTCGGCGCCGGCCTTGCCGAGATAGTCGCGGACATCTTCGTCCAGTCTTTCCAGGCTGAACGGCAGATCGCCCGGTACGGACAGCGGATTGCGGTTGAAGTCCATGAAAACGCGCCGGCCAGCGGCAGTTTCGCTAGAGATGGCGAGATCGACCAGGCTGGAGCCGAAATCGAGCATGCGCGTCGCATGAAAGGGCCACTGATAGCCCTTGCGGAAGACGTTCGACGCCAGTTCTTGCGTGCTGCGGTAATAGTCTGCCAGGAAGTGGTGTTCGACGCCTTCGCTATCGATCGAATAGATATGCGGGATCGCCTGGACATAGGTGCCCGACAGGTTCCATGGAAATCCTTCCCTGCGCGTTCCGATGCCGAACTGGCTTTCGGTCAGGTTGACGAGTTCGACGCCGGCTTCCAGCGCCAATCCAAGAGAGCCGAAGCAGCCATTGGGATAAACGCTGTCGCGATAGAGTTCGCCCGGCCCGCCGGCGGCGAGCACGATCACGCTGCTGACGAACAGCGCGATACCCAGCGGATTCTGCTCTGTACGGTCGCTGGCGCGCATGACAAGCATGCCGACGACATGACGGTCAGCCCCCTCGCCCCCAGTGAGGATCTTGACCGCCGTGGTCTGGTTGTAAAACGGCACGCCCAGTCGGATCGCCTCCTCGGCCAGCACCTTGACCATCAGGCGCGAGGTGCGCGGGCCGCAGCTGGTGGCGCGCCCGACCTCATCATGATCGGTCTGATATCTCAGCGTTCCCCCAAGCGGATCCTGGGGCAGCGGCAGGCCCAAGAACTGGAGCGACGCCATCATCCGCGACGAGCCCACCGCCTCGACGTAGGCCGTGTCCTCGTCCATCGCGCCGCCGCTGCGGATGGATCGGGCCATCGCCTTGTAATTGTCGCCCTGATCCGCCGTATTCGCAGTGTGCAGGGTCTGCTTGTCCGATCCCGAACAGGCCGAGGTTCCACCCCACGCGCTTTGGCTGACGATAACGACGTCATCGCCGCGCCGCTTCAATTCCACCGCCGCCCGCAGACCTGCCGCGCCGGATCCGACGACGACGCAGCCGGCCCGATAGACCGGCACCTCGACGCCGGCGAGCCGGACCGTTTCCGAAGGAGCGGCCTCGGGTGGCAGCCGCGGCATGTCGACATCGGTCAGCGCGTCGAGAATTTCCTGCGGAACGTCCATGGTCATTGGCGTTCAGCCAGCGGGATGTCGACCCAGCGCCTCTGCCGGGAAGACTCCATGCATGCGTCGACGATCTGGCAGATGTGGTGACCGGTCTCGAATGTCGGCCACATCGGCCTGTTGGCAACGATCGAGCGGATCACCTCGGCCACTTCGATGATCTTGCTTTCATTATAGCCTAATCCGAAATTCGGCAGCGGGAGAAAAGCCCGGAAGGTCGAATTTTCAGGTCCCACGTCGATCTCCCGGAAGCCGCGCCGCCCCGTCCGGTCGTCGTTGGAGTAGAAGCGCAGCCGGTTTATCTCGTCATAGTTAAAGGCGATGCTGCCTTTCGTTCCGTAGATTTCATAGGTCTGCATGAACTTGCGGCCGGTCGCCACACGGCTGAAATCGACGATCCCGCCGGCGCCGTTCTCGAACCGGCACAGCAGGTTTGTTGCATCGGGGTTGGTAATCTCAGCCCAGGACTCGTTGCCGGTCAGTTTCACCTGCTCGCCATAGGTTAGGCCCTCGACGACGGGCCGGCGCGGCGTCACGATCAGATTGTCGGCGATCAAGGAACTGACGCGACCGACCAGGAAATCCATGAAACTGAAGATGTGCGAGCCGGTGTCGCCGACGATCCCGGTCGGTGCCAGCTTTCCATCGGCCCGCCACATGAACGGTGCATAGGGATCACCACAGATGTCGACGTGCTGGCAGCCGCGGAACAGCTTGATCTCGCCGATTTCGCCGGATTGAATGATGTCTTTCGCCAGATCATGGACCGGGTTTCGGGGAAAGGCGTGCCCGACGCGGGTGATGACACCCTTTTCCCTGGCGATGTCGGCCAGCTCCCGCGCTTCAGCGGCGGTGTTTGCCAATGGCTTCTCGCAGTAGACATGTTTGCCGGCCAGCAAAGCCGCCTTGGCCACCTCGTAGTGAAGATGGTCAGGCAGGCAGATATCGATCAGATCGACATCGGGATCAGCGACCGCCAGGTTCCAATCCCGAAGAATTTTTGCGCCCGGCGCTCGGTGGCCAATATTCTCGGCTGCCGTCGAGGGGCCTTCGACGAGAGCGACGACCCGCGCCGTGCCGTCCGACACTCCGAAGAAATGCGGAAAGGTCTGGTAGGCCATCGTGTGGACCTTCCCCATCCAGCCCGAGGCGCCAAGCACGGCCACTTTGACTTCAGACATTGTCGTCTCTCCTCTCGACGCGGCTCACCGGATTTCGGCGCGAGCCCGAGGCCGCGCATCGTTGCGTTCGTAGGCGAAAATGGTGGGGGCAAGTGCCGGCAAGCCCCGAATGAGGTCCGACCCTTTTTCACCGACCATGATCGTCGGGGCGTTGGTGTTGCACGACGGCACGCGCGGCATGACGGATGAATCGCATACCCTCAGGCCTTCGAGGCCATGGACCTTGAGATCGAGCCCGACAACCGCGTCGGGCCCCGTCCCCATCTTGCAGGTACCGACCGGATGATGATCGGTCTTTGCGTTGGCGCAGCCATAATCGAAGAGCTCTTCGTCGGTCATGACCTTCGGTCCCGGAAGCCTTTCGGCCATGACATAGGGCTTCAGCGCCGCCTGCTGCATGATCTCGCGCGCGAGCTTGAGCCCCTCCAAAGACATCTTCCTGTCGTGAGGATCCGACCAGTAATTGGGGTCGATCAAGGGCGCGGCAGCCGGGTCGGCGGATGACAGACGGACCGTCCCGCGCGAGCGCGGATGCAGATAGGCAGAGTTGAGCGTCACACCTGCATTCTTGAGCCGCTCGACGCCCGCTTCGATGCCCGATCCCAGACCGAGGTGGAACTGGATATCAGGGGAACGCGCTTGCGGATCGGCGTACCAGAAACCGCCGGTCTCGAAGAGCGACGAGGCGACCGGACCGGTGCGGAACAGGACATACTGAAGCCCTGCCCAAAGCGTGCGGTGGATCTTTGCGACGCCGTCATAGGTGTGATCGCCGGTGCATTCGGATATGACGAAAAGATCCAGGTGATCCTGGAGGTTGCCGCCGACACCCGGCAGATCGTGAAGCACCTTGACGCCAACCGAGCGCAGATGGTCGGCCGGTCCGATGCCGGACTGCAGAAGCAGCTTCGGCGATCCGATAGCGCCGGAAGAAATCAGCACTTCGCGTTCGGCGCGGATGATCTCCTGGCCGCGCGCGGTCACGATCTCGACGCCTGTCGCACGGCCTCCCTCGACGATGATGCGCGCGACGCGAGCGCCGGTCCGGACCGTCAGGTTCTTGCGGTCCTTGATCGGCGAGAGATAGGCGAGCGAAGCCGACGACCGGCGGCGATTGCGCTGCGTCAGTTGGTAAAATCCCACGCCCGCCTGCTGGCGGCCGTTGAAATCGTGGTTGTAGGGAATGCCGAGTTCCTGCCCCGCACGGATATAGGCGTCGCAGATCGGCAGCGGCGCAGCCGGCATCGAGACCCCCAGCGGACCGCCATAGGCGTGGTAGTCGTCGGCGAAGCGCTGGTTGTCCTCCGCGCGTTTGAAATAGGGAAGGATCGAGCGGTAATCCCAGCCCTCGCAGCCGTCCTCCCGCGCCCAGAGGTCATAATCCGCAGCGTTGCCGCGAGTATAGAGCTGTGCGTTGATCGACGAGCCGCCACCGATGACTTTCGCCTGCGTGTAACGCAGCACCCTGCCTTTCATGTGCTTCTGGGGAACGGTTTCCCATCCCCAACTGGCGACGCCTTTGGTCATCTTGGCGAAGCCGGCCGGCATGTGAAACAGCGGATTCCAGTCGCCTCCACCCGCTTCGAGCAGGAGGACACTGACATCAGGATCTTCGCTCAGCCGGCTTGCCAGCACGCATCCTGCCGGACCGGCGCCGGTGATGATGTAATCGAATCCCATTTTACTGTCCTGTTGCATCCGGCCTGGCGACCGCCAGCGCCTCTGTCATGCCCGCAAAGTCCTTCGCCGCAATGTGATCCGCCACTCTCAGCGCCTGGGCGGCGACGGTGAGCGCAGGATTGACCGCCGCCGAGGTGGGGAGGAAACCGGCGTCGACGACGAAGAGGTTCTGGTGATCGTAGGAACGGCAGTACGGATCCAACGGCGCTGTCGCGGGATCGTTGCCGATGCGGATCGTTCCGCATTGATGGGAGGGCGTGCGTTTGTCGAAGGGTCGCGACAGCACGACCGGAAATCCGATCGATTTCAGGATGACCTTCAGCTTGGCGACAAGGGCAAGATGGGCGTCCCAGTTGCTTCGCTGCCATTGAAGAATGATCCGGTCTCCATCGACCATGACCCGGCTTTCGGGATTGGGCACGTCCTCGCTCATGGCATAGAAGTCGATGGCATGGGTTGTGATGAAGCGCAGAAACCATTCCGGAGCCTGCGGCAGAGAGCCCTTGAGGACTTTCTCGGAAATGCGGCCCAGGAGCTGCACATTGCCGAGCGGTGGTCCTCCCTCACCGTCCGAGAGATAGAAGTCGTTAAAGGCAAACGTCTTCTGGTAGACAGCCGTGTTCCTGAACTTCGGCGAGACGCCGATAACGGCCGACGCATTGTGGTTCATGAAGTTGCGGCCCACCTGGTCGGAAGAATTCGCCAGGCCGCTTGCGAAGCGGTCGTTTTTCGAGCGCAGCAAAAGCACGGAGGACTGGACCGCCCCGGCGGCGAGGATGACGATCTTCGCCGAAACGGTCAGCGTCTCACCGTTCTTGACATAGGTCACCCGGTCGATCCCGTTCCCCGCGCCCATGTCGAGCCTCGTCACGCGCGCATTGGTTTCGAGCCGGACGTTCTCGTGCTTCAGCGCCACCGCAAGGGCTGCAGTTTCGGCGTCCATCTTGCCGTCCCGTGAATTGGGATGCGCATCCCAAGGCGTGCGTGCCTTGGAGAGCCAGGCATCCAGATCCAGGCCGAGCGGCAGGGAAAACGGATGCAGGCCTTTCTTCTTGAGACGCGCCCTGACATCGGCGATCGGCGCCTCGTCAGGGACCGGCGGATAGTCGTAGGCAGCCGAATGATATGGTTCCGTGGGATCCTCGCCCAGACTGCCGCGAACCTGATACATCAGTTCCGCCCGGCAATACCACGGCTCCAGGGTTTCATAGGGAAACGGCCAGGCCGGCGACACACCTTCCCGGTGCTCGATGACGTCGAAATCCTGCTCGCGATAGCGCGACAAGACCGCGCCGTAAAACTTCGAATTCCCGCCGACATTGTAGTAGTTGCCGGGGTTGAATCCCTTGCCGTTCGCCTCGTACCAGGTTTCCTTCGGCCGAAAATGCCCGCGCTGGAAGATGGCGCGCTGGTCGCGATTGACCGGAAGATCGGCGATGTGATCGCCGGCTTCCAGGATCAATATCCGGGCGCCGGTCACCGCCAGGCCGGCGGCGATCGTGGAGCCGCCGACGCCTGAACCGATGATGACAATATCTGGTGAACCGCTCATATCAGCACCTGGCCATCACCCGATCCTCGCCTGGCTTTCTGGATCGAAGAACACGGCCTTATCGAGATTGAAGGCCAGTCGGGTTGTCTGGCCTGGCGCGATACCGGCATCGGCGCGCAGCCGGGCGACGACGGATTTGCCGCCGAGCTTGGTGACGGCGAAAGTGTCGGAGCCGGCCGGTTCGACCACCTCGATC
>Ga0209564_1001316_pt1 | contig 26593 bp, 17 predicted proteins | sample AraplaCol_mMF_r2_FD_184272 | JGI IMG/M metagenome (GOLD analysis project Ga0209564, IMG submission 184272) | Arabidopsis root microbial communities from North Carolina, USA - plate scrape MF_Col_mMF_r2 (SPAdes) (version 3) | ecosystem: Host-associated > Plants > Roots > Endosphere | place: USA...
AAATTGGAGTTATTGGGAAGATATCGATAAAATGACTTCTAAATCGGTTTATCACGCTCAGGTGAACGCTAAAGAGGAATTACAATTTGAATTTCCATACCAGGGTGGGGCGGTAGCTAGTATTTACATCAGGAATAAAGATAACAAGAATGAGGTAGTTTTAATGGTCTCTAAGGGACAATTTAATGGTAGTATTGAAGGGCAGGCAATCCGTGTGCGATTTGACGAAGGCTCTCCAATTACATACAATTGCAATCCCTCATCTGATAGTGATCCGAAGTTCTTGTTTATACAGAGCACCAAAGGCTTTATAACCAAACTGCGATCTGCCAGGAAAGCAATTGTTGAAGCCGAGTTTTATAATGAAGGTCTTAGGCAAATGGAATTCGTAGTAGATGGCTTGAAATGGAGTCACTAAAATTAAAAAAAATCACAGCTTAAGGATATCAAATTACATCAGAGGTCGATTCAGTGGAAATACAAAGAGCGAATAATGTTGGTAAAGAATGCCCTGTACTCGATATTGACATTCAATTAGTTATGTATTCTAATTTAGCAATTGACCAATATTTGCATAATATTTGTTAACTTGGAGAATGTCTGTCACTCATTTGACAAATAAAAGAGTTGTAGTTGTCTTTTGGAAAGAGAGGCTCGAGCAGCCATTTGAAGTCTTTTCTAACCTGAAGAATTTCTGTCTAAGTTATCCCCAATACAGCTACAATACTCTCAATAATTATTTGAGCAAGGGGAAAATCCCTTTTGAAAATAGGGAGGTCCGCGTGGAGCGTAAAAATATAATTACACAACCCAAAGCGATATCATCTTCAATAAAGACCAGGAGAATGATTGTACCGGTTGTGCGCAAGGTTGCCTTTAATGAGGCAAATGATACCGCTCGTGATTTGGAATATTGGCTCAAGCAACCTTATAGTAAAAGGATAGAGGCGGTAACATTCATTATTGCGCAATCTTTAAGAAAAGGTGCGAAAATTGATAGAACAGCTGTAAGGAGGAAGGCATTAAGGTCATGATTTTAGCCGAGGACTTTGAAGATTTTGTAAAGTTGCTTAATAAGCACGAAGTGGAGTACATGGTTGTAGGTGGTTATGCCTTGGCATTTCATGGTAAACCACGTCACACAGGAGATCTTGATATTTGGATAAACATCTCACCACATAATGCGAAACGAATGCTAAAGGTACTTAATGACTTTGGCATGGCGGCATTGGGGTTCGGGATAGAAGATTTTTTGCGACCGGGGTTTATTACTCAGATAGGCTATCCGCCTTTGAGGATCGATATTCTTAATAATATTGATGGCGTAGAGTTCGAAGATGCTGTTAAAAATCTTCAAAAAATTATCCTGGATGATGGGCTGGAGATATCCTTTATAGGCCTACAGGATTTTTTAAAAAACAAGAAGGCGTCAGGTCGTAGCCAAGATTTAACTGATATAAAGGAAATAGAGAAGAAATTGCCTAAGCAGCAAAATAAGAAAGGGAAACGTCCCGGTCCATAGAGAAGGCTTTTACTACAAGTATTACAAATACGATTTGTTTTTGATAGACCTGACGTACTAGAAAGGGTTTACCGACTCTCCTCCCCCCGAACAACTAGAAATTTTGGCTTATCACTTGTAATAAGCTGATTTAGAAGTAATTGTTTCTCTTTTCGGCCAGCTATTAATCCCATAGTTTAAGCTATAATCAGCTGTAAGTAGAGTAAAAAGCATACTTACCGCCAAATATAACGTTATAATCAGCTGTAAGTTGGAAAATAAAGTAGGTTAACGCTGGATTGAGCTTAAGTGATTTGGAGGTCAATTACGGTGTTAAATAAAAATTCAGGGATCGGTTTTCGAGCTTTTTTCAGCATTTATAAATCTGTGCCCCGCTTCGTGAAGCGTGCCCTGATTTCATCCAAGTGATCTTCTGTTAGTCCAACGTAGGAACTCGTCAAAATAAGGTGGCCTTTTAAGTAATCGGGAAGGTCATTCAGTGACTTATCATCGTCAATAATCACAAAATCTTCATTGATAGTGTTGACGTTAAACCAGTTGAAAATTTCCTCTTTTCTTGAAAGGTGACGAAGATTTACTGGCAAAGATTTGATTTTTTTTGCCTGCACTCCTCTAGTCTGAAAAATTGTCTCCCATTCTTGCAAGCTATAATTGGACTTGTGTGAAGTTGTCAGTATAATCGTTGCATCAAACTCTGTAATCAGCGAGTGAAGTGCATGGCATGCATTAGCACTGAATGCAGCAAAACCATCCTTTAAAAGATCCGGAGTGAGGTGTCCTTTTGCTGGGACCATTACACCATCTATGTCCAAGAAGACTAACATGATAAGCAAATTTACAAATAAGTTCGAGAAGCGTATAGCCACGGCTATTTGATATTCATTCTTAAATCGCTAGATTCGCTAAACACTTTAAACCATAGTATTATGACCGATTTTATGACAGCCGCCATTGAAGAGGCATTAATGGGTATTAACGAAGGAGGTATCCCCATAGGGTCTGTACTGGTATACAAAGGAAACATCATCGGACGCGGACATAATCGACGAGTGCAAAAAGGCAGTGTTATCCTGCACGGAGAAATGGACGCACTCGAAAATGCAGGCCGTCTTACAGCAGCGACCTACAAAGATTGTACATTGTATACAACGTTATCTCCTTGCCCGATGTGCACCGGCGCTATATTGTTATATGGCATCCCAAAGGTCGTGATCGGTGAGAATCAGACCTTCATGGGTGCCGAAGACCTGCTTAAAGCAAATAATGTTGAAGTGACTGTACAAAACAGCCGGGAATGTATTGATATGATGCAACAGTTCATCCTGAAACATCCGGAACTTTGGAATGAGGATATTGGTAAATAAACTGTTCCGCTTAAGGAAATTATTCCCATTAAGTGATTTATCTTAAACACCTGTAAATAAAAAGATTACACTGAACTGATGCTTGTTGCCCACCCCACTGCCTCCCTGGGGAAAAATATTTTTTACGCTGTTAAAATATCCCCCCAATCCCATTCGTCAACATACCAATATGAAGAAATTAATCAGGATAATAGTAAAATGCCTGAAAGTAACACTTGTTGTACTTGTGTTATTTATAATTACTGTGTTAATATATATGAGACATCCACTATTCGGGGAGAAGCCCGCAGGAAAGAGATTAGAGCAAATCAAGCAATCGCCTCATTACAAAGAAGGCCAGTTCCAGAACATTCATCATACGCCGTCACTTTCAGACGGGTACAGCATGGGAGGCGTTATATATGATTTTATATTCAAAAAACACCCGCGTTTACGTCCCATAGATTCATTGCCCTCTGTTAAAACTGATCTATTGGCGCTTGAGCCACAGCAGGATGTGCTGGTCTGGTTTGGCCATTCGTCTTATTTTATTCAGGCAGGAGGAAAACGCTTCCTGGTAGATCCTGTGTTTTCAGGCAGTGCCTCACCTATACCCGGAGGCACTAAGGCATTCAATGGTGCTGACATTTACACTATTGATGATTTCCCGCCAATAGATTACCTGTTTATATCGCACGACCACTACGATCACCTGGATTATAAGACCATCCTCGCATTAAAGGGTAAGGTTGGTAAAGTGATCTGCGGATTGGGAGTAGGTGGGCATTTCGAAAGGTGGGGCTATACGCCTGACCAGATCATAGAGACGGACTGGTGGCAGGATATAGACCTGGGCGATGGCTTTATTGTACATACAGCCCCTACCCGTCATTTTTCGGGCAGGACCTTTTCCCGGAATAATACACTTTGGCAGTCTTATGTATTGCAAACGCCTGCTATGAAGATCTATATAGGAGGTGATAGCGGTTATGATACTCATTTTGCGGAGATAGGGAAGAAATTCGGGCCAATGGATTTTGCCATTCTTGAAAACGGTCAGTACGACCTCGCATGGAAGTACATTCACATGCAGCCGGAAGAAGTACTGCAGGCTGCAAAGGACCTGAAAGCAAAAAGATTACTGCCGGTGCATTCCTCCAAGTTTACACTGGGCAATCACCCCTGGGATGAACCCTTACGAAGAATAAAGGCGATTGCAGATCTTCCCCTGGCTACTCCTATGATAGGCCAGCTGGTGGATTTGCACGATGATAAGCAGGTATTTGAAGAATGGTGGAAAGGAGTGAAGTAAGTATCTGCTAGGGTTCCGAAATGAGCTTTAGCGCAAAGGCCTTTGGTATATCCTTTTCTGTCAAAATATCCGCTATAGTGGGTAGAACCGGATAGGTAGGCAAGACCCCGTGCCCTTCGCCGCCGCCGACTGTGATCCAGAACGTAGTAGTGGAAATAAAACCTCTTATCCGGGTTTTAGGCAGTGATATTGCTGTAGGGTTCCCACTAATGATATATTTATTTCCACCGGTTTCTTCCCCTATAAAGACGGCCCTTTTATCTTTTTCCAGGCAGGCGCTTACAATAGCAGTATTGGAAAAACTGCCGCCATTAATAAGCACAAACAATCTTCCGGTAAAATGATTGATCTTCGGTTGTATTAATCTGGACTCTTTTCCATTTAATAAGTAGCGGGCAGGGCTCATCAGCAAATAGGATAAGAGGTAGCGTCCGGGTTCAAAATCTCCTCCCTGATTATCACGTAGGTCCAGGATAAGATTTGTGGGCCGATTGTGGTTTAATATTGTAAAGATACTGTCTAGGGTACGCTTATAATCCTGCTTGTAAACTGATTCGAGCAGATCAGGATCGAAACTTTTAATTGTGAGGATGGCAGTTGTCCCATCCTTAGTTTCCTCCACAGAAATGCCCGGGTATTGAATGGCTGGATAGCGGGTTTGCCGGAAGAACTTAATACTATCCTTTGTTAAAGCCGCTACCTGCTTTTTTCTAAGCTCACCGTTTTTGCTTTTGAGTTCGAGAGAGAATTGCGAAGGTCTGCCATAAACAAAGCTATAGTAAGCAGCAAAATAATGATTCAGTATCCAAATCGGGTACGTTTGGTTGTATCCATCCCTGATTTGCCTTGCCAATAGCTGCGATATGACAGCCGAAGTACCTTCTCCATTAATGCTTACAATCTCTTCTCCTTTTTCAATGCTGGTATCAGATGAGCAGTTTTCAACAACATACAGCCTTCCACCTGTGTAAGTCAACGAGAAAGGGAAAAATCTGCCCTTGCTACTATTATAATCAGTTGACGCGTCACTGGGCAAAAACATCGTATGCCCATCGCCAATCTTAGGGTGCAGCAAGGTAATTAAACTTAAGAATTCCTGTTCATCGATGGGTTTATTAACCGAATTGTAAAGGCTGTCGAAAAAAATGTCAAAGGCTGGTTTTGTAGTATAACGGTAAAGTCCAGGGTGTATGGTAGTTAATTTTTTTCTCAGGAATCGCAGATCAGCTTTCAGCTCATCTGGACGGTAAACCCGGTTTGGACCCGGTAACGGCGTTTGCCCTAAAGCAGATGAAGCAGATAATAACAGCAAAAACAGTAGAAAACGCAGGGTAACTCGTAGCATAGGTAAAATGACAATATTACCGAAAATTTTTATAAGATGCTACTGCTGCCTTTGGTTAGTCCCTTCCAGCTGCTTGAGCATTTCTTTTGCCTCCTTATACTGCTGATCATTTGCGCTAACATATTCTTTAAAGCGGATCAGGTTTTGAAGTATTTGCCTGGAACGTTGTTCTTTGCCAGAACCATATCGTTTAACAAGTTCCATCATTGCGTCGAACTTGTAGCCCTGTTCAGCATATTGATCGCCCGTGGCGAGCGATTCAAAGCAGGCTTCTGCCTTTTGGGATTTTCCACTTTTCTGATAAATAAGACCTGCGTACCATGCCTTTGCCGGGTGTAATTTTTCAGACCTGAGATATTGATCCGACATCTTTAATCCAAATTGTAAAACTCGCGGATTTGATGATCTGCCCACGAGTTCAAATGCTGTTGGTGTTTGCCATATTGGATCCGATGGAAATTCCTTCATCAGCCCTTGTAGAAGATTTGCAGCTTCCAATGTATCGTGATGTAATGAAGCAGGTAAAAATGCCAGGGTTGTTGCTTTAGCAAATTGTTCCTCTATAGCAAGCCGTAATCCCCTTTGTCCATTTTGGACAAAATTTCTAAAGAAGGAGCATACCAGCATTGCGTTAAATGGATTTCCATAACCCAGTCTTGTTGCAGCTGATGGCAGCGAACAGGGTGAGAGAATGACAAGCGTGAGATCTTTGGAAGGTACCCGCAGCAAAAGGGCGGCGTCATTTCCTCCATATCCATAAGCCCAATGCAGTTCTGTTCCTTCGAAATGAGTACTGAACCAGCCCATGCCATAAGGACTACCGGGATAAAAAGGAGTGGTGACTTGCTTGTATTGCAAAGCCGTCAATAATTTATTTTGGCCAAGCGCCGCCGAGTATCTTACAAGATCATTAACAGAACTCATCATCCCAAATCCTGGACCGCTTTGCATGTCACTGAGCTTAACATCAAGTGGCGTGAATTTCCCATTGGCTTCATTTAGGCTGTAAACAGGCGCCATCCATTTTTTTAAAGATCCATGCTCACTTTCTGAAAATCGGAGTAGGGTGTGCTCCATCTTCAAGGGTGTTAATATCCGTCGCTGTATCTCTTCGGTAAATGGACGGGTCATATCATTTGGGGCCTTTGTTTTATTAATGGCGCAAAATGCGTTGAACACTATATTGTATTTACTGCCATTGTAAATAAACTGGGAGCCAGGTGGATTACTTTCGGAAGTCTGACTTATCAGCTGTCCAAGTGTTGTTTGCTGGTTCCACCTGCTAACGGTAAAGTATTGGTTGGGATATTTTGAAATAGGATCATTCAGCGATAATTTTCCTTCTCCTTCCATTTGCTTAAGCGCAACGGCAGTGAAAGATTTGGTAACTGAAGCGATGGGGAAAATGTGATCTGCAGTGAGCAGCTCCTTGGTTAAAGGATTAGCTGTACCCATACCTTTGAAAAAGATAAGGTTATCGCCAAGAGCAATGCCAACAACTAATCCTGGCAGGTGCAGCAATCGGTAATAATCTTCTATATCCTTGCTGAAGGTACCCGTGTCATTTAAAGGCAGACCAGGGTGCGTGTCCTGGCCAATCCTGTAGGGAACAGCGCTTAGGCGCCGGGTGTATATAACCGATATTAGTAAGAGTGCTGTGAATAAGGCAGCACTGGTTTTTCCTGACATATGAACCATCCGGATTTAACGATGCTGATTATTCCAAATAGTTTGCCAATGCGGTAGTCAGGCTACAGCACCTTAATAAATAATGAGTTAAGTATTCAGGTTAATCAGTCTGTTGTCCGATTATGAACGCCGGATGTCCGGATTTTAAGAAGCTATAGTTTTTCATACCATTGCAGGATATAATCAGCTACATTTTCCCAGCCTTTTTCTCCACAGATAAAATGACTTTTTCCTTCAAATATCTTAACATCAACTTTACTGTTGGGGTCTTTATATTTTCCGGCAATGGTTTTAGTAAGGCTGGATGGAAATATATGGTCGTTGGCGCCGCCTATAAATAATATAGGTACATGAGGCTTTTTGAAATCTATATTTGAATAAGCATTTAAAACCAGTTGGCGGCTTACTTTATAGCTTTCCGGTACAGCATATTTTTCAAAGGCAATTGCTTTTTCAGTATCAGGAATGGTATTGAAAAATGCATAATCATACCATTTGCGGCTACCCATAAAGTATTTGGCAGATGAAAAGAAGCCAAAGGCTGGAAGAACGGTTTTAAGTGTCTGAAATGGAGGAAAAACGTTTTTAGGCGGTGCGCCGTCTATGCTTGCTCCAGCCGCGGCTTTCCCTAATTCAACAAGTTTCATCACCGCCATCCCGGCCATAGAATGCCCGATAATTAAGGGCTTTTCAGGCAAGCTGTCAATCAGCTTAGCAATATTGTTTACAACGTCTATAAATCCTGTTCTCGTTAAGTCCGGGTGCACCTTTTTTCTCAGTTCTGATGGATTGCCTTCATGTCCGGGGTTTACAGGCGTATAAACTTTATACCCTTTTTGTTCATAATATTGTTTCCATTCCGTCCAGGTGCTGTTGTTCACGAAATTTCCGTGGATGAGTATAATAGTTTTTGATTTTGCCATTTCTTTTTTTGTTTAGGGGTGTTTGTTCAATTATTTGTATTGTATATCAAACATAGCCATTTTTACATTCCCGCTTCATGTCAAAAAAATGGCTTTTCTTGTACATATTACTGTTCGGCAATATTAACGCAGCTATAACCAGCCGGAGCGCCGAAAGTAATAGTAAACAACTGCGCAAACGGTGAGGGTAGATATGACTACCAGCGGATAACCCCAATGCCATTCCAGCTCAGGCATAAATTTGAAATTCATGCCGTAAAATCCGGCCACCATGGTAGGTACGGCAATGATGGCTGCCCAGGCTGCGAATTTCTTGGAGGTATCGTTCTGCGATATGGAGATCAGGGAAAAATTTGCATCCAGGGCCGTGTTTAATAATTCCCTGGTATTATCTACCATTTCATTGATCCTTAGCACATGATCATAGATGTCACGAAAGTAAGGCTGGGTGTCCTGGGATATTCCTTTGATATCGAATTTCATCAGGCGATTGCAGATATCTATTAGCGGCGATACAGCCCGCTTTACCTCCAGGAGCTCCCTCTTTAAATTATATATCAGCTCTGTCGTTTCACGGCTGGGCCTTTCTTTAAAGATCTTGTCTTCGATCTCTTCCAGTTCAACTTCCAGTTCCTCTACTACCGGGAAGTACATGTCTACAATAAAATCCATGATAGCATATAAAACAAAACCTTGCCCTTTACATAATAAATCAGGCATTGTTTCGCAACGGAGCCTGACATCTGTGTAAGGTATAGAAGAGCCATGCCGGACAACCACAATAAAATTGGGCCCTACAAAGAAATGCGTTTCTCCAAATTCAATGCAACGTTCCTTGTTTATTTGCGCTGTACGCATGACGATAAAGAGGGAGTCTCCATATAGCTCTATTTTAGGTCGTTGGTGTGCTCTGTGGGCATCTTCAACAGCCAGGTCATGCAGGCCAAATTCGCTCTGTACACGTTCGAGCAGATCTTCTGATGGTTCATACAGGCCTATCCATACAAACTGGCTGGTATCTTTTAAGATTTCATGGATGTCGTTTAGTTCAACATCGGCAACCCGGTGTCCGCATGAGTAGGCAGCACAGTTGACAATCTCTTTCATAGATTTGCTTTTGAGGTCACGATAGTATATGCTATAGGAAGTTCGCGAAAAAATGTGAAAAATGGAGATATAAAACAGGGGAGTAGGTATGAAAGGATAAAATGCAGGAGTGAATGCGACGTGAAAAGAGGAAACGTCGCAGCTAACAAATAGAAGTACAACTAATAATAAACACATATGACATGCTGTTACCGGTCAAAGAGCTAATCGCTCTAATAAACCAACAACAGCACGTCATACCGGATCTCATGAAGGTTACTTGCCGCCCTCATAAGTGAACTTCTGTCCACCGATGGCGGCTTCAAGCATCAGCCCGCCTTTTCCCTGACTGAACACCAGCACGCCTTCCTGGTATTTAACATTGGCGGCCGCTCCTTCTTTAGCAGCGATCGCTGAAACCTGGCCGGAAAATTTAAGTTTGTTGTTCTTAAAATTGTCCAGGGCCGCTTCATTCTCAAAAAATACTACTTCACGGTATGCCTGACCGCCAAACTGAAAACCAGCGGTTACCTGGAGCATCTTCGCCAGACCAATAAATTTCCCTTTTTCGTACACAACTCCGTTACCGGCTGCGCCGCCAACACCTACGGCACCTTTACCTACGTTAGGGAAAATGGCATATCCGTAACTGTGGTCAAAAAGGTTTTGCATCAATTTGTCTGTCTTAATAAAATCCGCTTTAGCTTCTTTGCTGTCATCCATGATCCTTTTTTTGTCCTGAGCTTTAAGCATCACCGGAAGTAAGGATCCCGCCAGGATGATGGCAAGGCTTATCAGATACTTTTTCATAGCGATACCTTTTGGTTAGATATACCATAGCACAAGTAATATGCCATACCGCTGTTATCTAATAGTTAATCTGAGGATGACCTTGCTATAAGGCGGGATCCGGAAAATGCTATGCTGAAATACTATCCAGCTTTGGTTGCTGCGTGCTTTCCGTATCCTGAGGCGCTCTCACCCGCAGCTTCTCTATTTCCAGTTTGTGTAATTGTCTTTCCAGCTCTTCCCTTACTTCCCTGTAAGCCGGGTCATAAGCCAGGTTGGTATATTCGCTCGGATCATTCACCAGGTCATATAACTCATACTGGTTGTAATAAGCTCCCGCTGCATCAAAATAATATGTGAACTTCCATTTCTCTGTCCGGATACAACGGATACGGTTAGCAGCTTTCACGGCCGACCATTGACTATTGGAACCTGCCTTTGTATCATCGAAAGTAAATAAGATACTATGCTGTACAGGCGTACCATTTTCCATGATAGGCGTCAGGCTGGTGCCTGCTAGTCCGGCAGGAGGATTGGATACATTGGCCAGCTCCAGGAAGGTAGGCATGATATCTACCAGCGTGGCCAGGGCCATTGAGTTTTGACTATTATGTCCTGAAAATAAAACCGGGTTGGAGATAACCAGGGGTACCCGCAATGCCTCTTCGTAAGCCACAAAGGTTTTCTGGCGTAGTCCGCCGTGTGCAAGGCCCATTTCTCCATGGTCAGATGTAAAGGTAACGATGGCAGCATCGGCCAGGCTGTGCCCCTTTTCGTCTTTTAGGTACAGTTCCTTGACCAGGTGACCGATCTCCCTGTCAACATAACTTAAGAGGTAACCGTAAAAGTTGATGTAATCCAACTTTTGATCAATGTTAGGTAAAGGCCCCAATAAGCTATTCATCCCAAGCAGGATCTGCTCCTGCGCCATCGGCTTTTTATTTAAGAGCAGATGTTCATTTACTGTATCGGGCAGTCCTATTTCCCTGCCAGACCAGGAACTGGAATGATAGCCGGAGGTACCCGCCGTGTTGGGATAGGCCAGCACGTCATGCGGGTTTACAAGCGATACAATAAGACAGTAAGGTTGATGGATACCAGCCGCCCGTTTGGCTTTGACGCCCTGCAGGTACTTAATGGACTCTGCTATGTAGCGGGCATCGTGATTGGCAAATCCTCCGCCGAAGTTTAACGGATTTACATCTTCTCCTGCATCAGGAGCTACCCAGCCCATAGCGCCGAACAGGGAAATGTCGGCAGGGGTTAAGTTGTCATAATTCGTTACGGAACCATTAGCCGCTACCCCTTTACTCATGTGCCATTTGCCCCGGTATTGCACATCATACCCTTCATTCCAAAGGACGTTCATGATGTTGGGCAGCGAGGTGCTGAGTGTTGGTTCCGCCGGGGATAATGGTCCGCCTTCAGTTAGTGTCTGAGATACACCATGTTTGGCCGGATATACCCCGGTGAACAAGGTGGCCCGGCTGGGAGAGCACATACAGGTATTGCAGAAGGCCCTGTCGAAACTAAAACCGTTCTTTTTCAGGAAAGTAAGGGTAGGGAGATGTTTCTCTTCCCAGCCCGGGGGGAAATGTTGTGTAGCACGTTGCTCGTCGGTAATAATGAGGATAAGGTCTGGTTGCTTGCCCAGTTGCCCTAATTTTTTTGAAAAGTCCATGGTTATATGTTTGAGGTTAGGAAATTCAGTGAATCTCAAAGGTCACCATATCCTGTTTATGCAGTAATTCAACAGCGAAACTGCCTGCATTGTTCACCGCCATTTGGGTAGAAAGGTTCGTTGCATTAATGATGTTACCAGTAAACGGGGTAATCTCTGTTTTACCATCAGTGGCTATTTTACTATAACCACCTTTACCCAGGTCAAAGCCAAAGTGAGACGCGCCCATAGGCAGGTAAAATGCTACCTGATCTATCTTTCCATAAAACAGGCAAAGCGCTACGTTCTCTGAAAGATAACCTTTATGCAATAAGGCTATTTGTTTTTTCTTTCCATTCTGCGTGTTGTACGCTTCTACCTGGAGGGCCGGCCATCCCGCCACTGCGTCTGAATTGACTAATATGCCGTAGACGGCCTTTTCTTCATTGGTATAATAATCCTTTTCTTCTATGACGCTCTGGATCTGTTGCATCAACTCCGTTCTGATACTATCGATGATGTTGCCGGTCTTTTGAAAACTGATCCGTTCACCAACGCTGATCACGCCATACAGGAAAGATCGCAGCCAGATCTCATCCACACGGAAAAAGCGCAGGGATTCTTTGGGCAGCATTCTGTTGTCTGGCACCAGGTAATTAAAAGGGAAGTTGATGAAGCGGAAGCTTTGCAGAAGAAAATTGACAATGGGCGCAGGCAGGCTTTCATTTTTAGGTTGTGCGATGAAACCCGTCAAATGTGCATATTCCCTTCGCTGTTGTTCCAGCAGCTCATCGAAATTGTTCTCCTGTTTCCATAACTGCAGCTGCTGTACCAGCTTTGGTTCATTAATGAACATCAGCCTTCCCAGCTCCCATGCCGCTGCATAAGTCATATCCAGCAGTCCGGTATCTTTATTGAACTGTATCAGCTCATCGGCATGCTGATGTGTTAGCAGCTTGCCACGGTCGTCTTCAAAGGCAGCGTCAAATGCGACAAAAGGCCCGCGATACCAGGAAACCGTATGACCGCCTGCACGAAGATGATGGGAGAGGGGCACACTCCCCATATCCAGGTAAGTGCTCACTGCTTTGCTTTCTTCATTTGTTTGCGGCAGTGTAAGCTTTAGTGGCCCGGCGTTGAGATTATTCAGCAAAGAACGTAAGGTACCTGCCTCGTACCTAAAGCAGGCCAATGCAGCTTCGGTGAGGATGGTATCTATTTTATCCGGGTACACATTTTCTTCCTTCAGATAAGCTTTGAAACGCTCGCTGCTTCTGAAGAGCGGAGCGCTTCCATAGCGCGCCAGGTTACTGCTGAGCACTTCATGGATCTTATCAAAGTGCGTTTTTTCCGATCCGCTGGTAGCATTTGCTGCTGCTTTGAGCCTTGATAAAGCCAGTGCATCCGGTTTGTAGTTCTGGTTGCCGATACTCGTGAAACGCCAGCTGTAAAGGCTTACCAGCCAGTCCATTTGCTGTGCATCGGTTTTGTGCACAAATTTACCATCTTGGTATCGTTCTTCCAGGGATACGAGGTGTACTGTATAACTGTTGCCTGCTTCTGGCAGTTTGCGTGAGACAATGACTGCCCGCTCTGCCGGTATATTCGCCATCGCTACTCCGTCTTTTTTAACCACCTTACGGACATGCGAGAGTAATTTCCAGTCGTCGGATACAGCAACCAGCGTATCCAGGTATTCCTTTTTACATTGGAGTATGTTGATCTCTTCTGTTTGTTGTAAACTAACAGGCTCCTGTGCCAGGCCATATTTGTTGATATATGCTGCTGGTTGAATGCTGAGCGGTACCACATCTTTCCGTTCTATATCACTTTCACTGACCAGGAGCAAAGCCAGCCAGGGCATCCGGGTAGTTGTCAGATCGGAGTTTTTTTCTTTTGTTGCGCGACGTTCCCAGGGAAGCGTGCTTCTTTTCAATTCTATATGTGGCAGACACCCGGCATAATCGCCTTCGCTGTCTTTGGGTGGGAATACTGCGAAAACCTGGTCAGGGGCGATATAGAAACGTTCTCCGGAAACAACAAAATGTTGCCTGGCAGCAGCTATTTTTACTTCTTTTTCTGATAAGCCGGCCGGCATTACCATTTCCTGCTCAATCACAAATGAGCCGGCCTGCAGGGCAGGATAGTGATAAGCCAGAAAACTCGTTGTACTTGTTTGATCTGCCATGCGCTTTATTTATTCCAGGAGAATTGTGTTTCAATAAAAGGTTCAGTATAGGTATATACGGGTATCTTTCCGGATACATCGGATACATCCGGTTGCTCTTCAGATAATATTCCTGAAAGAATATCCAGTGAACGATTACGGGTAGCCGCCGCCTGCACATAGTTTTGATGCGAGCTATCTTTTTCAAGCTGCTGTTCTTCTTTTTTAATGTTTCCTTTCATGGCGCTGATGTTTGTGCGATGATTGCTTTTTACAAATGCCAGTTCATCCTCTTTGAAGTCGCGGCTTGCCCCGCTTTTGGTATCTGCCGAAGAAATCTTCACGCCAGACAGTAAGCCTTTCATCAGGCTATCGTCACCCTTAGGGGGATTTTTGCTATCGGGTTTTTCAATACCCCACACCGCTTTAGGCAGGTTTTTGGTAACAGCTGCAAATTTGAATTGATATTGAGGATCGTTTTCTTTAACAGCTGTTTTCCCGTTATCCCATTCGGCGTAAATGGTGATCCTGTGCACGGCATCAAATGCCTTCCGGTTCATAGGAGCCACACCTGGTACAGGAAATGCATCTTTTTTGAATAGCAGGTCGTTTCCTAAAGTGGCTTTGGTAGCCGGAATAATACTATCGGTCACCAATTCCAACTCTTTAGGATTAATGATCCAGACCTCTGTTTCTGCGCTGGTCTCAGACAGCTTTATTTTAACTTTATGGATCAGCCCTGCTGCAACATTGATAGCGCAAGGTGAAGGTGGAATAAAGGCATTCCTGAATTCATCCCATGTCAGGTCAGCTGCAAACCTGGGCGCATTGGCGCCGAAGTTTATTTTGAAGGTCTTTACCCCCGCATCGAGGAATGCTTTCCCGCTGAAATCAGGTCCCCAGACCATGATACCGGCGCTGAGGTGAAAGCTGAAATCTTTGCTTAGGAAACCTACCCCGATCGTAAACCTGACATATACATCTACGGCAATATCCGCTTCGTAGTAGAAGGGCTTCCAAAGTATAATGAAATCGGCCCGCAGACTGATACTGGCGTACAGCCAGCTGTCTGAATAAACCAGGCTGCCAAAGAGCCCCGCCATGATCGCCTGCGGTGTAAGCGCGAAGTAGAGCTCACCGGTGATCGTTACATTGTCATCCAGCTTTCCGTAGATCCCTATACGTGGGATGTTACTGGGGAAATGAGGAGGAATCTTGTACCTGGGATGGTATCCTCCCATGCTGACAACAAAGTCGCCCGCATGCTCCTCGGAAAACCAGAACCCAACAGCAAAGCCGCCGCTAAGCCGGAGCCCGGGAAATAAGATATAAGAGCTGGCGGTCAACAGTCCCCGTGCCATGAAGATCCCACGCGCAGGTGCAAACTGAACAGAGAACGCCAGTTCCACATACACGCTGGGTAGGGTGAGACTGCTAATGCCCAGCAGGTTGATCTCCAGTTCGTGCCCGATCTTCACTACGGCCAGGGCGATTGTCCGGATCACTTTGAAGGACTCGAAACGGATGCCTGCTACCAGGAAATAAGCACCTGGAGCAGGCGGAATGGATTCGTTCAACAAACGCAGCATTTCCAGCACACCTTCCTTATTGCTGGCAGGAGGCGTGGTAGCGCCCGGCGAGCCTTTATCCATACAAATGCTCAGCAAAGGGTACCTGTTAATCCTGCTGATATCCGGCAGGATGAAATCGCGGTTGATACCCATACCGAATGCGAGCCCGGTAACAAAGAAGAAAGGCGGCCCGCCCAGCGGAAGCCCGATAAAGGCATATACAAAGATGGAAGTATAGCCGGCCCTTTGCGAATAGGCGCCAATGGCTGTAAACTGGAACTGTTTGAGGCCGACATTCAACAGGCCCAGATAATCTGCTTCCTCACCGGCGTTCTTCGCACGCAGAAAAGCCCCGGTGAGTGAGAGTGGTGCTTTTTGTATGTCGATGCTCAATCCTTCCAGGTCGAAGGATAATTTTTTAAAGCTTAAATCCTGGAAAATGTTTAATTCAGCCAATACCTGCAAGCCCATTAGCTCCAGCTCAAAAACGCTGATGCTCACTGCACCTGAGACCAGGAAACCTATTTTCCCGTCTTTATAGATCAGCTCCGTTTTTTTAACATCAAGGAATTTCTTTTTCGGAGGCTCGGGTGGAGCGGCAATTTCAGTAGTGGTTGATTTGGGCTTATTGTCTATTTCCCCGGCGATCTGCTTGGGGCTTTTGTCTTCCAGCGCCTGTAGCGGATAGCTGATGGGCGTATCAAATTCACCGATCCTGATGCCGGCGAAAATATTGAGCCCTTTCCCGATCAGCGCCTTGTGCTTCGGATACCTGCTTAGGACAGCAGGGCTTTTTAATAATTCGGCAAATGCTTTGTCACTGCCTTCTCCGTCTTTGTAATATACCAGCTGGAGATCACTGATGCCATCTTCTTTGCCGAGGTATTGTCCTACCAGTGGTAAGCCGGTGAGGGCAATGGGATCGGACAATTGTAGGCTCAGCAATGTTACCTTCCCTTTTTGGAACAGGCTGAATTGTATGTTCCTGTTTTCAATATTTATCTTACCTTCTACTCCGTAGTACAGGAGCCCTTTGCTACGGTTAAACTCCAGGCTGACCGACACCGCTTTAACACGTATATCAGGGAGAATGCTGCGGATAAGATCAGGTAGCTGTTCTTTCAGTGTCTGTACAAGTCCCTTTTCTTCATTCGTCAGGTCAGCAGTGCCCCGAAGCTTTGTCTGATCATTGGAATAAATACCTTCGAGTGTTACCACGGTACCAAAAAGGTCCATTACCATTCTGGCAGTGATGGTTGTTTTTTTGGACGACGTGGTAACTACTCCGGTATGGTCATTCATTTATAGCTTACTTTTTAGGTAAATAATCAGATAGGTTACTGTTAAGCTTCGGTGGGGGGCTCGTCGGTAATATTTACTTCGAAATAGACTTCCTTGATATGCACTCCGGGCAGGAGTTGAATGCCTTTTTGCTTAAGATTTTTAATAACAGCTTTAGCATCGTCTGGTACCGTGGTTGCGTTAGTTTCATACGACTTTTGATAGAAAGTGAGCAGCTCCTCGTCCTTCTCTATTTTGATCTCGTTGGTATTTAAATTTACGGCCAGGTTGAAGGTTTTGCGTCGTGTATTGTAATTCAGCTTCGATACTGTCACAGCAACACCCATCAGGGAAGTTTCCGGCTTTTCAGGAAATATACGCTTGGGCATATCCTTTGCGAATTCTTCCTTAAGGATATTGGCATATTCCACCTTAATACTTTGTCCCGGTTTCAGGCCAATGTTCTCGTCGCCGGAAGAATAGGAAAGCTCTACAGCAGTTTGGAAAATGTCCGCTTTTCCGCCAAAAGTAAAGTTGGTATGCAGTTCTGTTCCCCAATCTTTCCAGTCATTTCCTAATTTTCGCTGAACCTGTACGAGATAGTTATTTGTGTAAGCATCATACGTGATACCTGCTTTTGGTAAAAAATAATAGACAAATTCATTGCTGCAATCCTTCAGATCATACTCAGCATTTGCGTTATTATCGATCTTTATATATGTCAATGCTACAGCTTTCTCATCAAAGGTTTTGAATTCCTTGTTATATAAGCGCCCCTGATAACTTAAGGTAGCTGTCCAGTCGGAGGGTCTGGCGCATGAAATAATCACCCCTGCCAGCTCTTCGCCTGCCGTTGTAGCTTTTTTCTTTTCTTTATTCACCAATTGTACCATCTTTATATTTACAGGGCTATAGGGATCTACTTTACGTTCCCCATCTTCAATTACAACCTCGGCATCTACATACTCCGCGTTGTCATTGTTGAATTTTACAATTTCCTTCAGGGGTGTTTTGTTTCCAAAGTCTTTTGAGAGGCTTTTTTTGGGATCCTTCAGGATGAGTTTTGGAGTGTTGGGCATTTCGTTTATTTTTTAGGTTAGAGAATTTAGTATTTGATAATATAAGTGAGTGCATAATAGGGCGGACGGTTCTCATGCGCCTGGTCTTTACCAGTTTCTCCAGTGATGAAGCTGTGGGCATGCTGGCTATTTATTGCAGCATCGATGTTAGCCGGATCATCGCAATAACTGTCATAGCCGCAGGCAAAATCAAGTTTCACCTTAGTAACTATCCCCTCTTCAGCAATACCACTCGCAAAATTTCTTTTGTAGCTTCTTTTACCCATCAACTTATAATCCGATGCTTTGATCACATTTTCATTGCTGGTCATGCCCGAATGCCGGTGTTTTGGAAGCTGATCTTCTTTCAATACAACGCTGGCGGCCCCGCCCTGTGCATGCAGTTTATAATCAGGCGTTTCGGGGTCTGCTCCTACGATAAATTGCTTTCTCAGGTTAGGTGTTGTATTCGTCTTCAGTACATTGAACAGGTCCTGGTATTCAGGCTTGCCGTTGATGACGGTTTTTCCGTCGCATAGTAACCAGCCAGCCGGAGCTGTATTACCTCCATAGGCAATGATCGCACCGACGGGCATCAGATCACCGGTTTTGTCCATTACACGTGCTTCCGATTTGATATTGCCTTTGACCTGCAGATTATCTGCCTTGGCGTTCTTAACCTCCAGGTTATCTGCTTTAAGGGGCGATTTAATATCCAGGTTGTCGGCTTTGAGGGTACCTTTAACATGCAGATCCGCTTCCGGAGCAATCGTATTGATACCGATCCTGTTGTTCCTTTCCACGATCCTGCCAAGCTGCAGCGGTATGGGTATTACGCCGTCCCAGTAGCCGGGAATGTTCTTGTATTCCAGGTATAGGATGAGCGTACCGGAAGCATGACTGGTTTTCAGGGTACTCACGTCAATAACAAACGATTCATCTCCCTGGTTGAGTACCTGGTTGTCTTCACATATAAATGTTTTGGGCAGATGGTTGTTCGCGGTGGATGCGTCTTCCTTGAACTTGTTACCTGCAAACGAGAAAGTTGGTTTGTCATTGAAGGTCACCGGTTCCTTACAGGAGAGGGAAAATATACTGTACTGTGTTGCGCCACCTTTTTTAGGCGCAAAGCGGACAGGCTCGCCTGCTATATTCCGGATAATGATCTGGAAGCTATTTGCACTGCCCCCATCGTTCAGGATCGTTGATGCGCCCTTTATGCTTACATCAAAGGGTACATTGCGCTTGCCAAGGTGGCTGATAATATCGAGGTGGCGGCTAAGCGATCCATTGAGCACATATTGGCTATCCTTATAATAAAGATTGTTGTATTTGATCTCGACCAGGGTATTACGGGAGCCTGCCATCGCTTCTGCCCGCATGTTATTCAGTGTAATGCTTTGTAGTCCTGTGAATTCTTCTTCGGTGCTTACGATTGTGCGTTTAAAAGAGATCCAGTCTTCCAGCAGCGTTGGATTTTTACCTGCGATGCAGGTCCAGCCCTCTGTTACTTTAGCTAGCTTCTCCAGCACCTCTGCAGCCACTACCTGTTTTTTAAAGCGCAACTGGATATGATATTGATCTTCCGAAAGCGTAAAATCTTTCACAGGACCGCCATAGAACTTTACTGCCGTACCTGATGTGTTGATCATATCAAGCCGCAGCGGATGACCATTTGTATTATTCTCTATGTAAAGCACCGGGTGCTCGCTGCCGTTATCCAGGCTATTCAGCCTGAACTCGATGGGATAGCTGCTTTTGAAGGTGGCATTGGCGCTACGCCCTTCTTCCATGCTTAGTTTGATCTCTTCTGCAGCACGTACACCCGTAAAGAATTTAAGCTGACATATTTTTCCGGAAAAGAAATCCTTTGTTTCCCTTGCACCTATCTGCAGTTGAAAAGTTTTGTCGCCATTGATGAACTGCGCAAATTCTTTGCTGACAATATCACCGGCCAGCACTCCGTTGAGATAGGTTTTTACCGCGCCATCACTACCAATGTTCAGGGCAAAGTGTACCCATTTGTCATGATCAATCTTAGCAGCTAAAGTGGAGGAATTGGGCGATGGCTCGAAGCGTTGCAGTAACAAGCTGCCATCGGGGCAAGGGGTGTTAATGCCCCATGCTTCTTTGGTAGCGTTATTTTTGAGATAGATCAGCTGTTGAGTTGTTGCTGTGCCCTGGCAAGGATCCATGTTCAACCAGCACTCAAAGGAGCCGCCCTGCGCCGCTGATATTTTAAATTCGTTCAGCTGAAAAGATTCCTTGCCGTAGAACGCAATGGAGCTTCCCATGTAATAATCATAGATCACCCTGGGCGCACCTGTAGCAGGGACCGTTTTAGCGCTTCCGGCGGCGAGGTTCAGGATCGCCGCATTCCGTATCTCGTCCATTGGGAGATCCAGCGCCAGTTTGGCTTGGCTTGTATTTGTTGTGCTCATATTGTTTTGGGTGATGTTTTTATAGACAACCAGCCTTCCTGCAAGCTTTGGGAGGGCAGGGTTCCTGCTTTTGTTTCAAATGGTGCTATACTGCGCACCAGGCGGTGCAGGAGGGGGGTGATCAGTGCGATCAGTGCCAGCTGTGCCCGTAATGCGTCCAGTCTTCCTGCATTATTTGCAGATCCGCCGTTTATTACCAGGTCCTGGTATTCCTGCCGGGCTTTTTCCACTTTGTCTTCCCGGAAATAAGCGAATCCTTCCTTTTCAAAACTGAGCGCTGCTTCCAGGAAACCTGCTGTGAGCAGCTGTTGCCATGCCTCAGCGGGCGTCATCTCCAGGTTATTCCATAGTGCAAAGAAGTTATCTTTCTGCATATGCCTGCGCTGCAGGGTGCGGTTGAATATGGGCATATTAGTTTCGGAGATCACTTCTTCTTTTTGCTTTGCCGCTTTCAGCCAGCTCCATTCATAGCGGCTATCCTGGTGCAGCGATACCATTGTTTCGTTGGCCGGCATGATGAGCGGAGATGCCAGAAAGGTCAGCTCTATTGTTCGCAACGCTGTTTTATAGCTTTCTTCGGGCAGCTTTAATTTCTTCACAGGTAGCAGGCCCGAGCTAAGATGCAGTGTTCCCCTGGGGTGCATCAGTACAATGAAATTCTTTTCACGTGCATCGATAGCGGCATGCAGATCGGTATGCTCGAAGGTTCTTTTGATCGCTTTGCTTGGCTGCTGATAGAGTTGTATCCAGCCCGCATTCACCAGGACATCCCAATACCTGCCGCCATTGGCTACAAAGTGGCGGGTAAATTCATGCTTGTATATATTATTATCGTTACCTGCCAGTTCTTTCAGTAAGGCGGCCATACTTTTTCCCGGTGTGTAGCGGTATGCCTGTTCATCTTCCAGTCCCAGCGGCAATTCCTGTGGCGCCTCTGTAAAGCCGAGGCGGCCTTTGACAGCGCTGTTAAAGTAAGCAGGGCCGGCGATGTTGCCGCCCTTATAATCCCAATAAGCGACTACACCGTCATTATATTTATGAAAGTTTCCTATAGAATAAGGGAAATGGATCTTTGTGAACTGCCGGGTATTCCGTTCTTCCCGGGTATCGAGCTCCGTTCTGAATACGTTCCAGTCAAGGTCGAACACCGGAGAGCCCTTGACAAATAAATTGACCGCGATCTGGGTAACGGCAATAGGCGTACCGCCGATAATCTCCATTAAGGAGGGATTGGTCCTGCTTTCGGGCACAATATTATTACAGGTTTCCCTGAGTATATTCACAAAGGCTTCGTGAAAATCCGGATTGGCGGATGTTCCTCTCAGTATCCAGTCTATCAGCTTGCTCAATTGTACATTCTGGATATAAGAGCGGTCTTCACTGCTTGCTTTCCCATAGTCGAAAACAGAATTTTCCCATACACCTTTATGTGTAATGCCGCCGAGATGCTTGCCAAAGGCATCGAAGAACTCGATGCGCTGGGTCATGTATACAGGCAGCATCCAACCGCACACGGGCGATTGCTTAAAGGTGGACGTGACGGGTGGAACAGCTGCCCTGGTTGTTTTATCCACCTTTGTCAGGGAATCGCGCCAGCGGATGCTCATAGTAGCCTGCTGACAGAGACGCGGGAGCAAATTCACCCAGTTTTCTTTCTGACTGATACGGTTGGGAGTGGAGGTCACTATCTCCGCAGGAGTAAGATTACAGGTTCGTCCGAAGGTATCTATTAGGCGGATGGCCAGCACTTTCAATGCGCCGCAACGCAGAGGATTGAAAGACGATAAGGGATCCGCACTGCTTCCCTGGCCTGTATTCAATAGTGCTGCTACTTCATTGGCGAAGGCTTTATGCGTGGCAAAGCCAAAAGGATCAGCCGGAGCCAGGCGGGTAATTGATTTCTGCTGGATCAGCGCTTCGTTGAAACCAGTTAGTGTGAGCCCGAGCAGTTCGATGCCCAGCAGCGTCTTTTCATAGCTGGCCATCTCCTGCACTGTAGCGGAGATTTCCTTATGCTCCGGTTTATCGTTCGCTTTTAAGAAGTCACGTAGCTTCTTGCTATAGCTTTGTTTGATGGTATTGGTCACGTAGGAAGAGCCGGTATACACAGAACCGTTATTGTGTAAGCTCAATGCGGTCAGTGAAGGATGAATGCTGAAATCGTTGTCTTCTTCCTGCAGGCTGTAATTCCTGGTGATAAAGTCATTGTCAAAGTTGCTGCTGCTTTTGGTCAGCTGGTTACCAGGGGCAACGGGGAATAATTCTATTTTCCATTCCACCCTGAAGGTATGCCATTCATTGACCTTGTTGCTGCTGTCTTTTCCAAAGTCTGGCCGGTGTTTGGCAAAAGCCTTCAAGGCGCTGGTCAAGCCTTCTAATGTAAAGGTCTTCTTGTCTTTCAGCTCGATCTTTGCAGTCTCGGCGTCTGTCAGCCATAAAAAGACATCCTTTTTACCGGGTTGTGTAAGCCGGTTCGAATATCGTAGCAGATCAGCTTCCCCGCTGGTATTTTCATTGGCAAACAAGACAAGCGAAGGGGGCATTGCTTCCCAATATTGCGTGCCTGGTTCCAGCTTCAGTTTATATTCTTTCCGGGGGTGAGGGGGCAAGGCCGCCAGTTTTTGCTGAATGGCATTTTGCAGACCGGTGATCAGGTCAGGATAGCTGTCCCGTTCATTTTTCAAAGTACGGGCATGCCTGAGTGAATTGCGCTGGATATGAAAGCGGATGGCGTCTACATCCGGGTATTCATGGGTTTGTCCTTCGGCGGGGTACATCGCTTGCATATACCTGCTCCAATCAAGGTACAGGGCGTCGAGCGCCGCATTCAGCTGGTTCTTTTTAAGATCATATTTGTATTGCTCCGCTCTCAGTTCCTGCTCCAGGTCTTCTGTTTCTTCATCTAAAGCAGGAACAGGTATTTCTGAGTCGTCACCTGGCGGTGCATCTTTTTTATCTTCCAGCACTATTCTCCAGTTGCTAAGGCCTTCATGGGCTACAAATCCTTTTTCATGGCGTAGTTCCCGGAGCCTTGCCGCCATGTCAAGCTTCAGGTTACTCAGGTCATCCAGGCTGAGTAATGCTTCGAGCTTTTCTTCTTCCTTCATTTGTCCGGCTGTTTGCAGATCCTGTCCTGCAGATGCGATGAGCAGGGCGGAGATTGCTTCAGCCGGTGTGTTGGCAACAGCCACCTGGATCTTTTCACCGGTAGGATGGGCCTCCTTTTGCTGGTGCATATCTATATAACCGAAGCAAAGGGTATGCTGTATGCCCGAGAGGTCTTTTTTATTGATCAGGTTTTCATTCCCTGTTGACACCACTTCAGCGTTGAGCCGTTCTTCATATACCTTTTTAAATTCTTCGTTTGAAATAAGGGGACGGCGTTCATCCTGCACTTCTTTTTCTATATCGGCAATTGTCTCGCGGATAAAATCCAGCTGATGCGTGTTGAACTCCTGGTCGTACCATCCTACAAGGGTATAGCTGTATTCAGTTCCGGCTGTAGCTTCATCCGGAAGATCGCTGTCGTGCATCCCATACACGCTGCGGCTATGTGCATAGAAAGTGTCGAATGCGAGCGAGCCCCAGCCGATGGCAGTTAAAGGGCCTTTTTTAATATGATGCCAATAGCGTTCCCGGGGATTGTCGGTTTCCCGCCATTCCTTCAAGGTGTATTTCCGGCCCATGTAGGCATAGGGTTGTGATCCGGATTTTAACGTGATCTCATCGCCTGCCGGAGCGCCTGCGTCTTCATTTAAATTAATATCCAGGGGGATGGTACACAGTGCATGTACCGGACAGGTATTATCATCCGCGTCCCAGATGTAATCGCTTTCGATGATCCACTCTTCGGACCTGCCGTCTTTCACTTTGTGTACATACCACCTGTTAGGGGCGGCCGGGAATATTGTCTGCCCGTTTTGGGATCTGCCTGCAGTAACCAGGTCAGGGAGGGTCCAGTGAAGGTGCACGCCTGCATCCAGGAAGAGACTATCATTCCGGAATGGCTGTGAGATGATACTTTCAGCAAGGAAGGGCCTGTCCTGGTTCATCAGCACTTCCTTTTTCCTGTTGAAATAGGGAAGCCCCTGGAAGTTCACGTCCTGGCCTATTGCGCTACAGCCCTGTCCCAATAAAATGGCATCTACCTGTACCTGTATTATTAGAAGTGACATGTGTTAATATAAATAGGGATACAGCTCGTGGAATGCTACCCGATTGCCCCAATGGTTAATTTTGAGATACCTGACAGGATTAATTTAATCCGGCTTGTAAAATAGGGAATGATCTTATTCCGGACAAGCACACGTTAATTTGATTTTTATATATTTTAGAAGATCTCCCTTATGCGAATTTAAAATATAAACATTACATTTAACTGTCAAAATAACCATTTCACAAGCCCCTTTATAAAACTAACAGCTATTACCCAGAAAACCGCTATCCCCATGAATACAAAATCAGTTCGATTTCATGTGAAAGTTAAGGATGTTATGATCACATCGGGCACCTATGCCGTGCAGCATATTTTGAATGGGCACAATGGAGTGGTTGCTCACAAGACGGCCTTCCAGGGAGATACCTTTAGCGTTGAACTGACGGAGAACGGCGCCGAATATTTTGCGGTGACTGTTTTTATAGGAAGCTATACCCACCACGGTGTACCCTATACGCCAAAGGATAAACCCATAGCCCTGCTGGCAACGTTTTATTTACCGGCTGCAGAGAAGGAAGTAAGCGTCTGTCCGGAATCATCTATTGCATCTATCTATACGTTTGCTCGAATGACGACCGTTCATAAAGATGGTTTGGTAAGCATAGCGGGTACGGAGCGTAATATGAAGATCGCTTATGGCATGAAGCAGAACATCTACCGTACAGAAGGTATTGTGGCGGATATGATCAAACAATCACCCAATGGATTTGAGACAAACAGTTACCCGATGTTCAACTCCTTGTGTAACCTGTTTTATTACTGCCTTACGAACCCCATGACGCATTCCGGCCATACTTTCTATGATCAGTTCCTCGGCTATGCCTGGCATGAGCCGCATGCCCCGAATACCAGCTTTCTTGGCGCACTGAGAAACATATTACATGATCCCTTTGCCAATGCAGATAATATTTACCAGATGCTGGCAGGCCGGGATGAGATCTATAAAGATTCACTGACTTCTATGAAAGTGGATGAGCATAAAAAGGCGCCCGATCAATGGACGCTTACCTTGAAAACCAATACATCGGGATCAAAGAATTTCCTGCCCAGTGGTACTGCCTATGTGGTGTTCGACGCGGATGATAACGCCTGGGTAGCTAATAATTTCAGGGCAGGTTCCAATCTTTCCGGAACGCATTGCCTGGTGTACAAGCATGATGCTACACCGGCGAGCTTTTCTCCTGTGCAGGGCGGAGGATTGTTAGGGGTAGGGTTCGGGGCAGCGATAGATCCGGCGAAGAAGCATATCTCTTTTGGCAACTTCGGCTGGGGACCTGAATTGTACAATCCACAGGAAGGCGGCATTGCCCGTTTTCATTATAAAGACGGAAAGCCGATCAGCCCTTCCAGTGGCTATACGCCCGGCCTCTCACGTGTGCAGGGAATGGCGTATGATACATCCGGTAATCTCTGGATGTCTTCTGTAGGATGCCAGGATCCTTTTGCTCCGGCTCCCACAGGGGTATATCCTTTTAAAAGTATGCCCAGCGCGGTAGTGGTTTATTTAAATGGCGAGCCCACTGAAGAAAGCATGCTTATTTGCGATGAGTTTCCTGTTAAAAGAACAAAACATTCCCCTGTAAAGTCTTTAAGAACGCCTTATCTCAAGGTATTTGATGTAGTGCCGGACAACAAGGGGAATGCCTATATCTCCTGTATTGGTAACTATGATAAGGATGTTGAAGAGAATTGCGCGGTTTCTGCTGTTTACAAAGTAACGATGGAAGGTAAGAAGCTGGTGGTAAAGGCAAGCTGGTATAGTGATTATTACAGCCCGGTCAATGAGCATTACGGCTATGAATCATTGCGCCAGGTCACGATCAATGGCGATGGCGATGTGGTAGTGGTGGGAGTGGCGAGCAGCCGGGCAACGGTATTGAGCCATGATCTTTCCACCGTGAAAGGTTATTATGATGTTAACACCTATGCTCCCTGGGGCGTAAAGATCGATAAAAAGCAAACTGTTTTCCTGGCTAATTTCGGACGGGAATCAGCACTCACTGGTGAAAAGTCCCTGGATCTGCAGGCCCCGTTTGGGGTGACCATGCTGCGCAATCCCTCCGATCCGCAGTCAGCACAGCTCATGACTGTTCCGACAGGCGGTTCGGAAGTGATGCTGGCAAATGGTCACCCGCTGTATGGTACCCAGACCAGACCTGCGCCGCACAGTGTGAGGCATGAACCTGTTCG
>Ga0209564_1001317_pt1 | contig 26581 bp, 20 predicted proteins | sample AraplaCol_mMF_r2_FD_184272 | JGI IMG/M metagenome (GOLD analysis project Ga0209564, IMG submission 184272) | Arabidopsis root microbial communities from North Carolina, USA - plate scrape MF_Col_mMF_r2 (SPAdes) (version 3) | ecosystem: Host-associated > Plants > Roots > Endosphere | place: USA...
TACGGCATTGCCGAATACACCCAGGATGCCGATTCGCTGTTTGCCCGTGACGATCTCGACATCATCGACATTTCGACGCCGCCGAGCTCGCATTTCGAACTCTGCCGCAAGGGCATCGAATCCGGCAAGCACGTGATCTGCGAGAAGCCGCTTTTCGGCTCGATTGCCGAGGTCGACGAGATGGGCCGCATCCTTGCTCGGTTCCCCGGCAGGAAGCTGATGCCGATCTTCCAGTACCGCTACGGCTCCGGCCTGCAGAAGCTGAAGCTACTGATCGAGCGCGGTCTTGCCGGCAAACCGTTCCTGACGACGATCGAAACCCATTGGTGGCGCGGCCCGGATTATTATGCCGTGCCATGGCGCGGCAAATGGGCAAGCGAACTCGGTGGCGGTCTTCTTGGTCACGCCATCCACGCGCATGACATGCTGAATTATGTCCATGGCCCCTGCGCCGAAGTGTTTTCCTATGGCGCGACACTGGTCAATCCGATCGAGGTCGAGGACACGGCAGCCCTTTCGGTGAAGATGCAGAACGGCTCGCTGGCGACGCTGTCGATGACGCTGGGTTCGCGCAAGGAGATCTCGCGGCTGCGCTTCTGCTTCAACGACCTCGTCGCCGAAAGCATCATCGAACCCTATACGATGGGCCGTGATCCGTGGACGTTCGTCGCCGGAACGGAGGAGCATCAGGCGCGGATCGACGCGGCGCTCGCTGGCTATGTGCCAGGCGAAGATGGCTACACCCGTCAGTTCGAGCTCTTTCATAAGGCGATCGTCGAGGACAAGGAGCCGCCGGTGACGCTGCAGGATGCCCGCAATTCGCTGGAGCTGGTGACAGCCGCCTATTTCTCGCAGCGCACCGGCCGGCCGACGCCGATGCCGATCGCCGCCGATCATCCGCTCTATCGCTCCTGGCTTCCGGCGGGGGAGTGGCGCAGCGCCGCTACGGTCTGAATCGGGAGGGCTCTCTCATGCTGAAATCCTTCGAGCATGTCGGCATGACGGTCGGCGATATGGACCGCGCTATCGATTTTTACTGCGGCCTGCTTGGCCTCAGCCTCGTGCTGCGCAAGACGATGGCGAATGGCATGCAGGTGGCGTTCCTCGATGCAGGCGGCGGCATGCTGGAGATCTTCGCGCCGCCCGGCGGCGCTTCGCGGGCGGTCGACGTGCCTGAAGATACGGCCGGCGTCCGGCACCTCACCTTCCATTTCGACAATGTCGAGGAGACCTTCGCCCGCCTTGAACAGGCGGGCGTCGAGATCAAGGAGCGGCCGCGCTTCGCCGTCCACTCCGAGATGCTGAACAAGATTGCCTTCGTTCGCGACCCCGACGGCATCATCGTCGAGCTTGCCGAACGCTCCCAGAGCCGCCAGGGTTGACGCAGGTGCTGCCGATCGCTTCGCTGCGGGCGGCCAGACCGTCCCGCAGCAGATCGATCAGGCGCCGGATGAGCTTTGCCGCCATGAAAGGCTCCCCTCAGCTCGCCAATTTGGCGCGGATATAGTTGCGCCAGCCGCCAAGCGCGGTGATTTCCTCGGCACCCTTCACCGCATGCGCTTCGCAGACGAAGCCGGAGACGCTGGAGCCATCTTCGAGCACCAGCTTGCCGATGCCGAGGGGTGCCGGAATCTTCTGGACGAACCTGCCGAAAGCATCGGCCGGCAGTGCCCAGACCTCGACCTCCAGCCCCTGACCCTTATGGCCGGGTTCGCGCAGCAGCCCCGGCTTCGGCGGCGTGGTATTGGGCAGAACGAAGAGGCGATAATCGCCTGATGTGCGGCAGGTCTTGACCAGACGCCCGCCGGCCAGTTCGTGATTGAGCGGCATGCCGGTCAGATGCGCCCCAACGACCGCGATTTCGATGAAACCGTCATCGCCAGGCGCAACACGACTGGCTTCGGGGATCGCCGCCTGCCGGTCGATGCCCATGCCGGAACCTGCGGCACGGTGCAGCGCATCGGCAAGCGGCGCCAGCGCATCGTCGGTGAAGGCAGGGGCGATCACCGTCACCCCACCTGGCAGGCCACCCTTTCCGAAACCGGCCGGAACGGCGATCGCAGCGCAATCGAGCAGGTTGACGAAATTGGTGTAGCGGCCGAGGCGACCGTTGAGCACGACGGGATTGGCCTGCATGTCGGCAACCGTATAGGTGGTCGGAGCGGTCGGCAGCAGAAGCACATCCGCCTTTTCCCATTCGGCTTCGGTCCTGCGGCGCAATTCTTCCAGCCGGTAGCGGCCGTTGAAGGCCTCGACCGCGGTCTTGCCCTTGGCGCCTTCGATAATCCCGCGCACCGTCGGGTCGAAATCGGCCGCGTTCGTGGCGAGGAAGGTCTCGACCGCCGCCAGACGTTCGGCGACCCACGGCCCGTCATAGAGAAGGGCGGCGGCCTCGCGGAATGGTGCGTAATCGAACGGCACGATGGTCGCGCCGAGCGCTCTGGCCCGCTCGATCGCCTGATCGTAGAGCGCCTCCACCTCCTTGTCGCCGAAGAATTCCCGCTCGGCGCCAGCAAGGACGCCGATGCGCAACCCCGATACCGGCAGGTTCGCCGGCTTGGCGTGGCGGGAAAAAGCATCGGCGGCATCGAAGCCTTCGGCGACCTTGCGGATCGCAACACCGTCGCCGACGGTCGCGGCAAAGATCGTGATGCAGTCGACGCTCTTGCAGGCCGGTATGGCGCCGGTATTCGGCAAGAGACCCGGGGTCGGCTTGATGCCGACCAGATTGTTGAAGGCAGCCGGCACACGGCCGGAGCCGGCCGTATCGGTGCCGAGCGCAAAGGCCGCGAGGCCGGAGGCCACGGTGACCGCCGATCCGGAACTCGAACCGCCTGAGATATAGGCCGCATCGAAGACCGAACGCGGCGCGCCATGGGGCGAGCGCGTGCCGTTGAGGCCGGTCGCGAACTGGTCGAGATTGGTCTTTCCGATGACGAGCGCGCCGGCGGCCTTCAACCGGGCAACGACGGTGGAGTCCGCCTCCGGCCGATACGCATAGGCCGGGCAGGCAGCAGTCGTCGGCAGGCCGGCGGCATCGATATTGTCTTTCACCGCGAAGGGCACGCCCCAGAGCGGCAGGCTATTTGCCTCGGGCGCACGTGCCATCAAGGCTTTGGCGGCGGCGCGCAGCTCTTCGTCGGGCACCGGGGTGATGAAGATTGCCGGATCCTTTGAAGCGGCACGCCGCACAATCACCTCTTCGATGGCATCGAGCGGCGTCAGGCCGGATTGATAGGCGGCGCGAAGGCTTGAGAGATCGAGAATGGTCGGCAGCATGTCAGCATTCCTCCAGAACGACGATGATATCGCCCGCTTTGACGTTTCTTCCCGGCGCGGCGCGCAGGTCGCGGACGCGGCCTGCCGCATGGGCGGTGACGTTGATTTCCATTTTCATCGATTCGATGATGGCGAGTGTATCGCCGGCCGCAACCGGAGCGCCCGGCTCGACCAGCAATTTCCAGATATTGCCGGGCACGGCGCTGGCAACTCCGAAGCAGCCGTCGGGAATATCCCCATCCGGGCTTTCGCCTGTGCCTTCATCAGTGACGAAGCTGTCGAGACCGGCGTCCTTCCAGCGCTGGCGTTCGGCCTCGAAGGCGGCCTGCTGCGTTGCCTTGAAGCGGCCGATCGACGCCGCATTCGCCTGCAATTCCTTCTCATAGGCGGCATAGGAGAATTCCGTCTCCTCGATCCGGATCGGATAACCGCCATGCGGGAAGGCGGCGCGCGCCTCCGTCAGCTCCTGATTGCTCACGGGGAAGAAACGGATCTGGTCGAAGAAATTCAGCAACCAAGGTTTGCCCCTGGCAAAAGCCGGTGTCTCCCGCCACGTGTTCCAGACCTGGATGGTGCGGCCGAAGAGCTGGTAGCCGCCCGGTCCTTCCATGCCGTAGATGCACATATAGGCGCCGCCGATGCCGACGGCATTTTCCGGCGTCCAGGTGCGGGCGGGATTGTATTTCGTCGTCACGAGGCGGTGGCGGGGATCGGTCGGGGTCGCAACCGGCGCGCCGAGATAGACGTCGCCGAGACCCAGCACGAGGTAGCTTGCATCAAAGACGATATCGCGGACGGCCTGTTCGTCGGGAAGACCGTTGATACGGCGAATGAACTCGATGTTATCAGGGCACCAGGGCGCATTCGGCCGCACGAGCTCCTGATACTTGCGCATGGCGAGCTCCGCATCCGGATCGTTCCATGAGAGCGGCAGATGCACGATGCGGCTCGGCACCGTGACCTCCTGAGCTGCCGGAAGCGTCGCCTCGATTTCGGAGAGCAGCCCGAGCAGGCGCCGGCGGGTCAGCTGCGTACCATCGTAATGGATCTGCAGCGAGCGGATGCCGGGCGTGAGGTCGACGATGCCGGGAAGGCGGGCCTCGACAACCGCCTGCATCAATAGGTGCACCCGCAGCCGCAGCGCGATATCGAGCGTCATCGGCCCATATTCGACGAGCAGATTGTCGTCGCCCTGACGGCGATAGACGACCGAAACCGGGCCATCCTCGCTGGCGCCGACGATCGGCGAACCCGTCTCTTCCGCAACCCGCCGCACCGCCGGACCGGCGATCGGATCTTCCGGCCGCGCTGCGGCATGAAAACGGATACGGTCGCCGGGCTTGAACTGGCCCATCTTCCACTGCTCGTCGCGGGCAATCACCGCCGGGCAAACGAAGCCGCCAAGGCTTGGACCATCAGGGCCAAGAATGATCGGCATGTCGCCGGTGAAATCGATCGCCCCGATCGCATAGGCATTGTCGTGCAGGTTGGAGGGATGCAGCCCCGCTTCGCCGCCATCACGGCGCGCCCAAAGCGGGGCCGGGCCGATGAGGCGCACACCGGTGCGGGCGCTGTTGAAATGCACCTCATAGGCCGTCGAAAACAGCGTCTCGATGTCGCTGTTCTCGAAGAAATCAGGCGCACCATGCGGGCCATAGACGACGCCGACATGCCATTCGCGCGTCAAGGCGGCCGGCTCCGTCGCCGGTGTTACCGGTTCGACCGGTGCCTGGCGGGCAAAATGCAGCACATGCCCTGTCTTCAGCGTGCCGGTGGCGTTGCCGCCGAACTGACCGAGGCCGAAAGTCGCGCGCGAACCGAGCACAATGGGTGCGGCAAAACCGCCGGCGACGGCGAGATAGGCGCGCTGCCCCGGTCCTTCGATCGAACCGATCGACAGAACCTGGCCGGCGCGGATCAACACCGGCGTATCGTGCGGCAGCTTCGTCCCGTCGCATGTCATCGCCATGCGGGCGCCGGCAAGGGCGATCGTCTGGTCGGCATAAAACCGCAGTGTCGGGCCGGACACAGTCAGCTCCAGCGCCGCCGTCACATCGGCATTGCCGACGAGGCGATTGGCATGGCGGAAGGAGCGCTCGTCCATCGGCCCGCTCGGCGGCACGCCGACATGCCAGAGGCCGAGCCGGCCCGGAAGTTCCTGGATGCTCGATTGCGCGCCGGGCGCGAGAACCTCGACGACATCGGGAACGAAGGCGAAGTCGCGCAGCGCCGTCGTCGCCACCTTGGCGCCGGCAAGCAGTTCGGAAGCGGCGATTGCCCTGAGATAGGCGAGATTGGTCTCGATGCCCGATATCGATGTCGCCGCAAGCGCTGCCTTCAGCTTCTCGATCGCCGCCGGCCGGTCTTCCGCCGCCACGATCAGCTTGGCAAGCATCGGGTCGTAAAAGGGCGTGACCTCGGTTCCCGTTTCGATCCAGCCGTCGACGCGGGCATCGTTGGGGAAGATGACTTCGGTCAGCAGGCCGGCGCTCGGGCGGAAATCGGCATGCGGCATCTCGGCATAGATGCGCATCTCGATCGCCGCCCCCTGCGGCGTCAGGGATCCCGCACCCGAGAGCACGTCCTCGCCCGCCGCCTGTCGGATCATCCATTCGACGAGATCAATGCCGAAGACGGCTTCCGTGACCGGATGTTCGACCTGCAGGCGGGTATTGACCTCGAGGAAATAGAATTCCTCGCGCTGGGGATCATAGATGAACTCGACGGTGCCGGCCGATTCATACGAGACCGAGCGTCCCAAATCGACCGCCGCCTTGTGCAACCGCGCACGTACCTCCGCGGAAAGGCCAGGGGCAGGGGTCTCCTCGACGACCTTCTGGTTTCGCCGCTGCAGCGAGCAGTCGCGTTCGCCGAGCGCGATCACCCGGCCCTTGCCGTCGCCGAAGATCTGCACCTCGACATGGCGCGCTTCGGCAACGAAACGCTCGATATAGACCCGCGCATCGCCGAAGCTGGCGCGCGCGGTCCGCTGCACGCTTTCGAACGAGGCCTTGAGGCTTGCGGCATCGGTGCAGAGCTGCATGCCGATGCCGCCGCCGCCCGCCGTGCTTTTCAGCATGACGGGATAACCGACGATCTCGGCAGCCGAAAGCGCCTCTTCGACGCTCTGTAAGAGATCGGTGCCCGGCAGCAGCGGCACGCCGCTCGCTTTCGCCAATTCGCGCGCCGTGTGTTTCAGGCCAAAGGCCGAGAGATGCTCCGGCCGCGGGCCGATGAAGGCGATGCCTTCGGCGGCGAGCCGCTCGGCAAAGCCGATATTCTCCGAGAGGAAGCCATAGCCTGGATGTACGGCCTCAGCGCCCGTCGCCTTGCAGGCGGCGATGACGGCGTCGACATTCAGATAGCTTTCCGCGGCAGGCGCCGGGCCGAGGCGGACGGCCTCGTCGGCGGTCAGCGCCGGCTTCGAGAACCGGTCGGCATCGGAATAGACGGCAACCGAGGCGATGCCCATCCGCTTCAATGTGCGGATGACGCGGACGGCGATTTCGCCGCGATTGGCGATAAGGACCTTGGTGAACATCGATCAGGCCTCGCCGTCCCAGATCAGCACCCGGATCGGCGTCGGATCGAAGCCGTTGCAGGGATTGTTGATCTGCGGGCAATTGGAGATGACGCAGAGCACGTCCATTTCAGCCACCAGTTCGACATAGTCACCGGGCGCGGAAATGCCGTCGACGATGGTCATCTCGCCGTTCGGCTTGATCGGCACGTTCATGAAGAAATTGATGTTCGGCACGATGTCGCGCTTGCTCATGCCGTGTTTGGTCACCTCGAGCACGAAATTGTCGCGGCAGGCATGCAGGTATTTCGTGCCGTGGCCGAAGCGCACGGTGTTGCTCTCGCAGGAGCAGGCGCCGGCTGATGTATCGTGGCGGCCGCAGCTGTCGGCCGTCATGACCAGCATGACGTTGCCTTCGTTCGAGATGATCTTCGTGCCGGTGCCGATATAGGCGCCGCCCTGCGCCCGCATCGTATCCTGATTGGAATAACGCTCGGCAAAGTCATCGGCGCGATAAAACAGCGTGTCGATCGCCTGCTGGCCGTAGCTGTCCTCGATGCGGATGGTCTGGCCCTTGCGGATGATACCGGACCATGGCGCCTCGGCCGGAATGAAATGATCCTGCACGGCGTTTTCGAGGCTGCGCGAAGCTGAAGTCTTGATGAAATCGGTCATTACAATCCTCCCTCAGGCCAGCATCGCGGCATTGTTCTCAAAGCCGCGAAGGGCTTCAGCGGTCGCGGTGCGCGAGAGATCGTCGGCTGCGGGCGAAGGCGCGCGATAGCGCGTGACGATCACCGGCTTCGGCGCGTAGACCGGGTCGGGATCGAGCGGATGCGGGCAATTCGAGAAACCGACGATCATGTCCATTTCGGCGCGCAGCTCGGCATAATCGCCGCTGTTGGAGAGCTTGCCGCGCCAGTGGAAGCCGCCGGCGTCGTCGACGCGGACAGGCGCAAAGAGATTGAGAATCCCCGGGATGTCACGCCTGGCAAGACCAAGCTTGCCGGCGACGAGCACGAGATTGTCGCGGGTGTTGCGGGTCCTGACGTGAGGATATTTTGTGGCATTCGAAGCTGCCGTCGATCCGCCCATCAGGCAGTCATGGGCGCCCGAACTGTCCTCGATCAGCGAAAACATCACTCGGCCCATATCCGAGAAGATGACGCGGCCCTTGCCGAGGGCGGTCGTCCACTGCACCTTGACCGTATCGACGAGATTGAGCCGTTCGCTGGTGTCAGCGGCGTTCCAGGCGACGAGCGCCACGGTCGATGCGCCTTCGCCCTGGTCGATGCGGAGCGCTTCGCCGCGCTTGACCGCAGTCGACCAACACCAGCCGCCGGGGATGGTTTCCTGATGGATGATCGCAGCCGCATCGATTGCGGGGGCGGGCAGGGGGCTCGGCGCCGGCAGGGCCTTCGGCGCAAATTCCAGCCCCTTCTTCTGATGTTCTTCGTAACGCTGCCGGTTGGCGGCGATCTCTTCGGGCGAACGTCTGACATGCATCATGGTTTTTCTCCTGACGGACTGGAAGCCGGGTCGTCCCGGCGAGGGCCCAGAGAAATGACCGGGCCGTCCCGGTCGGGGCTGAAGACGGAGGGCGCGCCGGCAAGCCTGGGCGGCCAGATCGAAATGTCCTTGGTGATCGTCGCGCCGTAGCGCTCCTTTTCCTCCGGGCGGTCACGCCGACGCTCGAAGGCGACGACGCGCGTCGCCAGCGTGAAGGCCTCGCGCATGTCGTGCGTTACCATGACGACGGTCATCTGCGTTTCGTGCCAGAGCCGCTTCATCAAGGTGTGGATCTCGGCGCGGATGCCGGGGTCGAGCGCGCCGAAGGGCTCATCGAGCAGCAACACCTTCGGTTTCATGATCAGCGCCTGCGCCAGCGCCAGGCGCTGCTGCATGCCGCCTGACAGTTGCGCCGGATATTTGTCCTCGGCGCCGGAAAGGCCGACTTCACCGATCAGCCGCCGGGCTTCGTCAATGGCGTTGCGACGGGCAGCGCCGAAAAGCTTGGCTTTATAGCGAGACCCCGAGAGTTCCCGCCCCAGCAGCACATTGCCGAGCACAGTCAGATGCGGGAAAACCGAATAGCGCTGGAAGACGACGCCCCGATCCGGACCTGGCTCCTGCGGCAGAGCTTCGCCGTCCAGCAGGATCGTGCCGCGCGTTGGCCGTTCCTGGCCGAGCAGCATGCGCAGGAACGTCGACTTGCCGCAGCCGGAGGGACCGACGAGGGCGACGAAGGCGCGCGAGGCGACAGTCAGCGACACATCTTCCAGGACGATCTGGTCGCCGTATTCCTTCCAGACCTTTTCGATCACCAACTCGCTCATGCCTGCTTCTCCAGTTCCGACCAGGGGAAGACGGCAATGCGGATGCGATCGAGAATGTAATTCATGACCACGGCGAGCAGCGTGATCCAGACGACATAGGGAAAGATGACGTCCATCGAGAGGTAGCGGCGCACGAGGAAGATGCGGTAACCGAGGCCGGAATCCGACGAGATCGCCTCGGCCGCAATCAGGAACAGCCAGGCGGGGCCGAGCTGAAGCCGGAGGCAGGTGATCAGCCGGGGCAGGATCTGCGGCAGCACGACACGGAGGCCGATCTGCCAGGAGGAGCCGCCGAGCGTTTCAGCTTTGACGATCTGCTCACGCGGCAGCTCCAGCGCCTTCAGCGCAAGGTCGCGGATCATCGTCGGCGCAACGCCGATGACAATGAGCGCGATCTTCGAGGCTTCGCCGAGCCCCATGGCAATGAACAGGATCGGCAGCAGCGCCAGCGGCGGCACCATCGAGATGACGGCGACGAAGGGGGAGAGCAGCGCCCGGAGATATGGCAGCATGCCGATCAGCATGCCGATGACGAGCGCGGTGATCGTGGAGATGCCGAGACCTGCAAGCAGGCGGATCAGGCTCGCCCCCGTATCGGACCAGAGCAGATATTCGCCGGTGCGCGGATCGGCGACGAAGGCCAGGCGATCGATCGCATCGGCAAACCCGGCAAGACCGGGCAACAGCTTGTCATTGGCGTTTTCCGCCAGCCGTGCCGCCGAGCCCATCGTGTAGGCAACGATCAGCAGCACGAAGGGCAGCAGCGTCAAGGCAAGCTGCGCGCCCCGGCTCGGCCTCGTGTTGATCCAGCGCATGAGGAAAGCTCCGCTGATGAAGATTGGGCGGCGCGGTCAAGACCGCACCGCTGCTTGGACATCGCTCAGAGCGAACCGTCGGCGGCCGCCTTCATGTAAGTCTCGGTGAAGCGCAACTTGACGTTGCCACTGTCGCCGAGGATCTTGCCATCCGGCATTTCGATGCCGATGACGTCGGCCGATGGCGCGCCATTGCCGAGCAAGCCTTTTTCGAACAGGAAGTTGCGGACAAGATCCATTGTCTTCGGCAGGCTGCCTGAGGCAGTGAAGGCAACGGCATCGGCCGGCTTGGCAAACAGCTTGGTGGCGGCAAGCTGGGATTCGAAACCCTTGAGATCGGTGCCCGATGCCTGGCCCATCGCTTCGCGCGCAGCCTTGCCGTCGGCACTGTCGGCAGTCAGCAGTGCAGCGGTTTCATACCAGATGCCGGCGAGTGCCTTGCCGAAATTTGGATTGTCCTTCAGCACGCCTGAATTGGCGACCATCAGGTCGATGATCTCGCCCGGCACCTGCGAGCTGTCGAACACCTTCTTGGCGGTGGGATCCTCGAGGATGGTCGAGACCAGCGGGTTCCAGGTGACAACTGCGGTCACGTCAGCCGTCTTATAGGCGGCGACCATGTCGGCATCGGAGGTGTTGACCACCTTAACGTCGCGCTCGGTCAGCTTGATGCTTTCGAGCGCGCGGGCCAGCAGATAGTGCGAAACCGAAAATTCGACGAGATTGACGTTCTGTCCCTTGATGTCGGCAAGGCTCGCCTTGTCCTTGAGGATAACGGCATCATTGCCGTTCGAGAAATCGCCGACGATGACCGCTGTCGTATCAACGCCGCCGGCGGCCGGGATCGACAGGCCGTCCATATTGGTCAACGTCACGGCGTCGAAGGCGCCTGCGGTATATTGGTTCATCGATTCGACATAGTCGTTGAACTGGGTGACCTCGATCTTGATGCCGTATTTGTCGGCCCATTTCTTGACGATGCCGTGATCAGCAGCATAACCCCAGGGCATCCAGCCGACATAGATCGACCAGGCGACCTTGAAATCGGCCTTCTGTTCGGCCTTGGCGATGGAGCCGAGCCCGAGCGCCAGGGACGCCGTCAGGGCGGTGATCGATAGGATCTTCGAAAAAGTCTGCATTGAAATTCCCCTTTTGCTTTTCTTCAAAAGGGATCGGCAATGACCATCGTGCCGCCAATCCCTTGGCTTACGAGGTCTCCCGGGCTTTTGTCCCGCCGTGCACCCGGCGGGATGTCTCCCCTGCCGGTGGTAGCTCTCGGACCAGCCACGCCTTGCGACGCCGGAACCCTAGCCACCAACTCTGCAACTATCGAAGCAAAGTGCGTGCCAAATTATAAACCGTTGATTTTATTGAGAGGTCGATGGCGCCAATTCCCCAGCAAATGCAATAGTGCATGCACTTGCACAGAAAATGTGCGTATTCTGCCGCCAGCTTAGGCGCTGGTTCTTTTTTGCCCAGCGGAAAACAAGGCCCCAGAACGCCGAATTGCGGCTGCCCTGAGTTAGTTCCGGAAAGCGCCGGCCGGGACCGTCGTCACCAGCCGGATGTCACGGCGGAAGTCCGACGGCGACATGCCGGCGATGTGGCGGAAGGATTTGTTGAAGGCGCTGATCGAGCCGAAGCCGCTGTCCATCGCCACCTGCAGCACGTTGGCGCCCTCGCTCATCAGCATCGCCTGAGCGCGCGACAGCCGCAGCAGCGTTACGTATTTGCTGAGCGTCATGCCAGTCGATCGCTTGAACAGGTTCATCGCATATTTCGGATGCAGATCGGCGGCGCGGGCGATATCGACCGAATCGATGTCCTGCAGGAAATTGGCGGCGATGAAATCGCACATGCGCGCGACGCTGCGCGAGGAATGCGGATACGGGTGATCGCCGTCGAGATTGATGGCCGCCTGCGACGTCATCGAATAGGGTTCGAGCGCGATCCGCTCGATGCGCAGCAGCAGCTCGTCGACGGCGTGCTGGGCCTTGGCGGGATCGCCTGAGTTGGCATAGCGGAACCAGCGGGTGAAGTTCTCGCTGTCGGCGGCATCCGTTGCCGAAGTCAGCAGCGTCTCGCCCTTCATCAGTCGGCTGGAAACGCTGATCGGCAAGCGCAGCCGGAAGAAATAGACGAGCGGCAGATGGGCGCCGGCATAGAGCGAATCATCCGAAGATTCATCCATCTGATGCGGCTGACCACCCCAAAACAGGCACATTTCGCCGGCGTTCAGCCGGAATTCGTGGTCGCTCATCCGGTAGTGAACGGTTCCGCGCATCACGTAGTTGACCTCGACCTGCGCGTGCCAGTGCGGCATCGCCATAACAGGCGGATGGGCATGAAACATCTGCAGCGCTGTCGGCAAACCCTCGATGCTGCTCGCGCCGGGCTGGTAGATTGCACGTGTGCCGACCTTACTTTCCGCCAAATTCATGTTCCCTTTTTAGGAGACACCCGCTCCCTTACAGATAGTCTAACCGCGTTCGTGAAAGATCGGCAATTGAAAAGGGAGGATTTTCAATGCGCTTCAAACTTCTCGCTGCGACCGCAGCTGTTGCATTGCTTGCTTCCGGCTCCGCATTCGCGCAGTCGGCCAATCTCACCATCTGGAGCTGGAATGTCGCCGCATCGGCATTGAAGTCCACGCTTCCAGGCTTTAACAAGCAGTTTCCCGATATCAAAATCACCGTTGAGGACCTCGGCAACAGCCAGGTCTTCGACAAGACGCTCGCTGCCTGCGCCGCCGGCGGCGACGGCTTGCCTGACATCGTCAGCATCGAGAATTTCGAGGCTGAAATCTTCTGGAGCCGATTCCCGGATTGTTTTGCCAATCTGAAAGAGCTCGGCTATACGCCCGAGATCCAGGCAAAATTCCCTGACTTCAAGCGCACTGAGCTCGAGGTCGGCGATGTCGCTTACGCCATGCCGTGGGATTCCGGCCCTGTCGCCGTCTTCTACCGCCGCGACCTCTACGAAAAGGCCGGCGTCGATCCGAGCACCATCAGCACCTGGGACGATTTCATTGCCGCCGGCAAGAAGATTTCCGCCGCCAATCCCGGCGTGGTCATGGCGCAGGCAGACTTCAATGGCGACAGCGAATGGTTCCGCATGATCGCCAATGAACAGGGCTGCGGCTATTACTCGACCGACGGCCAGAACATCACCATCAACCAGCCGGCCTGCGTCGCTTCGCTGCAAAAAGTGAAGGAAATGAAGGACGCCGGCACGCTGACGGCGGCCAACTGGGACGAAAAGATCCAGGCCAATACCGCCGGCAAGGCCGCAAGCCAGTTGTATGGCGGTTGGTATGAGGGCACCGTGCGCTCGACCTCTCCCGATCTCAAGGGCAAGTGGGGCGTCTACAGAATGCCGAGCCTGACGGCTGATGGCCCGCATGCGGCCAATCTCGGCGGTTCGTCGCTCGCCATTTCGGCGACGTCCGCAAATAAGGAAGCCGCCTGGAAATTCGTCAACTACGCCCTCGGCACGGATGAGGGTCAGATCACCATGCTGAAGGAGTTCGGTCTGGTTCCGTCGCTGCTTTCGGCCGAGAAGGATCCCTTCGTCAATGAGCCGCAACCCTATTGGGGCGGCCAGAAGGTCTGGGCTGATATCCTGGCGACACTGCCGAAGATCGTGCCGAGCCGCGGTACCGCCTTCCAAAGTGATGCCGAAGCCATCTTCAAGGCGACGCAGGCGAAGTTCTTTGCCGGCGGCTATCCCGATGCGAAGGCGGCTCTCGACGATGCCGCCAAGCAGATCGCTTCAGCGACCGGCCTTCCGATCGCGCAATGAATGACGATGCCGGGCGCTTGAGGCGCCCGGCTTTCCCCCGGCTTGCAAAGCGGCCGGTCATTCGTTCGTGAGGAGGAGGCTTGATGCCGTTCAGAACCCGGAGCGCCTATGCGTTCCTTGCCCCCTATCTGCTGGTCTTTGCCACCTTCTGGGTCTGGCCGATCATCAATTCGTTCCTGATTTCCTTTCAGAACACCCGCATCAACCCGTGGAAATACAGTTTCCAGGCCAATTGGGGCCGGCTCTTCTACGACCCGGCCTTCTACAATGCTCTTTACAACACGCTGATCATCCTGCTGATTCAGGTGCCGGTGATGATCGCGCTTGCGACGGTCATGGCCGTAATGCTCAATTCGCCGCTGCTGAAAGCGCGGCCGCTTTTCCGCTTCGCCTTCTTTGCGCCTGTCGTCGTCGGCGAGGTCGCCTATGCTGCCGTCTTCCGGCTGATGTTCAGCCTCGATTTCGGGATCATCAACAAGCTGATTTCCGCCGTCGGTCTCAGCCCGGTCTCCTGGTTCGACAACGCGAATGCCGCCATGGCGCTGATCATCCTCGCCGTCACATGGCGCTGGGCGGGCTACAACGCCATCATCATTCTCGCCGGGCTGCAGTCGATTCCCGACGATGTCTACGAGGCGGCGACACTCGACCGGGTGAGCAAGATCCAGCAATTCTTTCATATCACCCTGCCACTTCTGAAGCCGATCATCCTCTTCTGCGTGGTTCTTTCGGTGATCGGCACCATGCAACTCTTCACCGAGCCCTTCCTGATCACCAACCGCGGCGGTCCCGGCGGCGGCACCGAGACCCTCGGCCTGCTGCTCTACCGCCAGGGCTTCACTTCGCTGAACTTCGGCTATGCCTCGGCGATCGCCTATACGATGGCTGCCCTTGCCGTGGCGATCTCGCTTCTCAATCTCTGGGTCGGGAGGGATCCGAAATGAAGTCCAAATCGCAATCCCTTCTGCTGCGCCAGATCGCGTTGCATGCCGCACTGGCGCCGCTGGCTATAATCTGGCTGTTTCCGCTCTGGATGATGTTCGTCTTCTCGACCATGCCCGACAACGGCATCTTCAGCCCTGATATCGTGCTCTGGCCATCGACCAATTTCGTCGAGAATTTCAAGAACCTGCAGGCCGATACCGATTTCATCGGCGCCATGGTGATCTCCGTCGGCGTCGCGCTCATCTATACCGTCCTGTCGGTACTGCTGACCTCGATGGCGGGCTGGGCGCTGGCGCGTTACCGTTTCGTCGGCCGCTCCATCGTCATCGCCATCATCCTCGGCACGATCACGCTGCCGTTTTCGGTGGTCGTCATCCCGCAATTCATCATGGTGGCACGCGAATTCAAGCTGGCAAACACCTGGGTGGCGCTGATCGTGCCACCGTTGTTCAATTCGCTCGGCGTGCTGTTCATGCGGCAATCCTTCTCGATGATGCCGGGCGAGCTCTTTGATGCGGCCCGGGTCGAGGGCGTCAAGGAATGGCAGATCTTCCTGCGCATCGCGCTGCCGCTGGCGCGTCCGACCATGGCGGCACTGGCGATCATCCTGTTCCTGGCCTCGTGGAACAACTACCTATGGCCGCTTCTGATCAATTCCAAACCGGGAATGATGACAGCGCCGGTGGCATTGGGAACGCTGATCGGCCTCACCAAGGTCTCTTGGGGCGGCATCATGGCCGGCGCGGTGCTGCTGACGGCGCCGATCCTCGTCGTCTTCGTGGCTCTCCAGCGCCATTTCATCGCCGGCATCGCGGCCGGCGCAATCAAATAATCGAACAATAGGGAGGCCGCATGGCAGAGCTTTCACTCAGCAACATCGTCAAGCGCTTCGGCGGCTTTGAGATCATCCACGGCGCCAATCTGGAGGTGAAGGACGGCGAATTCGTCGTCTTCGTCGGCCCCTCCGGCTGCGGCAAGTCCACGCTGCTCAGGATGATCGCCGGCCTCGAGGACATCACCTCGGGCGAGCTTCAGATCGGCGGCAGGGTCGTCAATGATGTCGAGCCGGCCGATCGCGGCATCGCCATGGTGTTCCAGTCCTATGCGCTCTATCCGCACCTGACCGTCGAGGAAAATCTGAGCTTCGGCCTGCGCATGAACGGCAATCCGAAAGGCGACACTGAACGGCGCGTGCGCCATGTCGCCGAGATCCTGCAGATCACCGAGTTGATGAAGCGGCGGCCGAAGCAGCTTTCCGGCGGCCAGCGCCAGCGCGTCGCGATCGGCCGCGCCATCGTCCGCGAACCCCAGGTCTTCCTGTTCGACGAACCCTTGTCGAACCTCGATGCGGAGCTGCGCGTGCAGATGCGCGTCGAAATCTCCCGGCTGCACAAGCAGCTCGGCACGACGATGATTTATGTCACCCACGACCAGACCGAGGCGATGACGCTCGCCGACAGGATCGTCGTGTTGCGCGCCGGCAATATCGAGCAGATCGGCGCGCCACTCGACCTTTACGACGACCCCGCCAACCAGTTCGTCGCCGGTTTCGTCGGCTCGCCGAAGATGAATTTCCTGAAGGCCGTGGTGATCGAGACGCAGCCGGGCAGGGCGGTGATCGCGCTGGAAAGTGATACCAATACACGGCTGTCGCTGCCCGTCGCCGATCCGATCGAAGCCGGCGCGAAGGTGACGCTCGGCATTCGTCCCGAACATTTCGTCGATGCGGGCATGGGCGATGCCGACCTCACCGTCACCATCGACGTCGCCGAACACCTCGGCAATACCAGCTACATCTACGCCACCATCGGCCCCGAGCAACTGATCATCGAGCGGCCGGAATCGCGCGTCGCCGGCAATCGCGAGACGCTGACGGTCGGCCTTCCCGCCAACCGCACATTCCTTTTCGACGGTGCCGGCAGGCGGCTTCGCTAACCTATCCCAAGACCGAAAGACGAAAGAGGATTTTCCATGAGTTCAGATCAACCGATCCGCTGGGGCATCATCGGCCCCGGCACCATCGCCCGCACCTTTGCCGACGGCGTCGCCCATTCTCGCACGGGAAAGCTGGTGGCGATCGCCACCCGCAATCCTGCAAAACCCGGCCTTGCCGAAAATTTCCCCGGCGCCCGCATCGTCAATGGCTACGAGGCGCTGCTTTCCGACGCTGAGGTTGATGCCGTCTATATCTCCGTGCCCCATACCGGCCATGCCGAATGGGCGATCAAGGCCGCCCGCGCCGGCAAGCATATCCTGGTGGAAAAGCCGATCGCGCTGTCGGCCTATGATGCCGAAACCGTTTACTACGAGGCGAAAAAGGCCGGCGTCTTTGCCGGCGAGGCCTTCATGTACCGCGTGCATCCGCAGACGGAGAAGCTGGTCGAGCTCGTCAAAAGCGGCGTCATCGGCACCGTCCGCATCATCCGTTCGAGCTTCGGCTTCAACATGGGCAGCTATAGGCCGGAACACCGGCTTTTCGCCAATGATACCGCCGGCGGCGGCATTCTCGATGTCGGCGGTTATCCGGTTTCGATGGCCCGGCTGATTGCCGGCGCGGCGCAGGGCAAGGCCTTCCTCGAACCCGAGAAGGTCTCGGGCGTCGCCCATCTCGGAGAGAGCGGCGTCGATGAATGGGCCTCTGCCGTGCTGAAGTTCCCGAACGAGATCATCGCCGAAGTCTCCTGCTCGATCATGGCGAATCAGGACAATGTGCTGCGCATCATCGGCTCGGAAGGCCGGATCGAGGTCCAGGACTTCTGGTTCGCCTCCGGCCACAAGGGCGGCGTCGGCAAGATCGAGATCTTCAAGGGCGGCAGCCGGGAAACCGTCGAGCTCAGGGAAGACCGCTGGCTTTACTCCTTCGAGGCCGATGCGGCGGGTGACGCCATCCGCGCCGGTAAGACGGAATTCAGCTCTCCCGGCATGAACTGGGCGGATTCGATCGGAAACCTGCGCGTGCTCGACCAATGGCGTGCCTCGGTCGGTCTGGAATACGGCGTTGAGAAAGCCAGTAAGCGCACGGCAAACATTGCCGGCGGCACGGTCGCGCGTGGCAACAGCATTCCGCAGCGTCAGATCCCCGGCATTTCCAAGCCGGCCTCGGTCGTCACGCTCGGCTTCGAGTTCTTCCCGAACTTCGCCTCTGCCTCGCTGACGCTCGACGCCTTCTACGAAGCCGGCGGCAATGCCTTCGACACGGCCTATGTCTATGGCGGCGGCAAGACGGAAGCGATCTTCGGCGACTGGCACACGAGCCGAAAGGTGCCGCGCGAAGAGATCGTGCTGATCGGCAAGGGTGCGCATTCGCCGCTCTGCTATCCCGATATGATCGCAAAGCAGCTCGACCAGTCGCTTTCCCGGCTGAAGACCGATTATGTCGACATCTATTTCATGCATCGCGACAACACCGACGTGCCCGTCAGCGAGTTCGTCGATGCCATGGATGCCGAGGTCAAGCGTGGCCGCATCCGCGGCATCTTCGGCGGCTCGAACTGGACAAGGGCGCGTTTCGACGAGGCGATCGCTTATGCCGAAAAGACTGGCAAGGCGGCGCCGGCAGCGCTCTCCAACAACTTCTCGCTCGCCGAAATGCTCGATCCGATCTGGGCCGGCTGCGTCGCCGCTTCCGATGACGACTGGAAGAAGTGGCTGAACGAGAAGCAGATCCCGAACTTTGCCTGGTCGAGCCAGGGCCGCGGCTTCTTCACCGACCGTGCCGGCCGCGACAAGCGAGACGATGAGGAGATCGTGCGGGTCTGGTATTCCGAGCGCAACTTCGGACGCCGCTACCGCGCCATCGAGCTGGCCAACAAGCTCGGCCGCAATCCGATCCATATCGCGCTCGCCTATGTGATCGCCCAGCCTTTCCCGGTCATTCCGCTGATCGGGCCGCGCACCGTCGCCGAGCTGGAAGACAGTCTCTCGGCGCTCGACATCAAGCTGACGCCCGATCAGGTGAAGTGGCTGGAAGGCTGACCAATAGGAAAGGGCGCGGTTCACGTCGCGCCCTTTCCATTCTACTTGCGTGACTCGGAAGCCCTCTTCCGGGCGGCATCGTCCATCAGCTCATACCACATGGCGTTGAGGACGGCGAAGGCGGCGGCCAGCGGCAGGCCGAGCATCCATGCAAAATACCACATCGTTTCGTCTCCTTCAGAGCAATTCCAGGCAAAGCGTGAAGCGCTTTTGCCGGGAATTGCGTAAAAACAAAAGGTTAGAGCGGTTCTACTGAGCCGCTCTAGTAAGCGTGGCTATTTTTGTCGGTGATGGACTTCTCATCGACCTTGCCCCACAGAACCTTGTAGACCCAGGCCGTGTAGGCGAAGATGATCGGCAGGAAGATCACCGTCACCACCAGCATGATGAACAGCGTCATGTGGCTGGAGGATGCATCCCAGACCGTCAGGCTCGATCGCGGATCGAGTGAGGAGGGCAGGATGAACGGGAACATCGACAGGCCGACCGTGGAGATGATGCCAAGGATCGCCACCTTGCTGAACAGCAGCGTCATCACCTCGCGTTTTGCCCGCATGGCAATGAAGGCCAGTGCCGCGCCAACGAAGCCGAGCACGGGCGAGATGATCATCCACGCATGGGCAGCGTAGTTGGTCAGCCACGCGCCTTTCTCCAGCGCCACGGTCTTCAGCAGCGGGTTGGAGGGACCGATCGGGCTGATATCGCTGGTGATGCGATAGCCGCCGACACCGATCCACAGGAAGAGGCCGCCGAGTGCGAAAAGCACGATGACGGCAAGAGCGGCGATGCTGCCATAGCGTCTGGCACGTTCGGCCACCGGGCCGCTTGCCTTCAACACCAGCCATGCCGCTCCATGCATCGTCAACATGGCCAGGGAAAGCAGGCCGCAGAGCAGCGCATAGGGGTTGAGCAGGGCGAAGAACGAACCTTCGTAGAAGATCCGCATATCGTCGGCAAAGCGGAAGGGCACGCCCTGTAGCACATTGCCGACGGCAACGCCGAAGATCAGCGACGGCACGAAACCGCCGATGAAGAGCGCCCAGTCCCAGCCGCTCCGCCAAGTGGCGCTTTCCCGCTTCGACCGGTATTTAAAACCGACCGGGCGCAGGATGAGCGCGAAGAGGATCGCAAACATCGCCAGGTAAAAGCCCGAGAAGGAAACCGCATAGAGCGGCGGCCAGGCGGCGAAAATGGCGCCGCCGCCGAGGATCAGCCAGACCTGGTTGCCCTCCCAGGTGGCGCCGATGGTGTTGATCGCCACGCGCCGTTCCGTGTCGGTCCTGGCGACGAAAGGCAGAAGCGTGCCGACGCCGAGGTCGAAGCCGCCCGTCGTTGCAAAGGCGATCAGCAATATGCCGAGCAGCAGCCACCAGATGAGACGCAGGCTTTCATAATCGATGAGTTCGTGAAGGATCATGACAGTCACTCCGCGGCCGGGACGAGGGTTTCGGAAATCAGAACGGCTTCCGGCTCGTCGTCCGGCTCCGGTCCTTGGCGAATCGCCTTGATCATCAGGCTCATCTCGATGACGATCAGCACCGTATAAAGTGCGCCAAAACCGATGATGGTCAGAAGCACAGTGCTGGCGCCGAGACTGGAGACGGCGGCAGCCGTCGGCAGAACGCCTTCGATCACCCAGGGCTGGCGGCCGAACTCCGCGACGACCCAGCCGAGTTCGATGGCGACCCAGGGCAGGGGGATCGCCAGCACGGCAATCTTCAGAAGCAGCGGATATTTGTCGAGATGGCGGCGCGCCGAAAGCCAGAAGAAGGTGGCGGTCAACAGGATGAAGAAGATGCCGAGGCCGACCATGATGCGGAACGACCAGAACAGCGTCGGCACGTGCGGGATCGTATCACGCGCGGCCTGGACGATCTGCTCGTCGGTCGCCTGGCGAGGATCGTCAACGTAGCGCTTCAGAAGAAGGGCATAACCGAGATCATGGCCGAGATCCTCGAAGGAGCTGCGCACTTCCTGCGCAACCTGATCCTGCGCCGGTGCCGAACGGATCTGCATCAGCGCGTCGTAAGCCTTGATGCCGTCGCGGATGCGGGTTTCGGCTTGCTGTTCGAGCTTGTCGATGCCGGGGATCTCGGTCGTCAGCGACCGTGTGCCGATCAGGCCCATGACCCAGGGAATATGCACGGCAAAATGCGTCTCGCGCGCCTCCTGATCGGGGAACCCGAAGGCGGTGAAGGCTGCCGGAGCGGGCTCCGTCTTCCACATGCCCTCGATCGCGGCGAGCTTCATCTTCTGGTTTTCGGTGGCGAGATACCCGCTCTCATCGCCGAGCACGACGACGGAAAGTGCCGAGGCGAGGCCGAAGGAGGCGGCCACCGTCATCGAGCGCTTGGCAAGCTCGATATGCCGGCCCTTCAACACATACCAGGCCGAGACGCCGAGCACGAAGATCGAGGCGCAGACGTAACCCGCCGACACCGTGTGGACGAATTTCGCCTGGGCCACCGGATTGAAGACCACGTCGAAAAAGCTGGTGATCTCCATGCGCATCGTCTGCGGGTTGAGCGCCGATCCCACGGGGTTCTGCATCCAGCCATTGGCGATGAGGATCCAGAGTGCCGAAAAATTCGAGCCGAGTGCCACCGCCCAGGTGGCAACGAGATGACCGACCTTCGACAGCTTGTCCCAGCCGAAGAAGAACAGCCCGACGAAGGTCGCCTCGAGGAAGAAGGCCATCAGGCCTTCGATCGCCAGCGGCGCCCCGAAGATGTCGCCGACATAATAGCTGTAATAGCTCCAGTTCATGCCGAACTGGAATTCCATGACGATGCCGGTAGCGACGCCGATCACGAAGTTGATGCCGAACAGCGTGCCCCAGAATTTCGTCATCTGTCGCCAGATCTGGCGACCGGTCATGACATAGACGGTTTCCATGATCGCCAGGAGCACGGACAGGCCGAGCGTCAAGGGCACAAACAGGAAGTGGTAAAGCGCCGTCAGCGCGAATTGGAAGCGCGATAGCGCGACGATATCTAGTTCCATTGTCTTTCTCCCACGGTCCCACGGGATACAAAGCGTTCCTCCGCGCCGGCCGGCGCGTGAGGGCATGTTTGCTCAATCCGGCCGAAGCCGGTTAAGCGCCTTTTCGAACGCCGCCTCTCCGCGGCGCGAAATCTCTGAGATGCGGCCGCCTTCGATGACGGCGATGCGGTCGGCGATATCAGCCTCGCGGCGGATATGCGTGGCGATCACCAGCGACCGGCCTGCCGCCATGTTCGACAGCCGGCCGATCACGTCACGGGCGGTGGCGCCGTCGAGACCCTCTGTCGGTTCATCGAGCAGCCAGAGCGGCGTGTCGCGCAGGAAGAGCCGGGCAAGCGCCAGCCGGCGCGACTGGCCGCCGGAAAGACCGATCCCGCCTTCGCCGAGCGGCGTATCGATCCCCCGCGGCATGGCCTCGATATCGGCAAGCAGGCCGGCGGCGGCGAGCACCTCAAGAAGACGGGCCTCGCTGGCATCCGGGTTCGCAAGACAGAGGTTGCCGCGCAGGCTGTCCTCGAAGAGTTCCGTCCGTTGCGTCAGCAGGGTCGCCGTTGTCACGGCAACACTTCCCGTCCGGGCCGGCAACTCGCCGGAAAGGAGAGCAAGCAGGCTCGACTTGCCGGCGCCGCTGCTGCCGATGACGGCGAGACGTTCGCCCTGTTGAAGCGTGAGTTCGATACCCTCAAGCGCCGGCGCGGCGGAGTTTTCACGGAAGGCTGACACATCAGCCAGTGAGAAAGCATATCCCGGCAAAGGCGCTGCCAATGGTTCGGGTTCTGTCGCGGCGACAAGCCGCGGTGCGATCCGCGCTGCCGCGAGCAGCGTTCTGCCGAGTTCCAGGGCGCCGCGGCGTAGTGCTGCAAAGGGTTCGACCGCGGCAAAGGCGACGAGCAGGCCGAGCGCGGCGACGGGAGCCGTAATCACCTTGGCTTCCGCAAGCGCTGCAACGGCAAGCAGCGATGCCGTCAACAGCAGCGTCGAAACGAGGCCGAAACCGAATGTCAGGCCGGTTTCGACGCGGTTCAGCCGGTCGTCGGCGTGGGCGGCATAGCTGTCGGCTGCCATGATCGCGTGTCTCTGTGCGGCAAGCCGACCGGCCATCAGGAGATCGGTCAGGCCGGCGACGAGATCGATCGTCCGCGACCGCAAACCCTCGATACCATGGGCGCGCCTGCGGGCATGTTTGCGCGCCGCCAGGCCGGCGATCAGAGGCAGGCCGAGCCCGGCGCCGGCGAGAAAAAGGCCGAAACACAGACCGAACACGGGATGCATCAGCCCCAGTGCGAGGCTTGCCGCCAGCGCTGCGCCGATCGCCACCGCAGCCGGCACGAGAATGCGCAAATAGAGGGAATCGAGTGCATCGATATCGGCCGTCAGCCGGAAGAGCAGCCTTGCGGGACGATAGAGCAGGGTGCGAGCCGCACTCGGTTCGGCAAAGCCGCGAAACAGCCTTTCGCGCAGGGCGGCGAGCACGCCGAGCGTTGCATCATGCGTCGCAAGCCTCTCGCCGTAGCGCGCGGCCGTCCTGACGATGGCGAGCAGGCGGATGCCGGCCGACGGCGCAAAGACGTCGAAGGTGATGGCGGCGGCGGAAAGACCGGCGAGCGAGGTGGCGGTGATGAACCAGCCGGACAGGCCGAGCAGGGCGATGCCGGCCGTCACCGTCGCCGCCGAAAGTGCTGCGCCCAGCAGCAGCGCACGCCGGCGTTCGGCAAAGAAGAGTCGCAGGATCGGCTTGAGGTTTGTAGCAAATGTGCTCATTCGGCGGCCTCCCTCATGACGAGGTCAGTGTCGATGCGCATGATGCGATGCATGCGGGCGGCAAGCAGCGGATCGTGGGTCGCAACGATCAAGATACGGTCCCTGGCGAGCGAAAGCAGGCTCTCGGTCACCTCGGCGGCGGTGGCGGCGTCGAGATGCGCAGTCGGCTCGTCGGCAAGGATGATCCTAAGATGCGGATTGCAGGCGGCCCGCGCGATCGCCAGCCGCAGCGCCTCGCCGCCGGAAAGTCCGATTCCGCCCTCGCCGAGCGGCCGGCTGCCATAGGCCTCGGCGACCTTTCGCAGTCTCGCGGCATCGAGCGCATCCGTCAGATCGCCGCGCAGCATGCCGGGCCTGCCAAGCGCGATATTGCTAGCGATGGTACCGGCAAAAATATGCGGTCTCTGGCCGATCCACGCCATGCTGCCGCGCAGGACGGCGGCGGTATCGTCCGCAAGCTCGATGCCACCGATGACGATCCGGCCACCGGTGCAGGGCGCCAGTCCCGAAATCAACGAAAGAAGCGTCGATTTACCGGAACCGCTGGCGCCGAGAAGCGCCAGATGTTCGCCGGCTACGATATCGAGGTTGAAATCGTCGAGCACCAACGGTTCGTCGGCGGCGTAGCGAAAGGCGAGATTTTCAAGGTGGATATCAGGCGCTTTGGCGACGGCAGGTACCGCCGGCGCGACTTCGACTGCTCCTTGGATGGACAGGCCGTCGGCAGCGATGGCGTCCATGGCTTTCAGCGCCGCTTCGCCCGCCGCCCGATCGTGCCAGACGGCCGAAAGTTCACGCAACGGTTCGAAGAAGGCCGGCGCCAGCAGCAGGATGAACAATCCCTCCGTCAGGTCGAGCCGGCCTGACCAAGTGCCGAAGCGGATTTCGCCGAGCAGGCTGAAGCCGACGTAGACGGCTATCATCGCCACGCCGAGGGCTGCGAAAAGCTCAAGCACGGCCGAGGACAGAAAGGCGATCTTCAGAACCGCCATGGTGCGCACTCGCAGCGATTCCGCTTCCGAACGCAGCCGCAGGGCGGTTGCATCCACCGCGTCGAGCGCGCGGATCGTCGCCAGTCCACGCAGCCGATCGAGCAGGAAGCCGTTGAGGCCGCCGGTCGCAACCAGCTGTCTTTCGCTGGCCGCCTGGGCACGCCAGCCGATCAACGCCATGAAGATCGGGATCAGCGGCGCGGCGAACAGCAAAACCAGCGCGGCGATCCAGGAGACCGGAAGGAGGAAGGCAAGGATGATGAGCGGCACGAGGCTCGCCTTCATGCGCGCCGGCTGAAAACGGGCGAGGTAAGGCACGATGAGTTCGGCCTGTTCGCCAAGCACACTTGCGGCTTTGCCGGAGGCCGGCCGGCTGCGATCGATCGGCGACGACATGGAAAGTGCCGCGGCGGCAATCTTCCGCCTGCGGCTGAGCTCGCCGCGCGCGGCATGAAAGGCCAGGCGGCCGCCGGCCGCGTCGAGACAGCTTCTTGCAAACCCGAGGACAAGGATGCCGAGGGCTAGCCATAGAACGTCATGCCATCCGCCGCCATCGGCGATGCGGCCGACCGAGACGGCCAGCAACCCGGCCTGCGGGATCCAGATGGCGGCGCCCAGCGCCTGCAGCATTGCCGCTCTGCGCAGCCCGCCTTTCGCACCATTGGGACCTGTGACAGGCGAGACAGGATCGCCCTCCGGCATCGGCTCGGCCTCTTGTCTGTCCTTCGCGTCGAAGAAAGCAGTGCCCATGGCGCTAACTCTTGTTCGCAGGATTTGGCCGGCGGCTGCGGCCGAGCGAAACGACCCGGTCCTTGGCCTCCAGAAGCTTGGTCACTTTCGCACCCAGCGAGAGTAGCGTTGCGAGCCTTTCCGTTTCAAGTTGTTTTACGTCGTCATACCAATGCGTCAGCTGCTCGATCAGCGTGTGCATCTCGCTCATCCGCTGCTGCGCATGGCGCTCGGCGTCGCTCGCCGGCCGCTGCATCAGGATTTCGCGCAGAACAGACAGCGTCGGATCGACTTCCCGCTTCTTTCTCTCCTCGGCAAGCGTCCTCAATATGTGCCAGACATCATCCGGCGTCGTGAAGAAATCGCGGCGATCATCCGGCCTGTGTTTGAGAAGAACGAGGTTCCAGGCTTGCAGTTCGCGCAGGCTCATCGACACATTGGAGCGCGAGATACCGAGCGACTCGGCAATCTCCTCGGCGCAGAGCGGCGCCGGAGAAACGAAGAGCAGGGCGTAGATCTGGCCGACCGTGCGGTTGATTCCCCAGCGGGATCCCATTTCGCCGAAATGGAGAACAAAGGACTGGACGAGAGGCGGAAGGTTCATGGTCGTTTCCGTTGCGTCTGTGATTTCAGAAATTTCTGAAATTAATATACTAACTTTCGCGTCTCGCCGGCAATCGGCAAGGCAGGCCTGCGTCAATTTGGGTGTCCCGTCGTTGATCGTTGGCTATCTATAGCCGGGCGCAACGCCGCTGAATTTGACTTGGGTCAAATCCGGAGCCCTTTGCAGCGATGACGCAGAAACGCCCGGCGATGCGCTAGGCATGCCGGGCGTTCTGTCGGATTGAGATGTCTAGGACGCCGCCTCGTATTTGTTCAGAAACGCCAGGCTCAGATCAAGCCGGCCAGGATACCGACGCCCGATATGGCGGCAATGCCGCCTGCCGTACGCGTCACAAAAAGCCCCTGACGTTCACCGGCGCGGCCGATGAGGTAACCAAGCGTGAGGCCGGCGGCATGCAGCAGTGCGGTCGCGATCATGAAGCCGGCAGCATAGGCAGCACCGGCGGCATTTTCCGGCATTTCGGCACCATGTGCATGACCATGGAAGATGGCGAAAAGGCCGATGATACCGAGTGTTGCGGCGAGCGGCGCCTTGACATTGAGCGCGACGATGGCGCCGAGGACGACGACGGAAAGCGCGATGCCGGTTTCAACCAAGGGAATATTGACGCCGGTAGCGCCGAGGACACCACCAAGTGCCATCACCAAGACGAAGGTCGTCGGCACGAGCCAGGTGGCGCGGCCGCCCAGCTGAAATGCGAAAACACCGACCATCACCATGGCGAGGACATGATCGAGGCCAGAGATCGGATGGGCAAAGCCATGGCTGAAGCCGGCGGCTTCGCCGATGGCGGGATGGGC